>OJMJ01000226.1_pt1 | contig 30536 bp, 35 predicted proteins | sample 1597181 | NCBI WGS metagenome assembly OJMJ01 (sample SAMEA2452126, study PRJEB22498) | human gut metagenome | biome: human feces; feature: human gut; material: feces | place: Australia | collected 2012
TCAGCGCCTTGCTGATATGATCAGTGATGTTCTCCTTGCCGAGCATATTGTAGAAGCCCGCCTTCTCCAACTGGGCATTTACCTTTTCGCAGACACCGGAGAGAACTACCTGGATTTCCTCCTTCTGACTCATCTCGCAAAGGTTGGTGAGGTTGTGGATACCGGTAGAATCCACGAATGGAACCTTACGCATGCGGATGACGCGAACCAATGGACGGTCACCGAAGGCTGCCATCACTTCCTCAAACTTATTACCTGCTCCGAAGAAGAAAGGACCATTGATCTCATATACCTCCACGCCCTTAGGAATCGTATAGTGCTCCAGGTTGGTAGAGAGGAAATCATATTCCTTGTTCAAATCAATCTCATCCTCTGTGATAGCAGTTACATCGGTAGTCTCGCTCATTCGCTTCATGAAGAGCAGGCAGGCGATGATCAGACCCACCTCGATAGCAACGGTCAGGTCGAAGATGATGGTCAGGAAGAAGGTAATCAGGAGCACGGTAACGTCGCTCTTAGGATTCTTCATCAGACCCAGGAAGCTTCTCCAGCCGCTCATACCATAGGAAACCACAACCAGGACACCTGCCAGACAAGCCATAGGGATATACTTGGCGAGTGGCATCAGGAAGAGGAAGATGAGCAACAGTACCACTGCATGGATGATACCTGCGACAGGAGTCTTACCGCCGTTGTTGATGTTGGTCATTGTGCGGGCGATGGCACCTGTAGCAGGAATTCCGCCGAAGAGTGGGGAAGCGATGTTCGCCAGACCCTGGGCAATCAACTCAGTATTAGAGTCGTGGTGGTCGCTGATGACACCGTCGGCAACGGTAGCAGAGAGCAGACTCTCGATGGCACCGAGGATGGCGATGGTGATGGCAGGAGATACCAGACTCTTGATGGTCTCCCAGTTCATCTCAGGAACCTGGGCAGCAGGCAACTCGTTGCTGATAGAGAAACGGTCGCCGATGGTCTCGATGCTCTCTACACCGGCAAACTGCTTGAGCAGCAGCGCCACAACGGTCATCAGGATGATGGCGATGAGCGATCCCGGAATCTTCTTGCTGAACTTAGGAGTGATGGCGATGACCACCACGCTAACCACACCGATGAGGGCACACCAAGGGTCGATGGTGTCGAAACTCTGGAAATAGACACCCCATTTCTCCAGGAAGTCAGAAGGATTGGAAGCCAATGTCAAACCGAAGAGATCCTTGATCTGAGTGGTGAAGATGGTTACGGCGATACCGCTGGTGAAACCTACCACGATAGGATAAGGGATGTACTTGATGATGGTACCGAGTCGGAGCAGACCGAAGAGCACCAGGAAGAGACCTGCCATCAGCGTTGCGATGGTCAATCCCTCGAATCCATACTTCTGGATGATGCCGTAGATGATGACGATGAATGCTCCTGTAGGTCCGCCGATCTGCACTTTGCTTCCGCCGAAGATGGAGATGATGAGACCCGCTACGATGGCTGTGATGATACCCTTCTCGGGTGTCACGCCAGAAGCGATACCGAATGCGATGGCCAGAGGCAGGGCTACGATACCAACGATGATACCTGCCATGAGGTCAGACATGAATGTTTTCTTGTTATAACTCTTCAAGCAAGAAAACAAACTCGACTTAATTGCTATTGCCTTCATTTAAAAAGTTTTGTTATATGAATTAATGTGATTTTTGCTTCGTTATCCGAAAATCGACTGCAAAGGTACAACTATTATTTCATATAACAAAATCTTTTTTAATGTTTTTTAATTACTGCAGCTGAGTCATGTGATAACCCAGTCTCTTCAGCTCCATGGCTGCGCCCATCAGATACATTTGATGTAAAGCTGCAATGAAACCACGGAAAGCAGCCTCTGTACCAGGCTCATATCCCTGATGGATGAGCAGGGTATAGGTGCGTGCGGCACACTCTGCTACAATGGTAGAAGTAGCCTTGTGCTCGTTCTCGTCGAGCAGCAGAACCTGGTCGAGAATATAGTCATCCATGTGGTCGAAATCAATGCGGTCTCTGAGGTATTCATAAAGATTATCTACCTTGCCATACAGCTCCCAGTCCTCGTCCCAGTATTTGGCGATGGCCATGCCTACAAACATAATCCATCCCAGAGCCACGGTAGGGTATTTGCTGAACTCGCGCATGGCATCTGGCAGATAGCTTTCGCCAATCTTTGCCCACAGTTCCTCGATGTCTGGAGCATCCGGAAGCTGCTCGTCAACACGTTGTCTGCCAGCAAGGTACATACTCAGATCCTGTTTGAAGATCTCTTCTATTCTTTTGCTTTTATTTTCCATATTCTTTAATGTTTTTTCTCTCTAACTGTAATTGATGGTACAAAGGTAAAACAAAAAACTCAGATAATGCCCGATTTTTACAAGTTTTAATGCTTCCCCCCCCGTGAGATAACACAGCGTAATTTCCTTTATTTAGCAAAGAATCATTCCGAATATTGCTTAATTCTTTAGTATATAGTAAGTTGTAATACTCCGTTAGATGATGTTCCTTGAATAAAATGCAAAAACTCTGAAATATTCGCTAAAATTTTAACACATTATATTTGGTCAGATACATTATTTTTTGTACTTTTGCATCAGATTCTGCATCTCTTAGTAAGAGGTCAACAGAAATCTCGAATTAAGAAATAGATAAAATGGCTTTCTAAGGCGCAATCAATATGAATAATATGTTGCAGTACCCTAGCTACGCTGTATCAGTGATGCAGCCAGCAGAAAGACATAAAAGTGTTGACGATTAGTGGAAGTTAGTCTATTGGTTTTCAATGCTGTGATACATGTCACAACCCCTTATAGTCCGGGAAGAGTCATCTTTTCAGGGGAAGCAGAGCTATATACTTTCCACAATATCGATTAATGAATTTTAGCATTTTACCTATGCCAGTATTAACAGTCAATCATTTCATCAGATATGTGGTTTATAGTACAGACCGATGTGTCCGGAGAGAATAAATCCATTGAATTCTTAAAGGAGCATTACCCGGAAGTCATCTCCGACTATTACTTTCCTTTGGGTAGGAAGACCATTCCTGCCGAAGATGGTAGCGAGAAGGTGCGTTTCGTACCCATCCTTTCAGGTCTCTTCTTTATCCGGATAGAAAATAAGAAAGCACTGGAGCGCATCCTTTCCCATAACGGCTATTTCCAGTATCAGGGCTATGACTTTGATATCAAAACCAGGGAAACGGTAGAGCGTACCTTCTTTGCCAAGGTTCGACTGCTCTGCGCAGATAGAGAGAATTACTCCCTGGACGAGATTATCGACCTCGCCCGCATCCCGAATGCGGATATGGAGCGCTTCATCTATTATAATGAGCAGATAGCTGAAAATATCCAGGGACTGAGCATCGTAGATAAGCGGTATGATGATCTCATCCTCGAGAATGATACCATCCGCATCCTCAACGGACCGTTGAAGGGTTGGGTAGGCGTGGTGAAGCAGATCAAGAAGAATGGCAAGAAAGACCGCCACCTTCTGGTACGTTTCGGAAACAACCGCTGCCTTAACATCTCCAATATCCGCCAGTATGATATCCGGGTAGAACACGAGGCAACCCGGGGAGCCAAGTCGGAAGCGGTAGGCGTATGGCGTGCCATCGACCAACTCATCGGTTATCTCCAGTTCCGGTATCCGGCAGAAAATGCTGCAGCCACCCTGCGTCGTCTCTTTGAGGATTACCAGAAGAAACTGACCTGCCATCGTGGCAGTCATCAGACAGACAAGGCATATAGCATTAAGAAATCAACATTAGAAGCAGCCCAGAAGAAGGAAGTGCTCGATCATATCGACGAGGCGATGCATCCCAACTTCCGCATCCTCGCCGGTTATTTCAAGACCGATAATGCTACTATCCGTGAAGGATTGAAGGAACTCATCCCCGATGTCCTGCTCCGTCCTTTTCTTACGCCAAGTACCGACATCCCGATTCCGCAGGATCAGGAATATACCGTGTTTCAGCATAATGGTATCGTTGAGCTGGTTATCCGCTGCCATCTGCAGGAATACTTCAGGGGTAAGAATTATGAGGCAGATAAATACAATCCCGTCTTCGATGAGGATTATGGGTATGATGCCCATATCGCCCTGTTGCCGACAGATGAGGGTAAGGTGAAGGCAATCACCTCATGGGGTGCTTTCTACGACCGGTATGCCATGCTCGATGAGGAAGATCACCGGAAGTTCCTCCTCAATCTGGAAACTAAGAAGTATCCTCGTCTCCTGCGTCTGCTTACTCAGGGCAGATACAGATTTGAGAAAGTCCATCAGATAGGAGGTTTCTCTCTCGATATGGATATTCCTTATACGGAGAATATCCAGGAGATGGCACGGCAGGCAATCGCCCGGCTTCAGGCATCCGGTGATGAACCGGGCTTCTTGTCCCAGACCACGGCTGCAGCCGTAGAGATGTGGCAGGGCGCCCGACTCCTGATGTGGCGTCAGTTGCTTCAGCGTTATGTCCTCCTCCATAAGGTACCGGTAGCAGATCTTCCAAGTGTCATTGTCTCCGACACAGGGTTGGAGGAGAAGTTCAGGCTTCAGGAGGGTAAGCTCCAGATAGGAGAGGTTGCCCAGGCACTTCTGGAACGCCAGCAGCAGATTACTGCCTATCTGGAAAAAGGACAGTTGCAGCAGGCAGCCATCCGCTTCCTGGCAATGACGAAGGTCATCTCCGTCCATTTTGCCAAGGATGAGCTTTACAACTATATCACAGACGACTTCAATCCCAATGACACCTGTACATCGCTTTTTGACACGATAGTTCAGAAAACAGGAAAACACAGGAATGTAGTCAACTATCTGTATAAGGGAATGGTAGAGCTGCAGCAGGAAGATGCATGGACGTATTTCAAATACCCATCCTTCCTCAAGAAAGCAAAAGATGTGTATAATAAGATAAGAACTCACTAGATAATAGTGATCTTTATAATAACAAGAAAAAATATAAGTTTATGAGTCAGCAGAATAATCAGCAGAATAATCAGAACGAAACAATCAAGACTCCTTCAAATGGGATGCTGCACAAGATGAAAGTATCTCTCTTTGTCAACCGATTGACAAACTGGTATTTCTCTAAGAACGCCCTCCCATATTGGTGTATCCTGGCATTGGATAGCCTTGCTATCCTCTTTGCAGGAATTGTCGCTACTTATATAGCAGAAGGTGGAGATGCTCTGGCAGATCATTTCTGGGGTTATTTCTTCACATTCGTTTGTACCCTTCCTCTCTTCATGGTAGGAATGCGAATCTTCCATACCTATTCGGGCATCATGCGCTATTCTTCGTTTGTCGATCTGATGCGTATCTCCGCTGCCCTGATCTTGGGATATGTCTTCAATAGTCTCCTTCTTCTGGTATTGCCGGATGATTACATCTATAAGATTTCGTTAGAGGGTATCATCGTGATGCTCTTCATCTCGATGTGTGAGATGTGGACGATGCGTATCCTCGTTAAATATATGTATGATTCCACCTTTGCCGTAGATATCCGTACCCCTGTATTTATCCTGGGGGTTCGCCAGGGTGGTATTGCTCTGGCTAAGTCTATGCGCAATGGCCACCCATCCCAGTATGTCGTCAAGGGCTTTACTACCATCGAGAAAGATGTGGTAGGTAGATATCTGTTGGGTTGCGAGGTGTATCCATACGATGAAAAGCTGATTTCCATCATGCACAGCATGAATGTCAAGACCCTCTTCATCAGCCCGCTGGTCACTGATCAGTTCCTGGAGATGCAGGATATGATAGACAAGCTTACCGCTGCCGGCATCAAGATTATGATGATGCCAAAGGCACAGTGGTGGGACGGCAAGTCAAACATCCGTCACCAGATGATGCGTGAGGTGGATATCGAAGATCTCCTGCCACGAGATAAGATTGAGGTAGATATGGATGCTATCGGCAAGCTCCTCAGCGGCCGTACCATTCTGATTACAGGTGCAGCCGGAAGTATCGGTTCCGAGATGGTGAAGCAGATTGCCGTTTACCATCCAGCCCGTCTGGTTCTGGTAGATGCGGCAGAGACTCCTATGCACGATGTCCGTCTCTTCATGAGCAAGAACTATGCGGATATCCCATGCCAGACCATCGTTACCAGCATCACCAATGCTACCCGTATGGAGCATATCTTCTCAGCCTATCATCCAGACTATGTATTCCATGCTGCTGCCTATAAGCACGTGCCGATGATGGAGGACAATCCTTCAGAAGCCGTACAGAATAATATATATGGTACGCGCGTGATAGCCGATATGGCAGTGAAGTATGGCACCAAGAAGTTTGTGATGATCTCTACCGACAAGGCTGTGAACCCAACCAACGTGATGGGATGCAGCAAGCGAATCTGCGAGATCTACTGCCAGTCGTTGAACAAGGCGATAGTAGATGGCAAGGTCAAGGGAGTCACCCAGTTTGTCACCACCCGTTTTGGTAATGTCTTGGGCAGCAACGGTTCAGTTATTCCGATCTTCAAGAAGCAGATAGCGATGGGTGGTCCTATCACCGTCACCCATCCAGACATCATCCGTTTCTTCATGCTCATTCCTGAGGCATGTAAGTTGGTATTGGAGGCAGGTACCATGGGTAAGGGAGGCGAGATTTTCGTCTTCGATATGGGCAAGCCTGTCCGCATCGCCGACCTGGCAAAGCGTATGATAGCCCTCTCGGGTGTAGATGGCATCGACATCAAATACGTAGGATTGCGTGATGGCGAGAAGCTCTACGAGGAAGTCCTGAACAACAAGGAGGCAACCGTACCAACCCATCATCCAAAGATCATGGTAGCCAAGGTTCGTGAGTATCCATACGAGTTGGCGTGCCAGAACGAGCAGGAACTCTACGACCTCTCCTTCACCTACGATGATATGGCAGTAGTGAAGAAGATGAAGCAGATAGTTCCAGAGTACAAGAGCCAGCACTCGAAGTACGCCCAGCTTGATGCGTAGCGGTTCCGAGCACCGGAGGGCGGTTACATCCCCGCTTCCTGAGGTTTCTGTCCCCTTGAAGGGGAACCGAAGGGGTCGTAAAGACTATTGAAGAGGGGCTTGGGGAGAAAGTGGAGCTTTCCTTGCAGGAGAGACGGAGAGGTAGAAAAACTTTTACCAAAAAAGGAGATATAATTATGGATACAATAGCAATAAATAGCAATATATATAAGGGAGCAGAAAGTTACGCTAAGATGCATAATATGAGTGTGACTGCTGCAATAGAAAAGGCGATTTTATTGTTTCTGCAAAAGGTGCAGCCTAAGCAGAAACCAATGGAAACCGCCGAGTTCAAGGATGCTTTGTCTTATGTAAAGACATTGAAAGCAACTGGTGGACGCCCTATACCTGCTGATGAAAACAGTTTAGAAGCGTTGATTGATACGAAATATGCCTTATGAGAGCTTTTATAGATACGAATATCTTAATAGATTTCGTTGCAAATCGTGATGGCTTTTCTGATGATGCAGACAAACTTTTTGCACTTGGAGTAACTGGTGACATCAAGTTGATGACATCAGCTTTGTCATATGTTACGGCTATGTATGTAGCCCATAAGTATGACTATCAGAATATAAAAGAGACACTTCTTGCGGTGTCTTCCTTTGTAGATGTATTAGACTTGCAAGGCAATACGGTAGTTGAAATGCTTTCTTCTGATTGGAAAGATTATGAAGATGCAACGCAGAATGCTACTGCATTAAAGATAGAGGCAGATTGTATCGTAACTCGAAATAAAAAAGATTTTTCTAAATCTTCTTTGCCTGTTTATACTCCAGGAGAGTTATTTGATATTCTGAATAAGTAAGCTACTGATATGTTTATGTTGAAGCCAGAACATTAGCAATTAGGTACTTGTTCGCTTTCCCTCTGCGGTCCCATCCCGCAAAACCTGGCGTAGACCTCTGATGGTCCGCCAACCCTAGAGCGTAGCGGTTCCGAGCACCGAGTAGGGCGGTTACATCCCTTGCCCCTGAGGGGCGAGGGCTTGGGAGTGAGGTGGAGCTCTCCTTGCAGGAGAGACGGAGAGGTAGAAAATCCATCTTCTTTAACGGTAAAGAAGGCGGGATGATTTCCAACAATATTGTAATAATATATAAGGAGAAGTAATGAAGACAATAGATCAGATATTAAAGATAAAGGCAGTAGTGCTTTATATACTGAAAGCATTTCCAGAAGGCGTAGATTATATTCACCTCTTCAAGGTAATGTATTTTGCCCAGCAAAATCAGTTGAAAGAGTATGGCCTGCCCATTATTTATGATACGTTTGTAGCGAGAAAGCATGGACCAGTACCAGCTTTAACCTACAAGGTATTGCGAGGAATAGAAGGGAAAGCAGACCTTTCATCACCAGAGTTGAAAGATTTTGCAGATTCTTTGAATATAGCTATCTCACAAGATGGTCATCAACTCATTTTTGCAGCGAATACTGCTGAATGCGATATGGATGAGTTATCCAGAGCCGATGTGAAGATGCTTGATAAATGGATAGAAAGATGTAAGAATATCAATTCCTTTGATTTGTCCGACAAGTCCCACGAGGACAAAGCATGGAAAAGGGCAAAACGCCAGTCAGACAAAACAGGCGAGGACACCAAAATTACCATGTACGATATGGCAGAAGCTGCTGGAGCCACCAAAGCTATGCTATGTGTGATTCGTGATCGTCAATCTGTTCAAAAAGCATTGGCATGGACTTAAGGGAATTACAGAAATCCTATCTTGATAATCTTCGTAAGGTTACTGAGGAAAAACTAGAAATCGGATCATTGATCAGAACAGTTATTTCTATAGACGAGGGCCTAGTCTTTAAGGATGGAAGAAAACAGAAACCAAAGAAGTTGCTGGAAGGAGAGTATTTTGGGTGTTTATCAACCGAAGATCTCTCTGGAATCTTTGAGGTTCTTAGGTCGACCGAGACTCTTACTAATAAAGAAAAAAAGAGATTTGGCATCCTTTGAAAAAGTGCGACGCAAAAACCTTAAAAAAGTTGCAAGGGGGGCGTAAAGACCATTGAAGGTATGTTTTCGAGAACAATATTAAGGTGTAATGGTTATGGCAATAGCTTCATTTTCTTAGAAAAAATCTATTGTCTTTTAAAAGATATAAGAATATGGCACAGTTAACATTACAAATAGATAGTCCATCTTTATTGGAGCAATTAAAGAGCGTTCTTTCCTTGATGAAAGGGGTCAAAATCATAGCAGACAATCCATTATCTAAAAGTATAGCTCTGGAGGAAATTCCAAATGCAGAAACTTTAGCAGCAATGAAAGAGGCAGAGAGCGGACACGATGCTGGTGTCGTTCGAGTAGATAGCCTAGAGAGTTTCATGGCATCACTATAATACTTATATTTGCATAAAAAATTAATTATGAATACTGCTACATATACATTAGATGTCCCTACAACCGACATCTCACTTTTCAAGTCATTGATTAAGAAATTCGGTTGGGTTGCAAAAAAGCAAAAAGCCCCTAAAGGTTGTAGATTAGACAAGGCATTAGAAGCAGCAAAGAATGAAAAGCTCTTTGCTACTAATGATTTGGATGAATTAATGAAGAGTCTTGCTGAATGATGAAATATACTGTTAAGTATTCAACTTTGTTTAAAAAGTCATTTAAAAAATGCATGAAACGAGGTTGCTCTGAGGATAAATTTCGTAAAGTCATTTCTATTTTGTCAGAAACAGGAACTTTACCCCCAGAATATAAACCACATCCTTTAAAGTCGAACTATAAAGGATGTATGGAATGCCATATTACTTCCGATTGGCTTTTAGTTTGGACACAAAACGATAAAGAATTGACTCTGATTTTAACCGATATAGGTACACATAGTGACATTTTTGGTTGGTAGCCATAAACATGAGTTATCTGAGTAAAATGTTATAGTAAGGTGCTGATGCCCACCTTTAGTAAGGCGGTTTCATCCCTTGCCCATTTGGAAAGGGCGAGGGCTTGAGAGTGGGTAAAGGACCCTCCCGCAGGGGAGGGACCGCAAGACTTAATGTCCCTAATCCTATGTAATTATACCTCGATCAAAAAGGTGAACGTCATGGCTGCCTGATGGTAGCTTTGGTAATACCAATTAATAATATGTTTTTTTGGAAAAATGTTGGATGTGCTAACTACTGAAAATCAGTAGTTACGTTCTAACGGTGATTTGCTCTTTTGTTAAAATATACGATTATGGATGATTTAAAAACACGTGTTCTTTGTGTAGATATGCCACAAGATGTGATTAATTACCTTACAAATGAACAATTGGATGTTTATGATTATAAGGTTGAGCCTTCTTTGGATGCTAGAAATCTTGATTATTCTTGGGATAGATTGTCAATAGCGATGCCATTTAATATTCCACAGAATCTTCATGAGTATTCTATGATTATTCAAGATTTGTCTCCAAATTCAAAGATAATACCTTATGATATATCAAAACACAAGGGGAAAAAGGCCATATCTGATGCAAACGATATATATCAGTGCTTATGTTTGAGAAAACCACAGAATGTGTTTGACCCATTGCCTTTTACCTGCCGTTTAATAGGAAATGGTTTGAAAGCGAAAAAAGGAAAGATGATTAAAGTGTTTTTCCAATCTGAAAAATATTACGTTGATTATAGTTGTATTAGAACTGACGGATATATTAAAAACGTAGGTTGTTTTTCAAACTATGAATGTATTGAGAATTTTACTAAAGATGTCTTGGCTGGTAATAGGGTTAAATTGGATGATGAATATAGGCTAGCACATGCATTGTTCTCAGGAATCGAGGAACAATTATCATATTCTCAAACATTTAAGCATCCAACCTTTAATCAACCTGGTTCATATAAAGAAGAACTTGATGAAAATTTTATTCCTCTTTTACTCAATGAGCAAGATCAAATCATTTCTTATGCTTATTATAATAAGTGGAATGGATCTGTAACATTTATGTTGCCTCAGATAGATGATAAGAAAGTTTTGTTGGAGAGGTTGTTTACAGAATATCTTTATAAGCATTTTTCGGAATTATTCCCTTTGCAAACGAAGAACTCTTGGTTGGAAAATGATAATTATGTGCTACCTGAGATAATTCAGTTGAATAGAGAAAAGAAGGAAGCTCTAAAGCAATATGAAGATATCGTCAAACAGAAGGATAAGTCTATTGAAAAGATAAAGAAGAAACACAATTTTCTTTATTCTATGTTGACAGAAACTGGAGAAAAGTTAGTTAATAATGTGAAGATTTTCTTGGAGTGGTTGGACTTTAGGAATGTAAAGTCTATGGACGCTACAGTCAAGGAAGGCGAGAATTTTGAGGAAGACTTGCAAGTCCTGCTGGATAATGATGAACTCTTAATCATAGAAGTGAAAGGTCTTCATGGTACTTCTAAAGATAATGAATGCGCACAGATTTCAAAGATAGAGACTCGCCGTGTGCATGAAGGAAAATATAGCAAGGTACATTCCTTGTATATAGTAAATAATGAACGAGGCAAAGAACCTCTTAAGCGACAGATGCCTCCCTTCACTGCTCATCAGATAAAAGATGCAGAATATTCGTATAGGGCGATGGCTTATACATATCAGTTGTTTAATCTATATTTTGAGATAAAAAATGGCGTTATAACAAAGGAAGAGGCGAGGAATGCCTTGCTTGTTCCTGGTATCGTTAGTTTTCATTCGAATTTCAAAGTCTTGGGGAAGCCATATAATTATATTACACATTCGAATGTTGTATGTGTAGAAATACATGACACAAACATATCTGTAGGAGATTCCATTTACTTTGAGGATATAAATAAGAGATTTCATTCAACCAAAATACTCTGTATTCAAGTTAATCACAAGAATTTTGATTCGATTAATGAAGGAAAGGTCGGAATTGAGTTGGATACGAAAGTTGCTCGTAATGCAGTGCTATATATAAAAAAATAAGAAATTATGTGTATAGATAAATCATATTTTTTTAAGGCAAGAGAACTATTCAATGAGTATGGCTATACAGAATTGAACACCCAATACGATGATTGTTTGGCATTTTTGCTGGAATCTCAGATGAGATTACTGCTAAAGAAAAACCAGCAATGAAAGAAATATTAGATAATGTGATAGATTTGAAACAGTAGATATTATGTCAACTCAATCATCAGATAACAACAAGCGAATAGCGAAGAATACTTTGCATCTTTACTTCCGAATGCTCTTTATGATGGTTGTGTTGGTATAGCAAGGATGTTGAAATAGCAGAGAATATTATGAGTGAACAGCAATATAATGAATTGCAGAAAGCCTATACCAAGGAGGTTTTGGCAAGCATGATAAAGGCAGATATACGCAGTAGGTTTCCCGAGCCTTATGCCAGTATGTATTGCCAGCAGTTTGATGATTTCAAAAACGTTGCAGACTTCTTTGAATTTGCAGCAAAGTTAATGAGAAGATAATAACATGTTTAATTTCTCTTTGCTTTCCTCTGATTCATATAAAATAAGTCTTAAGATTAGACTTAAAAAGCATCGTATTAAGGCGGTTCCATCCCGCATAATTTGGCGAAGACCGCTTTGGTCCGCCAACCTTATAGCGCAGCGGTTCCGAGCACCCGAGGGCGGTTACATCCTCTCGTCCCTGAGGGAAGAGAGGCTTGGTGAGAAAGGTGGAGCCTTCTTTAATGGTAAAGAAGGACGGGATGATTTTAGAAAAATGCCTTCTTTAACGGTAAGGAAGGACGGGTAGGTTTTCGAAAATTTTAATTTTAAGAACATAAGTTAAAACAATGAATATAACCAAAACAGAAATTGATGGCGTTCTCATTATAGAGCCACGCCTCTTCCGCGATGCTCGAGGATATTTCTTCGAGAGCTTCAGCGAACGAGAGTTTGAAGAGAAGGTTGCCCCAATTTTGGGACATAGTGTTCATTTTTGCCAAGACAATGAGAGTATGAGCTCTTATGGTGTCATGCGAGGCTTGCATTTCCAGCGACCACCTTACACCCAGAGCAAGTTGGTACGTTGCGTAAAGGGTCGAGTGCTCGATGTGGCTGTTGATATCCGCAAGGGGTCTCCAACCTATGGAAAGCATGTGGCTGTAGAATTGACAGAAGACAATCATGTCCAGTTCTTTATCCCAAAGGGCTTTGCTCATGGATTTGCAGTACTTTCAGAGACAGCTGTCTTCCAATACAAGTGTGACAACTTCTATCATCCAGAAGCAGATGGAGGTATCTCTATCTTAGATGAATCTCTGGGTATTGATTGGAAGATTCCTACAGAACACGCTAATCTTTCAGAGAAAGATACAAAGCATGCGATGTTGAAGGATTTCGACAGTCCTTTCGATATCAATGTTGATTTATACAAATAATTATAATCCTACTCACTAAACAATTATTGCAATGAAAGGAATCGTATTAGCAGGTGGTAGCGGTACACGTTTGTATCCTATCACAAAAGGAATCAGTAAGCAGCTTATTCCAATTTTCGATAAACCGATGATATATTATCCTATATCGGTATTGATGTTGGCTGGTATTCGTGAAATACTCATCATTTCAACCCCTTACGACTTGCCTGGTTTCAAAAGACTTTTAGGAGACGGAAGTCAATTTGGTGTTAAATTTGAATATGCCGAGCAGCCATCCCCAGATGGTTTGGCACAAGCCTTCATTATCGGTGAAGAATTCATTGGTAACGATTCTGCCTGTCTCGTTTTGGGCGATAACATCTTCTATGGAGCAGGCTTAAATCAGATGCTGTATCAAGCAGTAGTTGATGCTGAGCAGAACAACAAGGCAACTGTTTTTGGCTATCGGGTAAGTGATCCAGAACGCTATGGCGTGGCTGAGTTTGACGAACAGGGAAATTGCTTAAGCATTGAAGAAAAGCCAGAGCACCCAAAGAGCAATTATGCAGTAGTTGGTCTTTACTTCTACCCTAATAAAGTCGTAGAAGTAGCCAAAAATATAAAACCTTCCGCTCGTGGAGAATTGGAAATTACAACCGTGAATCAAGAGTTCTTAAAGGATAAGGAGTTGAAGGTGCAGACGATGGCTAGAGGTTTTGCTTGGCTCGATACAGGAACCCATGATTCTCTTTCTGAGGCATCTACATTTATTGAGGTTTTGGAGAAGCGCCAAGGCTTGAAGGTAGCATGTTTGGAAGGTATAGCCTATCGGCAAGGATGGATTACAGCTGAACAGCTGAAGGAAAATGCACAGCCAATGTTGAAGAACGATTATGGTAAGTATTTGCTTTCTATCCTTAATGAAGCTGACGGTTCTTTAAAGAAGAATTTAGAATATTAAATTATCAGATAGGTGAGGGAGAGAATATGGGCATTTTTTAAGCTACTTTTCACTCGCTTCTCGCTTGTTTCTCAAACTCATCTATCTCTTTTTTTATAGTAATATATGAATATATTAGTAACAGGAGCCAACGGACAGCTCGGCAACGAGATGCGTATCGTTAGCAAGAATACAACAGATCATTATATCTTCACCGATGTCAATCAGGTAGAAGGACAGGAAACTACCTACCTTGATATCACCGATATGGATGCCATCCGCAAGATGGTAAAGGAGCAGGACGTAAAGGCCATCGTGAACTGTGCCGCATGGACCAATGTCGATGCTTGCGAGACCGATGAGAAACTCGCAGCCCTGGCAGAAAAACTCAATGCCGATGCACCCGAGAATCTGGCGAAGGCGATGAAGGAAGTCGATGGCTTGCTCATCCAGATTTCCACCGATTACGTCTTTGGCAAGGAACCATACAATGTGCCTTGCAACCCAGACCAGAAGGGAACTCCAACCGGCGTTTACGGGATCACCAAGCTCCACGGCGAGCAGAAAATCAAGGCCGCAGGATGCGATTACGTCATCATCCGTACGGCTTGGCTGTATTCTGAATTTGGCAAGAACTTCTGCAAGACGATGCTCAACCTCACTGCCACCAAGCCACTGTTGAAGGTAGTCTTCGACCAGTGCGGAACTCCAACCTACGCCCTCGACCTGGCTAATGCCATCATCACCATCCTCGATAAGGTGAAGGCTGCACAGAACAAGGAAGCGTATGTAGGCGTCTATCACTTTTCAAATGAGGGTGTCTGCTCCTGGTACGATTTCACCCAGATGATTGCACGCATCGCCGGTAATACAGGTTGCGATATCCAGCCATGCTACAGTTCAGAGTATCCATCGCCAGTAACCCGTCCAGCCTATAGCGTGCTTGACAAGCGAACCATCAAGGAAACCTTCGGTGTAAAAGTACCTTATTGGGTAGATTCATTGGAGCAGTGTATAGCAAATTTAAAGAAGTAAAAAATATGAAGAATATCATTATCACGGGCGGTGCTGGTTTCATCGGCTCACACGTAGTAAGACTTTTCGTGAACAAATATCCTGAGTATCACATCATCAACCTCGATAAGTTGACTTACGCAGGTAACCTGGCTAACCTCAAGGACATCGAGGACAAGTCAAACTATACCTTCGTAAAGGGCGATATCTGCGATTTCGACCTGATGTTGAAGCTGATGCAGGACTACAAGGTAGATGGCATCATCCATCTCGCTGCCGAGAGTCACGTAGATAGAAGTATCAAGGATCCGTTCACCTTCGCCCAGACCAACGTGATGGGTACCCTGTCTCTGCTCCAGGCTGCCAAGATCTATTGGGAGAGTCTTCCAGAGGGATACGAGGGCAAGCGCTTCTACCACATCTCTACCGATGAGGTTTACGGTGCATTGCAGATGACTCACCCTGAGGGCATTCCTGCTCCTTTCACTACCAAGGCATCTAGCGGTAAGAACCACGAGGCTTACGGCGAGGAGTTCTTCGTAGAGACTACTAAGTATAATCCTCACTCTCCATACTCTGCATCTAAGGCAAGCTCCGACCACTTCGTGCGTGCTTTCCACGATACATACGGTATGCCAACCATCGTGACCAACTGTTCTAACAACTATGGTCCATACCAGTTCCCAGAGAAGTTGATTCCGCTGTTCATCAACAACATCCGTCATCGCAAGCCATTGCCTGTATATGGTAAGGGTGAGAATGTGCGCGACTGGTTGTATGTAGTAGATCATGCCCGTGCCATCGATATGATTTTCCACAAGGGTAAGATTGCCGAGACTTACAACATCGGCGGTTTCAACGAGTGGAAGAACATCGATATCATCAAGGTGGTCATCAAGACTGTTGACCGTCTTCTCGGCAGAAAAGAAGGCGAGGATATGGATCTCATCACTTACGTAACCGACAGAAAGGGTCACGATATGCGTTACGCCATCGACTCTCGCAAGCTGCAGAAGGAACTCGGTTGGGAGCCATCACTCCAGTTTGAGGAGGGTATTGAGGAGACCGTGAAGTGGTATCTCGATAACCAGGACTGGATGGACAATGTAACCTCTGGCGATTACCAGAAGTATTACGAGAATATGTACAAGGATAGATAATCAATATATGTTTATGGTAGTTTTCTTGCTTTATTTTACTAGAATAAGGCAGGAAAACTTCACTTTACTAATATGAAGTTTAAATTCTTTTTTATATACTTATTATTTCTTATACCTAGTTATCTTTCTGCCAAATTTGATTTGCAAATCAATAGTAACTGTAAGTATCAAATTATAGATAAAGATTATGATCTACAGGGAGATACTTTGTTTGTTCCTCGCGGATGTGTTTTAGATTTCAGAGGAGGATCTTTTTCTAATGGATATATATGTTCTGATTTTGCAAGCATTTCTGCACCATTACAGCAGATATTTTCAGTAAACGTAAGGCTACTAGGAAACTGGCAAAATGAAAGATTGCCTGTAGAATGGTATGGAGCTTTGGGCGATGATAAGACTGATTGTTCTGTGGCAATTAATGCGGCAATAAATAATACAACTTTTCGTGTTGTTAGTTTACTCGCTGGTCATAAATATTTGATAACTCAATCCATAAAAATGAGAAGCTCTGATTTCGCATTTGGATGTTTTGATGTTGCATATTCTCATGAATCATCTCCTGCTGCATATATATATAGTAATAGTTCTGAACCAATCTTAGAGTTCCCTAAAGGTGAATCTATTCAAGGATTAAATCTTAAGGGTCTTGTTTTACATAAAAGATGGAAGTACAGATATCAAGGTGATGGAATTCATATAGAGCAGAGTGCTTTATATAGAAGTATATTTGAAGGAATTAGGATATATTATTGTAATAATGGTTATTATCAAGAATTTGGAGATGGATATAAGGGCTTTAGTTTGAACAAATTTACCAACTGTGTTTTTGGAGGTTGTAAAAATGGTTTTCAGGTAACTTTTCCTACCCAAGCTCAATATTCATATTGGATTAATTTGAATAGTTGGGATAATTGCCATTTTAGTTATAACTTGAATTGTGGTCTCATAATAAATAACGTTTATTCGTGCGAGCAAAATACCTTCTATAATTGCGGTTTTGAAGGTATGAGTAAAGACGAAAATGTTTGGTGGAAAAATGATTCTGACATTTGTGGAGTTTTTATGAAAGGGTGTGGCTATGGACTTACAACATTTTATAATTGTTACTTCGAACGTAATCATCCTTTGAACTCCCCAATAAAGCCAAATAATTTATCTAACGAAAAAAATCCTTTCTGTGTTGCAGATGTCATTTTAGATGGTGCACTGGTATCTTTTGATAAGTGTACTTTTAATGAAGGTATAACTCCTATTATATTAAGAAATCGAAATATCGGAATTAATATTGAAAATTCTATATTCAGACACGAATATTTGTCAAATAGCATAGTTCTGTTTAAGAATATAGAGAGAGAATATACTAAAAAAGGTAATTATTTTCGTTTGATGATTCCTGCTATTGAATCAAAATATGTAAATAGCATAACAAAAGATATAAATTGCGATACAAAAGAATTATCGAAAGAAATAAAATATTTAACAGTAAGATAGTTGTAGAATAATGGCAAGTATAAAATCTAATTTTATTTATAATTCATTTTTGATGGTTTCCAACTACTTGATAAACCTTATCTTATTTCCTTATTGTGCTCGTGTGTTAGGGGTAGAAAGGTTTGGTACTATCAATTTTGCTCAAAATATAATACAGTATTTCTTGTTTATAGCTATGATGGGTATTACTCATATTGGTGTCCGAGAAATTGCTAAACAGTCAAGTACTGAAGATCGAAATTCTACTTTTTCAAGTTTGTTCGCTCTTAATTTGATTTATACTTTAATTGCATTAGCTATTTATTTGCCGTTAGTGTTTTTTGTGGATAGATTTTGGGATCAAAAGAGTCTTTTTCTATTAGGAAGTTTACAGATCTTATTTACTACATTTACAATTGAATGGTATTTTCGAGGAACAGAAGATTTTCGATATATAACATTAAGAAATGTTGGAATAAAAGTTGCTTTTCTTATCAGTGTTTTTTGTTTGGTACGAAAGCCTGATGATTATATATTATTTTTCTTTCTAACAGTATTAATGACATTGGTAAATGCGATAGTCAATTATTGGTATGCGCAGAAATCAGTGCATTTTTCTTTAAAGAGACTAAAACTTGGTCTTTATCTTAAAAGCTCTTTGTCGTTAGGTGCCTATAGTATTTTAACCTCTATGTACACAACGTTTAATGTAGCTTTTTTAGGTTTTATTTGGAATGACATTCAAGTAGGTTATTATACTACATCATTAAAACTATATACTGTTATTCTTGGTTTTTATTCTGCGTTTACAGGAGTTATGTTACCTAGAATGACATCTATCAATGAGTCCGGAGATAAGGCTTCTTTCAGTGGCCTGATTGAGAAATCTTTTGAATTGTTATATACAATAGCAATGCCTTTAGTTATGGTTCTTTTTGTTTTTGCACCAGAATTAGTCGCTTTATTCGCCGGTAAAGGCTATGAACCAGCTATCGATATGTCACGTATTGTTATCCCGATGCTTTTAGTTGTGGGAATCGCCCAAATTCTATCTTTTCAAGTTCTTATTCCTAAAGGATATGACAAGGTAACATTGTACGCGTCTATTATAGGGGCACTGGTAGGTGTTTCTGCTAACTGTTTTTTAACGATAAAAATGGCAGCTATAGGTACTTGCTTTTGTGTTGTTATAACTGAATGTTGTGTAACCGCATATTACTTATATGTGGTTCATGCAAAAAAGTTGATTCATTTTAACACAAAAAAAATCATACTGCATTTCATAACGTCTTTACCTTATGCGGTAATATGTTATATTTTACAGAAATATTTTTCAAACTCGTATATTTTTGAATTGTGCTCTGCGTTTATGTTATGTGGGCTTTATTTTGTTCTTTCGCAGTATTTTATTATACGTAATCAGCTAGTACGTGTATTTGTTTCGAACCTATTTAAATAATATAATATGATATATTTGATTCCTTTAGTCCTTATGATAATAGGCTATAGTAAATATGATTTTCCTAAACGTAAAACTAAAGATTTTATTTTATGGGGATTATTGTATTTAGTTTTAGTTTCGATAATTGGGTTACGTTATAAAGTAGGAGGAGATACATATAATTATATGGCTTATTTTGAGTATGCACCAGAACTGTCTTTTTGGACACCTATCGACGTTAGTGGATTTGAACCTGGTTTTACATTGTTTTCTTCTCTTATTAAGACTTATTTTGATGATATTTATGTATATCAAAGTATTATTTCTGCAATAATGACGTTTTTCTTAATGCGCTTTATAAAGCAGAATACTATCTATAAATATTTAGCTTTCTTATTAATATATGTTGCTATATATATATATTTTTCGACAGAAGTTATAAGGGAATCTTTGGCAGTAGTCTTATTTTTGCAGATATATCCTCTTCTAGAAAAGAAGAAATATTTTTTGTATTACCCATTATGTTTACTGCTTTTGACGATACATACCAGCGCGGTCATTACTCTTTTTATTCCATTTTTTAGAAATCTAAAGTTTAAAAAGCAATTTCGTATTTATTTGGTTTGTACCATTGTTTGTGGACTTTTATTGTCCATAATCATGCAAAAGTTGGCGGCATTTAGCATATTCCAAAAATTAATGAGATATGACCAGCATTCTTATGTTGGATATGCTTGGGTAGGTTTTCGCTTTATTTATTTTTCAATATTGCCTTTATTCGTATTGTATGTATGTAAAAAGTATCGTATGGTTTGTAAATATGAGAATATAATCTGTTTGCAAATTCTCTTTGGCTTTGGAATGTGGTTTGTGCCGATTGTCTTTCAGAGATTAATCAATTATACGATAATTTTTTATTTAGTTTCTTTGTCTTGTATTATAGGAACTTGCTTGAGAAATCGTGTTTATTTATCATCTTTAAGTTATATTGCAAGGAAGAATAGAAAGGTTTTAGCAAGAGTTATACTCATAAGTACTTTGCTTACTCATAGTTCTTTCTATATTCATTTAAATTTTTATGAGAGATATATTCCTTATCATTCAATATTTGATCCAGTAACGGAACCTTTACGTGAGAAATACGTTGCCGGACAAGATTAATAAATAATTATGTTAGCAATTTTGATGTGTACCTATAATGGCGAACGCTTTTTAAAAGAACAGTTAGATAGTTTGCTTTGCCAAAGTTTTGATGATTTCATTATATATGTTCATGATGATGGATCAAAAGATAAAACTTTAGAGATCTTAAATTCATATATAAATCAATATCCTCAAAAAATTGTATTAATGGATGATCCTATAAAGCATCGTGGTGCAGGATCTAGTTTTATGTGGTTGTTGGAAAATGTAGAATCACATTATTATATGTTTTGTGACCAAGATGATGTTTGGCTTCCAACCAAGGTAGAGCATACCTTAAATAGAATCAAAGAAGTCGAACTTAGTCATCCAAATTTACCAATATTGATACATACTGACCTAAAACTCGTAGATGGAAATTTAAAGGAAATTTTTCCGTCTTTTTGGGCTTTTGGAAATTTCCAAGTAGATGTATCAAAGAGAAAGCAGTATTTGGGATTTGGTAATATTGTAACAGGGTGTACGATGATTATCAATAAAAAAGCTAAAGATATAGCATTCCCTTATGATAGTAAATTATTGCATGATTATTGGTTAGCTCTACGTGTCGCAAAATATGGCATTGTTGATAATTTGAAGGAGCAGACTATTTTATATAGACAGCATGGCAATAATGAAGCTGGTGCTGGAGAATTATATAAGAAACGGCAAATTTCTTTTTCCCTATTTTTTAAAGAAATGGGGGATGAGTATGAGCGATGTAAAGAATGTGCTGGCTATGGTGTTGGGATGTGGCTTTATTATCGTTTTTTATATTTTATTTATAGACATTTCTGATGATTAGTATTTCTGATATTTCTATTGTTATTGTTCTCTATCAGGAGTTGCCTCCTGCTTATATATATGAAGATTTCGGTGTCAATTATATTTTAGTTGATAATACTCCTGGTAGGAATTTGAACTTGGATATCCCCAATGTATATTATATTCCTTTGGATGAAAATTATGGCATAGCTAAAGCATTAAATGTGGGCTTTTCATTTGCTAAAAAACAGGGATTCAGTTGGGTGTTGACTATGGATCAGGACTCATTGTTATCTCAAAATATGCTGGCTGGATATACTAAGTTTATTAATGTTTCTCATCAAAAGATAGGTATAGTTTGTCCTTTACTTCAAGTTTATCGGGACGAGAAGGTGCTACTGCAAGATTCTTATGTCCAAGTTAACGAAGCTCTAACATCTGGCAGCTTAATCAATATGGATGCATATGATGCTGCTGGAGGGTTCCTGGAAAAGTTATTTATTGATGAGGTTGATTTTGAGTTCTGTTGGCATATACGTTCTTTGGGGTATCATGTTTATCAATTAAAAAATGTAGTAATGCAACATCAATTGGGTGACACTAAAGAATATAAACTCTTTGGTCGTCATTTGTTCTATGTTATGAATGAAAAGCCAATTAGACACTATTATATGCAACGAAATCAGCTGTATATTAGAAACCAATATGCAAACATATATCCTGAAATAAAACCTACTATTTGGGGGACTTTTATGTGCTTAGCTAAAATTGTCTTATTCGAAAAGAATGTTCTGAAGAAAATAAAAGCCAGGTATTTGGGATATAGAGATTTCAGAAATAATATTTTTGGTGAATGCAAATATAAAGAACTGTTATGATTTCAGTATGTATAGCAACCCACAATGGTGCACATTATATTAAAGAACAGATAGAATCAGTACTTTGCCAGTTAGGGCCTAAAGATGAAATTATAATTTCTGATGATGGTTCAACTGATAATACGATTGATATCCTGCTTGCTTTTAATGATAAAAGAATTAAAATTCATTTTTATAAGCAGCCTGTAAAGTCTAAGCATTCGCATACTTATGTGTGCAGAAATTTTGAAAATGCATTAAAATATGCTAAAGGTGAATATATATTTCTTGCTGATCAAGATGATTGGTGGATGCCTGATAAAGTTGAGAAGTGTGTAGCTGCTCTCACGAACAATATACTTGTGGTACACCAAGCTGAAGTTTGTGATAGAAATTTGAATTTTAAAGGAATATTGATGTATAAAAATAATTTTGTTTTTAAAAATTATTTATCGCTAAGACGTGGAAAGTATTATGGATGTACTCTTGCATTTCGTAAAGAACTTCTTGACTATGTCTTGCCATTTCCTATGAAATTAATACTTCATGACCAATGGATTGGTTGTATGGCTGAGTTGAAGGGAGACGTTTATTACGAGCGAGTTCCCCTGATTAAATATCGCCTTCATGGTGATAACACTTCGGGTGGACCTTCTCCTAATACATTGTTTTTTCAAATATGGTATCGCGTATATATGTTCATTCATTTAATTAATAGATGTAAATAATAATAATTATGAATATTTTGATATTATCAGATCTTGTCGCTTATTCTGGCGTAGGACAATATATGATTCAGCTTGGTAATGAGTTGTTAAAACATACAGAAGTTGATGCTGTTGTTGTAGCTTCTCCTGTCTTTTTTAGAAATGATGTAGGGGGGGTGCATCTCTAAGAAAATCAAAGCTTCAAATATTTTTAGCTATACGGCAGAACTTCATAAAATAATAAAAGAATATAATATAACCATAGTCCATTGCAATCACAGAAAGCAGGCTTTTTATATGCGCATTTATCAATTGATTTATGGGAAAATTCCTGTTGTTTGGACTTGTCATACTGTTCCATACCCTAATAATTGGATAAAGCGTTTGTTAGGATATTATGGGCATAAGTCTATTGCAATTTCAAGCGAAGCACAAGTATGGATGCATGAAGAACTTAAAATAAATAATCTTCATTTAGATAAAATTTTGAATGGGGTTGATAATTCTTCTTTAGTTTTGCCATCTAAATCTAAAAAGACTCTTAAAGAAGAGTTTTTTAGAAATAGATTTAATAAAATAATAGACGGAAATTCTACAAAAATAATTGTTGCACATGGCCGTTTACATCCTGTAAAAGGTTTGAATTTAATAATAGATGCATTTTCTGAATTAACTGATAACGAACGAAGAAATTTGCTAGTGGTTTTTAGTGGTGATACTGATTGTTCATATTATTTGGATTTACAGAATCTTATAGCAAAATACAAACTGTCTGATTATTTCTTCTTTGCGGGATGGGTAAAATCAGATGAGATATTAAGTATTGCAGATTTGATGTTACAACCTAGTATGCGTGAAGGTTTTCCCCTTGCAGCTATAGAGGCTTTCTTTATGAGAGTTCCTGTTATTCGTAGTAAAACTGGTGGCTATAAAGATATGGAGGATTGTTGTGTTGGGGTGCCTATTGGGAACGCAGAATCTATTGTACAAGAACTCAAAAAATGGGTTGCTGCCCCTGACAGACTTAATTCTTATATTGATAAAGCGTATGAGTTTGCTATGACTTGTTGTACAGTTAAGGCTATGACTAACAATACTTTAAATACTTATAAAAATGCTTTAAAAATATGTTTCTAATTAATAAAATAAAAAATCGTATATGTAAAGTTGAATGGCAAGTGGCTCTTCGTCATAGAGAGTCTTGTGAGTTGGATTTCACTTTGAGTAGAGTGCCTTTTACTCCCATTCCTAATAGTTTTAGATATTGGGCTGCTGACCCTTTCATCATAGACTTTAAAGGAGAGACGCTTCTTTTTGTTGAGTTATATGATCGTTTAAAGAGAAAAGGCTTATTAGGATATATGAATATAACCAATGGGGATATTTCAAAATATAAAATTGTATTTGAAACAAATTGCCATTTATCATATCCTTATGTTTTTGAAATTGATGGAGAGTTGTTTGCTGTTCCGGAAAGTAATAATATAGAAAAGCTTCTGTTTCTAAAATGGGATGAAAAATCGGAAAAGTTTAATCTGGTTTATACTTTTATGGAAGGTCATTCTTTAGCTGATAGTAATTTCTTGTTATGGAATAAATCTCTCTATATGTTGACTACTCCTGTTAGTAAATCTGATAACGTTGGAACGCTTGAAATTTACAAAAAAGTAGCAGATAAAAAGTATGTCCCTTGTTCAAAAAATCCAGTTGTCGTTGATAAAACTCAAGCAAGAAATGGAGGTAAGATAATCTTGAAAAATGGTGTTTTTTATAGAATTTCTCAGGATTGTGGCAAAGGGTATGGTTCTGGTTTAAATATTCTGCGTATAGATAATATTTCGGATTCAGACTACAAAGAAACACTAGTGAAGAAAGTATTTCCAAATAGTCTTGTTGTAAGTGGATATCAGCGTATTGATGGTATTCATACATATAATTGCAATGATAAATTTGAAGTTATTGATTTTAAATTTAATCATAAATTCTCTTTAGCAGAATTTTTAGGATTCTTTTTATGTAAGTTTCATATTTTTAATAAAATTGTGAAATAAGATGAGTAAACAATTTAAAGTAGGTTACACAACAGGCGTTTATGATATGTTTCATATCGGCCATTTGAATATTCTAAAGCGAGCAAAAGAACAATGTGAAACACTTATAGTTGGTGTAACAACTGATGAACTTTGCTATAAGCGAAAGAAGAAATATCCGATAATTAACGAAAATGACAGAATGTCGATAATCGCAGCTATCCGTTATGTTGATAAGGTAGTACCTCAAATAGATATGGATAAAGTGCGGCAGGTAAAAGAGTTTGGTGTGGATGTGGTCTTTGTCGGTTCAGATTGGAAAGGAACAGAGGCTTGGAACAAATATGAAAGAGAGTTTGCAAAAATTGGATGTAAAGTAGTTTATTTAGATCACACGGATGGTATATCATCAACGATTTTACGAGAAAAACTTAAAAAATAGAAATTATGGAGTATTTAATGCGAGAAAACACCCCCGATACGTATAAAATTCTAAAGTTACAGAATTGTATACTAAATATCGCAAAATATCTTAATGATTTTTGTGATGATCACAATATTAGTTACTGCTTAATGGGGGGAAGTGCACTAGGTGCCATAAGACACAAAGGCTTTATCCCATGGGATGATGATTTGGATGTGTTTATGTCACCTGATGATTATGAGCACTTTCGTGATTGTTTCAGTAAATATGGCAATCACAAAGAGTTTTATCTTCAAGAATGGGGGGCTAATGCAGGAATGGTTACAATGGCTAAGTTGAGAAAAAACGATTCTATGCTTATTGAAAAAGATTTAGAAAAATGGGATATTAACCAAGGAGTCTATGTCGATATCTTTATTTTGCATACATGTCCTGATAATAAAATCAAACGCTTGAATCAATATGTTTGGGCAAAATATCTTGTAACTAAAGGTGCTGCAAATAGAGGTTATAAAAGAGCTGATATCATAGGGTTACTAGTAAAAATTTGTGGTTTGTTTCCAAAACGTTTTTTATTAGGATTTGCTCTCAAGCAAGTTTATAAATATAAAAATGAAAAATCTCGTTTTCTCTGTCATTTTATGGGGCGTGCAGTCTTGAAAACTGGATTGTATAAGCGAGAATATTTTTGTTCAACAAAAAAAGTTCCTTTTGAAACAATCCAATTAAATGTACCTTGTAAGGTTGAGGATTATTTAGCAGATAGATGGGGGGATTATATGAGAATACCTCCATTTGAGGAAACATTAAAGTATCATCATAGTTGGAAATGGAGTGATGTTGATTCTTTCCCTGGATTTAAAGAGAAAGGATTGTATAAAGACGAAAAATATCTTCTTGCCTAATAATAAACTGAGCCCACTTTAAAATGGGGCATATTTTGAATCCAGCATGACCAGTGTGGTCATTCTGAGTGAAACATAGCAATCGGCTCCGCTGGTGAATATCTTTCGAGAAATTGCCATGAAAGAGCCGAAAGCTTCTCTGACAGGCCCGAAAAGGGCAAATATCGATCTTTGAAATGTTGAAATCTGGAATATTACCATCCTTCGGAAGTTCATCCACATACATCTGCTATATGCATGCATACGATGTTTGAGCAAGCCCCTATATCGTGTCTTGCCATTACGTGTATGAAAACTGTATTGGAACATGGCAGCTTCTACGTTATTCCGTTTATGCTGTTCCTCTAAAGGAAGGCTTTCTATCTGCTTCCTTAGCTGATAGGCTTTAATGTCTTTGTCTTCAAAGTAACGCCAACCGGTTTTGTTGTTCCATGAGATTCTCCATCGCTTTCTGGAGCCCTGCTTTGTGACGGCTTTGACGGCCTCATAGGTGTTGCCTGTAGCAATTTCCCTGATGGTCAGACCATCCTCGTCATGTGGTATCAGTTCCCATCTACTGCCACCTTGCATCTTACCTGTCTTGGGTTGTCACGAAGCTATAGAACTGGTTATGCCATGCGTTGGGATCAGAATACTTCTTTGAAGCACGACTTCCTAACTGCATTGAGGGAGCCGTGAATATATCTAACTGAGGATTCGGATTTGTCTTTTTAAACATAGTCATTCTTTTAATTGATGGTGTAAAGATACGAAAAATATTCCAGATAACGGCATAAATCTGAGATTATTTTCGTGAAATATAAACATTTTAAACAGGCCTTACTTTTTAAAGTGAGCTCAGTAAGGTTATTCATAATAAAAAAAGTGGATTGTTAGATAATTAATTATATGGTAAAGAAAATAGCGGTTATAATGTCTTTATACATAAATGACAATTTAATCTACGTAAAACAGGCAGTCGAAAGTATTCTAAATCAATCTTTTTATAATTTTGACTTTTATATTCAATATGATGGTCATATAAAAGATGACGTTGACTCATATTTGTCTGGTTTAGAAGATAATCGAATAAAAATATATAAAAGGTCTGAAAATAAAGGTTTGGCACAATCATTAAATGATTTGCTAAATATAGTAATGCCATTGGGTTATGAATATATTGCTCGTATGGATGCCGATGATATTTGTGATTTATTTCGTTTTGAAAGACAAATTGAGTATTTGCAAGAACATCCTGATATAGAATGTCTCGGGACCTTTGCTGTAGAGATAAATAGCAAAGGTGAAGAGTACTACCGCAAACAAATGCCTGTAACTCATGAAGAATGTAAGGAGTTGTTTAGAAAACGTGATTGTATGATTCATCCAACTGTGATGTATCGACGTTCGTATATAGAGAAGGCTGGTCTATATTCTCTTGATACCTATTTTGGTGAAGACACGATGATGTGGGCCCAAGGCTTTGCTGCTGGTTGTAAGTTTGGTAATGTCCCTGAGTATCTTTATAGATTCCGATTAGACGATAATTTCTTTAATCGTCGCCGTGGTTGGAAACATGCCAAGAATATCTTCTTACTTCGTCATAGAGTGAATAAGATGCTTCATTTCGGTTTGGGTGCTGATCTTTGGGCATTAGCTTATGCCTGTGCTAAAATGATGCCAACTTTCATATTGAACATAATCTATAAAAAAGCAAGAAAAGTATAAATGCTTTTCTAATGAAATTAAAATTTCAAAAAAATCAAATATTATGAGTACAGATTTGAAAAGAAGAAATGTGCCTTTCTCTCCACCTGATATGACGGAGGCAGAGGCTAGTGAGGTGCGTGATGCCATTTTGAGTGGATGGATTACTACGGGTCCTCGTACTAAGAAATTGGAAAAGGAAGTGGCTGAGTTTGTCGGTGTAGAGAAGGCTGCATGCCTTAACTCGCAGACTGCTTGTGCTGAGATGGCTCTCAGATTGCTCGGCGTAGGCGAGGGGGATGAAGTTGTCGTTCCTGCTTATACTTATACAGCGAGTGCTTCTGTAGTGGAGCACGTGGGTGCAACTGTCGTCTTCGTAGATGTACAGAAGGATTGCCTTGAAATGGATTATGAGGCTTTGGAGAAGGCCATCACTCCTAAAACCAAGGCAGTGATTCCTGTAGATCTCGGTGGTATCCCTTGCGATTACGACCGCATCTTCGCGATCGTGGAAAGCAAGAAGGAGATGTTTACTCCTAAGACAGATCTTCAGAAGATGATTGGTCGTATCGCTGTTTGCTGTGATGCAGCCCATGCCTTCGGTGCTTCACGTCATGGAAAGATGGTGGGTAGCATTGCTGACTTCTCTTCATTCAGTTTCCATGCTGTCAAGAACTTCACCACAGCTGAGGGCGGTGCCTTGTCTTGGAATCTTCCTTTCGGTAATGAGAAGGTGGTGAAGGATTTGGATAAGAATCCTGAGAATACCTTCAGCGGTGTGCCTGAGATAGAGGGTGAGACCTGGAACGAGAACTTGTATCGCAAGGCTCAGCTGCTGAGCTTGCATGGTCAGAATAAGGATGCCTTGGCTAAGACTAAATTAGGTGCCTGGGAGTATGATATCATCGGTACTTGGTATAAGTGTAATATGACAGATGTTGTGGCTGCCATCGGTCTGGTTCAGATGAACCGATACAAAGGTATGTTGGAGCGTCGTCGTCAGATGATTGAGCGCTATAATGAGGCTTTCAAGGACATGAATGTGGCGGTATTGCCTCATTATAACGAGGAGCATACTTCTTCCGGTCATCTCTATATCGTTCGCCTCCTGGGTAAGACTCGTGAGGAGACAAACAAGGTGATTGAGATGATGGCAGAGCGTGGCGTGGCTACCAATGTACATTACAAGCCGCTGCCTATGATGACTGCCTACAAGAAGTTGGGATTCGACATCAAGGATTTCCCAAATGCTTTCCACATGTTTGAGAATGAGATTACTCTGCCTCTGAATACCAAAATGACGGATGAGGACTTGGAGTATGTAATCGAGTGTTTCAAGGAATGCGTGAAGTAAGATTTTATGAAAAGATTATTTGATATCATTGCATCAGGATGCGGACTCATTGTTTTGAGTCCGCTTCTTTTGATTTTGGCTATCTGGATCAAGTTGGATAGCAAGGGTCCTGTGTTCTACCGTCAGGTGAGGGTGGGAAGACATAATAAGGATTTCCGCATCTTCAAGTTTCGTTCGATGAGAGTGGGGGCTGATAAGGGTTCGTTGGTTACCATCGGTGGTAGGGATCCAAGAGTAACCCGTTCGGGTTATTACATCAGAAAGTATAAGTTTGATGAGCTTCCTCAGCTGATCAATGTCTTTATTGGTGATATGAGTCTGGTGGGTCCAAGACCCGAGGTTCGTCACTATGTAAACTATTGGACTCCTGAGCAAATGCATGTGCTGGATGTAAGGCCAGGAATCACTGACCCTGCCAGCATCAAGTTCAGAAATGAGAATGAGTTAATGGAGAAGGCTGCTGATCCTGAGGATTATTACATCCATGTAATCATGCAGGAGAAGATCAAGCTCTATCTGGAGTATGTGAAGAATGCCAGCTTCTGGTATGACATCAAGTTGATATTTAAGACATTTGAAGTGATCGTGAAAGAGTAGCCCCACTCCATCAGGGGGGCTGGTTTTGCGGGCTGGGACCGCCTGGGGATAGCTTTATTTAGTGATATTTTTCCTTAAAGAAAAATTTATGTTAGAAATAAACAAAGATTTCTTGGATTCTCTTTTTGCCAAGGCAAAGGAGAATCCTCGCTTGCGGCAGAATTATGATCTTCGCACAAGTGCTGAGGATCAAAGCCAGAGAATGCTCTGTGCCTTGCTGCCTGGTTCCGAAGTGGCGATACATCGTCATCCGAACTCATCAGAGTGTGTCATCTGTCTTTGTGGCAGAATGGATGAAGTGATATGCGAGGAGATGGTATCGTATCTGCAGGATGGTGGGGATACCGTAAGAAAGGTTTCTTATCAAGAGATTGAGAGAATTCATCTTAATCCGAAGAATGGGGTGTATGCATGCCAGGTGCCTAAAGGGGCATGGCATACTGTCGAGGTTTATGAGCCTAGCGTCATCTTTGAAGCGAAAGATGGGGCGTATGGGATGGATGGGAGTGAAATTCTTCGAACCACCTAGTTCCTCCTTCCAAGGAGGACGCCACATCTCTCACCAAGCCTCTCTCTTGCCCGAAGAGAGAGGATGTAACCGCCCTTAGTGCTGTTTTTCTAAAATCATCCCGTCCTTCTTTACCATTAAAGAAGGCTCCACC
>OJMJ01000233.1_pt1 | contig 30227 bp, 23 predicted proteins | sample 1597181 | NCBI WGS metagenome assembly OJMJ01 (sample SAMEA2452126, study PRJEB22498) | human gut metagenome | biome: human feces; feature: human gut; material: feces | place: Australia | collected 2012
CGTGTTCGTGAGAATACATCACATAAAGTTTCATTAGGTTAGTAGTTTGATAGATTTTTTAAGGTAAAGATTATGTTAAGGTTTTCTATTGAACACAAGTGATGAGGTTTTGCCATTCGAGGCATTTTTTAGACCAAGTCGTTTTAACATATTCTTTAAAAGGAACTGGTGCTCGTGAAGAGTACCAGTTTTTTTTGTTATTAAACTTGATATATAGGTGGTATTCTAAAAGACCTTAAAAATTATATACATTATGTTCTTTTATGATAATAAATTATTAAAAAGGACTCTTATTTGGATAATTCTGAGTAAATTTGTACCCAAAAACAATTTTCACGCATAATGTTAAAGAAGATATTGCCTATTTTCATGCTTTGTGCCATAGCTTTGTCAATGGCATCATGTCTTGAAGATGAAAAGGAAACGCTTGTATATTACGATGATACTGCGGTGACAGGATTCTCTATCGGAAATCTGAATAAGTATATCACTGTAAAGTCGTCATCAGATTCGGATAGTATCGTAAAGTCTGTTATTGATGCAAGTTCTTATAGATTCACTATCAATAATGCCACACACGAGATATATAATGTAGACTCATTGCCAGTAGGCGTTGACGTCAAGAAGGTGTTGTGTACTGTCAGCACTAAGAACTCGGGTTTGGCAGTATGGTATATGAAGTCGTCAGAAGGTAAAGACAGCATGACTTATTGCTCGTCTACCGATTCTGTAGACTTCACCAATACTCGTGAGCTTAGAGTTTATAACACCAGCATGACCGCTTTCCGCAAATATACCGTTAAGCTTAATGTGCATCAGGAAGTAGCTGATTCTTTTGTTTGGAAGAATCTTGCAACAACTTCTGCTTTTGCAAATCTTCAGGCAATGAAGATGGTTAGCATAGGCAATGCTATATATGTATTCGGTTACGATGGTACAAAAACAATTCTTTATGCAGCCAACCGAAATGGCTTTGCTAATTTTGTAGAGTCTAATATCGTTCTTGATGCAGATGTTTATAAGAATGTGGCTACATACAATGGACTTGTTTATTTTCTTAATGGAACATCATTAGAGTCATTAGATGCTAACGGAACTTTGGCAACTGTTGCAACTACTACTATTAAGCGCCTTCTTGGTGCGGGCAACAATCGCTTGTATGCTTATTCCGCAGATGGTGCTATCGTATACTCTGTAGATGGTAAGGCTTGGATGCCTTGTGCTATGGATGGCGATGTAGCTTCGTTGCCAGAAAACAATATGAACCTCTTGGCAATGCCATCGAAAACAAACTCTGATACATATCTGCTTTCGCTTGTAGGTAATGATGCAAGTAGCAAATATGCCAATGTCTGGGGAAAGATAGAAGAAGATATCACAGCTACCAATGATCAGCCTTGGACACAATATGTGATGAACGACAATCGATTCCGTTTGCCTGCTCTTGCTAATTTGCAGACTTTCGTATATCAAAGAAAGATTATGGCAATCGGTGGAAAAGGTATCAATGGCAATGCAGACAAGGCATTCTCTAAGATATATTCAAGCCAGGATGCAGGACTCACATGGCAGACTGATACTACATTAGTATTGCCAACGACTTTTGCCACTGAAAGCGATGTCTTTGCAATGACTATTGATGCTGATAACTTTATCTGGTTGGTTAGCGCAAGCAACGGACAGATTTGGCGCGGCAGACTTAATAAGCTCGGTTGGGCTAACAAAGAATAATAATAGGGTGTGGCTATCACCCCTCACTATATATAATAATGAGAAAAACAATCTTCATCATAATGCTGATCATAACTGCCATGAATATTCATGCGCAGGACGACCCGGAATATAAGATGGAGATAGGTGTGGGCACAGGATTGCTGACCTACGAAGGCGACTATAATGGCAATATCTTTAAGGAAAGTCAGCCTATGGCGTCGTTTATGCTCAGACGTGTGCTCAGTCCATGGATGGCATTAAGGCTTAATGCTATGTTTGGCAAGGTGAAAGGCTCGTCAGATAATGTAGAAACTAAATATCCAGAGTCGCTCACAGAACCATATAAATTTAATCGCAACCTCTACGACGCATGTCTAAGCTATGAATATAATTTCATACCCTATGGTACCGGTCGCGACTATCGTGGAGCAAAGAAACTCGTACCTTTTGCCTTTATAGGCTTGGGAGTAGTAGTTTCTTCGGGCGATGGTGAAACTAAGGGGGCATTCAATATGCCTATTGGTTTTGGATTGAAATACAAAGCTGGCAAACGTGTAAATATAGGCTTGGAATGGGCTTTACACCTTAGCCAAAGCGACGAAATAGACGGAAAGAAAGATCCATACGGCATAAAGAGTACTGGTATATTCAAGAATACCGACTGCTATTCGGCTTTGCAATTGTCGATAACATATAGCTTTTTGCCAAAATGTGTAACTTGCAACAAAGACTATTGATGAACAACGTGGATATAGAAAACATACCGCAGCATATTGCCATTATCATGGATGGCAACGGACGCTGGGCTACCGAACGTGGTAAAGATCGCAGCTTCGGTCATCAGGCTGGTGTAGAAACTGTAAGAAGAATAACATCGGAGTGTACTCGCCTCGGTGTTAAATACCTTACACTCTATACTTTCTCTACCGAAAACTGGAATCGTCCTGCCGATGAGGTTGCTGCTCTCATGGGACTCGTATTAACTTCGCTCGAAGACGAAATATTCATGAAGAACAACGTGAGATTCCGTGTTATCGGTGATATTAAGCGTTTGCCTGAGCCTGTACAGCAGAAGCTGCAGGAGACAATGGAACATACTGCCGGCAATACAGCTATGACAATGGTTGTAGCTTTGAGCTATTCGGCACGTTGGGAGATAACAGAGGCTGCTAAGGCTTTGGCTATCGAGGCTAAGAATGGCACTATCGATCCTGAGACCATTACAGAAGAGGAAATCTCTAAGCGCTTGTCTACCAACTTTATGCCAGACCCTGACTTGATGATTCGTACTGGTGGCGAACTCCGTATCAGCAACTATCTGTTGTGGCAGATGGCATACTCAGAACTCTATTTCTGCGATACTTATTGGCCTGACTTCAAAGAGGAAGACTTACAGAAGGCCATATTGAGCTATCAGAAACGCCAGCGCAGATATGGCAAGACCGAAGAGCAAATAGAAGAAGAAAACACAAATGACAATGAATAAGATAAGCAAGCTTTTGGCTACTACTGTTGTGATGCTGGCAAGCAGCGCTACGATGGTGGCACAAGACAAAATAGTGCATCCTGACATATCGTATGCCGGAACACCACGCGAATTGGTGCTCGGTGGTATGAACGTGTCGGGTATTGATGGCTACGAGGACTATATGCTCACCGGCATCTCTGGATTGCAGGTGGGACAGAAGGTGTCGTTGCCAGGAAACGAGATTACTGATGCTGTGAAGAGATACTGGCGTCACGGACTATTCTCGTTCGTGCAGATTTCTGCTGACTCTATTGTTGGCAATAAAGTATATCTGCACATCAAGCTAGAGGCACATCCTCGTGTGTCTACCATCAACTATATCGGCTTGAAGAAGAGTGAGCGCGAAGATATGGAGGAGAAACTGGGACTGCTTAGAGGTTCGCAGATTCATCCTGATGTGATAAATCGTGCCAAGATTCTTGCTAAGAAGTATTTCGACGATAAGGGCTTTAAGAATGCTGATATCAATATTCAGCAACGCACCGATGTGGCGCAGAAAAACCATGTCATCCTTGATGTCATCATCGACAAAAAGGAGAAGATGAAGGTTCGCAAGATTATCATTGAGGGTAATAAGCAACTGAAGTCGAGCAAGATAAAGGGTGGCTTCCTTAAGAAGGGTGCCTTTGCCAAGACCCACGAGGCTGGTACTTTAGGCTCTTTCCTCAAGGCTAAGAAGTTTACTCCTCAGCGTTGGAAGGAAGATAAGGAGAAACTGCTCGAGAAATATAACGAGCTTGGATATCGTGATGCATATATTGTTGAAGATAGCGTATGGAACAATGACCCTAAGCATGTCAACATATATATAAAGGTTGACGAGGGTAAGAAATATCACCTCAGAAACATCACATGGGTTGGTAATACAAAGTACAACACCGACATGCTTAACAAACTCTTCACCATGGAGCGTGGCGATGTATACAACCAGAAACTCATGAATAAGCGATTGTCGGAAGACGAAGATGCTGTGGGCAACCTTTATTATAACAATGGTTATGTGTTCTCGCGCATTGAACCTACTGAGGTTAATATCGTTGGCGACTCTATCGACCTTGAGATGCGTGTCACAGAAGGTCCACAGGCTCACCTCAACCACGTTCGTATCAATGGTAATGACCGCTTGTATGAGAATGTCGTTCGTCGTGAACTTCGTACCAAGCCTGGTGACTTGTTCTCTAAAGAGGCTTTGATGCGTTCAGCTCGTGAACTTGCTTCTATGGGACACTTCGACCCAGAGAAGGTTGTGCCAGACGTTAAGCCAGATTATGAGAGTGGTACTGTCGACGTAAACTGGAACCTCGAACAGAAGAGCAACGACCAGATAGAGTTCTCGCTCGGTTGGGGTCAGACAGGTGTCATCGGTCGTGTTGGTTTGAAGCTCAACAACTTCTCTATGGCAAACCTCTTTAATAAGAATAAGGAGCATCGTGGTATTATGCCTATCGGCGATGGCGAGACCATGAGTCTCGGTGCACAAACCAACGGTACATACTATCAGTCGTATAATATTGGATATTCCACAAGCTGGTTTGGCGGTAAGCGTCCTATCCAGTTTAGCGTCGGAGCTTACTATTCTAAGCAGACCGACGTGTCGAGCAACTACTACAACTCGGCATGGATGAACAACTATAGCAACTATATGTATGGTTACAACAGCTATGGTTACAACTATCGCAACTACGAGAACTATTACGACCCTGATAAGTACGTGAAGTTGCTCGGTGTTAGCCTTGGTTGGGGTAAGCGTCTGCGTTGGCCTGACGACTATTTCACACTCAACGTGGAATTGGCTTATCAGAGATATATGCTGAAGAACTGGCGTTACTTCCTTATCACAAATGGTAATGCTAACAACTTGAACCTCAGCGTCTCTATCAACCGTACATCTACCGACAACCAACTCTTCCCACGTCGTGGTTCAGAGTTTACGGCTTCTGTCACCCTTACTCCACCATGGAGTCTCTGGGATGGCAAGGACTACAAAAACCTTGCTACCAACTCAGCTTCACCTAACTACGTGAAGGAACAGCAGGAGAAGTATCGCTGGATTGAATACCACAAGTGGAAGTTTAAGTCGAAGACATACACAGCTCTCAGCGGTGGTCAGAAGTGCTTCGTGCTGATGACACGTGTGGAGATGGGATTGCTCGGTTCTTACAACAGATATAAGAAGAGTCCATTCGAGACCTACTACATGGGTGGTGATGGTATGAGTGGATATTCAACAGGATATGCTGAAGAAACCATCGGACTCCGTGGTTACGAGAATGGTTCGTTGACTCCTTACTATCAGGAGGGTTATGCTTACGACCGCTTTACTCTCGAGCTCCGCTATCCATTGATGCTTGGCAATACCACTATCTATGGTCTTGGATTCGTTGAGGCTGGTAATGCTTGGAACGACACAAAGGATTTCAACCCATTCGACATGAAGCGTAGTGCTGGTGTTGGTGTTCGTATCTTCCTGCCTATGGTAGGTTTGATGGGTATCGACTGGGCTTATGGTTTCGACAAGGTTTGGGGAACCAAGGGAGGTGGACAGTTCCACTTCATCCTCGGTCAGGAGTTCTAAACTAAGTGAAGAGTGAAGATAGAAGAATTCAATGCCCATATCTATATATATAATAATGTATAGGTATTGGGCTAAGAAATAAACAAATAACAACGAGGAGGACATCCTTATGAAGAAAATAATGTTGATGCTTGTGATGGCTGTTGCTGCCGTTACAGCAAAAGCACAGAAGTTCGCTCTTATGGATATGGAATATATCCTAAAGAATATCCCTGCTTACGAGCGTGCCAACGAGCAGCTCAACCAAGTGAGCAAGAAGTGGCAAGCTGAGGTTGAGGCAATAAACACCGAAGCTACTACCATGTACAAGAACTATCAAAACGAAGTGGTGTTCTTGTCTCAGGAACAGAAGAAGGCTAAGCAGGAGCAGATAATGCAGAAAGAAAAAGAGGCTGCCGACCTAAAGAAGAAATACTTCGGTCCTGAGGGTGAACTGTTTAAGAAGCGCGAGAGCCTTATGTCGCCAATTCAAGAGGAAATCTACAATGCAGTAAAGGAAATCTCTGATTTGCGTGGCTATTCACTCGTATTAGACAGAGCCAGCGATACCTCTATTATCTTTGGTAGTCCAAAGATAGATATCAGCAACGAGGTACTCGAGAAACTCGGCTACTCTAAGTAAAATCTATCTGTAATAAATGCTAACACAGATAAAACAAAATAATAACATAAAGAATTAAAAGAAATGAAGAAACTTATTGTAATGTTGATGATGATGGCTCCAGTAGCTGTCTTCGCACAGAAGTTTGGTAAGGTGAACACACAGACCATCATGCAGTCGCTCCCAGAGCTTAGCAAGGTTAATGGTGAACTTGAGGCTACTGCTAAGCAGTATGAGAACGAGCTTAAGAGCATGCAGGAAGAGTTGCAGCGTCAGAGCGAGGCTTACGAGAAGGCTAAGAGCACTATGAATGCTACTACTCAGCAGCAGAAGGAGCAGGAGTTGCAGGGTCTTTACCAGAAGATTCAGCAGACCTATCAAGACAACCAACAGGCTCTTCAGAAGGCTCAGCAGGAGAAGATGCAGCCTGTTTTGAACAAGGTTCGCAACGCTATCCAGAATGTTGGTAATACAGGTGGCTACACATATATCTTCGAAGAGGGTGCAGCTGTTTATACTGGCACCAATGTAGAGGATGTAACCTCTAAGGTTCAGAGCGAGCTCACAAAGATGAAATAAAATTCATTATTGATATTAAAACCACTCCAAGCCTTCTGTAATGCAAGGCTTGGAGGCTTTTTGGTTTTAGAAGTCTATATCAAACAACACCCCAAAGGGAGGATAATCACACAACAGGTATGAAGACAATCAGGTTTATAGCACTTGCCGTAGCAATGCTCACATGTGGATGCGCTATGGCACAAGAAACAGCTCCTGTTCAGCAGGTGCAGCAGACTCAGCAAACTCCACAATTCAAATATGGTTATTTCAGCTATCAGCAGACTCTTGAGTCTATGCCCGGTTATGCAGTAGCTAAACGCAACTATGAAGGATTGAAGGCTAAATACGAAGCTGAGATGAAGCGTGCCGAAGACGAGTTTAATGCCAAGTATGAGGAGTTCCTTGATGGACAAAGAGATTTTGCTCCAGCAATTCTGAAGAAAAGACAAGCTGAAATAAAAGAATTGATGGAGAAAAACCTTGCCTTCAAAGACGAAAGCAAGCAACTCCTTAAGCAGGCTGAAACAGAAATGTTTGCTGCAGTAAAAACCAAACTTGCTACTGCTGTGCTGAAGGTTGGTAAGGAAAGAGGATATGCTTTTATTCTTAATACCGACTCAAATACCGCTCCTTTCATCAACCCTATGATTGGTGAAGATGCTACTGCTTTCATCAAGGAGGCAGCGAAATAGATCTGTATAAACTCCCCAAATGAATTAAAAAGATGTTTTCAAGTAATCCTGGACCTATAGGTGTTTTTGATTCTGGCTATGGTGGTCTGACCATCCTGCATGGTATAAGACAGCGACTACCAGAATACGACTTCATGTATCTTGGCGATAATGCCCGAGCGCCTTATGGCTCACGCTCGTTCGAAGTAGTATACCAGTTTACACGTCAGGCTGTGCTGAAGCTATTCAGCATGGGTTGCCAGTTGGTGATATTGGGATGTAACACCGCTTCTGCCAAGGCGCTGAGAAGCATTCAGCAACGCGACCTTCCGCAATGGGATGAAAATCGCAGAGTGTTGGGAATAATTCGTCCTACTGCCGAAGTTATCGGACAGCTCACCACTTCTCGTCACGTCGGACTCCTTGCTACTCCTGGTACCATCCTTAGTGGTAGCTACGAGATGGAGATTGCAAAGCTATTCCCTGATATCAAACTCTCTGGCGTAGGTTGTCCGCTATGGGCTTCTATCGTTGAAGCCAATGAAGCTGATAGTCCTGGTGCTGATTATTTCGTTAAGAAGCGTATCGACATGCTGATGCGCAAAGACCCTGAGATAGATGCTGTGATATTGGGATGCACTCATTATCCACTCTTGATGAGCAGTATCGTAAAGCATGTTCCTACAGGTGTACGTATCATTCCGCAAGGAGAATATGTCGCTAATAGTCTTCGCGACTATCTCAATCGTCATACCGCTATGGACGAGCGATTGACAAAGAATGGTACATGTCAGTATTTCACTACCGAGAGCGAGGATAAGTTTGAAGAAACTGCTCAGATATTCCTCCACGAAAAGGTGAATGTTAAGCATGTAGACCTTGGATAATCCTCAGGGAAAGGTATCAAATCCCATAGGTAATCCTTAATTATATATCGTTTATAATAAGAAAAAATAGAATTATGCAAGAAACAAGACAAAATAGAATATCACGCCTATTGCAGAAGGAGCTGGCTGCTATCTTCCAGTCGCAGACTCGTTTGATGCATGGTGTATTGGTAAGCGTAACAAGAGTTCGCATCAGTCCAGACCTCAGTATCTGTACTGCATATCTTAGCATTTTCCCTTCTGAAAAGGGCGAAGAGATAATAAAGAATATCTCTGCCAACGAGAAGACTATACGCTACGAGCTTGGTACACGTGTGAGAAATCAGTTGCGTATCATCCCTGAGTTGAGATTCTTCATTGATGATAGTCTCGACTACATTGAGCGTATTGATGAACTCTTGAAAAAGTAAAAGGGTAAAAAATAAAAAAAACAAAAGGGCAATAATGGTAAGGGAGTTGAGATGTCAGACTTGACTCCCTATACTATATAAATATGGTAAGTAAGATATATGAATTTCCCATTCTTTATAGCTCGTAGGTATCTTTTTTCAAAAAAGAGCACACATGCCATTAATATCATCTCGGTGATATCTATGGTTGGTGTTGCCGTTGCTACCATGGCTTTGGTGATAGTACTTAGTGTTTTCAATGGTTTCCATGACCTTGTAGCTTCTCTCTTCACCAACTTCGATCCGCAGATAGAGATTGTCCCTGCTAAGGGTAAGACGGCTCCATGTGATGATCCAATACTTACTAAGATACAGCAGCTGCCACAGATAGATGTGGCAACAGAGTGTGTTGAGGATGTCGCTCTTGCTATCTATGGTGGTACCCAACAGATGGTGAAGATAAAGGGTGTGGATGATAATTTCTCAGACCTTACTCATATCAACGATATCCTTGTTGGCGATGGTGAGTTTACCCTCCATACTGCCAACTTGGAGTATGGTACTCCTGGTATTCGCCTTGCACAGGATATGGGACTTGGCGCACGCTGGAACAACTATATGCATATCTATGCTCCTCGCCGTGATGGACAGCTTGATATGTCCAGCCCTACCGATGGCTTTGTTGAAGACTCGCTATTGGCATCGGGAGTAGTGTTCTGTGTGAAACAATCTAAATACGACAAGAATTATATCCTCACCTCTATAACCTTCGCTCGCAACCTCTTCGGTCAGCAGGGTATGCTATCTTCGCTTGAACTGCGACTCAAGGAAGGCTCTGATTTTAATGCCGTGAAAAAGGAGATTACACAGATATGTGGTGATAAATATGTAGTAAAAGATCGCTTCGAACAGCAGGAAGATACCTTCCGCATTATGCAGATAGAAAAGGTCATAGCTTATATCTTCCTTACCTTCATCCTTGTGGTGGCATGCTTTAATATCATCGGCTCTTTGTCGATGCTTATCATTGATAAGAAGGATGATGTGCAGACATTGCGCAATCTTGGCGCTACCGATAAGCAGATAGTAAGGATATTCCTCTTTGAAGGCAGAATGATTTCAGCTATTGGTGCTATAGTGGGAATAGGCTTTGGCTTGTTGCTATGCTGGCTACAGCAGGAGTTTGGCTTGGTTCGTATGGGAGGCAGCGATGGCTCTTTTGTTGTTAATGCTTATCCTGTGAGTGTGCATTATTTCGATGTCCTCTGCATATTTGTTACGGTGATTGTTGTCGGCTGGCTTGCCGTCTGGTATCCTGTAAAGAGGGTAGCCAATATGCTTACGCAAAGGAAAGAATAACACCAAGCAAAAAGCTTAAGCAAGAATTGGATATGGGCGCAATTATGCGCCCAAAATGAAGAAATAAAGAAAGATAGGGAAAATAGCGGAAAGCAAAATAAAAAGGGAGAAGAGGGGCCTAAGCTCCTCCTTTCCCTTTTCTTTTGTTCTTTCCCTTTTCTTTTGTTCTTCTTTTTTTTCTTTTTCTTTTCCCTATTTTCTTTTCCCTATTTTCTTTTCCCCTTTCCCCTTTTTTCTCCTTTATTTATTCATTCCGATGGCATATTTGCCATCGCTATTAGCCATAATCCTTGCGATATAATTAAGGGCAAGGAAATGATATCGCAAGCAACCAGCTGGTGCCATTGGGGCTTTGCGATATACCTCATCGCTAACCTCCTTTTCTATTAATACCTCAGGATATGGCTCCAAAAGCAATAATCTGCCAACTGCGCAGGCGTCGAAATATACTCCTCCAGGCTTGAAGAAGCGCTCTTGACGCGAGCCTATCTTTGGGAAACCATCCTTTAATAATACTATCAATGGAAACTTTTTGCTTCTCAGAGCTTTTGTGATTGTTTTCTCGCCTTCGCTTATTGCTGCGGTGATAGTTGTTGCTCCGAGCTCAGCTCTATCAGAGAATGCCTGCAGTAGGTTATCGATATCTTGCGTTGTAGCGTGCCTTGAACATTGTAGATATTGCTTCTGGTAGGCATTTATAAGGAATAGATTTCCTAAAGCTCTGAATTTCCAAGTATGCTCATCTCCTCGTTCATCCTGAAAACAAAAGGATAAATTATTATGGAGTTTGAATAAATCTGGATTAAAGTGCTTGAGCCACAATCGCCTTGGGTTATCTTTTACATAGCGTATCATCCTATCCAATTGTCCTTCGCAATGTAATATGCGCTCATGATATCCGCTTGCAATATGTTCCCAAATACTCTTCCTTTCTGAGAATATTCTGCCGAAGGTGTCATCGCTTAGGAATTCTTTCTTGTATAGTGCTGTGCATGCACTCTTGTAGCTTCTGATAACTTCGCCAATACTCTTTGGCATAGGCTCCAATACTTGGATTACACCATGTAGATGGTCGGGCATAACCCTTAGAGCCAACACCCTAAGCTTGCAGCCTTTCGGCGATTGATGAGCAGGAATACCTCTAAACATCTCTGCTACCGCTTTCCCAAATGTGGAAAGCGATATATATGCTGTATCTTCAGTCTCACCGGCAATGGTTCCGAAGATAGGGAACCGTTGCTCGGTGTTTAGTGTGATATGATATATGGCACAACCCTTGTAGTTCCACAAGCGTTCTCGATGGTGCCTTTCTTTATCCAATACATAGCGCCATCCTATTCCTGTATATTCCAGTTGTGCCATAAGGAGATTCGTTAATCAATTATGCCATAATGATAATCAACAAACAGACTAATACTTCTTCCTTATCAGAGTAAGTCCATCTCTTAATGGTAGTATCACCACATCTGCACGAGGATCATTGGCTATATGGTCGTTGAACTTGCATATTCCTTGCGTCTGGTGGTCGTGACCATATGCTTCGTCTACCACATGTCCATCCCAAAGAGTGTTGTCAGCAAGAATAAAACCGCCAGGCTTCAATATTGTCATCACCATCTCGTAGGTTTCAACATAAGTACGCTTGTCGCCATCAACGAATGCCATATCAAACTCTATACCGAGCTTAGGAGCCAAGATGTTAGCATCGCCAATTCTGAAATCAATCTTGTCAGCCACAGGCGATTCTTCTATCCAAGGGCGAGTGAAGTCTTCCATCTCGTCGTTTATTTCGAAGGTATACACCTTTCCACCTTCTTTCAACCCTTCGGCAAGGCAAATAGCGCTATATCCGCTAAACGTTCCCACTTCGAGAATGTTTTTCGGATTTATCATTTCCACTATCATCTTCAGCAGTCTGCCTTGCAGATGTCCGCTTGCCATTCTGCCATGAATGGTATGAATATTTGTGGCACGATATAAACGATAAAGATAGTCGCCCTCTTTATCAATATGTTGAGTTATATATTCGTCGATGGTCATGTCTGTTAGTTATTCTCAATCCTTATGGTTGATGATGGCTTCTATTGCAAGTCTGTAAGAGTCGAGACCAAAGCCTGCTATCACTCCCAAGCATGCACAAGAAATATATGAATGATGGCGGAACTCCTCGCGCTTATGCACATTAGATATATGCACCTCTACTACAGGGCATTTCAAGCTGCGTATGCAATCCTGCAATGCTATCGATGTATGAGTATAAGCGCCTGCGTTTAGCACCACTCCGTCGTATGTGAAGCCTACCTCCTGCAGTTTATTGATAAGCTCGCCTTCGATATTGCTTTGGTAATATTCCAATTCTATATCAGGATATTGCGCAAAGAGTTTAGGCAGATAACTCTCGAACGAGTTGTCGCCATAGATACCAGGCTCACGAGTACCTAAGAGGTTGAGGTTTGGTCCGTTGATGATTTGAATTTTCATAACTGTATGATGTGTTGTGTAAGTTTTTATAAGTTAAGTAAAGTGCATAATGCAAAAGAAAACGATGTTTCCTTTTGTTTTCTCGCTCATTTGCACTAACTTTGCCGACAAAAGTACGAAAAAATATGGAAACAGACAAGCAATCGGCTACCAATATGCTTAAACGCTACATGCGGTACCTTAAGTTGGAGCGCAATCATTCCGACAATACCATAGAGGCCTACCGTCATGATTTGCTGATGTTGCTTGACTTCCTGAAAGAACACGACCTACAGCCTACTGCCGTCAAGCTCGAAGATTTGCAGCAGTTTGCTGTCACCCTACACGAGAAGGGCGTTGTAGCAAAGTCGCAAGCCCGAATACTCTGTGGCGTACGTGCTTTCTATCGTTTCCTTTTGCTCGATGGCTATATAGATGCCGACCCTTCGGAACTTCTTGAGTCGCCAAAGTTGCCTTTCCATATTCCCGAGTATCTTACTCTTGAAGAGGTAGACCAATTAGAGGCAAGTTTCGACATGAGCAAACCCGAGAGTCAGCGCAATAGAGCGATTATTGAAGTGCTCTTTTCTTGCGGTCTGCGTGTTAGCGAACTCGTAAACCTTAAACTTTCAGATCTTTATCTCGAAGAGAAGTTTGTTAGGGTGATAGGCAAGGGTAATAAGGAACGCCTCGTTCCTATCTCCGATAAGGCTATTCACGAGCTGGAGCTATGGTTCTCCGACCGTTGTCATCTTGATATAAAGAAAGGCGAAGAAGACTATGTGTTCCTAAATCGCCGTGGCAGTCATCTCACCCGTGTGATGATACTGATAATGATAAAGCGTCAGGCAGAAGAAGCCGGCATCAAGAAAGTTATCTCTCCGCATACCCTTCGCCATAGTTTTGCTACAGCATTGCTGAAGGGTGGGGCAGACCTCCGTGTTATCCAGGCTCTACTTGGTCACGAGGATATCGGAACCACAGAGATATACACCCACATCGATTCTTCCATGCTTCGCGAAGAGATATTGGAACATCATCCTCGCAACAGAATGTATCAGCAAGAACATCACGGCAACCAACAGTGATTAAATAATTTAAATACAAATATTAATAACATGAGATTAAGAAAACTTTTATTGTTAGCAATGGTCCTCATTGCTGGCATCTCACAGGCTCAGATGCAGATGCCTCCTATTCCGCTCGATTCTGCGGTAAGGATTGGTAAGCTCGACAACGGACTCACCTACTACATCCGTTACAACAACTGGCCAGAACATCGTGCTAACTTCTATATCGCACAGAAGGTCGGCTCAATACAGGAAGAAGAAAGTCAGCGTGGTTTGGCTCACTTCCTTGAGCATATGTGCTTCAATGGCACCGACAATTTCCCAGGCAACGACCTCATCCGCTATTGCGAGTCTATCGGCGTACAGTTTGGTGGCGATTTGAATGCTTATACCAGCATCGACCAGACTGTTTACAATATCGATAATGTGCCAACAACACGTCAGAGCGCTCTCGACTCTTGCTTGCTCATCCTTCGCGACTGGGCTGATGGTCTTACCCTCGACCCTGAAGAGATTGACAAGGAGCGTGGCGTTATCCATGAGGAATGGCGATTGAGAACAAGCCCAAGCTCTCGTATGTTTGAGCGCAATCTCGAGAAACTTTATCCTAACTGTAAGTATGGTAAGCGTTATCCTATCGGCTTGATGTCTGTCATCGACAACTTCAAGTATCAGGAGCTTCGCGACTACTATGAGAAATGGTATCATCCAACAAACCAGGGTATCATCGTAGTTGGCGACATCGATTTAGACCATACCGAGGCTATGATTAAGAAGCTCTTTGGTCCTATCACCAACCCTGAGAATACCGCTCCTATCGTCGACGTACAGGTTCCTGACAATGCAGAGCCTATCGTTGTTATCGACAAGGACAAGGAGTTCCAGTCGAGCGATATCGAGATTATCTTCAAGCACGACGTATATCCAGACTCTTTGAAGCAGTCGCCAGAATATATCATATATGAATATGTTAAGGATGCTGCCGTTACAATGCTCAACGACCGTTTGTCTGAGGCTGTACAGAAGTCTGACTGTCCTTTCGTAGATGCTAATGCTTCTGACGACAACTATATCTTTGCTAAGACCAAGGGAGCCTTTGCCCTCGCTGCAACACCTAAGGATATGTCGCACGTGGCTCCATCTCTCAAGGCTATCCTCGTAGAGGCTCGCAAGGCTGCAGAGTTTGGTTTCACTCCTACCGAGTATGCTCGATTCAAGGAAACTCAGCTTAGTGCTATCGACAAGATGTATAGCAATAAGGACAAGCGTTACAATTCGCAGTTCTATGAGCAGTGCAAGGGCAACTTCCTTAGCAATGAGCCAATGCCATCTATCGACTACACCTACGAGATGATGAAGCAGATTATTCCTTCTATCCCATTGGAGTATATCAACGGTTTCATGGAGCAGTTGTTGCCTAAGAACGATAGCAACATGGTAATCCTCAACTTCAACAACGAGAAGGAAGGCAACGTATATCCTACCGAGGCTCAGCTCCTTGATGCTGTCAAGGCCGCACGTGCAGAGACTATCGAGGCTTTCGTTGATAATGTTAAGAACGAGCCATTGATAGCTAAGATGCCTAAGGCTGGCAAGATTAAGAAAGAAGAGCGCAACGATAAGTTAGGCTACACCAAGCTTACTCTTTCTAATGGTGCTAAGGTGATTCTTAAGAAGACCGACTTCCAGAAAGACCAGGTTATGCTCATCGGCGAAGGCAAGGGCGGTAGCTCACTCTATCCTCTCAGCGACCTCACCAATATCAACGCTTTCGATCAGGTGATTGGCTTCAGCGGTTTGGGCAACTTCACAAGCAACGAGCTCGGCAAGGTTTTGGCTGGTAAGATTGCCAACGTAAACCTCACTATGGATGGTATGAACACCACCGTTAGCGGTTCGTCTACTCCTAAGGATGTAGAGACTATGTTGCAGATGAACTATCTCTATTTCACAAAGATAAACAAGGATACCGCTTCTTTCAACAACCTCATCAAGTCTTATGAGATTGCTCTTAAGAATCGTGAGCTCAATCCTGACATCGCTTTCGGCGACTCTTGCAAGGCTACATACTACGACCACAACCCACGTATGAAGCCAATGCTTCTCGAGGATGTTAAGGATATCAACTACGACCGCATCCTTCAGATGGCTAAGGAGCGTACTGCCAATGCTTCTGGTTGGACCTTCACCATCATCGGTAACTACGATGAGGCTACCATCCGTCCTCTCATCTGCAAGTATATTGCTTCTCTCCCTGCTAAGGGTAAGGTTGTTCCTGGTCATCGCACAGCATTCTTCCACAAGGGCGACTATACCAACACCTTCGCTCGCAAGATGGAGACTCCAAAGGCTCGTGCACAATATATGTGGTACAACGATGAGATGCCTTACACTCTCGAAAACTCTATCCGTGCCGACATCGCTGGTCAGGTGCTCGATATGATCTATTTGAAGAAGATTCGTGAGGAGGCCAGCGCTGCTTACTCTGTAAGTGCTATTGGTAGAGCACAGCTTCGCGAAGACAAGACTCATAGCATGATGCTCTATGCTATTTGCCCAATGAAGCCAGAGAAGCGCCAGGAGGCTGTTTCTATTCTTGAGCAAGAGGTTAAGGACCTTGCAAACACCTGCGATGCTTCTATGGTTGCTAAGATCAAGGAGTTGATGCTCAAGCAGGCTGACGATGCTGTTAAGTCTAATGGCTATTGGTATAATGTCATCGAGATGTACGATAAGTATGGCATCGACAGCCACTCTGACTACAAGAAGCTCATCGAGGCTCAGACTCCAGAGACTATCTGCTCATTCATGAAGGAATTCAATAAGAATGGCAATCGTCTTGGTGTTGTGATGCTTCCTGCAGAAAAATAGTTGCTATGGGAGCTATGCTTCCAGCATACATGATAAGAATAAAAAAAATAGGGTTCTTCTCAGAATCCTATCTTTTTTTGTGCCTTACCCTGTGGTAGCTTTGCCTCCACCTTTTCTATATCGGCTGTGGTGATGGTGCTCTCGTTGTCAGCATCTCCTTGCATAAAAATGCGCTCCGAAAGGGTAGGGATGATACTGTTGTCAATAAGCTGCTCCATCCATCGAGCGTTGCTAAACTCTCTTTCATGCCTTGCCGTTTGTTGCACGATGATGTCCTTTAGCTTTGCCTTAGCGTCGGGCGTGATGTCGAGGTCGTAGGCATTGAAATATCTCATTCCTATCTCCATTAGCTCGTCGGCATCATAGTCGTCGAACTTCAGATGATATGGAAATCTGCCTTTCAGTCCTTGGTTAGCCATAAGCATACGCTCCATATCATTCTCGTAGCCTGCAAGTATCACCACCATGTCGGGCGATTGCTCAGCCAGCACCGTTAGCAAACATTCTATAGCCCTGTAGCCGTAGTCTTTGCGATCGTCGGTGGTGTCGCAGAGAGTGTAAGCCTCGTCTATAAACAGCACGTTGCCTTGTGCCTGTTGCAATAGTTGCTGCATGTTCTCTTCCGTTTGTCCGATAAACCTTCCTACAATAGTGCTTCGCTCTGCCATTACCACATCGCCTTTCGATAATATACCGAGCGAATGCAATATCTTGCCAAGCTTCTTCGCCACCGTAGTCTTGCCTGTGCCAGGGTTGCCGGTGAATATCATGTGGTATACACCTTTTGCGCAGTTGCCCTTACCCTCTTTGCGCCTTTTTGCGTCGAAGGCTGCCTTCATGCTCAATGCCGTGATGGTATCTTTCACGCTCTTTAAGCCCACCATACCGTTTATCTCGCCTAAGCTTTCAGCCAATGGCGCCACCATGTTGTCTATATAGCTCCAGTCTATATCGTCAGGCTCTATTGTGGTGAGAAAAGCCATTCGTTCACATTCCTTTCCTTCGCCATCGGCAAACATGCGGTTGCAGAATCGTGGCATTATGGCTCGCTCTATGAAGTCGGTACAGAAGTCGATGCCGTCTATGTCGAGCTTACCTTTTGCGATGCGCCTTGTTAGTCCTACCACCAACTTTCTCTCTGCCGTAGCCGATAGCTTTAGGTCTTTGCTTTCCAACGCCTTTTGTATGCCGTGGACAGCATCCGTTATGCTGAGCGAAGGGAAGCTAAGGCGATTCTCTTTACTTACTATATTCAGTAGCGAAGGATAAGTCTCCTCCAACCTTCCCAGTTCCGACTCTGTGCCGTGGAATATCAGTATTAGGTCGTCTAAGTTTCTGAGCCTTTCCTCCAAAGCCCTAACTATAATCTTACCATTTAGCCACATCATGCTGTTGGCATTCCTTATAAACACCACCTTTCTGTCGCCATCTATCCTTTCCTTGATGCTATCTGCAGGATTTGTTGTTGTGCACGAGCTGTTTATCTCCGCAATATCTATCTCTGCCTGAGTGTAGTTTGGAAATGCGCAGCAGGCATAATCTTCTATCAGCAGTTCCTCTTGCTTACCACCCTTACCATAGAATATATGGTGTTTGCAGGGTGTTATGTCGCTTACGATACCCCTACGATATAGCAGATTGTGGATATATGCGCGATGGAATAGCAGTCCACGCTCCTTGATGTTTCTGCATCCAGCAGCATTGAATAGGTCTTGCATCTTCGCTATCGAGTCGGCACGCCTCGCCATAAGATATAATGGCGAAGAAGCCTCCATGGTCTCTATACTGCCCACCATGGCTTTGCCTTCGGAAGATATGCTAATGGTAATCTTAGTGAAAGGCACACCGTTATGTCTAACAAAGCAATAGTATTCGCCTTCTGTCCAAGCGTAAGCCGACTGCACGATAGCTCTCGCCACGCCCTTGTTGTCAACTTTGGTCTTTGCAGCATTGCCCATCAGCGTCAACGAACTGTCAAAACAGCACACGTCGTAAAGGTCGTTGTCTGTCATTGGCATGCTCATAGTGGTTGCTATAATCAGCCCTTTGCGCGTATCCTCACTCTCGCTCATCTCGTCCTCATTGCTCTTGCAAAGTCTCGCCTTGGTATTCTTGAGCGTTGGGTGCTTTAGGTCAGCACCATAAGGCAATATCCTAAACGAGAAGTGGCAACCTGTGCCGTCGCCATGTAGTCGAAGGTCGGGCATCTGCGGAGTGGCGTTCTCTATGCAGAGAGTGTATAGTCCTGGCGTAAGATTGTTGATTTCGTAGTGGAGTAGCAACAGCCAGTCGTCGTCTTCGTAGTCGGGAGTATATTCCTTTTCTACAATATTCTTCAGTGACCCATATCTGTGTATGCTCACCTTTATCACGTTGTCTTCCACCCTTTCTCTGGTCTTTATGCCAGAGATAGATAGCTTGCCCTCGAACTTATCTTCGTAGTGGTAGGCGTAGGCAGACACAGGGTAGTTCATCAGACTGCGGTCGTTGATGTTGAACTCAATATGATTGAATGAATATCCAGCTTCTTCTATGTTGAAGGCAGCATCGCTGGCTTCTGCCATATATGTAAGATTCTTCATGACAATAAATAAATTACTCAAGTTTCGCTTGTGATTCAAGTACGGGCTGAAGGCCCAAAAGCTCCTAGCCCAGGGCATCGCCCTGGGTATAATGGCAATCAGTAAGGCGCCCTGTAAGGGCAAAAGCCTTATGTTTTGCCAGGAGTTTTTTAAGCTTTTGCCCTTACAGGGCGTGTGGAGCTTACATGCGAAACGTGAGTAAATTAAAAGTGATTTTAGAAAATAGACAAATTACTTTTGGGGTAATAGATAAATTGATTAAACGTATATCTAAAACCGATTTTGATTAATTGCAAAGTATAAATCAAGCTTAGATTTATATAAACCTAAGCCTGATTTATATAAATCTAACCTGGATTTATATAAATCTAAGCCAGATTTATGCTTTTCAATAAGCTTCTCACGGTTTTATATATAGATAATAGAGGTTTTGTAGTTGTTCAGTCCGACTTTTCCATCCTTGCACAACCACAACATGTTTTGCAGCAGAGCCCAGGCTCTGCCTACCGAGTTGCTACGATAGAAAAACTACAATAGCATTACCGCTATAGTCTTGCTACAGCGTTACTACGGCTATTTTACCACGAAGATGATAAGAAGTGTATCAATAAATCAAAGAACACAATCATCGCCTGCAACTTCCATAAAGCCAAATGGAAGCTGTGTAAGTGATTTCAGTTGTTTTCTTTGATAAAAAAGTATTTATTGTCATTATGTGCGATTTCATTGAAATCTGCTGCAAAGATATATTCTTTTATTTATTCAAACAAGTTTTTTATCAAAAATGTAGTATATTTGCAAAGAGATTATCAATATACGGCAATTAGTAAGTTCGCTTATATTGCTATTGTTTGCAACTGGCAACCAAATCCTTATGATATTTCTTAATATGAAAAAACTGCATTTTATCTACACCTTATTTATATATGTGCTCGTGGTGATGTTTGCTGCGTGTACAGAGAAACCGAAGAAGTTTGTTATCGGAGTATCGCAATGCTCCGAGGATATTTGGCGCGACAAGCTCAACGACGAACTGAAGATGGGCGAGTATCTCAACGACTCTATTATCGTGAAGCTCGCATCGTCGAATGACGATAATGTGTTGCAGAATAAGCAGGTAAATCAGTTTGTCGATGAGGGTGTAGACTTGATTATCGTTTCGCCTAATCAGTTGAGTGCCATATCTAAGGCGGTGGAGCGAGCTTACGATAAGGGAATACCCGTGATTCTCTATGACCGTAAGACCAATTCCGACAAATATACAGCATTCATAGGTTGCGACAACTATATGATTGGTAAGTCGATGGGTACTTTTATTGCTCATCAACTAAAAGGCAAGGGACGCATCGTTGAGATTTGTGGCTTGGAAGGTTCGTCGCCAGCCATGGAGCGTCATCGTGGTTTTATGGATGCCATCAAACCACATCCTGGCATCCAAGTAGTAGCATCTGAAGGTGGCGATTGGAAGGAAGAGAGCGCCATCAATGCTATGAAGAGCATTCTTAAGAAGACACAAGACTTTGACTATGTATATGCTCACAACGACCGTTTGGCATGGGGCGCTTATGTGGCAGCTCGACAGATGGGATTGGAACATAAGTATAAGTATACTGGCGTAGACGGAATGGCTACCGAGGGTGGAGGATTGGAACTTGTACGCGATGGTGTTTTCGAAGCTTCATATCTATATCCTACTAAGGGTGACGAGGTGTTGGCGCTTGCCATGAAGGTGCTGACAAAAAAGCCTTATCAGAAAGACAACTATCTTAGCACCTCTATCATCACTAAGGCTAATGCCGAACTCACTCTGATGGAGGCACGAGATGCTGAGCGACAGGCACGCAATCTGAAGACTCTGCACCATCAGGTAGACAGATATCTTTCTGATTACAATGCGCAGAAAATTATGCTTATCAGTTTGGGCTTACTGCTCTTTGTGTGTATCGTGGCTGCTGCATTGATATTTAGAAGCTATATAGTGAAAGCTAAGCTTAATGAGGAATTGGCAAGGAAAAACGACGAATTGAAGCGATTGAACGAGGAGGTTATAGAACTTACTAATTCGCGATTGGTATTCTTCACAAATATCAGCCACGAGCTTCGCACACCATTAACATTGATTGCCGACCCTGTGGAGATGCTGTTAGAAGATAGTGGCATCAAGGGCAAGAGTCGTGAACTGTTGAAGACGGTGCAGCGTAATGCCATTGCCTTGCAACAGTTGGTGAGCAACATCCTCGATTTCCGCAAAATCCAGAATGGTAAGATGGAGCTTAAGCTTGTCCGCTTTGATATCGTTGAGGCTTTGAAAGTATGGATAGGCGACTTTAAGCTCACTGCAGAGCGCAAGAAGATAAAGTTGCATTTCATTAATGACAAATTCGCTGGCGACAACATGATTGTTGCCGACAAGGAAAAGATTGCACGCGTGGTGTTTAATCTTCTTAGCAACGCATTGAAATATACACCTGCAGGCGGTGATATCTTTGTTGATATTGCCTCCGAAGGCGACAAGCTCCGTATAGATGTTCGCGATACAGGCAAGGGTATTGATAAAGATGAAGCCAACAAGGTGTTCGAACGTTTCTTCCAAGCTAAGGGTGCTGCCAGCGGAACAGGCATCGGCTTGGCATTGGTGAAGTCGTTCGTGGAATTGCATAATGGTGAAGTCAAGGTGGAGAGCGAACTTGATAAAGGTTCCGACTTCATAGTTGTTATTCCTCGTATGCAGGCAAATGGTACTGTTGTCATAGATGATGATGCAGAAGACAACCAATCGTTTGCCGATGAGTCGGCATTGCAATATATCGACGATGGCGACAAGCATAAGGGTAGGGTGCAACAAGTGGTGAGCGAAAATACAGACAAACCTACGGTGCTGATTATCGACGACAATAATGATATTCGACAGTATGAGCGCACTCTGCTGCAAGACAACTACTTTGTTTTAGAGGCTTCGGATGGCAAGGAGGGCATAGATGTGGCTAAGAAAGAAGTGCCAGACTTGGTAATATGTGATGTGATGATGCCTGTGATGGACGGCTTGGAGTTTACACATCTGCTCAAGACCAATACTGCCACTTCTCATATCCCTGTAATCATGCTTACTGCAAAGAATCTCGAAGAACATCGTGCCGAGGGCTATGCGCATGGTGCCGACTCGTATATCACCAAGCCTTTCCATAGCAAAGTGCTCTTGGCTCGCATCGATAACCTATTGAAGCAACGCAATCTTCTTAAGAATGTGTATCAAGGCAGTAAGGAGGCAGAGCAGGAAGTGGAAGCTTCGAAACTCGACGATAGAGATAAGCAGTTTGTTAAGCAACTCAACAATATAATTCAGCAAAATCTCTCTAATTGCGATTTCGGTGTTGAGGATATTGGCAAGGAGATTGGTCTTAGCCGTGTGCAACTATATCGTAAGGTGAAAGCCATGACAGGCTCATCGGTTGTCGACCTATTGCGCAAGGCTCGTCTTGCCAAGGCAAAACGATTGCTCGAAAGTCGCAGCATGAGCATATCAGAAGTGGCTTACGAAGTAGGCTTCTCAGCTCCTTCTTATTTCACCAAATGCTTCAAGGACGAATACAATATGTTGCCAGGCGATGTAGCTAATAGCTAACGCTTGGTTTGGAAATGAATGAATATTTGTTTTACTTGGTTTGGAAATGGATGTAAATTTAGCCATATTTGGTTTGGAAATGCTTAAATATTCTTAGTTTTTTGCTTTGGATTTGAAAATAATACCTATCTTTGCACTATCTCTAAACAAAATAGTGCACTACTGCTTGCACTATCTTTTATCCTGATAATAAATGAATTAGCCATGTTTGAACGAATTGCTATAAGATATCTCCGCAGTTGGGCGACAAAGGAAGAACGTAAACCTTTGGTTTTACGTGGTGCCCGACAAGTGGGTAAAACCACCTTGGTAGAACTATTTGCCAAGGATTTTGATACATATATTTATCTGAACTTGGAAGAGAGGGAAAATGCAGAACTCTTTGCAGTCGACTATTCTTTCGAAGATTTATTGGCAGGTATCTACTTCAAGGCTAATAAGCAACAAGATGAGAATAAGCGTACTCTGATATTTATCGATGAAATTCAGAATGAGCCTAAGGCGGTGCAAGTTTTGAGATATTTCTATGAAAAGCGTCCCGACTTGTATGTTATAGCTGCAGGTTCGCTTTTAGAGAGTTTGATGGATAGACATATCTCTTTCCCCGTGGGTAGAGTAGAGTACATGGCTTTGCATCCTTGCACCTTTGTAGAGTTTTTAAAGGCTATGGGGCAAGAGGTTATAGCCGAACATATAGAGCATGTATCGTTGCCTGCCTCTTTACATTCTCATGTCATGGACTTGTTTAAGAAGTATATGATAGTGGGTGGACTACCAGAGGCTGTTGCTAACTATGCTCAGTTCAACGACTTGGTTAGATTGAATGGTATTTTCAATTCTCTATTGTCAGGTTATCGTGATGATGTAGAGAAATATGCAAACAAGCCAAAGGAGCAAGATGCTATCAGATATATCTTGAACTATGGTTGGACTGCAGCAGGTCATCGCATTCAGTTTGCTAAGTTCACAGGCTCTACTTTCAAGGCTGCCGAGGCAGGGAATGCTTTCAGAACTTTAGAGAAGACCCTTTTGCTTGAATTGGTTTATCCTCTCACCTCGTCATCCTTACCTATTTTGCCGGATTTGAAGAAGAGTCCTAAACTGTTGTGGCTTGATACAGGTTTGGTCAACTATGTTGCAGGAATGCAAGAAGATTTGTTGTTTAATAAGGATGCCGACGAACTTTGGAATGGCGATATTGCTGAACACGTAGTTGGACAAGAACTGTTGGGAGCTACATATAACTTTGGTGAGAAACGAATGTTTTGGGTTCGTGATGCAAAGAACTCACAGGCAGAAGTAGACTTTCTGATGCGCTACAAGTCGCACCTACTTCCTATAGAAGTGAAAACAGGCAACAATGCCAAGCTTCGTTCCTTGCATCTCTTTATGGAAGACTCGAAAGAGACTATAGCTCTGCGTCTTTGGAATGGACCTATGACATTTGATACAATCACAAAGTCAAATGGTGAAACTTTCACCTTATATAATATACCTTTATACTATGCTGGCCATCTGCAACATTTCTTAGATGGTGTAGTGTAAGTATAGTAATTACAGAGGGTTACAATACAAATAATCGTTCATTAGCTAACAATTATGTTACAATGAACGATTATTTGTATTATGTGAAATGTTCTTTATAGTTGATATATAACCGATTAGATAATTTTGCGGCAGAAATAAAAACATAAATGCCAATAATTAAAAACTAAACGGTTATGAATACTTTATTTAATGGAAAGAGCGCGGCTATGATGCTTGCACTTTCATTAGTTAATGTTACAGCAACTTTAGCACAAGATGATAATTCTAGTGCGAAGGAAGAGGGTAATCGTAATGTGATGCTTAATGCAGCCAGTGCGAATGGTCCTCGTGAGATTCAGATAGGCTTGCCTTCTGCCGATGTCAACGTTTTGGAGAATGGCTTGCCTGTTACCTACGCAACCAATCCCCATTCTGTAAACACCATTTGGCGTGGCGACGCAAGTTTGAGCCATCAAGGTTTGCTCAAGATTGCAGAGACTGCCATTACTACGGGTAATATAGGTTATGCAGTGAACTCTTTCACCCAGAAAGGTCAGAAGGGATTCAATGGTACTCTCAACTATAAGAGCAACCACTTTGGTTTGCAAGAGTTCTCTTTGAATATGAATGGCGACTTGGGCAACGATTGGTATTATAGCGTAAATATGTATCAGGACTTTGATCCTGGAACCTTCAAGATAAAGTCTACTCCTTATCAGGATCGCACACAAATATACAAGGCACTCATTACAAAAAAGTATAATGGCAACCGTGGCGAGTTTACAGCAATGTATAAGTATGCCAACAGCCACAACGTATATAACTACGCTACTCAGAGTGCTCCATTTATCTATGTAGGCGATGGCAGCGTGAAGGAATATGGAAAGTTCAAACTCGGTACAACCTCTTATCTTCCTATCGACAACGAGATGACCTATCGCAATATGCGTACAGGTAAGCTTGAGCAGACTTCACTCTATGATGCTTGTCTGAACAAGGCAAGTGAGGTAACCCTCATGAACAGCTACCGTTTTGACAACGGTTTGAACTGGAAGGCTACCTTGAAGTACGATCACTCTCGTGGTGCTATGGTTTACCAGACTCCAATGTCTATCATCGACTTGAAGAGTGCAGACAATCAGGGCGTATATAATTATATGTATCGTGATATCGACGGACAGACCAAGGCTTACGATGGACAGTATATTCAGACTCGTATGTCTTGTCTCAATGCCGGTAAGATTGATGAGGCTCTCTTCACAACCGAACTTACAAAGAAGTTCCGCACTTCAACCTTCCGTCTTGGTATGAACGAGTGGTTCTATCATATTGATTATTGCTCAAATACCACCATGTATGATCAGAGTGTGCCTGCTGATGGTAGCTACGCTTTGCGAGTTTGGGATGCCAACCAGCGCGATAGCTACTTCTACGATTTCAACAAGAATGCCTCTGAGTATTACAAAGGAAGCGAAAATAAGTTGGCACTCTATTTCACCCATGATTGGGATGTTACCAATAAGTTGAACCTCTACTATGGTGCTCGCTTAGAGTGGCAGAGCTTGAATGGCGAGAATGCTGCTGTTAAGAATGCACAGGGCAATTACGTAGGTCGTTTTGCTGATTACCACCTTGGTGCTACCGCTGCTGATGGAACTAAGATTACTCCGGCAGACTTGAGTTACAACTGGCTAAACTACGATTTCTCAGTGGCTGCAACATATAAGTTGACTGATAACTTCGGATTTACAGGTGATTTCACCTACATCGTACAGCATCCTAAGTTTGAGACTTTCGCACCAGCTACATTGCCAAACGTAAATAAGATTTCTGTGCCGCTCGGTCGTGCAGGTATCTACTACAATAACTCATGGTTGAGCCTTACCTCGTTGTTCTCTTACATCTCAAAGACCAACAACAATGCAACTCTCAACCTGCAGCATGGCAGTGAAATCAAGGCAGCTCCAATGACTTATGACATCCAGACATGGGGATGGACAACCGATGCTGTGGCTCATCCATTCAAGGGCTTCGATTTCCACTTCCTCTTTACATATCAGAAGCCTACATACAAGAAGTATGAAACCAGCATCACCTTCAACGATGGCTATGTTGGCAACATCAATGCTACAGGCAACATCGTAGCAGAGATTCCTCAGATTCTTATCGAGCTTGACCCAAGCTACATGATTACCAAGGATATCAAGCTCTGGACAAGCTTCCGCTACTTCAGCAAGACATACGCCAACATCAACGAGGCTTATTACTTCAATGGTCACTGGGAAACCTTCGGAGGTGTAAACTGGCAGGTGAACAATCGTCTTGCTCTCGGTTGCACAGTAGTCAACTTCCTCAACCAGACTGGTGCTAAGGGTAGCATCGCAGGTGCAGAACTGATTACAAAGGATGAGGCAAAGGGCATCAAAAACCAGATAATGACAGGTAGCTACCTCCGTCCATTCACCGTAGAATTTACAGCATCGCTGAAATTATAATCGCTCCTAATCATATAAACACTCCTAATCTTCAGCAATGCAAACACAAATCAGGATAAAAATGATAGTAGCTTCTATTCTTTTAAAATACAATCAATGTTAAGTAATAGTAGCTTCTAATCTTCAATAACTGCTTCATAATCATGGGTGGTAATTTCAGGAGCCACCTCAAAGCTGCTCTATATACATCACAGTATATGGGGCAGCTCTTTTTTTTTGAATGCCTACTTACTTCTTAATCATACTTGTTAATCTTGTCTAAAATATGTGCTTGCGTCATACAACATACCCTTTTTCCTTGTATCTTTGTGTGGTGTAAAAAACTCGAAAACGTGATAATTAGGGTGTCATACATGCTCGAAAACGTGATAATTGTGGTGCTGTACATGCTCGAAAACGTGATAATGGTAGTTGTTGCTCAATATTAATGTAAGGAATAATGATGAAGAGGAAAATCTATAATGAGATGCTTCTGTGGAAGCAGAATGCACAAGGAAAGTCTGCTTTAATGATAGATGGAGCTCGTCGAATAGGTAAAAGCTATATTGTAGAAGAATTTGCCAAGAATGAATATAAGTCATATATTTTGGTAGATTTCAATAATGCAGATGATAACTTGATAGAAATCTTTGATAAGTATCTGAGGAATTTAGATGTATTCTTCAGCTATCTTGCTTTGTATTATAATGTCACGTTATATCCTCGTGATACGGTTATCGTATTTGATGAAGTTCAGCTTTATCCTAAGGCGCGTGCTGCTATTAAATATTTGGTAAAAGATGGGCGTTATGATTATATAGAGACTGGTTCTTTGGTAAGCATCAATAGGAATGTTAAAGATATTGTTATTCCATCGGAAGAACATCGTATTAATATGTATCCTATGGATTTTGAAGAATTTCTTTGGGCTGTAGGAGATGATCAGCTAATGCCATTTATTCGTATGTGCTTTGAAAAGAAACAAAAGCTTGGTCCTCTACATCGTAAGGCTATGAGCCATTTTAGACATTATATGATAGTTGGAGGAATGCCGCAAGCTGTAGTGGAATATGTGGAAACCAATGATTTTATGAAGGTCGATATGGTGAAGCGCAATATTCTTTCACTCTATAAGGCTGATATAGAGAAATATGCTGATGGCAACGAAATGAAGGTAAAGGCTATTTTTGATGAAATACCATCGGCTTTGAGTAGGCATGAAAAGAAATTCCGCTTGGCATCAATTAGCGATAAGGCACGTTATCGTGAATATGAATCTTCGTTCTTTTGGTTAGCAGAGTCAAGGGTGGTGAATATCTGTTACAACTCTACAGCACCAGATATTGGTTTGAGAATGAATGAGGAACGAACAACATTGAAGTGCTATATGGCTGATACAGGTCTTTTGATAAGTCATGCTTTTAATCTTAAGACTATTATGGGAAATGAGCTTTATCTGAAATTAGCTTTAGGTAAACTTGAGGTTAATGAAGGTATGTTGGTAGAGAATGTTGTGGCGCAGATGTTGAAAGCATCAGGACATGAATTGTTTTTCTATTCTAATAATTCTAAAGATAGTGCAGAAGATAGAATGGAGATAGACTTCTTGGTTTCTAAACCTGTTATAACAAATCGCCATAACATATCCCCTATAGAAGTTAAATCTTCTAATAGCTATACGATAACATCATTAAACAAGTTGAGAACTAAGTTTGCACCGATGCTTGCCGAATCGTATGTACTTCATCCTGCAGATGTTGAAGTTAAAGATGGAGTCGTGTATCTTCCTCTGTTTATGGCGAGTCTCTTATAGACGTTGATGCTTATAAAGACATTCAGCAATAATCGTTCATGCAATAATAAATTTGTTGCATGAACGATTATTCTTATTATATGAAACTATATTTATTCCTTTACCTTTGTTATAGCTGTATCTTTGCGGCAGAAACAAAATAAAAACGCTAATAATTAAAAACGAAAAGACTATGAAATCTTATTCTGTCGTTACAAAGGCTGCCTGCCTCATGTTGATGGCATCAGCTACAACTTCTGCTTTTGCTCAGAAGATGAACATTGAACACAAGGGTGATACTACTATCATCAAGGTGGATAATCCTACCAAGTATCTTCTTCTCCCTATCCAGGAAGAGAAGGATGAGGCCCAGGTTTTGCTCGATACAGGTTCTAAGGATGATACCTGGATGGACGTTCGCCTGGCTCAGAATGGTTCTGATTACTATGTGCCTTTTGCTTTGGGCAAGGGTAAGACTGCTACAGTCAAGATTCTTGGTCTGAAGAAGGATGCTTTGGCACTCAACTTGCTCAAGCTCAGTGATACATTCGACACCACCAATACCGATTACTATCGTCCTTCTTATCACTTCACTCCGCTCTATGGTTGGATGAACGACCCTAACGGTATGGTATATAAGGATGGAGAGTATCATCTCTATTTCCAGTATAACCCATACGGAAGCAAGTGGGGCAATATGCACTGGGGACATGCTGTGAGCAAGGACCTGGTTCATTGGGAGCATCTCGACCCAGCCATCGCCCGCGACCCTGTAGGTCATATCTTCTCTGGTAGTTCGGTTGTGGATAAGAAGAATACCGCCGGCTTTGGTAAGGATGCCATCATCGCTATCTATACCAACAACAGTGTGAACCACGATGAAGTACAGTGCATCGCCTACAGTAACGACAATGGTCGCACCTTTACCAAGTACGAGGGCAATCCTGTGTTGACTCCATTCGATGGTTTGAAGGACTTCCGCGACCCTAAGGTGTTCTGGTATGAGAAGGGAAAGTGCTGGTACATGATTGTTTCTGCCGATAAGGAGACCCGTTTCTATAAGTCAAAGAACTTGAAAAAGTGGACTTATGTAAGCGCTTTCGGCAAAGGATTGGGTCAGCAGCCATGCCAGTATGAGTGCCCAGACTTCTTCCAGTTACCTGTAAATGGTGATAAGAAGAAGATGAAGTGGGTGATGACAATGAATATCAACCCAGGCTGCTGGTTTGGTGGCAGTGCTACCGAGTATTTCGTAGGCGATTTCGACGGCAAGAACTTCACTTGTCCTGATGCCAACGAAGTAAAGTGGCTCGATTGGGGTAAGGATCACTATGCTACCGTTACCTTCTCAAACACAGGCGACAGAGTGCTGGGTATCACCTGGATGAGCAACTGGCAGTATGCCAACCTTACTCCGTTCAAGCAGAACCGTGGTGCCAACGGATTGCCACGTGAGTTGAAACTCTACGAAAAGAACGGCAAGTATTATATTTCAGAAGATGTAGCTCCAGAGGTTTATGCATTGCGTAAGGACACCAAGAATGT
>OJMJ01000266.1_pt1 | contig 28206 bp, 15 predicted proteins | sample 1597181 | NCBI WGS metagenome assembly OJMJ01 (sample SAMEA2452126, study PRJEB22498) | human gut metagenome | biome: human feces; feature: human gut; material: feces | place: Australia | collected 2012
TATCACAAATAGCGAAATGATGAGTAATATCTTCTTCATGTATCGTATGTTTTAAATTTTTGTATAATACCAAGATTCTCCGTTTTAAACATAACGATGCCTTGCTTCTTCGTATATGTCATCAATACCGTCAGCGAAACCATAGCCGCATACGCTCGACCACTTGACACACTGCTGAAGTCGCTTGTCATACTTTTCCCACAAACCGTTTTTAGCAATAAACTCAACAGTCTTGGCGAAATTACCTTCAACAGACACATAATACTGTTCCGACATATCACCGAAGTCGTGAGTGAACTCAATGGCATTTTCCATATACGACAACATCAGTTCTGCAAGAGCATCGGCTGATGGTTTTAGTTTCTTAAAATCAGCTACTGCTTTTCTGCAAACCGATAAACGTGCCTTGGGTAGGCGACGTCCCTTAGGATAAAACTCATCACAAATAATATCCTTGTATTCTTCGAGTTTACTATTCTCGTCAGGGCTCGCATAATACTCCAGATAATCCTTTGCTTCCTTGCGAGCATCATACATTTCGATAACCATTTCTATTATCTCTTCCTTCGACATTGACCGAAGAAGTTTCTTTATTGTTGCTTTTGACATAACTATTGTAATTTTTCCTCCAAAGATACAACTAATTTCTTATATCATAACAAAAATGGTTGTCAACTTTTGCAAACAAAACCAATATTTAAGTTTGAATGAACTGCAATTCAATTAAACAATAAAAAGGCGTACAAAAGATTTCTGTACGATTTCAGTTGTACGCCTTATTATTTATTATTTTATAATCTTTAGCTGTAGGTCATAAGTCACTTCAAACTTCTGTATCTCATGTTGTATAGGTTGAGCTGACGGAGCTATATTACATAGAACTTTTCCAGTAATCTGCTCTTCTATCTCCATTATTATAACGCCTTCATTTTCTCTTGTGCAACAATAATAGCATCGTTGCAAAGATCACGCTCTTGCTCATCCTCAACAGCATCAATGAATTTGTCTGCCAACCATAAGGTAAGCATTTTCTTTTCATCCTGATGTAGGTATTCTGCAAGCTTAATGACTTGTTCACGTTTTGCCCATCTGTCACCACGTTCTATCTTACTGAACATAGGTGTATCAATCTCTAGTACTGCTGCCAACTGTCGCTGTAGCAGCCCTTGCTCTTCTCTGAGTTCTTTAATCTTATCTCCGAATAGCATAGTTATTTCTTTTCTTTAGTATTATCAAGTAACAAGTCTAATTGAGCTTGTAGCTCTTCACGATTAGGAAGATATAGTTGATAACGTGCAGCAAAAAGCTGATTATCTATACCCTGAAGAGCATACTCCATCAACAGCTCATCTTTCTTTGCACCTAAAACAATGCCAATTGGCGGGTTATCATCTGGCTGGCATATCTCATTCTTGAAATAGTTCAGATAGAGATTCATCTGACCTATATCGCCATGCTTTATCTCTGCTCGCTTCAAATCAATCAAAACATAGCATTTCAGAATGGCATTATAGAACACTAAATCAACCTTAAAGCGTCTACTTCCGATAGGTATGACATACTGACGTCCCATGAATGCGAATCCTCTGCCCAATTCCAATAAGAACTGTTCCATGTTGCTCTTCAGAGCTTTCTCCAATTCAGATTCCTTGTACTGCTTTCGCTGAGGTAACCCTGTAAACTCTAACACATATGGGTCTCTGATGATATCTGCTGGTGACATGACCTGATGCCCTTCATTTGCAAGCGCAAGCACTCCTTCTTTATCAGTACTGAGTGCAAGTCTTTGAAAAAGTGAAGAGTTGATTTGTCGTTTCAGTTCTCGAACTTTCCATCCTTCTTTAATGCTTTCCTTCATATAGAATTGCATTTCCAACGAATCTTCACATTTGAGTAATTCAATATAATGACTCCAACTCAATTTGTGTGACACTGTCGCACATTTTGGGAATGCAAGATAAAATTTGCGCATATATGTCAGTACTGAACGACTAAATCCACGACCATTCAGGCGTGTTAGGTCTTTGGATAGATTGACCAATAATCTATCCCCATACTTAGCCTTTGCATTTCCTCCTTGCTCAAACTCAACGATATACTGCCCAGTTAGCCAATTTGCATCAAGCAACTCGGTATTGACAGCAAGTATAGCTTTATTCTTTGCATCCTCCCAAAGTCCAGAGATTTGTGTGACAAGTCGCACATATTCGGGATCATTGGCTTGCAATTGTCCTGAATTTTGTTTGATAATATCGCTATTCTTCATATTTTTAGTCTTTTAGCGTTTCTTAAAAGAGCTAGCTTCTCTTCAATTTGATCTATGTGAACTTCTAATGCCTTTGCATAGCTTTTTTTGAAATTGTCCAATTCTTTTGGAGTTAATAGACTTTCATCATATATAAACATCAACATTGATAATATTACAGTCTTGTTGCTGGTTATCATAGTTTTGTTTCGAATATTCCACAAGATGCCAATCCATGGATTGTTCGAAATAACCATTTCAATACTTGCATATCCTTGCATGCAACTTTCGAGAGAAATTTTCTTTCTTAGACAAGTTTCACAAATTGCTTTTACCAATTTAGGAAGAGCAACAGGTCTAAAATATAGAAGACCTCCATTATTCTTATTCCTAAATCTGGATGCTGCAGTTGGATCAGCAGATGCACTTATATAGTCACCCATTCCTGGGAAGATGTTACAAAACTGATTCCAGAAATTACGTAAATAACCGTCGAAAGCATCAAGTTCTTCTTGTTCTGGTCTGAATTTCAAAAATTCAGAAATTTTGGTTGAATTATAGATCTTTTCTTGCTTATTGTTTCTTGACTTATAATAAGTGTAAATTATTCTATTTGTATCATAGAGTGTCAAAAGCGAAGTAAATGATTTTGTATCATTGTCAGATAACGCTTTTGACCCTTTCAGGTCAGCTTTGATATTATCATTAATAAATAAAGGGTAAGTTTCCAAAAGATTTCTCGTTACAATAGCAACTGTATCATCCTCATCTAAGGCGATTATATCACCAGGCTTAACTGGCTTTGCATACCGATTGAGTGTTGAAAAGATTCTTCTGGTTTTCTCTTTTCCTTCTTTATCATTGTGATGCCCTATAAAAATCACTGTAATAGTTTCATCCTCTAATTCAGGATTTTCTTTAATCGCTTCTCTTATGCCTTCAACTCTATGTTGACCATCGACAGGGAATATCTTTTCTTCACCATTTAATCTTAGGAATCCCATTGAATAATAGTCTATTCCTTTGAAATCAAGTTCAAGTTCGTTCCATGTCGGTTCTCCATCATATATAGCTAAGACTAGTGCATTAAAAAAATGTTCTTTTTGAGTTAAGATATAATTTTTAATGCTAACATAGTTTTTTGTAAGAGAACGTTGAATTTGGTCTCTTAAAGATGAAGATGTATATAACTCATCATCGATAGGGCTTACTCTTTCTGCTATTTGCTTAAAAGTAAATGTCGCTGTATAATAAATTATGGATCCCATGTATCCTCTAATTGCAGGTATATCAATTGACTTCATACTTTAGAATGCTTTTTGTGGTTCTTTTAATATTATAGATTCTGGCATATCGTCATTAAATGGTGGAAGAATCGATTTGATAAGTGCGCTTTCACCATTAATTATAAAGTTGTTATCATCAGACGGATAGTATTTTACATACAATTTATCCTTCCAATATCTAAACAAACGGGGAATTAAAGGTCTTGAAGACTCCTTTTGACTTTCCCTTAGATATTCACATAACCTTTTACCAACACTTTGATTTTCTGTTGATTGTGCACGCCCAATATAGGCTAAGTATTTTTCGCAAAATGGAAGCGTATCTCCTTGAATGAAAAATATATAGATACCGCCATGTTCCTTCGTGATATTGCGTACATCCATAGAGATATTACCATTTTCATCCAAATATTTTATATAATCAGACCACCCATCTTCATTCAGAAATTGAGCAGTCGCCTCATGACACGATTTCCATCGTTCTGGATCAAGATAGTATGTTACATCAAACAATTTAGTCTGATCATATTTTTGTAAATAAGCGGATATTTTCATAAGCTATCGTTTTACCCAAATAGCTGGCATTGCTGCCTTATACTCAGGATCTATATAATGACATTGCTGCTGAATAATGCCCCTTCGATAAATAGCTGGTTGTAAGCAGAATGTATCGAACTCCTCAAGATTAACATCATCAACAGATGTCCAATGTGGGAAAAGTAACTTAATATAAGCAGTTGCAATACGCTTTACCGCAGTAAACTCACGCATTCCTGCCTGACGATCATAATCTACAAGTTTATCAAACAGCTCACTATAGATATTCTGAACTCGAAGGTTATGCATAATCTCGGAGAAGTATTCCATGTTCATTGTCCAGCCCTTGTAAATCATACTTTTATTGATTCGTGGTAGATACCAACCTTCGATGAAGCAATGGAATCGATCGAGTAGCGCAGACTCTCGAAAATTGTCTGGCAACGCATCAAAATATCTCTTGTTCATAGGCTTTCTGTCCTCCGTAAGAGGAATGTTACCCATTAACATTAAACCACATTCCGATGTAAATTCCTTATCTCCAATTGTTGCCTTACCTTGTTCAAGATATGATTTCAGCGCACCTTGCAACTCTGCAGGTTCTTGGAATACTATTGTCTGAATCTCATCAAATGTACAGAAATCATGATTCTTCAATATGCCAGACTGGTCTTTGGCCCTATCATAGAACAGCTTAGCACGTGTAACCTTACCACCACTAACCAGCCATCCGTACTTGCTTATATTATTGAATACATATGATTTGCCCGTTCCTTTTGGTGCAAGTTCTACGACATTAAGACGTGGCTCCACAAATAACAAAAGTCGAGTAATGAACTCTAGTTTTTGATGCATTGTTTCAAAAGAGTCTGGTTCATACTCCATTGATGAGATTATTAAGTCAAGCCATTCAGGAGTAGTGAAGTTCTTCCTGACATTCTGAACAAAGCTCACATCAACAGTCGTGTAGGGCTTAAACGGTTTGAAATCAACCATCTCTACATGACTTTTCTTACCATCATCATCAGGTAAAAGACACATTTTAATAATGCCCCACATCTCGCCATCAACCAACTCGGGATGTTTCGAGGCTACATGTTCTGGGATTTGTCCTTCTCGTTCCTTGATGCCAAGATCTGGAATTCCAAAACGTCGAACATTGTGCACCAAATCAATATTGACGGAAAACCTCGTTAGCAAGGTTATATCCTGTCCCGATATTAATTGACTACGGATGTCACCTGCAGGCATAACCCTGTTAAGAAAAGATGTGAGTCCATTTTTATCTACATCTTCTCCATGATTTCTTAAGGAGATAATCCTTTACAAACGATGGCAAGTTGCGACCTGCAAACAAATTGCCAGTAGTTGCACTATCTTTATATAAAGCTTGTGCCCCTAAATATGTCTGTACTTTCTGAACTATATTTGCATTCATATTTTAAAAATCAAATAGGTCGTCTTCTTCAACGGCCATCTTTATTGTAAACGTATCTTCTTTTTCCCAAGTGCCAATTCTTAGTTTTACCTTTGTTACATCCTTAACAAGAGGTAATCTTGCACTTGTAAAGATGCATCCCTTGGCATTTAGAGTGTAATTCTTGTTATCATACTCAATGAATGGAGTCTGATTTGATTCTAATCCTACAATCTCATATTCGATAACAGGATTAGCTTCTTCAACATCAAACGACTTGAGTGATGCACGCCATTTTGCAACACTCTTCTCTGGAGAGATAATCATGATAGGAACCAACTGCTCTTCAGGGGTGCAACCACCATGACAGCCCATACCATCTGGAATTTTTGCCATGAGCGATTCGTGTCGCAATGCACAAAGACTTATTGTTTTGTTGTCTGGCATCCTAATTACATCATATTTTTCGTCTTCTACTACAGAAGTCTTACTGTGTATAGTAGTTTCTGCTACTCGTCCATAGTGATCTGACTTATATCCCTTCAAATTGTACCCTGGCAGAAGTTGAGACATATATGATATTCCGTGATCAGATACAATAGCAAGCTTTACTCCAGGGTGTTCTGTAAGGAACTTGTGTATAGCTTTTCTTACTGTCTCAAGATCATCTATGATGAATTTTGGATAAGTTCTGCATGTATGAGCTATTTCATCCAAATCTCCAGTTTTCTCAAACAAGCCTCCTGATAATTGTTGGATATCAGCTTTGTTGATGTCGGTTCTTGTTGGTACCTTTGCTGTGGCAACATATACTTCATTCAGATAATATCCTTCCGACTCATGTTCCTTTACTATTTGACTGATAAATGGAATCCAATCCACACCAAGTCCATCAATCCACAAGTAGTTTTGAATGTCAGACCGTGTACTCAAAAGAGTTTTTGTCGTTGAGAACTTGTTTGTCCACTTAAAGTGCTCAATGTGGTTTTTGTTCTTTGTCTGAATATAGTTTTTGATATCATCTGAATATTCATTGCGAATCTTTGCTTCCTTGTATTTATCCATGTAATCTAGAACCCAAGGGTCCTCAGCGGAGGCAACTGTCTTTGCAAGATAGTAGTACAAATCTGGATAGATTGACATCAGCTCTTCTTTTGACAGCTTGCCATTTTTATACCACTTTATTATGAGAGCCTTTTCTGCATATGACATGTTTGACACATATTTACAGGCAGACAATATGCCATCCTTAGTCTCAATACCATTGATTTTTGTAATGAGATAGTCTTGAACATCTGGTGTTAGTTCTATCCCATTCTTAGATCCTTGAAGAAGCCCTTCACGACGTTCTTCAATATAAGATTCTGGATCGTCTAAACTAAAAATAGTCAGTGCTAGAGCTTTTGCGAAAGCTGTATCACTATATCCATCAAGGCGTTGGAGTACACGGCAAATATAGCCTTTATCACAGAACTTCTGAACATAGTACTTTGCAAGAAGCCATCGCATAAATGGCTCCTTGTGTTTAAACCAGGTCTCAAAGAATATTTTGTAATCAGCAAGATTGTATATACCAAACTGCTCGTTGAAGAATTGTTCAAATCTAAAATTAACAATGTTTACCTTTGATGCCAATATATTCCAATAGACATCGTCTTCCTCGCAATATGGAATACAGTCAACGTCAAGTTGCAAACCATTTGTTAAGAACTGGTAGGCATTATCGCAAATACAAAATGTAAATGCATTATCGGGCTTAGCATATCCTCTATGCGAGAAGATTGATTTTGAAGTACTTATAATATTTTGCTTCAATTCTGGATATCTCCAATAGCCAAGCCATTCTGTGAGCGTGCTCGCAATATTGTATTTTGACTCCAAGCCTTTGACTTTATAGGTTGTGCCATTAGTCATAATTAGACGATAATCCAATTGTCTGTCTGCGTTATGATAATACCAGATGAATGACTGTGAGTCATCGCGGAAATGCTGCATTTTTCCTTCCTGACCAACAATCGGAATGTATATTCTTTGCTTATGATTAAATCCTTCTTTCTCAGTATCAAATCCTTTGATTGTAGAAATCAAAGCATCAAACTCAAACTTCTCCTTATTATTGTCATAGAATCTTGCCATCTCAGAAAATGGCATAATAATTCTATACTCACTAGGTGTTGACCTAATGAGTTGAAGTATCTTCTTTGCCAACCTATCATGAGGCATAAAGACATCTGGATACTCCTCATCCATCCAATCTTCTAATCGCTGAATATTGATGTGTGGTAAATACGACATGGCTTCCACAAACATACAGCAATCACGAAAATTGTCGAATAAGACAAATCGTACTGGGAACCTATTTGCAGTACTTGAGCCATCGCCTTCAATATTGCGATCAGCATGGACTGTACAAAGCAGTTCCTCAAAGTTGGAGAAGGTCTTTAACATATACTTTTATTTTAATATTGTATCAATAATCGTGTCATATCCTAAGTTACACAATTCATCTAAGATTCGTTTTGCTTCGTCAATATTTGATATCGACTGAATACGAGCTTTTGCTTTCGACAGTTTCTCATTATATGCAACTGGAGGCTCTGCAACACCTGTTCCAGAATCTTTGTCATCTGGCTTGTTTGATGAGGTTGAATCTGTAGGGAGTAGACTCAGCTTCCAGTTCTTTAACTGTTCGATAACAGCAGCTTCTGTTCATAGGCCAACTACAGACTCCATGTGCTGACGGATATATTTCAGCGCAGCATCATAATCACTCTCTTGAAGATTCACAATAGAATCTGTCAGCAGATAATGGCGAAATCCAATCTCAAAGTTGTTCTCTTCCTCATAGTTTAATAGAGACATATATTCAAACTTAACTTCTGTAATTAAGTCGTCTGTTTCAACCATCAATGCAGGATTTTTTGTACCAACTTCTGTATATATCGAAATGATATCATCTGTCAGCTTTGATATTTTATCTTTGCAGCTTAAGGCTTGAAGTTTATCACAATACTTAATTGCCCAAAGAGGAAAGCCCACTTGTGGACAAAAACCATTACGAAGAGCCCATCGAGCATCTGTCAAACTGGAAACATCCTTATAATCCTTAAGCTTACCAAGTTGGAACATAGAGATTAATCCCTTTGCAATTGAACCTTCTTCCTTTGTTTCAAATTTTACATCGACTTTATGGATATTACTAGAAGCACCATCCCAAATCTTAAAGGTGTCATCTATTAGTTCTTGCATTCGCTGTGCGTTGATTGGCTTTCCTGTTGTATCAAAAACTTTATCAACGTAAGGACGCAATGCAAATGCTAACATACCATAACCGGCATGAGACTTAAACAAGCCATAAGGTGGCATTGTCAACTCCTTAAATTTTTCTGCAAAATTAAATATATTCTGTTTGTCTGTATGATCAATCTTGGATTTTACAAATTTTGATACTACAAAGAGAGGGTGCTTAGTGTCAATACCAGACTTAAACTGAAGGTTATCGTCTACACTATCTTGCAACAATAATTGAATGTGCTTAGCAGGACCGGTACAGCGAGAACTAATCTCATCCTTCGTACTAAATGATAAAACTGTGTCCGCAGATTTATTAGAGAACTGTTTAACCCAACATGTAGATGGGGCCTTTAAACGCAGTATCTCTAAAGATTCTGGCCCTGATGAGAATATGGTTGGAGCAATGCTACTATTAATTATACTTGGCAATGTACGTGAAGAAATTACAGAACTCTGTCCCCTCAGATAAATAGTACATGTACCAGAAGAAACATCTTTCATCCAATCACTGATTATCGCTTTGGCATTATCTGTATGTGATTTCGTTTGTTCAGCATAGCCATGTTTTCCAGAACACACTGCATTTGCTTGATATTCAATAAATCGATCAAACTCAAGTGGTTCTAGCGTTGTATCGAAAACCACGAATGCTATATTCTGGAATCGTTCATCTGCCATAGCTTTTGCAGCAATATCCTTAAGAGAAGCATGCTCAGTATTAGAACGAGCCATCATAAGTGCAAGGTATATTTCGTATGATTCTGAATCCTTATACTTTATTTCAATATTGTGCAAGAGTGAATATTCATTACTATTCTCTGAATAGAAATCAAATGAAAGCGGACGATTAACTAACTTCATTTTTTTATCAAACTCTTTTCTTGCAGTATCTCCATAATTTAAGATCTGTGAAGTGTATTTGAATTCCTTTTCAAGAAGTTGTTTTTTTATTTCCTCTATTTCTTTTGTATCAAGAGCAGAGAAGCGAATTTCATAAATACCTTGTGGTGAGCGCTGAACAACTCCATCAGTATTTATCCAAGTAAGAATATCGTCAATAATATCGTCTATAGGAGTTCCTACATACATATTTCGGATATTCTCCTCGCTTGGAGTCACAGTTTCATTTGCTGCCAAATTATTGAATGCATTGAGAAGCAGAATGGATTTAAAAACTGCAAGATATTCTTTACCCTTCTTTGTTACATGGTTCTTGTAGGAGTTAAATCGTTCTGTAACTACTCCATACTTTACAGTTTTGTTATTGAATTCTTCAAGTACGAAATCCCATAGATAATCCGCTGTTATCATTTGACCTTGTTCAAAGAATTGTTCATCATCCAAAAAGTCACGAATAGCCGGATTACTACCAAGAAATTCAAAAACACTTCTAGAAGACGATCCTACTTCACGGGCATAATAGGTAGCTAAATTAGCTGTTGCAGGGTGTACAGGGAAGAGAGATTTGAGATCTTCAAGTGTTTCCATGGGATTGTTAGACGTCTGTGCGTACTTCTCATAGACTTCTCTCATTTGAGCAAAATACTTATCCGTCATCTCATGGTATAATACATAAGCCGGATTTGTACTATCCTGTTCATGCATAAACTTCCGAGACATAATTTTGAATGCAGATACAGGCTCCATATTATAGTGCATGTAATGATATCTTCCTGTAGTTTTTGTGCGTTCGTCAGCCTTCAATTTATCTAAAGCTGAAGGATGTGCAATGTGGAAGATATATGAATTGTTGTTGGAACGCATTGTAGCTTCTGTTAGTTCCTGGAGACCAACCAATAATGATGCACCAATATCAAGATCCATAACATCCGTAAACTCATCCCAAATCAGAAAGATTCCTTTATAATCTGTTGTCTTAGCAAGTTCGTCTTGAACCTCAAAGAACCATTTACATAGATTTTCCTGCTCAAGTCTGACATGAAGGCCTGAGTTCCTAAGTGCATTCTTTGCCAATGAAAGAACGGCAGAAGAAGCATCTTTGTCTTTTAATTCTTTGATGAGTTTTTTACGGTCAGGAGCATAAGACCGTAATTCAGAGTCACTGCTTATTATAGTATCCCATATGACTGGGTTCTTTTCTATATTAGCAATATAGTTGTCAAAATCAGTCTGGACAGTCACATCTAAACCTGCCTCATGTAAAGCTTGGGTAACATGAAGTTGAATTTGTAACGAAAGATCATCCCTATTAGATATTGAGCATGGACCATACATCGTCACAGGAAATAATCGTGTATTTTCGCGCAAAGCATATAATGCTTCTCTTATAATAGAATATTTATCGGCACCATATTCAACGCTGATATAATCTTCTATTTCTTGGATAGGGTCACATAATAAATGTTTAATTACAGCTGCTGCATGGCTTTTGCCAGTACCATATGTACCTTCCAGCCAAAAAGAGCGATGTTCGTCAACAACCTTATTGCTGACGGAATCTATAACCTTTTGCAAGATTTCATTGAACTGCTCATTTGGAATGAAGTTTTTCCATTCATTGCTTTCTTCAGTTTGTATATTGTACGCGGACTTTGTTTCACGAATCCGTATTGCATCAGAATATCTTTTGGCCATAATCTATTTCAAAAAGTTGTTTACTAATATTGTTCGGAAATACTCTTGCATCTGTTGATCCTGTAGCAAATTCCACAGTGCATTATCTAAATAAGCATACTCAACATTTTCACGAATAAGCTTAGCAGAAGGTGTATGAGTCTTTATTCTTGCCTCTTTCCACTTTAGATGAAAGAATTCCTCATTCTTAAGGAAATACAGAGGGTATTGATATGGAGTTGTTGCCCCATATGATTTTTGTAATTCCTCATATTTATTCTTTATTCTAGTGATTTCGATTCTATTATTTGTTATACAACAAATTAATTCTATAACTGAAAGCAACAACAAAGGTTTAGCTATGTTAACATTACCTTTGCTAATAGCACAATGCAGAGAACTAAATGCATCCTTATAGAAAGAAACTATAATTTGATTCATATCTCTTAAAACAGTTTTTTTAAGACATCAAGAGGTGATAATCCTTCTTGTAGAGTTATATGATTTAATCCCATACTCAAGTTGGCAACAAGTATCCTATCTTTTGCCGAATTAAGAGTTCTTAGCCCTTTTTCAAATTTTTCCTTTGATAAACAGAACTCTCGAGCTACTCCGTTTCGACAATCATCATCGTAAAAATCCTGTACTCTTAGTGATCTTGTGCCATTTGCATCAGCAAACTTGTACAAAGAGTATGCTAAAGCAATTTCTGATAAGTCTTTATACTCGTATCTAATAAGATGATTCTTATCATATTCGGCACCTTGACATAAAGTTTCACCACAAGGAGAATATTTGAACACCTGCATAAGCGCTTGAAATGCATAGTCAATGGTGTTTTTTGAGAAGGACGATGAAAAGTAATCATATGCAAGTTCAGATAGGCGTGCACGGTCGAAAGCGTGATCCTTACTGATATTATTTACGAACCAACCCACAAGCTCTGAATTATAGACAATATTTATCCAAATTAATGACCAAATTAATTCTGGGTCATTAACCATGTTATCAATACAAAATTGGCCGAACTCAGTTAATATATTCTTAGAATCAATGATTTCTGCATCTTTTAACCATGCCTTGAAGCTCGGAACTTGTTTGTTTCCGAGAGAACTGTTGCCTACTATCCAGAATGTAACTTGGGGATCGGCAAAAAATTCAGAAACCCATTCTTCTCGAATACCAAAAGTACCATACTTTGATATATTGCCAGATTTTGTTTTATTTTCCATACTTTTAACTAAAGAATCTGCAACAATACAGCCATGCTCATGAAAATCAAGGCAGTTGTGACAGTGTATACATTTTGATTTATCAATTTTAACTTCAGGATAAACAGAGAGAGCTCCTGTAGGACATTCTACTTCACATACTTCACAACTTATACAATAAGTTGTTTTATACAATACACGTTTTAACGCTTTTACAAGCATTATTTCAGACGCATTATATAGTGTAAATGTGTAATTAGAATCGTCTTTATAATTAATCTCAAACGCATATATCTTCTTTTTATAATTGAATTCTCCATGGGCAACATTTCCATTTCTAATTATTGTGTAGTCACAAATTGTAATGAGCCATTTATCAATATCAACCTTTGCATTACTTATTGATGCAACTAAATGCGGAGTGCTCTTAATAAATTCAACTGACGATTTCTGCGAGACGAAATTTCCACTAGCTCTTAGCCTCCATTTACGCTCCTTTATATATTCATCCAAGTTCGGGATTTTTCGATCCTTAGCTATAGAAACTATTCTGGAAAGAAATGGATTCAAATTGGATTTATATCTATTATTCACAATCATATCATCCCATGGAGATGAAAATGGACAGAAGATACAACCAACACGAGGTTTCCCTGTTCTGTAGGCTTCGTTAATCGTAAGGTTATGTCTGAACAAATAGATAAAAATCTCTGTTGTATTCCATTTAAGAATGGGTCTAGCATTCGTCACAAAAGAATGTTTCACCCCCTTACCTATACGCTCATAGCTTGATCGTTTTACGCTTTCTTCAGACCGAACACCCTCAAAAGCTAACACTTTTGCTTGCTTATTAGAATTCGGGAGTTTGAGCAATCTATATAGAGGAGCAGTTTTCATAACAGCACAACACCATCTATGCTTGTCACTTGGCGAACCTATTTTATCCCAATAATTGAGCACAGACTCATGATTCTTTGCGGTACGGAACTTCAATGTTGGGAACTGCTTGTGATAGTATTTTTGCACTTCATCATACAATTCAATAGAACTTGGTAGTTCATAACCTGTATCTGAATATATAACCTGAAAAGCATCAGGTGGAAGTGCGCGAGTACAGAGGTCTAGTACAACTTGACTATCTTTTCCACCTGAAAAAGATGCGAGAAAATAATCTATCTTTGTTGCTTTCAGCACCTTCTTTCCTTGCTTTTCAGCTTCACTTAAAGGCATAATGTCAAAGCTCTCGCAATCTTCCTTTACAATGGCCATTTTCTGCTTGGTTTTCTTCTCTTGCCTTTCGGCGAGTGATTCGAAATCCATTTTATTAGCAGCATGCTTCTCTCTAATAAAGTTTGCACTGCTATAGGTATCGTATGTATCTCGAATAAACTCAATTGCCTCACTTTCACAAAGAAACATCTGCTCCTTTGTCCGTTCCAGCATTTTTTTCATATCAACTGGTTTGAGTTTTAGTTTATCCTTGCCCGGTTGGAATATGATTGTTGCTTTGTCGTATATATTGGCGTTCTTAGCCTCAAAGACTAATTCTCCTCGGTAGTAATACTCCTTGTTGCATGCCCACAGCAATGGTTCTTTACATTCTGGATATTTCCATCCTAGTTTGTCTAGACCAAGAAGATTCAATTCCTCAAAAAACACAGGGCGAGGAGAGATATTTACCGTATCTTTCCCAACCAATGAACTGAGCTTTATTCCTCCAGTCTCTCTATCCCATGAAACTTTGAACATATTTTTAATTCGTATTCTTTATTTGTATTTTGGTTCTGGATAATTCTCTTTCCAATCCTTACCATAATTATAGTTTATATATTTAGTCGCGCCTTAATCCAGAAGGTTAAATACTTCATCGTCAGAAAATCCTGACCCTCTCCCATGCTTTCAGCTTTGGCTTCTTCAATATCTGTTCTTCATTTTATAATTCACAGAACTTGGCTTTCTGTTAACTAATAATTGAAACTTATCTTTTGGACTTGCGACTTTTCTTGTTTAGAATTGTCAAATTTTGAACAAAGATAATAATAAATAATGTATTTGCCATGAAATAACGTGAAAAACTTGCTGGAATTGGGTACAATTAACAGAAAGGGCAGACATAGAAGATATTTTCGCCATAGTTGTTGTACCTTCTATGGTAAACACCTTCATTACATAAAGTCATTAGTGTACCGTTAAAATCGTAATAAGTTAAATATTAATCAAACAGCACTGGAAAATGATATAATCGAGGTCTTTGACATTATTTAAGTCCTTTCGAAGATATTAACAAGTGGTGTCTTATCCATAAGAGATTTGATGATTTTGATTGGCTGAAGCAAAGGTTGGTTTCGCAATAGGCTTACGCCCTGATCCAAGATGGTATAATACCTTATATATATTATTATAGCCCCTATATAAGCCGGGCACTAATGAAATCCATGCCCCCACGAAAAAACGTTTTTTTATAATGCCTTCCTTCAAAATGGAATAAAATGGAAAGGTGAAATAGTTGTAGGAAATTGTATCTTTGCACACGGTACTAACACAATTTTTGTTTTACAGATTAGGTGGAAACTGTTACGTGGAATGATATAAATTTATTAACTATAAACAAACAATTATGAAAAAAACGATTTTTATGTTTGCTGCTATGTTGCTAGCGGTTTTAGCATCATGCTCTTCTGTTGGAACAGATACCAAGACAATCACACCAACATCAACAGAGTTTACTTCTGGTGAGTTGGCTAAGTATGTAGAAGTAGTAAACCAACCGTCGGAGTTGACATTTGTAGAAAAGGATGGTGCAATTTCTACACAGTACATTCGTTTGAAGGTAACTCTGAAAATGGTTAAAGATGGCTTCAAGGATGTTGCCCCAAGAGACATTAACTTTACAAGGCTTCTTTCTGTAGCGGTTATTAACCTTGTGGATGAAAACGGTGCAGAAGTTCAAGACCTTAATGTAAAGAGCGAGGATATGCTTAAATTGCAGAAACTCCTTACGGGAAACGAGGGTGACACAGCTGAGATAATCTTTGAATGTGAGTTCCATAACCCTAAAGATGCACCAGACTGGTTCAAGGAGGCTAAACAGTTTACACCATATCTCTCTTGTGATGTTTCTGCAAATAAGTCGGAATCTACAGAAGAGTCTTCATCTGATTCGGATAATGATGAAAACACAAGTTCTTTAAGTTCAAGCGATTCTGAAGATTGGGATGCGCTCCTTGATTCATACGAGAAATATGTAGACATTTATATCTCGTATATGAAGAAATCCGCAAAAGGTGACATGAGTGCTCTTGCTGATTATCCTGCTCTTATGGAGAAAGCCGAAGAGTTTGGTTCTAAGATGGAAAATGCTCAAGACGATATGTCTGCTTCGTAATGGTCACGCTTTATGAAGATCACAAACAAAAAACTAACTGCTATTCAACAGATGAATTAAGCTTTTAAAAAAAGTATATTGGGTGTGTTGCTCCAGTGTTCATGGGATGACACACTCTCTTTTATAGAGCATGTCGGAAGAGTGATAAAATGATAACGTATTCATCGGTCAATGATAACGTATACGTCAGCCGATGGATACGTTAGTTACAAATACCACTCTAACGACAAGCCGAAAGTCAAGTTCATGCATGCAATTGACCGACGTAATACATAAAAAAGCGTACAACCAAAATCAATATGATTTCAGTTGTACGCCTTTTAGTATGCTTGGCATGAGAAATCATTTGTCTTTAATAATAAGGTGTTTCCTCTGCTTGTTAATCCGGTGTATACACAAAAGTGCATTATATTTGAAATTTAATATCTTTTTGTGGTGTAATACCGAACTTTTGTTTATATTTGCATAAACTTAGCTGCACTCGGCAAACAGAGAGTAAACTCTCTTTGCACTCGTTGGCAAAGTATTTACATCCACAAAAGAATTAATACTTTACATCATTAAAAACATGTTTTAGCTTATGAGTAACAAACTGAACTTCATTATCACGGGAGCTACAGCGGCAATGCTTTTGTTGCCGGTGAAGACAGATGCCCAGAAACTGGAATTGGGACTGCGTAGCACTATTCCTGCGTCAGTATTGCAGAAACCCATGAGGACAACTCCTGCCGTATTGCGCAAACAGGAACAGAAGCTGGAAGACCGCTATCCGTTGCTTTTCAAGGGGACGGTGCTTAGAAACAGCTTCAACTCCGGACTTAAGGAGTTGCGCCACGGTGGCAACATTTCCCCATTGTCTCTTGAACCGAGAGTGCCGTTGAGAACGGCAAAGACGGTGTCGGGCAGAGAGCTGTGGGGAAGCGTAGTGGATGATGCCACGTGGGGAGACAACGGTAAAGCCTATGGTTTCTATAAATTCAATGCCGTGAGCAACATCGCCGTAGAGGCGCTGGGACTAAACAAGTATATCTGTCCTAACGGCGGCGGTGCCATTGTCGGCGACAAGCTGTACACCGTGAACTATACCGCTTATCCTGGAGTTATATTCGCTTCGCTATATGTGTTCAATACAGAGACGTGGGAGAGGGAAGGAGACATTGTCGACCTGAACGATTATTCTCTCATTGCCTGCGAGACGGCAACAGCCGACGACGGCACGGTGTACGGAGAGTTCTTCAATTCCGACGCCAGCGCAATGGAACTCGGCATAGTGGACTACCCGAACAAGACACGCACTACTATCGGAACACTGGGGCATCAGTATGTTGCCCTCGGTATGACAAAAGACAATGTGCTGTATGGTGTAGCCGAAGACGGCAACCTCTACAAGATAAACACATTGACGGCGGAAGAGAAACTGATAGGAGCCACAGGCGTAAGTCTGATGAACAGCGAACAGAAATACTACTATCAGAGTGGTGAGATAGATCAGAAGACGGGTGTCTTCTATTGGGCATGTGTTGATGGCGCCGGTTCATCAAAGCTTTATACGGTAGACCTCACTACAGGTGCTGCAGAAGTAGTGGGAGAGTTTGCCAACAACAATATGATAATGCTCCTCACCGTGCCGGAGGCTCTTGCCGACGGTGCGCCGACGGCAGCGACAGACTTGACAACACATTTCACAGACGGTAACCTGAACGGTACCATTTCATTCAAACTACCTACAACAAATATAAAAGGTGACAACCTTACAGGTGATGTGTCATACTCCATTTCCGAGGGTGCTGATGTGCTTGCCAGCGGCAGCGGCGCACCAGGTGCCGACGTTACGGAAAGCCTGACTTTCGATATAGACGGACTGAAGAATATTAAAGTTTCCACTTCCAACTCAGAGGGTAAGGGAGAGATAGCTAAGACTACGATGTATGTAGGCTACGACACTCCTAAGGGAGCAGGAAACGTAAGTCTCGCTATCAACGAAGAGACTGGTGACGTAAGTCTTTCGTGGGATGCCGTTACGGAGGGTATCAACGGAGGATATGTGGGCGATGTGAAATATGATGTCGTCAGATATCCTGACAAGACCGTTGTTGCCAAGGGCATTACGGAAACGAGCTTCAGCGACAAGATTACAAGCAAGGACTTTAAGGCTTATGCATACGGCGTGAAGGCTTACAACGACAAGAAGACAGGTGAAGAGGTCCGCTCCGACTATAAGGTATATGGTGATGCCATTAACCTTCCGTATTCAGAAGGGTTTGACAGTGAGAACGCCATGGCTTACTTCACCATTATCGACAACAACAACGACGACTCAAAGTGGTTCTATAACTATACCGACGGCAACGGCGAGGCAAGATATAAATATAATAAGGATAATGTGGGCGATGACTGGCTCATCACTCCTCCGCTCAAGGTGGAGAAAAACAAGGTATACACCGTGAAGTTCAAGGCAAGGTCTTACAGATCTTCTCTTGTAGAGAAGCTTGAGGTGAAATACGGTTCCAGCAACACAGTAGAAGGTATGACGACAGAGCTGCTGCCTGCAACGGAACTGCCGGGATCATACACGGAATTTACCAAGGAGATTACTGCTACGGAAGACGGCAAGCTATTTATAGGCTTCCATGCTGTCAGCGAGCCAGACCAGTACTATCTGCAGCTTGACGATATAAGCGTGAGTGCCGGTATGACGGCTTCTGCTCCGGCAGAGGCAGACAACTTCACGGTCGTTCCTGCCGAGAAGGGAGCAATGAGTGCGACGATCAGTTTCACAGCCCCGACGAAGGCTATCAACGGTGCTGACCTTTCAGACAAACTGAGCTTCAGGATAAAGCGTGTAGGCGTTGTTATCAAGGAACTGACAGATGTGGCTCCTGGCTCTAAGCAGACTTTCGTTGATACAACTCCAGAAAACGGATTCAACTCCTATAGTATAACATCTGCCAATGCAGACGGCGACGGACGCACAACGGAACCTGTTGACGCTTATGTTGGTATCGACACTCCAAGTTCTCCGGTACTGAACATTGCAGACAATACCTCTTCCGTAAAGGTTACATGGACCGACAAGGAGGAAGGTGAAAACGGAGGATATGTTGACACGCAGAAGACTTCGCACAAGTTCTATACCCTTGAGGATAGCCCATATGGAGAAATTCCTTCGCTTGAAGCGAAAATACCTGTCGGCACAAACTTCTATGACTATTCTTTCGTTACCAACGAAGGTGAACAGAGTCTTGTGCGGTTCGGCGTTACGGCGGTTAACGAAACGGGCGAAGGCTCCGTCGGGTACACTCCGTATATGGTTGTGGGCAAACCTTACGACACTCCGTTCTTTGAGAGCTTCCAGGGTGCAGAACAGACTTACGACATGTGGTGGACACTGAAGAAAGACTTCACCATAGGTCTCACCCTGGAGTCTTCTGACGGCGATGGCGGCAGCTTCGCAATGCGTAGCGATGCCAACGATGGAACAGGTATAATCGGCTCAGGTAAGATTTGTCTTGCTGGTACTACCAACCCGATGCTCATCTTCAGCCACATGGCTGAAACGGGGTCTAACGCCAAGCTTGTCGTTTCCGTGCAGAAGCCGGATGGAAGCATAGAGGACCTGAAGACAATAGATGTCTCTGCTGATGATGGAGGCTGGGTTCGTGAGTCTATATCACTGAAGCCGGAACTGGCATCTCTGCCGTATGTCATCTTCAGATTTACTGGCACGGCAAATCTCGGAGAGAGGATATATCTGGATGAATTCTATGTTCGCGACATACATAACAGCGACCTTACTCTGAGGAATTTCACTGCTCCAGCACGAATCAAGAAGGGCGAAACGGCAAAGGTTGAAGTTACCGTGAGCAACTTCGGCAGCACTCCTGCAAAGGAGTATACCGTGAAGCTCTATGCCGGCGACAAACTCGTTGACAGCAAGGAGGAGAAGGCTGAACTTGCTCCGCTCGCATCAAAGACCTATTCGCTGGACTATGCTTCGAGCGTGATGGAGCAGAACGATGCCGTTGAACTGAAGGCAGAGGTGGCTTATGATGCGGACATGAATCTTGATGACAATACGAAGACAGCATCTGTGGCGTTTGATATTTCCAACAAACCATGTCCGACTAATGTTGATGCAACGGAGAGCGGTGATGGTAGCGTGAAGGTTTCTTGGACTGCTGTCTCTCCAACAGTAGCTGAAGTGGAAGACGGATTCGAGAACTATGACTCATGGACTATGGATAAGTTTGGCGAATGGACAGGACAGGTTGGCACTTCAACACCTGCCGATGCCGCGGCAGGTAGTCTGTTCCCAGGTATTGAGTATCCGAACCAGGGAGAACGGTTTGCATTCATACTTGCTGATCCGCTGACGGACTGGATTACTCAGGAGATTCTCGACACCGAACCTGCTCTCATGCCTCATGGCGGCAGCAAATATCTTGCTTCATTATACAAGTGCAGCAACAACCCTAACCTCCAGGACTATTACGATGCAGACAACTGGCTCATCAGTCCTGCGCTAAGCGGAAGAAAGCAGACCATATCCTTCTGGGCTTCCAACAGCATGACGGATGGATTCCCGTTGCCGGAGACCTTCGAAGTGTTGTATTCTACTGAGGGAACGGATATCAGCAAGTTCGTGAAGATCGGCGACAGCCGCACTCTAAGCAGTGGCGAGTGGGAAGAGATAAAGGTGGAGATTCCGGAAGGAGCAACACGCTTTGCCATCCATCAGACCACAAGCAACGAAACGAACTTCCTTTTCAAGATAGACGACATCAAGTATGAGTCTGGCTCCGGAAAGGTTACCGGTTACAATGTTTACCGTGACGGCACTTTGCTGAAGACTCTTGATGCAGAGAAACTGGAGTTTGTCGACAATACTACAGAAAAGGGAAAGACATATGTGTATGCGGTAACGGCATTGTTTGCTGACGGTGAGTCTGAGGCAACCTTGGCAACGGCAATAACAACCGACATAGAATCAATAGAGAATGTGCTCAAGGCTTCTTCTTACGATGTATACACCATCGACGGCAAGCTCGTCGGTACGGGTCTTTCAACTCTGAAGAATTTGAAGGCAGGCTCTTACATCATCAACGACCAGAAAGTTATCATCAGATAAGTCGCCGACATATCGATAACCCAACTAAATCGAGTAGGAAGAAAACTGCTTCGTTTTCCTCCTACTCGATTGTTTATTGTTTTATAGTATTGTGGTTAAAACCAAGTCTTGAACGTAGCCACATCTCCTATGGCTGCTGCTTCTGTTGTTCAATATACTCCTTAACAATCATGCCAAACTCCTTTTTGAAGCATTGTGAGAAGTAGCGTGGTGTTGAGAATCCCACACGATAAGCCAGTTCGTTAATACGTATATCTGGCTGTTGTCTTAGTATTCGGCAAGCCTCCTTCATACGTATAGAGTTTATGAAGCCCGTAATGTTCTGTCCGGTAGTTGCTCTAAGTTTGTTATAGAGCGACGACGAACTGATGCATAGGTCGGCAGCCAGTTGTTCTCTGCCATAATCGCTATCCGTAATATGCTCCATAATCTTGGCTATGACATTCTCTACGAATATCTTTTCCGGACTGCTATAGTGTTGTTCCTCAACATTGAAGTCGGTTTGTTGCTGGAAGCGCTGACGTATACGTTCGCGGTTCTTTATTATGTTCATAATGCGCAGACGCAAATCCTCAAGGTTGAAAGGCTTTGTTAGGTAAGCGTCGGCACCTACGCGGAATCCCTCGTTGCGGTCGTCGTTCTGCGTTTTAGCTGTAAGCATTATAACAGGCAATTGGGCAAAGTCCTCGCTTTGTTTTATCCAGCGTGTTAGTTCAATGCCATCCATAACTGGCATCATAACGTCTGTCACCACAATGTCCAACGCAGCCTTTTCTATTATGCGCTGTGCTCGTTCGCCGTTTGTGGCTGTCTGTACCTTAAAGTATGGCGACAGCAACGACGACATAAGCAGCAAAAGTTCGGTGTTGTCTTCTACCAATAGAATCGAGTATTCCTTGTCGCTATCGTATGTTGATTCGTCTGCATTGTTATGTATAGCCGTATCAGTTGTAATTGTGGATGTAGCATCTGTAGTAACATTATTTGTTGCAGCCACAGCCTGTACAGCCTGTGGCGACATAGATGTTGGTGCCACATTGATGTCTGCCGAAGCCATTACAATCTCGTCCTCAGTATAGCTGTTGCGGTCTACTGGTAGAGTGATGGTAAACTTGGTGCCTTTGCCCACCTCGCTTTCGCATTCTATGGTGCCATGATGCAGACGCACAAGGTCGCGAACCAATGACAGTCCTATGCCAGTACCCATTGTATTCATGCGTCGATAGTCGCCATCGAGGAATCGAGAGTAGAGGTGTCGCATCTTATCCTTGGATATACCAATGCCTGTATCGGCAACGGTTATAACAGCTTTTTGGTCTTTTATGTCAACACCTACACTAACGCTGCCACCCTCGTTAGAGTATTTCACAGCGTTAGACAGCAGATTATATAGTATCTTTTCAATCTTGTCGCCATCAAACCATGCCTTAATACCAAGGCAATTGACGTTCTGATTGAACGTAAGTTGGTTTTGGCTGAATATAGGCATGATGCTCTGGCAAGTCTCTTGGCAGAAATCTCCCAACAGTCCCTCGCTAACCTTAAGTTGCAGCTTGCCTGCCTGTGCCTTGCGCACCTCAAGTATCTGGCGCAACATACGTGTAAGGCGGCTAATGTTATTGTGTATTAAAGATGTGCGGTCGCGCAGTTCGGGATGCTCATTCTCAATACTGTCTGCCGAAGCCGATATAACCGTAAGTGGTGTAAGCAATTCGTGCGTGATGTTGGTGAATATTACAGCCATCTGCAATCGGTTCTTTGTGCGCAGACGGTCGCGATACCATTGCGTAGCGGTGTATATACCACATATTAGCAAGCATATATATATAATAAATGCCCAAGTAGAAGCATACCATGGTGGCAACACTTTTATGTCGATAGAGTAGGGTAGTTCAGCCCAACGTCCATTGCTGTCGGCTGCTTTAAGGTGCAACTTGTATTTGCCAGCTGGAATATTCTCGAACGAAGCCTTTCGTACATTAGCATCCACATAATGCCACTCGTGGTCGTAGCCCTCAAGGAAGTAGGCATACTTGCATAGATTGCTGTTGATATAACTAAGTATGGCAAACTCCACGGCAAATTTGCCCACCGACGCAGGTATAGTTATGTTGCGTATGTATTGCGGCATAGCTTCGCCTATGCGGCGCTGCATTGTAGAGTCGAGCTCGGCATAACGCTTGCCGTCTATGATGATGTCGGTCACCATGATATTGCCAACTGGCATCCTCTCACCGTTCCTTGCCTCGGCTATATTAACGCTTATTACGTTTCGACCAGATCCAAAGTAGAGATTGCCTCCCATTTGGAAGCACGAACTTGGCATAAATACCATATCGCCCAAACCATTCTCCGAGGTATAGGTGATGTAATGTGCCTGTCCCTCCTTGTCAAACCACAGGCATATAAGTGCATCATCTGCTGTAAGCCACAGACGATGTTGCGGGTCTTCCATTATCGAGAATATGCGGTCAAAGTCCCAGTGCAGCTCATTATTCATATTGTCAAACTGGTTCTTCTCCTTGTTTAGGCGGAAGAGGCCACCACTGTTTGATGTAGCCCAAATGTTTCTCTTAGAGTCTTCGTATATGTATATGGCATCATTAACGGCATAGTTGTGGTTCTCTGGGTTGAAGTATTCCTTGTGCAGAGAAGCGGGTTTAGCAAAGTTTCCGCTTAGTCGCAAGATACCCTTGTTCTCTGTAGTCACCCATATATTGCCGTTCTTGTCTTCGCTGATGTTCACTACGTCAAGGTCTTCGTTCAGTCCGTATGCCTTGCCTTGCGGTGTAACCCAGCTTAGATGATGTCTTTCACCCACAAACATAATGCCTGTACGTGTGCGGTGTAGAGCCTTCACAAAGTTGTCTTTCACAAATTGGCAGTTGCTGTTATTGTAGATAGTGGTCTTTCCATCCTTTATCACCAGCACGCCATAGCTGTTGTTTGCCAACCATATGCCGCCATCTTGAGCTTCGGCTATCGAAGAAATGTGTGTTATAAGTGCAGAGTATTGCACAGAGGCAAGAGCAGGAATCTCGTTGTTGACAAGTGTTCGGTGTGTGTCTATATTATATAGAGCAATTCCGGCTGGTGCCAATGATATCCAGAAGTTGTGTCCGTCTTTGCTGTATATTGACTTTACACGATTTGCAACAGCGACATCGGGTATAACCTGCATCTTGTCGAAAATAGTAGGCTGGGTGTTTATGTGGAATATACCGTTGTTGAATGTCTGTGCCCATATATTGCCTTTTCCGTCGGTGCAGATATCGTTTACGTTGCGTATGGCGTAGCTATTGTCGCTGTCTCCTATGTTGTTGTAGTAGGTAAAGCCTTTTTCGATATTCTTCTCGTCGAGCACACCAATGCCATATCGTGAGCACGTCCATATGGTATGTGTCACGGGGTCATGTATAATGCGGTAGTTTATGCCAGTTGCTTTATCGCCGTGGAATAAGTCGATATACCCAGGATTCTTGAAGTTTTTAGGATTTGCAAGATATTTAATTCCACCCCCCCAAGTATTTATCCACAATCTGCCATGCGGGTCGAGCATAAGCATATAGGTATAGTCACCCGAAGGTAGGTCGTATTTGTACATCACACGGCGCGAACGGTCCATACGATACAGACTCTTTGACCATGTACCGATGTATAAATTGCCATTGTTGTCTTCTGTAAACGATTTTGCGTTGATGTATGGCATAGGCTTACGTTTTCCGTCAGTCTCTACCATAGTGGTGTTAGTGTGGTTGTAAAACTTAAATACTTTGGTCTGATGGCTGTAGCTGTATATGCCATCATCGGTGCCAATCCACAGTGTTCCATCGTGCGAAGTGTATAGTGTATATATTTCGCGCGACCGTTCGCCCTTAAGATTATATGTTGTAAAGTGTCCTGTTTGCTTGTTCATGCACACCAGTCCGTTGCGTGTTCCTATCCACATACAGTTGTTCTTGTCTTCTGCCATAGACAGTACAGCGTTGTTGGGTAGGATGTTAGGTGTTGTTACATCGCTGCGGTAGGATGTAAATCGATAGCCGTCGTACGACTTTATGCCCGAGTTGGTGCCCATCCACAAAAGTCCCTGACTATCAATAAGCATACACTTTTGCTCTACCGAGGCTGGTGGATTGATAGTATTAAGTACACGAATATTATAAGGGGCAGCATTTGCCGAAATATTAAATGCGTGCAAAATGCCTAATATAATAAGGTGTATAAGTATGGCAAACTTTTTAAGTTTCATGTTAAATAGGTTTTATTTATGTTGCAAAGTTACGAAAAAACCTTTGTTTACGTTAATTGTTATGTACGTAAATTGCTAAAATAGGTATGCTATTAGTGATTTTCCACAATCTTAATGATATTGTCTACGCAAATAATGCTAATTGTACATATTGGATATTAAACTTTTATAATTTTGCAGCAGTCAACCGGACAATATAACCGAATAAAAATAAGTAGTAACTAAATAACCAAATCATTTATGGAACAAACGTTCTTATTGACAGCTGCGCGGAAAGCAATGCTTGTTGCGTTCTTTGCAACAGTTCCCGCCTTTAGCCTGCCTTCTTTGGCAGACACTGTTAAGTCAGTAAACATCCAGCAGCAAGCTGGTAAAGTAAAGGGTCAGGTATTCGACTCGAATGGCGAGCCCGTTATTGGTGCTTCTGTCAAGATTGCAGGACAGAAGAACAGTGGTGCCATTACTGATATCGACGGCAACTTTGTTATCGATGCTCAGAATGGTCAGTCTCTCGAAATTACTTATATAGGTTTTAAGCCTAAGACTGTTAAGGTTAATGGCTCTACACTCAGCGTAAAGCTTGAGGACGACTCGCAGCTTCTTAACGACGTTGTGGTTGTAGGTTATGGTACAATGCGTAAGAAAGACCTTACTGGTGCTGTAGTACAGATTGACGCAAAGAAGTTTGCCGACCAGAACCCGGGTTCTGTTCAGGACTTGTTGCGTGGTACTCCAGGTCTTCAGATTGGTATGGATACATCTGCCAAGGGTAGTGGTGCTTCCATCCAGTTGCGTGGTCAGAACTCATTGTATACATCTGCCTCTCACAACTCTCCATTGATTATTCTCGACGGTATGCAGTTTGGTGGTGAGCTTTCGGAGATTAATCCTGAAGACATTGCACAGATTGACGTATTGAAGGATGCCTCTTCGGCTGCCATATATGGTGCCAAGGCTGCCAGTGGTGTAATCATCATCACTACTAAGAAAGGTAAGTCGGGCAAGCCAACCATCAACGTCAGCGCCAATTTGTCTGCCAACACCAAGGCTCAATACCGCAAGGTTTTCTCTGCCTCTGATTATATGCGCTACCGTGAGGACTGGTTCAAGGCCACAACTTATGGATACGATGAGAATGGCAAGTGGGGTTATTATGGCAAGGACAGTAAAATTCCTGCCGGTTATTATGATAATGTAGAGAATGCTCAGAAGCTCTATGGCGTTACACCTGAGCAGTGGGCTACAATGGGCTCTAAGACATTGGGTGCCGATGAGAGTATGCTTTCTCTTTATGCACGTCGTATGGGATTGGACGAGGCAGCCAATGTAATGAACAACTTCCTTGCTGGCAAGAGCTACAATTGGGAGGACGCTACATTCCGCACAGGCTTCAACCAGGACTACAACGCAAGCATCTCTGGTGCATCAGATAAGGTGAACTATTACCTCAGCTTTGGCTATTTGAAGAATCAGGGTGCCATTCAGGGTGACGACTACCGTACATACCGTTCGAACATGAAGATCAATGCCAAGATTACAGATTGGCTTGAGGTAGGTGCCAACGTCAACTTCCAGGATCGTTCGGATGAGTCAAGTCCTGTGCCAATGGGTGGCAACTATTGGGATGCAAACCAGTTGCGCGAGTCGCCTTATTCTTCACGTTACGACGAGAATGGCAACGAGATGCAGTATCCGCGTAGTGGCAACCCAACCAATGGTGGCTACAACTACCACTTCGATCAGCAGTACATCGATTTGGAGAAGGGTCAGACAATATTGAATACAATCTTCAATGCCAAGCTCACATTGCCGTTCGGCTTTACCTATTCATTCAATATTGCTCCACGTTTCCAGTGGCATTTCGACCGCTATTTGATGTCTGCCGAACTTCCTAACAGCGACCCAGCAACACGTGGTGCCAACCGTAAGTCGTCAAAGAACTTCGACTACACTCTTAATAACACCCTTACATGGGACCGCACATTCAACAAGGACCATCACTTTACCGTGACATTGGTACAGGAGGCTGAGGAGTATCGTTATTGGAGCGACGCCATCGAGGCACGCAATATAACTCCTACAGATGTATTGGGTTTCCACTATCTGGCAGGTGCCAATAAGTCGCAGAGTAGTTTCTGGACAAGCGACACCCACTCTACAGCAGCAGCCTACTTAGGTCGTCTGTTCTATGGATACAAGGATCGTTATATGTTCACAGGTACAGTACGTCGCGACGGCTATTCTGCATTCGGATCTAACAACCCATGGGCTACATTCTGGTCGGTAGGTGGTAGCTGGGTATTCTCTGAGGAGGATTTCCTGCGCCAGCCTTGGCTCGATTATGGCAAGCTCAGAGTATCTTACGGTACCAATGGTAACCGTTCGTTGGCAGATACCTACCTTGCTCTGTCTAACCTCTCTGATGGTGGCAAGATGGCATACTACAAGTATGGCACAACAAGCCAGACTATACTCAACGCCCTTTCGATAAGCCGCCTTGCCAATCCTAACCTTGAATGGGAGAAGACATCTGCCATCAACGTAGGTCTCGACTTTGCTGTTCTTGGTCAGCGTCTGTCTGGTAGCATAGAGTGGTACAGCAAGACCACAAAGGATATGATTATGGCTCAGCGTTTGCCTAACTTCACTGGTTTCGGCAGCATAACAACCAACTTGGGTGAGGTTACTAACCAGGGTTTCGAAATCACATTGAACTCTAAGAACATCGAGCTTCCTAACTTCAAGTGGGGCACATCGGCAGGTTTCTCTTACAACAAGAACCGCATCAAGCACCTCTATTATGATTACGACGAGAATGGCAACGAGCGCAGCGATACATCCAACGGATGGCACATCAACAAGCCTATCGGCGAGATA
>OJMJ01000282.1_pt1 | contig 27402 bp, 30 predicted proteins | sample 1597181 | NCBI WGS metagenome assembly OJMJ01 (sample SAMEA2452126, study PRJEB22498) | human gut metagenome | biome: human feces; feature: human gut; material: feces | place: Australia | collected 2012
GCGGAAAGAGTATGTACGGCAATATCGCCAAGGCGCACAGCAAGGACAAGAAAACACGGTATTATTACTACTGCAAAAATACGGTTACACCCACAGGGCATGAGTGTAGCTTCCGGCTCAATATCGAGCAGACGGAAATCAATAAATTTGTGGCAAAGATCATTTCCGCTATGGTCAATAATCCCCGATTTGTAGAAGCAATTCAAGCGAAAATCGGAACGGCGGTTGATACAGAGGATATGGAAAAGCAGATCGCCGTTCTGCAAGGACAGCTAAAGCAAGCCTTTGGAACGAAAAGCCGCTTGGAGCGTCAGATGGATACCTTGGACATCAACGATGCCCACTATGACAGAAAAATTTTGGATTTGCAGCGCCGATATGATGAACAGTATGATACGATAGAGGAAATCGAAGTTCAGATTGGCGAATTGCAAAGTCAGATACGCAGCATCCAGCAGGAGAAAATCTCCGGCGATAACATTTATCGGCTCTTACTGGCATTTGATGAAGTCTACCATTCCGCAACGGAAGCAGAACAGAAAGAGTTTATGAAAGCCTTTATCGAGCGAATTGAGATGTTCCCGGAAAAGAGAAAAGACGGAAGCTGGATAAAGAAGATTGTATTCAATTTCCCTGTGCCTATTGATGGCGAGGAAGTGAAAGAACTTCCCTTGGAAACTGAAACAACTGTCGAGACTGTTGTACTGCTTTCCCACAAAAAGCCAGACGGACATATCAACGTAAAAGTTGAGTTTGGCGAGGGTGAGGGAAAAGTTCCACTTGATAATATTGCTAAAAGAGCGGAAAGCTATAAGCCCAAAGAACGAGTGACCTACAAAATGATAAAGGAGTACATAGAAGCGAAATACGGCTTCAAAGTACATACTGCATATATCGCAGAGGTAAAGAGAGATTTAGGCTTGCCGATGTATGATGCTCCTAATGCGGTAGAAGAATTGAAACAGCCGAGGAAGCATCCGACAGCGGAGAAAGTGGAAGCGATAAAGGATGCATTGAAATATTTTGGCGTATGTAGCTAATTTTTAGTGCATAGTTATAAATTTATAAAACGACATTTACCATTCTATATGGTAAGATTAAATATAGTAACGATTTTATAAATGTAGGTGGTAAACATGGGAGATAATCGAAGGATTTTTAGTGATAATGAAAAAATGGTATTATTTAATGAGGTCGATGGGCGATGTCCAATTTGTGGAAAGCCATTAACTAATACCAAGAATGGACAAATTATTAAAATGTTTGAAGTGGCACATATATATCCTGCGAATCCTCGTCCAGAGGAAGTCGAATTGTTAAAAGACGAGGAACGTTTGAGTAAAGACGTTAATAGTCTGGCTAATGTCATAGCGGTCTGTAGAATATGTCATAAAAAATTTGATACACCACGAACTATAGAAGAATATCGCTCGTGGGTAAGACTTAAAAAGAAATTGTTGCAAGATGCACAGCTAAAAAATACATATGCACTTTTTAATATAGAGGAAGAAATAAAGGAAATATTAAAGAATTTAAATGATGAATCTTTAGAGGAAGACTTGGTACGGTTAAGTTATGAATCTTTGAAGATAGAGCAAAAAGCCAACGACACCTTACCTTTTGCAATAAAACGTACCATTAAAAACGATGTGGTAGATTATTTTGACTATATTCATAAGATATTTATTGAAATGGACAAAGTAACACCATATAAATTTGATACCCTAGCGGCTCAAATAAAGGGATTTTATTGCAAAACTATGCAAATTAATCCTAACCAAGAATTCGTATATGCTTCTTTAGTGGATTGGCTTAATGAAAAGACAGGGTCATATTCAAGAAGGGCTTGTGAAATTGTGATTGCATATTTTATACAAGATTGTGAGGTGTTTTCATGATATTGCCGAATAAGCTAATAAGCTTTCAAGATTGTATTCTGGCAAAAACGGTTTATATTTTAGAAAAGATTAGTGATTCAGATTTTTCAGTAATTGGGTTATACGAACAAGTGGAAACTCATTTTGAAGATTTAAATGAATATATGTTGGCTCTGGACGTTCTATATGTTCTTGGCAAAATAAAATATAATGAGGGGTTGCAGGTGATACAGTATGTTGAAAAAAATTAGTTGTAATATATTTTTGCAGAAAGAAATTGTATTTTATGAGGGTTTAAATGCCATTGTAGGAGATGATATTGCTTCTAATTCGATAGGAAAATCAACTATGCTTATGATTATTGACTTTGTTTTTGGAGGCGATGATTATATAAGTAAAAATCATGATGTAGTAGATAATTTGGGTCATCATGATTTCAGATTTATTTTTAATTTTGATAATAAGGATTACTATTTTATTAGAAGTACAAATGAATACAAATTTGTATCTATTTGTAATGAGAAATTTGAAATTTTACAGAGTGTAACAACGGAAGAATTTACCGCATGGTTGCAAGAAAAGTATGATTGTCAATTAGAATCGTTAACATTTAGAAATATTGTTGGTAGATATTTCAGAATTTATGGGAAGGAAAATTTAAATGAAAGAAAACCTATCCAGTATTTTGAAAAAGAAACAGCACCTAAATCTATATTAGCTCTTTTAAAATTGTTTGATAAATATAAATCATTAAAAGCATATGAGGAGCAAATAGAAAAATTAAAAAGTGACAAAACTACATTGGTTGATGCAGCAAAAAAGAATTTTTTGCCGAATGTCAACACAAAAAGTTTATTTAATAAAAATGAAAAAAAGATTGAAGAATTAAGCGTACGATTAGAAAAAATAAAGAAGGAAATTGTAACAACATCGCTTGATTTAGAATCAATGGTTTCTCAAGAAATATTAAAACTTAAGAGGGAGAAAAGCCAACTTACTATTAAATTAAACTCATATCAAAGTAGATTGCTAAGAACACAAAATAATATAAAGAATAAACCTGTGAAAATTAGTGCTGAGTTAGAACAATTTGTGTATTATTTTCCAGATTTTAATGTAGAACAGGTTAATAAGGTGGAGGATTTCCATAAAAATATAAATAAAATATTAAAGAGTGAACTTGTAGCAGTAGAGAAGGAATTAAAAGCTAAAATCGAGGAAATTAATAATCAGATAATAGAAATAGATAAGGAAATTGAACAGAAATTGTCCATAAAAGATGCACCTAAATTAGCAGTAGATGAAGTGGTTGATTTGGTGGCACAAATAAAACAGCTTAATGATGAAAATGGATACTATACCAAGAAGAAACAATTGGAGGGGACTATATCACAGGCTAATGATGATTTAAGTGAATTAAAAGAAAAGGCATTAGATGAAATATGTAATGAAATAAATGTCAAAATGTACGAGCTAAATAAAGAAATATATGTTGATGGAAGGCGAGCACCGACACTGAATATTCACGGAAGTAAATATTCGTTTAATACTGCGGGGGATACTGGAACAGGTACAGCTTTTGCTAACTTGATATCATTTGATCTTTCATTGCTGGAATTAACCCGTTTGCCGGCTATAGCTCATGATTTGCCATTGTTAAAAAACATTGAAAATGTTGCAATGGAAAACATTATTTCAATATATAGTAGAAGTGAAAAGCAAATATTCGTTGCTATTGATAAATTGAGTTCTTATGATGAGAAAGTGGCACAAATTATAAATAAACATAAAGTATTACAACTTTCGAAAGACAAATTACTCTTTATCAAAAATTGGAAAAGCAATAAATAAATCTAAAAAGCGTATCGTTAGAAATAATGGTACGCTTATTTTTTGCCCCTTTTTGCAGATTTGTCCTTTCCCATGCTTTCCAATATAATGAAGCTAAAGAAGTGGAGGTGTGCTTATGAGAGAGAAATTTAATCATCTGTATTTGGATAGCCACGAAAGAAAACTTTTGATACATAGCCTTGTAGAGTTAAAAAATCAGCTCATACAGCAAGGCAGATATACGGATTGTGTTGACGAGCTTATTTTTAAGGTCATAAATGCACCGACCAAGAGAATGAAAATTGAATATGTCTAAGGCAAATTACAAAGCTGCTTATTCTTATTGATTTTAAGAGTAGGAGGCTTTTTTGCGTTCTCTGGTACTGTTTACATAGCCACCTTGACAAAGTGGCTAAATCTATGTGAAAGGAGGACGCATCTATGTCAAATTGCAAAGTAATTGCTCTGACTAACCAGAAAGGTGGTGTCGGAAAAACAACCACAGCGGTTAATCTGGGTGTAAGTCTGGTGCAGCAGGGTAAAAAAGTCCTGCTGATTGATGCCGATGCACAGGCAAATCTCACGATGGCTCTGGGTTATAATAGACCAGACGATATTCCCATAACGTTCTCTACTGTGATGCAGAACATCATAGACGATAAAACACTTGATGTTTCACAGGGGATTATCCACCACAGCGAGGGAGTTGACCTACTTCCGTCAAACATTGAGCTGTCGGGCTTTGAGGTAAGGCTAATCAATGCAATGAGCCGTGAGCATGTGCTGAAAACCTATGTCAATGAGGTTAAAAAGAATTACGATTATGTGCTTATTGATTGTATGCCGAGCTTAGGCATGATAACCATCAATGCTCTGGCAGCGGCTTACAGTGTAATTATCCCGACACAGCCCCACTATCTCTCGGCTAAAGGTCTGGAGCTTTTGCTTCGCCCCGTACCAACATTTCTAAGGAAATTACGGCAACTGTCAAAAGTGCATATGGTCAGAAAATCAAGGTGTTTGATACCGAGATACCACATTCTATCCGTGCGGTGGAAGCTACCGCAGAAGGCAAAAGTATTTTTGCTTACGACAAAAGCGGCAAGGTTGCCGTACCTATCCTCTGAAAATCTTACTCTTATATTTTACAGAGATGAGGCTTCTGATTGAACGCTGTGAAATCTCTTGTAATAGGATATGCAATCTCCGATTACAAGAAACATAATTACTTAAATCATCAAGGAGTCAGACGCAAAGACGCAGAGCCGATGAACTTGTGAGATACCTCACAGCTCATCGGCTCTTTATAAATTCGACTATGCGTTTTTATTGCAGCTTTCAAGCAAACGATTTGTTCCTGTTATTTCCGCATCTACTAAGTCAATCATTCGTTTTACATTTGCGGAATGAGTAGCAGAAACCTCATTTTCCCATAATGGATTAACTTGCTTTTCAATTCCTGTACGGTATTTTTGCAGAACTGTAAGGCGTTCCTGCAAAAGCTTCTGCTGTTCCTCTGGCGTAAATGTATTCAAGAAAAATGCGGCAATAGAAAAGATATTTGTATCATAATTAAATTGTAGAATAGATGCCTTTAATGTAGATATAAACTCGTCTTTCCCTTTTTCAGAAAGATTATAAACGGTACGGTCTGGCAGATTTCCGACTTTCTCGGCTGTGCCTATTATGTATTCCTTTTTTTCAAGGGTTTTCAGCGTAGAATATACGGTTGAATCAGCGATATTAAACCACCATTTTACATTCATATAGTTTAAGAGCTTTATTATCTCATATGCGTTAAGTGGTTTTTCATAAATAAGACCTAAAAGCATAGTGGCAGGTTTTGATAACATACAGTTTCCTCCTTGACACCCTGTTGTATTTGCAGTACTATATATATAAAGTAGTCTTTATAAGCACTACTATTGTATCACAGTCAAGTTGAAAATGGAATACCCAAAAAGGAGGTTTTTTCATGCCACAGCTTAATAAAGGAGGTAAATTTGTATTTGGTCTTTTTGTTATACGCTCAGATTTAACAATCCATATTTCGCCACAAGCATTGTTGGAGTACTATACAACACGAGATGGAAAAGTTATTATCTTTACAGGAAGCAAAATAACAGGAGGGTTTTGTGTTACTACATATTCGTTGCTGTCAAACTCAAAATTAAAGCATATTTTAGAGGATTGTCCTGCATTAAGGGATTGTTTGCTTTCAGAGGGAGAGTTTATTCAATATAAAGGGCGTAAATATGCTTGGCTCGATATTGATAAAAATGGTGTGATTAAATTGCCGCACAGTACCTTGGCGGTCTTAGACCTACAATCTGGAATGGAATTGTTAGCTATTCGCAGTAGTGATATCGCATTTACGATGGGTGCAAAAGGACCGCTTCTTCAAAAAGCCCATAACTTTCAAGGTAGTATAGAGAAATATTAGGAGAACAATGAAATGAGAAACATAGCAGGCAATCGGTTTTTTAATATGATTTTGTTATTCACAATTATAGGGGAGTTTATTGTTCCGTGGATACTGGAACGATTTTATTCTGAATATAACTGCAAGATAATGGTTATGAGTGTATTATGTAGTCCGCAAAGTCCTGTCCGACTTGTTTATAATATATGGCTTATCTGGCTTGGCGGTTTCTTAGCATATACAGCAGGTGTATACTTTTTGTCATTAAGAGCAAAGTTTCCTGTTCTGGCGGTTTTCATGCTTCTTTCGATTGGAATTTTTGCTGTTGGTGCAGGACTTATTTCTGGATTTTTTAGTGTGAACGAGAGCAAAGACATAGTTACTACAGCCTCAAAGATACATGGGATAGGTGCTGCAATCGGGTTTATGGCTTTACTGCTTTTCCCGTTACTAAATGGAATTGTAGCTTTTAAGCAAAACGGCATGGTTGAGGGCATAATTAGTATAAGTTCATTTGTTTTATCGCTTATTTTCTTTGCCTGTTTTGTTATGGGAGATAAGGAGCAATTTCAAAATACCCTTTTGAAGTATGAGGGATTATGGGAACGCCTTACTTTGTTTTGTATGTATATTCCGTTTGTTTATAAGTCGATGAGCAGCTTGTTCTTTTAGAACAATAGCGAGGTGTTGAAATGGAAAAAATAGAATGGATACTCTGTCCTGTTTGTGGCAATAAAACTCGTAATCAAATCAGAGAAGATACGGTTCTTTTGAATTTTCCCCTATACTGTCCGAAGTGTAAACAAGAAACATTGATTGAAGCAAAAAAACTTCAAGTAATGGTCATTGAAGATATTGATAAAAAGCGAGATGATAAGGAAAGGTGAAAACAACGCTTATGGATGAAAAATTATATCGTGAACTCGGTCAACTGACAAAAGATAAAACTATTTGGAAACAAAATATCCCCCATGTAGCTTCTTTACTTAAAAATCAATCCCCTAAAATAACGGCTAAAGCAATGTGGTTGCTTGGAGAGATGGGATTGATATATCCGCAGGAAATCGCACCATATATAGAAGAAATTGTTTCTTTTATCATTTCGGGAAATGACCTATTAAGAGAGCGTACCGCTAATGCTTTAGGACGAATCGGTAGAGCAAATTACAAACTTGTTGCCCCTTATTTTAGGGAACTATTGGTTTTGGCAGGAGATAAAAGCCCTAATGTACGGTTGAGTTTTATATGGGCTTCTGAAAACATTGCGACAAATACACCAACGGTGTATGAAGATTGTTTGCCAATATTTGCAGAGCTTCTTAACGATGAAAAAGAAAGAGTTCGAATAGAAGCTCCAGAGATGTTTCGGGTGTTAGGAAAACGAAAACCTGAGTTTGTGCGACCATATTTAGAAAAATTAGAATATATAGCAACGCACGATGAGGTTAGTGTAGTTCGTATTCACGCCAAAGGGGCAATTAGAGTTATATTATCTAAAACCATCAAAGAGCCAGACGCTAAGACGCAGAATAAACAAGTGAGATAACTCATAGCTCATTGGCTCTTTCATTTCTGGCTATTCGGCTTAATTACAGTTTTCATGCTTCTACTTTACTGCCCGAAGTGCAAGCAGGAAATATTGATTGAAGTAAAAACAGTCGTGGAAAATCCAGACAAGTAAACTATTGTATGAAATGGAGAAAACAGTATGGACTACAAGGAAACACATATAAGCTTTTTATATGACGATTTAGTTAAAGAATATGGAAATGAACAGGGGAAACAGCTTTATGCCTTAATGTGCAAAAAATTTGCTTATCTATGTGAGAAAGAGATGAAATCTGAAAATAATGAAATAAATGAGCATGTTTTTCAAAGGATGTTGCCAACGATAAGTATGTATTTAACCCTTATAGAAAATAATTTTACGCAAGAAGAAGCACTTATGATAGCTCATAAGGAAATACAGCATCATGCACGCAATATGGCAGAAGAAAATGCCAAGCTTAAAAAAATGCCCTTTACATACGGCTTATTTAAGATGTTTGCAAAATCACATATGAAGAAAAAGTATCCAATAGAAGGATTTACTGTAGAATGGAAAAGAAATGATAGTAATGAAATCCATTTTGATATAGCTCGTTGCCTTTACAGAGATATGTGTGAAAAATATTGTTGTCCCGAACTATGTACAGTTTTTTGTCAGAGTGATATAACTGCCTTTTCTGGATATGAACCTAAAATTAGATTTGAACGAGCAGGGACACTCGGAGAAGGTGCTGACTGCTGTGATTTTCATTTTATCCACGGAAGTCACTAAACACATAATCAATTACAATCATCAAAGAGCCAGACGCTAAGACGCAGAGCCGATAAACTTGTGAGCAATCGCAGTTTGTCGGCTCTTTCTTTTATATATTCATAGGTATTGTGCTTGCTAAAGAGCATGATTGTGCCGATTTTATAAATGAAAAGAAAAAATGTGTTTTAGAGGACGTAGGATTTCTGTTGCTGTAGGCTTTCCTTGACTGCTTCCAAAATATGCAGTATTATATGATCAGTTTTGTCTAACCCGAAAAGGAGGGCGTACAGCGACAAACCAATACATGACGAAGCTGTACCATGATCTGCTCTCTAACTCTCCGCAGACAGTGACAATAGATATTCCGGCTGATATGGGAACAGGTCAGATTTCGCAAGTTGTTACAAAGCAAGGAGCTGTTGTATCAGACTGGAAAATGAACTATTTTCAGATATGAATTATGGATTTATCGAGCAGTTCATTGATGAGCTAGGGAAGAAGTTTCATATCAAAGAGATTGCGTTTGACAGGTGGGGAGCTGTGCAGATGGTACAGAACCTTGAGGGCATGGGATTTACCATTGTTCCGTTTGGACAGGGGGATAAGGATATGAGTCCTCCGACCAAGGAGTTGATGAAGCTGACACTGGAAGAGAGGATAGCACATGGCGGACATAAGGTACTGCGGTGGATGATGGATAATGTATTTGTCCGTCAGGATCCGGCAGGGAATATCAAAATGGATAAGGAAAAATCCACAGAGAAGATTGATGGGGCCTTTGCAACCGTTATGGCTCTTGACCGTGCAATCAGGAATGAAGGCTGTGATGTAAGTGTATATGATGACCATGGTATTCTGATTTTTTAAATAGATAACGAATGATAAACAAAGATAATTATAGAAAAATAAATTATCTATTGACGTTATCTGAATAACATGATATAACTAATTCACAGATAAATAGAAAACAAGAGATAAATAAAATGGGAGGACAGATCTATGAATTATGATAGAATCATATTAGAACTACTCGACAGGGTATCCGCACTGGAGGATGAAGTGAAAAAAATGAAAGAAGAAAGGACTTCTGCAGCACAGGAAATCACACCGGAAGAAAATGAACCTGTTGTCAGCAGCAGTGGAAGGGATACGACCAAGTATATGCTGGACGGAAAAAGGTATGCAAAAAACAGACTGGTGCTTGCCGTGGTCCAGAAGTATATGGAAATGCATCCTGATATTTCCGCCTCTGAGCTGATCGGTGCATTTGATAAAAGCCTTCAGGGTTCGCTAGGGGTAGTAAGGACGCTGAGTGATGTAGAGAAAAACTGTTCGGATTATAAAACCAGATTTTTTGCGAATCCGGAAGAACAGATCCAAACGAGGACCCAGCCATGTGTGGTATGCACACAGTGGGGAATCGCAAATATTGGAAATATCCTGACAATTGCAGAACAGTACGGCATTGAGATCACGCCAGTCAGATAATATATAAAAGTAAAAAAATAAGGCACTTCCTCAGGAGGTGTCTTTTTTCATGCACATTTTTAGGAGGTGCTATATGGGAATTAAGAGTTTATTCGGATTTGGACAGGCAAGGGATAAGCCTGTGGATAAGGCAGCAGATGCAGGATATTCGTTTTTGTTTGGAAGGACAACAAGTGGAAAGCCTGTCAATGAAAGAACTGCAATGCAGACCACGGCAGTGTATGCCTGTGTCAGGATACTTGCGGAAGCAATTGCATCCTTAAGAAGGATTACACCAAGGCAGAAAAATATCTAAACTATTTTTCAGAACACTTTTACGTGTGTCAGATGAAAATGCAAGAATGTGGTATATGAACGAAGCTGCATAGGAAGGCTGGAGTTCAAGAACTTTAGATAAAAATATCAGCACACAATATTATTACAGATTAATGCAGTCACCAAAGAAAGATGCTGTCATGAATGAAATGCTGCAGAAAACAGCGGAAAATCAAAGAAATAAATTTGAACTCCTAAAAAGTCCGATTGTTGCAGAGTTTCTTGGCTTCAAAAATGAAGATTCTTATATTGAAAGTGATTTGGAATCAGCTATTTTAACACATATCAGAGATTTTCTTATGGAGATGGGAAAGGGATTTGCTTTTGTTGCCAGACAACAACATATCGTTACTGAGACAGAAGACTATTTTATTGATCTTGTTTTCTATAATATTGAACTGAAATGTTATGTGCTCATTGATTTAAAAATGGGGAAAATCACACATCAGGATGTGGGACAGATTGATATGTACGTCAGGATGTATGATGAATTGAAATGTAAGGAGGGAGATAATCCTCCACTTGGTATATTACTTTGTGCTGAAACTGATGTATTGGGTGTGGATTGGGACAACGAAAGTACAGATGAAACAATAGTTGCACTACATCGAACCGGTATGTAAAAATCCTTGATTTGCGCGAAGGCAATGAGGAATTCGACGACTGCCCGCGAGTCGAAAAGTATGTAAAACTTTTCGATTTCCGGAACTTTGAGAGGTTTTTCAGGTTTGACCAGAGTGACCGAAAAACATACAAAAAAGCAATTTCAGATGGTGTGAATGTCTCAGTCGTATTGGACTGCGGCTTCGGAAACACATCAAAGAGAAAGTAATATTTTTATCATTCAACAGAATAACAGAAGCGTGAAAGACCGTTCATTTTCAAGAAAAATTGAAAGTGAGCGGTCTTTTTTATAACTTTAAAACGGATTTTTATTATGACGTTTTGAAGGGCTGATTCGATGTGTTCGAGAAAGGCGATATTATGGATCACACATAAAGGACAGTGAAAAATCTTGCCAGGCAGGTATCTTTTTGTTGAAAATTAAAGAGGAGCCAGATTACTCCGACTCCTCCAAGTATGTGTCCGCAAACACATACCCCAATTGCTATCTATAATATACTATATACAAGTGAAATATGCAAGCATTATATGGCATTTTTCAAGATGCCCAGCCGAGAAAACAAATCGGGATGAATGGTAATAGCTGAAACATTCGGGTTTACGGATGCTTCGTATTCTCGTGTGATCTTTTCAAATTCTCGAATAAATGATTTAATCTCAGTTTTAGATACTTTCAGTAATTTCAAGTAATAACAAATGAGAATAATATAGTCACCAATAGTTTTGAAATTTATGTAAGGCATTCCCATTTCTAAAATCAGACACTGCTTCATTGGTCTGGATGGATCCATTTTTTTGAAACGAGTATCGTATACTACATCATTATGGGCAATAGCATTTCTCAGATCTTTTAAGGCATATACATATTTATAAAGCAATTCCCGATAGGTATCACTGGATAGATTTATGCCGATTGAACGGGATACTTTTTCACGCATATCAATAGTCAGACAGGAAAGTAGATAACCAAAATCGCCCATAGTAAGAATTTCGAAAATTGCCCAAATTGGAACCTCATTATAGTTGACATTATTATAAAAATGGGTGATTTTAGGGTTCTCTTTGCGGTATGCAGCGGCTATGGCATTTTGTATGGAACCTTGGAGATTCAGTTTGTTATTTTGGTATTTCTTTTTTATATCTTCGCGAGTTCCAGCCGGAGCATTTTTGTAACTGCTGATTGCTTTATCATACATATCATAGACACTGCTTGAATCTATTTCTGTCATAATTGTGTTTAATGCAATATTTTTAAGGGCAGTTTCAATAAACATCATTTTTCCATATAAAAGAGACTTTAGTTTTGTGTCATATTGTATGGTTGCGTTGATCTCATTGTATGAGGTAAATGGAAGGCGGTTTGAGGATGATACAAAAAAGCGGTATCCCTTATAACCATGAAAATATCCTGTATTGATCAGTTGCTGCTTTTGAGAAGTCCCTGAGATGGAAATTCCGTTATTTCTAAGATGCCGCATTAAGGCATCAGTTGATTTATAGTCTGTTTTCGCCATAGTATCTCCTAAGTGTTTGTGATAATAAATTAAGTATAATACATGGTGTCATTATTAACAAGCTACAAGATAGGATTATATTTTCTTAAATTGTTCATTCACTGGATCAGCTTGTGTCTGTCCGAGGTATACAAATGCAGCAATAGTATCTTCTTTCAAACACAGCAAAACTTTTTATACGATTGAAAAAAAAAGAGGATTGTGATATACTTTATTAAGGTCTATTAGGATTTAGCCTGGTTTACGTATAGGAGAAAATCATGTACTATAATAAAAGATACATAAGGCTTGATGACAAGAATAGCCAATAGTTAGCTAAGTTATTGTGCTCTGGTTGGTGTATTTTTAAAGAAAGTACTCCGAGGGTCTACAGGGCATTATGGTAGTGAATTTGAAAAATGATTTGATATTGACATATGTAGAAACTATTATTGAAGAGTGTAAAGAACAACAGTTTATAGACTGTGATGAATGGAGGTAGGAAATGAGTAAGGAATACGAAGAAATGAATGTGGAAAAATGGGTGAATCTTGAGGATATAGCAATACATTTGAGTTTAAGCCAGGATACGGTTAGGACTTGGATAAAAGAAGGAAAGCTTCCATTTTATAAAGCAGGTAAGAGATATAAATTTAAGATTTCCGAAGTTGATGAGTGGGTCAGAGCAGGAAAAATCAAAGAATAAAAAATAGTGTACTGTGTCTAGATAGAGGTTCATAATACCTTCGCAGGTGAGAAGAAGAACCAGCGGTCAAAATGTAGCAAAGAAGTGTTCAAGATGATTTATTATGCAATGCAGCAGGAACAGCATTACAAAATGATGATGAATACGGAGTCATGATTATGGGACACAGTAAGAATTAAAACAGATTTAGACAGGGATATCTGATCCCGATGAACGGAGGATACAGCAATGGCTGAAAAGCAGACAATTGACGCAATGTGGGACGACTCCCCTGTTGACGTTTCTACAGAGGTGAATTTTATCTGGTCTATCGCAAACAAGTTGCGTGGTACTTATCAGAGTGACAAATACAAGGATGTCATCATTCCGATGGTTATCATTCGCAGATTTGAGTGCGCATTGGCACCAACAAAGCAGAAAGTAGTAGACCAGTTCAAGGCGAATCCAGCATATCCGGCAAAGGCGATGTATCGTGTATCCGGATATCAGTTCTACAACACCAGTGAGTTTGATCTTGCAGAGCTGGTAAATGATACGGATCATCTGGCTGCAAACTTTAAATCTTACATTCAAGGTTTTTCTGCAAACATTCAGGACATTATTAAGAGTCTGGATTTTGATAAACAGATTGACAAAATGGACAAGAACAATCGTCTGCTCAGTGTGGTGAAGGCCTTCTCGGAATTGGATCTGAATCCGGTGACAATCGATAACGTAAAGATGGGATACATCTTTGAAGACTTGATCAGAAGATTTTCAGAAAATGCTGAGGCCGGTGATCACTATACCGGCAGAGATATCATCAAGCTGATGGTTAATATTCTGTTGGCAGAAGGCTGCGATGATATTTTTGACGATGGAAAGGTCATCACCGTATTGGATCAGGCATGCGGAACTGGTGGTATGCTTTCCACCAGCTACAATTTCATCAAGCGCTACAATCCATCTGCGGATGTGCGCTTGTTTGGTCAGGAAATTAATCCAGAATCATATGCGATCTGCTTGGCTGAGATGATGATTAAAGGTCAGAACGCAGAAAACATTTGCTATCAGGACACGATGAAAGCTGACCGATTCAAGGAAACCAAGATGCGTTTCGTTATTGAAAATCCGCCTTTTGGTACACCGTGGGGTGGTAAAGATGCAGCAGAAGGTGTGGAGCGGGCAGTTAATGATGAATATACAAAGGGCTTTGATGGTCGTTGGGGTGCGGGCCTTCCTGGTTCTGGCGATATGCAGATGTTGTTCTTGCAGTCTGCTATAGATAAGATGGACGACAATTTTGGCCGTGCCGCCATTATTGAAAACGGTAGTCCATTGTTCTCTGGTGGAACTGCTTCCGGAGAAAGCCAGATCCGCCGTTGGATGTTGGAGAACGATCTGATCGAGGCAATCATCGCACTGCCTACGGACCTTTTCTACAACACAGGTATCGCTACATACATCTGGGTACTTTCTAAGAATAAGAGACGTGAAAGAAAAGGTAAGATTCAGCTGATCGATGCGTCTGGTTTTTATGGAAAATTGAGAAAGGCACTGGGCAATAAGAAAAACGAGATTTCATCGGAAAATCGTACGCAGATCACGAAGCTATATGCAGATTTTGCTGAAAATGAGTATTGCAAGATCTATAAAAATGAGGAATTTATCTACCGCGAGTACACGGTGATGCAGCCTCTTCAGAGAAGCTATGTCATTACAGAAGATAGAATTGAAGCAATGCTGTCAAAGGGCTCTCTTTCTTCCATTTACGACCAGACAAAGGTGGATGAACTGGAGAATATGGAAGAACTATCTGGTAAGGACTTAAAGAAGCTGGAAAAATATCAGAACAATCAGCCGGTTTATGAAGCAATCATTGCGGCGTTGCAGGCGGCAGTATCAGAGCAGGTGTATGATTCACCAAAAGCATTTATGCCGGTACTGACAAAGGCCCTTTCCAATGCAACAGCAGACAAGAAGCTGCTTGATAAGATTGCGGATGGTTTGTCTGTCATGGATAAGGATGCCGAAATTCAGAAAGATAAAAAAGGCAATATTCTCTATGATAAGGAAACTAAAGACACAGAGCTGGTGAAATGGGAAGAAAGAATCGATGATTATATGGCAAGAGAAGTACTGCCGCATGTCCCGGATGCTAAGGCATTCTTTGAAGAGGATCTGGGCAAAAAGAAACCAGTCATAAAGACCGGTGCAGAGATTCCGTTTACACGCTATTTCTACAAATATCAGCAGCCAACACCTAGTGAAGAACTGGAAGTGAAGTTTATGGATATAGAGCTTTCAGTATCTGAACGTGTGTCAAAGTTGTTCGAGTAAGGCGGTGATGATATGCGAGAGATGAAAGATAGCGGATTTGAATGGATTGGAGAAATTCCAGTGAATTGGGAAGTTGACAAACTGAAGTTTCATTTAAAAAGAAATGAGCCAAGAAATCCCGGAGATACCGTTGTGCTGTCCTTATACAGAGAGTTGGGGGTAATCCCAAAAGACAGCCGAGATGATAACCATAATGTTACATCGGAAGATACATCGAAATACAAATACGTACAACCTGGAGATTTTGTTATTAATAAAATGAAAGCTTGGCAAGGATCTGTTGCTGTCTCAGAGTATGAGGGAATAGTCAGTCCAGCATATTTTATATACAAGTTCACGGATGATGCTTTTTATCGCAGATACTTTCATTACCTACTTAGGAGTTGCTATAAAGATGAGTTTATGCGTTTATCAGGTGGAATTCGTGTTGGGCAATGGGATTTACCGTCAGTTGCGTTAGATAATACGGCAGTAATAATACCGCCAATGAATGAGCAGAAAAGTATTGCGGCGTTTCTTGATGTTAAGTGTGCTGAGATTGATGAGCTCACAGCGGATATCCAAACTCAGATTGACACCTTGGAGCAATATAAGCGTTCTGTCATTACCGAGACTGTTACTAAGGGGTTAAACCCGGACGTGGAGATGAAGGATAGCGGTATTGAGTGGATTGGTGAGATTCCATCTACGTGGAACATCATCAGAGGAAAATATCTCCTCAAATATTTGCAGAAGCCAGTCAAAGAAGATGATGGCGTTATTACCTGCTTTAGGGATGGTGAAGTTACTTTAAGGAGTAATCGTCGTGAAGACGGTTTCACGATGTCAGATAAAGAAATTGGATATCAAGGTATTGATGCAGGCGATCTTGTAGTACATGGCATGGATGGTTTTGCAGGTGCTATCGGTATATCAGATTCTAGAGGAAAAGCATCACCAGTTCTTAATGTGATGGATACGAAACAAAACAAGAGATATATCATGTATTACCTTCGGAGTATGGCTTATAGTGATGTTTTTGTCGCATTGGCCACAGGCATTCGTGTACGTTCATGTGATCTTAGGTGGAATAAGCTTGCTGATTTGCCATATCCAGTTCCAAGTATAGAAGAACAAACTGCCATTGTTGATTACATAGACACAACTTTAGAAAAAACGGATGTTGTAATTTCTAAAAAGAAAGCTCAGTTAGAAACGCTGGATGAATACAAAAAATCCCTGATCTATGAATACGTCACAGGAAAGAAGGAGGTGCCAGCGAATGCTTAGAATGAGCGGATGGTACAGGTATCTTTCTGGTGAGGAGAGAAAGCTCGAAAAGCATAGATGTGGTCAATGGATGTATTTTTTTGAAGATCGGTCCTTTGCACAGCAGATATGTGAGAAGACCATTGCGGAGCATGTTTCCTATGAGTGCAAGTGTACCGATATGGAAGTGCAGCTTGCACCGACAGGCGTGATTTGCTTCTACCTGAACGGTGATGACATCGAAAATCATAAGCGTGCGATCCAGTTTATGATGGACAATGACCTGATTCGTAAAACCAAGACAGGAAGATATTACAACAATAGCTTCAAATTTGATGACCAGACTCGTGCCGGTGAATACGGGGCGGATTTTGAAGGGAAAATCAAACTGGATGAGTTTATCGATTTGAAAACCGGCAGATGGATTAGAGAGGAGGTTTAAAGCGAATGGATGATAAAAATACACTTGAGGTTCATGTGGAACAGCAGGATACCGACGGTACTGCAAAAAGAGCCGCAGAATACCATAAGCGCCTGATTCATCAGACCTCCATTGTTTCAGAGAAGGAATACCAGGAGTTCCTTCTGGAGCGTTTGGAGAAGGACAATGGTTTTGTAGTCCGTAAGGCTACAAATTTTGACCGCTATTTTGCCGTGGATCGTGAGATGCTCTTTAAATTCTTGAACGATACACAGCCTGATACGATGGATTATCTGCGTAAAATTTACAAAGACGATTTGGAAGAGACGATTGTCAGCTTCATCAATGCGGAGACTACGAAGACACGAGGCAGCCTGATTGATGTGCTGAAACATGGCATTGAGCTTTCTAATCAGAAGATTGAGCTCATGTATACGAAGCCCGCGACTACATTTAATCCGGAATTGACAAAGAAATATAGCCAGAATATTTTCTCCGTAATGGAGGAGGTCTGGGCCAGCGACAAGGAAAGAATCGATGTAGTTATTTTTCTGAATGGTCTGGCGATTATGGCTTTTGAGCTGAAATGTAATGCAGCAGGTCAGTCCTATCAGGATGCCATCTATCAGTTCCGTACTGACCGAAATCCGAAGACGAGACTTTTCCGCTTCAAAGCCGGAACACTTGTAAACTTTGCTATGGATTTAGAAGAAGTGTATATGACCACTAAACTTGATGGTCAGGCTACATTCTTTTTGCCTTTTAACATGGGGAATGGTCATGGTGTTACCGCTGGAGCTGGAAATCCGGCATTTAAAGATAGATACAGTGTGTCCTATATGTGGGAAGATATTCTTACCAAGGATACGATTCTTGATCTGATCAGCAAGTTTATCTTTGTGGAAGTGAAAGAAAAGGTCGATGAAGAAACCGGAAAAGTGAAGCGTTCGGAAAACCTGATTTTTCCACGTTATCACCAGCTGGATGTTATACGTAAGATACTGGCAGATGTGCGCGAAAATGGAACAGCGCAGAATTATCTGATTCAGCATAGTGCAGGATCTGGAAAGACTAACTCTATTGCATGGTTAGCACACCGATTAACTTCGCTGCATGATGCCAACAACAAGATTATCTTTGACAATGTTGTTATTGTTACAGACAGAGTTGTTGTAGATAGGCAGCTACAGAAAGCCATCATGGGTATGGAACACAAGGCTGGACTCATCCGTGTGATGGATGATAAGTGTGTGTCCGCGGACCTGGCGATTGCGCTGAATGGCAATACAAAGATTATTGCAACAACGATTCAGAAATTTCCATATATCGTGGATAGCGTCGCTAATCTGAAAAACAAGCGGTTTGCCGTCATCATTGACGAGGCGCATTCTTCGACAGCCGGTAAAGATATGGCTGCTATCACGATGACGCTTGGATCCGGAGAGGATACGGAAGCGGATGTGGAAGATATGATTTCCAGCGAAATCAAGCGGAATGGTAAGCAGGCCAATGTGTCTATGTTTGCTTTTACAGCAACACCGAAGCCTACCACGATTCAGCTTTTTGGGCATCAGAACACAAAGGGCCAGAAGGAAGCATTTCATGTATATTCCATGAAGCAGGCGATTGAAGAGGGATTTATCCTGGATGTACTGCAGAACTATACGGAGTATTCAACGTTCTATCAGATTAACAAAGAAATTGAGGATGATCCGCGCTGTAAAACAAATGATGCGAAACGCCAGATTGCACGTTTCATAGAATTGCATGATACCAATATTGCGCAGCGTGTAGAAGTGATTGTAGAACATTTCCGCACCACGGTCATGCAGGAATTAGGCGGTCAGGCTAAAGCAATGGTAATTACCGCTTCTCGTCAGAGTGCAGTAAAGTATCGTCAGGCATTTGAAGATTACATTGCGAAGAAAGGATACGAGGGCATTCATGCATTGGTGGCTTTCTCTGGAAAAGTAAAGCTTCCGGATGATGAGCAGGAGTATACAGAAAGCTCTTTGAATGGATTTCCGGAGGATCGACTTACAAAGGAATTTGATACGGATAAATATCAGGTTCTCCTGGTAGCAAATAAATATCAGACCGGATTTGACCAGCCGAAACTCTGTGCCATGTATGTTCTGAAAAAGCTGAAAGGTGTTAATGCGGTACAGACATTGTCCCGGTTAAACCGTATCTGTGCTCCTTATGATAAAAAGACGTTCGTGCTGGATTTTGTAAATAGCTATGAAGATATCAAATCTGCTTTTGCGCCATATTATACAACGACATTACTGGCCAATTCTGTAACACCGAGTGCGGTATATGATCTGGAAGCTAAGATTGATGCTTATGGCATATTAGATCCGGCTGATATCGAAGCGGCTAACGATATCCTGTATGCCGACAAAGTGAATGGTAAGCAGAAACAGAGATTAACTTTCTTTCTTCAAAAGAGCAAGAAGCTGATTGAACATTATGAATACAATACACAACGCCAGTGCGTAGCTGATATGAGAAGTTTTGTCCGCTTCTATGAATTTCTGCTGCAGGTGTCCAGCTTTGAAGATACAGATTTACATAAGAAATATAACTTTGTGTCTTATCTGCTGTCTTATATCAATATCAAACATCCAGGTGGTGGTTTTAATCTGGATGGAAAGATTAAGGCTACTAATTTCGTGCAGAAGAAGGGCGAAGAGCATAAATTGGCTGATCTCGTTGCTAATCCGGTTATGAAGCTCCCGACAGCAGAGCACTTTGGGCTTACAGATGACAAGGAAAAGAGACTGTCTGAGATTATAGATGAAATTAACAGCCGCACTGGTAAAAATTATGATAATGATTTAGTAGTTAGATCAATGCTACAAATTCGTGATATCTTGATGAAGTCAGACAAGTTGAAGACAAGTGCACGCAACAATACGCAGCAGGATTTTGAGTTTTCCTATTTTGATGATATTGATGATGCTTTGATTGAGGGCTTGACACAGAATCAGGATTTCTTCTCCATGCTTCTGTCCAATGATGAGATGAAGCGACAGGTTCTTGGTATTTTTTCGGATGAGATATACAAGAGCCTTCGTAATGCAAAATGATAAGGTGGTGATTTGCAATGTTTAATAAAATGCGATTAAAGTCAGCGCTTGTTGAATACAAGAAACGATTTATACAGACACAGTGGCCGGACGAAAAATATAAGTGGGAAGCTGTGAAATGCTTTCAGGTGAACTGGGATGTAAATGCGGATGATTTTGCTGCAATGCTTACAAAAGCATTGTCGCAGACAGGCAATCTGCTGGCTTCAGTAAACAACTTTCCGGCCAAAATGATTATCAAGTTTGCGGAGATAGCACAGGAAGAAGTTAGAGCAATGTTCATCGGGCTCTTTGATGAAGGCAAAGATGTGTATGAACGTATCGACTCATTCAAGCAGAAATCGAATAGCCTTCTCGAAAGATATGGCAATGGCGCGGCACAGCATTATCAGTATGAGAATGCGATATGTACCTATTTGTGGCTGCGTTATCCGGATAAGTATTACATTTATAAACTTACAGAAATCAAGGCAGTTTCCAATGAGCTGGAAAGCGATTATACGTTCAAAAAGGGTGCGTATGCAGATAACATTCGTAATTTTTTTGCTTTCTATAATGAAATCTGTGACGAGTTGAAGCAAGATGAAGAACTGAAAAATATGCTTGCATCACAAATAACGGGAACGTGCTATCCAGATCCAGAATTAAAAACATTAACAATTGATGTTGGATTCTTTATAAGTCGATACCTGAATAAAGATGAATCTGCACCGACATCAGATGAATGGTGGCCGACAGATTATACTCCTGCATTATCAGTCGATGATTGGGAAGTATTGCTTAATGATGCGGATATATTTACAGACAGTAGCCTTGAAATAATGAAGCGCATTCTTGATTATGGAGGGAAGGCTACCTGCACTCAGCTTGCGATAAAATACGGGGAAAGTAAGAATTTCTATAATTCAGGATCATCAGCGTTGGCCAGAAGGATTGTAAATAAAACAAACTGCCCAATTATGTCGCGGGACAACGATGAAAGTAAATGGTGGCCGGTTCTTTATGTTGGCAAGGCTGCCAAGAAGGATGAAGAAGGATCTTATGTTTGGAAGCTTAGAGATGAGCTTGCAGAAGCTCTTGGACGAGTTGATTTGTCTAAGGTGAATTTGTATGCAAATTTAGAGCCTAATTTCTGGAAGATAAGCCATGGTAATGACTGTATTTCTGATGTAGAGGCAGCAGCGTTTGAAAAAAGACAAGTAATTGTGGTACATAAGGATACTGCTGCAAAGGGTAAATCAAAAGTATCTCAGGGCGAAGATTTTATGGCTACAATGAAGAAAGGCGATTTCTTCTATTTGTGCCGTGGAAACAGCATACGGCTTTTGGGACGTATTGATTCGGATGAAGTAAATGAAAATCCAGAAAAGCAGGATGGCTGGTATGAGAGAAGTTATACGGTTATTACGGAGTCTCGTGATACAAGTGCCTATTCTGGAAATAAAAAGTGGTGGACGCCAAATGAGAACTCGACTTGCATTGTTGTTCCCAAAAGTGAAACACAGCTCTTTGAAGACTATATCTTAAAGCCTTATTTTGACATTACAAAAGAAGAACTTCTGAAGAATGATACATCAGGTTTGCGCTACTGGTTTTTAAATGCAAATCCTAAAATATGGAGTATGTCCAGTATGCCAATTGGTGAGGTTCAGGACTATACCCTTTATAACGATAATGGAAATAAACGCAGGATTTTTCAGAACTTCTTAGATGCTAAGGCTGGCGATATGGTAATTGGTTATGAATCAACACCAGTAAAGCAGATCGTTGCAATTCTGCGCGTTAGTGCGGAGCAAGATGGGCAAAAAATCTATTTTGAGAAAGTAGAAGGCCTTTCCTCTCCTATTGATTTTTCGACGTTGAAAGAATGCTCCGAGCTTGAGAAGATGGAATATTTCTCTATGACACAGGGCAGCTTGTTTAAGCTTACACGCGGAGAATATGATTTTATCATAGACATGATCCGAGAGGAAAATCCGGCTCCGTCAGGGAAAGGAAATACCGAATATACGAAAACAGATTTTTTAAGAGAAGTCTATATGACAGAAGCCAAATACGATAGGCTTGCTGCGGTTCTGAAAAAGAAAAAGAACATTATTCTGCAAGGAGCACCAGGAGTTGGAAAGACATTTGCAGCTAAAAGATTAGCCTACTCTGTGATGGGTGAAAAAGATGATGACCGTATCGAATTTGTTCAGTTCCATCAGAATTATTCTTATGAAGATTTCATGATGGGCTATAAGCCTGTGGAAAATGGATTTGAACTAAAATATGGTATTTTCTATCGCTTTTGTCAGAAGGCTGCAAACCATCCAGATAAAGACTATTTCTTTATCATAGATGAAATCAACCGTGGAAACATGAGCAAGATTTTCGGAGAACTGCTGATGCTGATAGAGGCAGATTATCGAGATAAAAAAGCAACGCTTGCATATAATGGCTTGAGCTTTTCGGTTCCTAAGAGATTACATATTATCGGAATGATGAATACCGCAGATCGAAGTCTGGCAATGATTGATTATGCATTAAGACGTAGGTTCAGCTTTTTCGATATGGAACCAGGCTTTGATTCGGAAGGATTTATCAATTATCAGAATAGCTTTGCAAATGAAACATTCAACACTCTCATTGAGCGTATTAAGGAACTCAACAAGGAAATAGCTCAGGATAAGTCGCTGGGTAAAGGCTTCTGCATAGGGCATAGCTATTTCTGTAATGCGGATGACTGCACAGAAGAATGGATGAAGGACGTTGTTGATTTTGATATTTTACCGATGCTCAGTGAATACTGGTTTGATGAAAGTTCAAAGTTGCAGCGGTGGGAGAACATCTTGCACGGTGTATTTCAATGACAAAAGATAAGAGCATATTCATCAAAAATATATATTATATGTTGTCCTATGCTTTTCAAACGTTGAATCAGGAAAACTATGAAGATGTAGCAGTTGAATCGTTTGATGAGATGTATGATCTATTGGCTGCGATTCTTGCAAGAGGGATTGGAATTCAGCTGAAACAAGGTCTCTACCGGGAGTATATAAACCGTCAGGAGGAACTCACGGTAATGCGCGGGAAGATTAACATGCCGGAAACAATTAAGAATCGACTGGTACGTAAGCAGTTACTGACATGTGATTATGACGAGTTGTCTGAGAATAATCTTTTTAATCAAATAATCAAGACGATGGTTATGATGTTACTGCGAAACGCCAAGGTTAAGGCGGAGTACAAGGATGATTTGAAAAAGAAGATGTTATTCTTTTCTGACGTTGATACGCTTGAGCCAACCTCCATACGATGGTCATCAATTAGATTTCAGCGAAATAATCAGACTTACAGGATGCTTATAAGTATTTGTCAGCTGATAATTGAGGGTATGCTTATCACAACAGATGCAGGAGAGTATAGGCTTGCATCCTTTGTGGATGAGCAACGTATGTGTAGGCTGTATGAGAAATTTATTCTTGAGTATTACAGTAAGCATTTTCCTGAGCTGTCAGTCAGTGCCTCTCAGATACCTTGGTCTGTGGACGACGGAATCAGAACGATGCTGCCGGTAATGCAGAGTGATATTCATCTGCAAAAAGGTAATACCGTACTGATTATTGATGCAAAATATTATAGTCATACAACTCAAACGCAGTATGACAAACATACGCTCCATTCAAATAATATGTACCAGATATTCACGTATGTGAAGAACCGCGATTATGAATTTGGAGATGAAGATCATAAGGTTTCCGGGATGTTGCTGTATGCAAAAACGGAAGAAGAGATTCAACCGGACAACGTGTATCAGATGCACGGTAACCAGATTACCGTCAGAACATTGGACTTGAATTTACCATTTTCGGATATTGCTAAGCAACTGAATACCGTTGCGGAAACGCACTTTGATTTACCGGAGAGGAGCAAGGGATGACAAACGAAGAAAAGATAATGAAGTTTAGGCAGTTGCTCTCAAATATAAATGTTACCAATAGCTATGAGTTGCTTGAAGAGACTGGTGACCTAAAAACAAACTACTGGGATTACATGACCACGGGAGGTGGCTATGTATGATTTGTGCTTATTGTGGAAAAGAAGCTAAAGGAACAAAAGAGCATATAATATCAAGTGGAATACTTGGATTATTTCCGGAATGCTTCGCAACAATAGACGGAGAGAGAAGTATCGTGCATCAAGGTGATCCTATGGTGAAGGATGTTTGTGCAGACTGTAATAACAATAGGATTTCGTACATCGATTCTTATGCAAAAGAATTTATTGAGAAGTATTTTTTAGTGAAGTACAAAAAAGATGACACTCTTTCTGTAGAATATGACTATACAATGATTCAAAAAATGTGTTTGAAGTTTGTGTTCAATGACTTGAGGGCTAGGAAGAAGGAGGTATCTTTTTTTGATGATGAAGTAAAAGAATTCCTGTTGAATGAAGAAAAAAGTAGTCCGCTAGGGAATATTACAATCTTGGCTGGACTTGCAGTAAACACTTCGCCTGCACCGGATTATATGTTTGGAAATATGAAACTCCGCTGGGGAGATTCGCCATTATTACTGGCGAATAGTATTGTCACAAACATTGATTATAATACCGGGCATATCACCTTGCGAGAGGAGAGGGAAATACAAGAGTTTGAGAATTATGCATTATCGTATGTATTTAGGTTCAATAGTCTACAGCTTCTTATACTTTGTTGGGACAGAGATATTAAGGAAGATGTACTCAATAAGAACAACATAATCTTGAAGTATCAATATCCGTACTCCATTTTGGATGCTTCAGGAAATACGGTGTTGTCCAGATGTACTAGTGAAGCAACATATCATCATGAACAGCTAATCGATGTAACATGGGGACAAGGCCTGATGGATGAAATCAGCTATATGCGTGGCACATTTTCTGAACAAAGTGAAAAATATTTTGAAGAAGTTCAGAAACGATGGGATGAAGAAGAACGAAAATTGGCAGAAGAACATCCGAGATAAATAACGCAGGAGGACGATACATGACATTATCAGCAAAACGATTAGGAGAAAGGTGTGGCTTGACAGCAGAGGAAATGAACATCTTATTAAAAGAAGAAGGATTCCTTTCTGGTGAGCCCGGAAATTATTATCCAACAGAGAAAGGAAAACTATTCGTAGTTGAAAAAGGCGATGACAACGGGTACGGTGGTTATGCATTTCGAGGTTGGAATTGGTTCGAATGGGATGAAAGAATTCTTGAAGAACTTGACACTTCAGTGGAGAACAAGCGTTATATACAAGAGAAAACATCTGAAGAGCGTCGTCGACGCAAGGCAGAGAAAGCTGCTGAATCGGAGGCATATTGGAATAAAGTCAATAGCCGAAAAGAACAGCCTGCGGAGGATATATCTAATGAATTAAAAGATAGTACAACAGGCAAATTAGTTATTGGCGCTCTTGCGCTAGTTGGATATGGGATATACAAGGTTATAACTCATATTACAAAAAATGATGATTAATAAAATAAGGAGGCGGAACAAATGACCAGAGAAGAATTAAAAGCACAGATTGATGAATTAATGAGACAGTATGCTGACGAAGAAATTGATGGAGCTACTTATCAACAAAAGATGATGGAATTAACCACATCGGCTCAGAAAGAAATCAACGAGGAATGAGATAGATATTGTTATTTATAATGAGAATGAGAAATATGCGATTGAATTAAAGTATCCACTGAATGGACAGTATCCGGAACAGATGTATTCCTTCGTTAAAGATATAAAGTTTATGGAACAACTCAAAGAGGCGGGATTCGATGGAGCATACTGTGTGACACTTGTGCAGGATAAGAATTTCTATTCTGGAAATAAGGTTGATGGTGTGTATTCATATTTTAGAAATGGAAATACAATTCATGGGACTATTATAAAGCCAACTGGTAAAAAGGATGAAAGTATAGATGTTCATGGAGAGTATCAGGTTGAGTGGAAATCCATAAACAACTGGAAATATTATATTGTGGATATGTGATGTGCATTAAGAAAAGAGGCGGGTTTTTATAGAAACAATTGGACTGAGGAAAGATATCAATAAATTATTAAAGAAGGCGAGAGAAACTGCAAAACCAGATAAATGTATCCTATGTGGAAAAACACAAACAAGTTTTTGTAATTCGCATTCTATTCCACACATGATCTTAAAAACAATAGCATGTGAAGGAAAAGTTTTAGAACCAGGGGTGTTAATGGATGAAATTGATGTGGTAGATTTAGAATCGGGAATAAAAAAGTCTGGAACTTTCCATTTTATATGTAGAGAATGTGATGCTTTATATTTTCAAGACTATGAAAATAAAGAGGCATTGCTTAATGATCCCACAGATAAAATGCTTGCGGAAATTGCATTAAAAAGTATGTTACAAATGCTATCGAAAAGAAATGAGGAAATAGCTCTTTTTGATATTTTTCAAAAAAGGTCAGGTGCGATAATAAACAAAGAACGGTTAGATGAAGATAAGTTATTAGATATAAATGATTATATGTTTGATATGGATGTTTACAAACGAATCATCCAAAATAATGAAAAAGATGGGTTTAAAATTGTATTTTGGGAGAAATTACCTTACGTTACTCCGATAGCTGTTCAGACGCCAATTACACTATATAAGGATATCGAAGGGACTGTGATTAACGATATCTATAATCCGGATCCAAATCTTCATATGCAAACAATGTACATGTGTGTATTCCCTATTGAACATGAAACGGTAGTTGGAGTATTTTATCATAAGAAGGATAGAAATTATAGAAGCTTTCTACATCAGATGAATTGTATGTCTGCGAGTAAGAAGCTGCAATATATAAATTATTTGATTTTTGCGAATACTGAGAACTATTATTTTTCAAAAACGATAGAAGATATTGTCAGGGATAATGAAAAATTAAAATTATTGGGACAGGAGAATAATGGGGAGCCGCATTTAGGAATGCTTAGACCATTAGAACAGTTACTGGAATATAAGCAGATCAAACCAGATGAAATTCCTAATTTTTTAATGCCGGAGTATAAGATAAATAGTTAGACAGAAGTATAGTTAAAAATTTTGGGTGTTAAAAGTTGAGTTTTTTCACAAGGGTGTTAATTTGTAAGAAAGTACAGGTGTCCGCGCATGATAATGCGGTGTTAGCTTACCCCGCATGTCGAGACTGTTGTTCTTTTGTCCCAACAAAAACCGGAAAAATAGTTAATAAAGAGAGGTGCATATGCTATGCCAGGTATACTCGTGGTTGAAGA
>OJMJ01000292.1_pt1 | contig 26677 bp, 18 predicted proteins | sample 1597181 | NCBI WGS metagenome assembly OJMJ01 (sample SAMEA2452126, study PRJEB22498) | human gut metagenome | biome: human feces; feature: human gut; material: feces | place: Australia | collected 2012
AAAATGGACCTTTACCATCTAAAGTTTTTCTAGTAACAGCACAGTAAATTCCATTAAGTACATTAGGTAACTCAACAGGGCAGTCAGACCCATTACTCATAGTAGTTTCATTAAATAAAGTATTAAAGTTATAGCTAGTTTTAGCTCTATCAACTCCAATTCTATCCTCAACTATATTAATATCATAATCTAAAAATATAGATTGAACATAAGCATGAAGATTTAAATCTCTAAATCTATTTAGTAAATCACTAGTTGTTAACTGACAATGAACAACACCATGTCTATGATTATCTCTTAGATATTTATCTAAAGCTTTTTCTATAGAGTTAACAACCATATCCATAGCCTTATCTCCTATGGCATGTATAGCTACCTGCATATTGTTTTTGTGAGCAATTTCAACCATTTCATCAAATTGTTCTTGAGTATAAGTACATATTCCAAAAGTACTATTATCATCAGAATAAGGTTCATTTAAATAAGCAGTTCTAGCTCCTAACGACCCATCACCTAATAATTTAAGTGGTCCTATTTTAAAATAATCATCACCAACACCTGTAGTGTATCCTTTAGATAAAAAGCTTTCTAATTCCTCTTTTTGTGCAAGTTGTGCTTGTTCATATATTTTTACAGTAAGTTTTTCTTCATTTGCAAGTTCTTTGTATGCATTTATTATTACTTCATAGTCAACACCAGGAAATACTATAAAGTCATCAGTTTGAGCAGAAGTAACCCCGTAAGAGTTTAGACTTTCACATGCTTTTAATATCATATTTTTTATATCTTCCTTATCTGGTTTTGGTATTTTATTATAGATTAAATTAAGAGCATTTTCTCTAAATATACCATTAGGCTCATTATTTTCATCTATATCAAATTGGCCACCTTCAATTTGTAAGGTATTTTTATTTATACCAGCTAATTCTAGTGCTTTTGAGTTTACAACACAAACATGACCGCAAGCTCTTATTATACATATTGGATATTCAGTTGAAATTTCATCTAAGTCATCTTTAGTTGGAAATCTATTGACATCATTAAAGTAGTCGTGGTTCCAACCTCTACCACAGATCCACTCATTTTCTCTTAATTTATTAGAGTTTATATATTCTTTTATTGCATTTTTCATTTCTTCTAAAGAAGAAGTTTTTCTAGATAAATTTATCATTTTTAAAGAATATCCATAACCTAAAACATGCATATGAGAATCATTAAATCCAGGGCATACAAACTTTTCATCTAAGTCTATTAATTTAGAGTTTTCATCTTTATATTTAAGAGCTTCTTCATTATTTCCTACATATATAAATTTCTTATTTTCAACTACAAATGCTTGTTGAAGATTTTCATCTCCTGTGAATACTTTTCCATTATAATAAATATGCGTCATCTTTCTCTCCTTTTATATCCTCATAAAATAACTTTGTATTTTTATCTACTTTACCTACACCTAAATATCTTGCTTTGTAATCTTTTAACAGTACAAAATATTGCTTAGATAATACTAATAAAACCAATACGTTTACAAAAGTAGGTATACCACTTGTTATATCAACAAATGTCCATATACTTATATCTCCAACATAAAGGATATATGAAGTCATTAAAAGCCCAGGTAGAGGATAGAAGTATTTAAATATTTTAAGTACTGTATTTTTTAATTTTATATTTTTATTACATAAATGTCTTAATACAACTTCATAATATACATACCATCCAGATGAAGTTGTAAGACCAAATACTAACATAGTTATAGTTAAGAAGTAAGTACCAAATACACCTAATCCTGTAGAAAATGCATTAAGTGTTAAAGTAGCACTTTCAACACCACTAGACCATTCACCAGTAACAATTACAACTAAAGAAGTGATAGTACATACTATAAAAGTATCAACAAATACTTCAAAAGAACCCCATAGACCTTGCTCAACAGGATGAACTGTTTGACTTGAAGCATGAACCATTGGAGAAGTTCCCCAACCAGCTTCATTAGAGTATACACTTCTTGCCATACCTGTAGATATTACCTTGGAAATAGTTGCACCAACAAATCCACCAACAGCAGCAGTTCCAGTAAAAGCTCCTTTAAATATTAGCATAAAGCTTTGTGGTATATTTTTATAATTTATAAAGAAATAATACATTTCTTGCGCAAAATGATAAATTTTTTCTGAATCAAAATTATCAATAACTTCCTTTGCTTTAACAGACTTAGTGAGTTTTTTGTGTTCATTTATTACTTCTTTTAAGAAATTAATATCATCTTTATCTAAGCTTTCAATAATAACCATTTCCTTATTTACCTTAGAATCAAAATTTCCACTTTCATCTAAAACATAAGCAATTCCCCCACTCATACCTGCTGCAAAGTTAATTCCTGTTTCACCTAATACAACTGCTTTTCCACCAGTCATATATTCACATCCATGAGCTCCACACCCTTCAACAACAGATATAGCTCCTGAATTTCTTACACAAAATCTTTCTCCAACAACACCACTAAAGAATGCTTTTCCTGATGTAGCTCCATATAACGCAACATTACCAATTATAATATTTTCATTTGCTTTTATTTTACTATCTTTAGGCTGATAAACTATTATCTTTCCGCCAGATAATCCCTTACCAACATAATCATTACCATCACCTTCAACTTCTAAAGTTAATCCATTAGGTATAAATGCTCCAAAACTTTGTCCTGCAGTCCCTTTACCTTTAACCCAAACTGTATCTTCTGGTAATCCTTCTGTTTTATATCTTCTTGTAATTTCTGAACCTAATATAGTTCCAAACGTTCTATCTGTATTAAAAATATCAATATTTATTTTTACATTTTCCTTATTTTCTAAAGCTGGCTTTGCTAATTTTAAAAGAATAGTAGAATCCTTAACTTCATCAAGTTTATGATTAAACTTCTTATTTTTATTAAATTTAACTCCATTTGTGGAATTAACTTGTGATTTATTTAAAATTAATGATAAATCAACTCTTTTAGCCTTCCAATTATCAAGATTTTCTTTTTTCTTTAATTTATCTACTCTTCCAATCATTTCATCTATGCTTCTAAATCCAAGTTTAGCCATGTATTCTCTTAATTCTTCTGCAATAAATTCCATGAAATTTACAACATACTCTGGTTTTCCTGAAAATCTCTTTCTAAGCTCCTTATTTTGAGTTGCAATTCCAACTGGACAAGTATCTAAATTGCATACTCTCATCATTACACATCCTAATGATACAAGAGGAGCTGTTGCAAATCCAAATTCTTCTGCTCCTAATAAAGCTGCTATTGCAACATCCCTTCCAGTCATAAGTTTACCATCAGTTTCTACTCTAACCCTATCTCTTAAATCATTCATAACAAGTGTTTGATGCGCTTCTGCTAATCCTAATTCCCATGGTATACCAGCATGCTGAATTGAAGTTTTAGGAGATGCTCCTGTACCTCCATCATAACCTGATATTAATATTACATCAGCTCCAGCCTTAGCAACTCCTGCAGCAACTGTTCCAACACCTGCTTCTGCAACTAATTTTACAGAAATATCAGCATAAATATTAGAATTTTTTAAGTCATATATAAGTTGTGCTAAATCTTCTATTGAATAAATATCATGATGTGGTGGTGGTGAAATAAGCTCAACTGCTGTAGTTGAATGTCTTGTTTTAGCAATCCAAGGATATACTTTTGATGCAGGTAACTGACCACCCTCCCCTGGTTTTGCTCCTTGAGCCATTTTTATTTGCAACTCATCTGCATTAACTAAATATTCTGAAGTAACACCAAATCTACCTGATGCTATTTGTTTTATTTTAGATCTTTTAGAATCTCCATTATTTAATGGAATCCATCTTTCTTTATCTTCTCCACCTTCACCAGTGTTAGATTTTCCACCTAATCTATTCATTGCTATAGCAAGTGTTTCATGTGCTTCCTTAGAAATTGACCCATATGACATTGCACCAGTTTTAAATCTCTTTACAATTTCAGATGCTGGTTCTACTTCTTCTAATGGTATAGGATTTTCTGCAAACTCAAAATCTAATAACCCTCTTAAAGTTAATCCTTCTTCTTCTTTTATTATTAATGAAGAATATTCCTTAAACTTTTTATAATCACCAGTTTTAGTTGCTTGTTGTAACTTATAAATACTTATTGGATTATATAAGTGCATTTCTCCATCACTTCTCAATTTATCTCTACCAAAATTATCTAAATCAAAATTAATTTGTCTTAATCTCTTGTCATATGCCTTTTGATGCTTTTGTAATATTTCCTTTTCTATATCTTTTAACGTTAATCCACCAATTCTACTTACTGTATTTTCAAAATACTTATTTATCACTGATTCATCTATACCTAACGCTTCAAAAATTTGTGCTCCTTGATATGATCTAATAGATGATATTCCCATTTTAGAAAGTATTTTTGTTATCCCCTTTACAACAGCTTTATCATAATTATCAGTAGCCTTTTCAAAAGGAACTGTAATTAATCCATCTTCAACTAATTGATAAATACTTTGATATGCTAAGTACGGATTAACAGCTGTTGCTCCATATCCTAAAAGTGTAGCAAAATGATGTACCTCCCTTGCTTCTCCAGTTTCAATAATAATATCTGCTAAGCTTCTAGCCCCTTTCTTAATTAAATAATTATTTACTGCAGAAACTGCTAATAATGAAGGAATAGGTGCATTATTTTCATCAACAAATTTATCACATAATATAATTACATTTGTTCCTTCCCTAATTAATTGAAGTGCTTCCCTACATAAATATTTTAATGATATTTCTAAACTGTTTTCCTTTGTAATATCAAAAGTAATATCTAATGTACTTATTTTATATCCTTGTCCATTTAATAATTTTATTTTTTCTAAATCTTCATCATTAATAATTGGATTTACTATTTCTATTTGTCTACAACTTTCAGGACAATCATCTAATATATTTCCCTTAGAACCTAAATAAACATTTGTAGAAGTTATAATTTCTTCTCTTATTGCATCTATAGGTGGATTAGTAACTTGTGCAAATAATTGTTTGAAATAATTAAATAATGGCTGTTCTTTTAATGATAATGCTGCAAGTGGAGTATCTATTCCCATAGCAGCCATTGGTTCATGCATATTTTGTGCCATTTCAAAAATATTAGTTTTTAAATCTTCATATCCATAACCAAAAGCTTTTTGATAAGTAACCCTTTTATCTTTATCCATAAATTCTTGCTTATAATTTTTAATTTCTATATTTTTTAAAGGTGTTAATCTTTCATCTAACCATTCTTGATATGGATTCTCCAAACTATATTTTTTCTTTACTTCTGAATCTTCTATCAATTTACCCTTCACTGTATCAACTAATAAAATTTTACCTGGCTCTAATCTTTCTTTTCTTATTATTCTTGATTCATCAATTTCAACTGCTCCAGTTTCTGAAGCTAAAAAAAGATAATCATCATTTGTTATATAATATCTTGATGGTCTTAAACCATTTCTATCTAAAACAGCACCAACTTTATCACCATCTGTAAATACTATTGAAGCTGGTCCATCCCACGGTTCAATTATTGTTGAATTATATTTATAAAAAGCTTTTTTATCCATATCTATATCTTCTGCTTTTTCCCAAGGTTCTGGAATTAACATTAATATTGCTCTTTCTAAATCCCTTCCCCCCATGTATAAAAACTCTAACACATTATCAAACGTTGCTGAATCAGAGCCTTCTTTATTAATTATAGGTAAAACTTGATTTAATCTATATCCAAAAACCTTTGATGTAATAGATGCTTCCCTTGAATAAATCTTATTAACATTTCCTCTTAATGTATTTATTTCACCATTATGAACCATCATTCTATTAGGATGTGCTCTTTCCCAGCTTGGAAATGTATTAGTAGAATATCTTGAATGAACTAATGCAATAGCAGATGTAACATCCTCATCTAATAAATCATTATAAAATTCTCTAACTTGAGTTGATAGTAACATACCTTTGTAAACTATTGTTTTAGATGAAAGTGATGCAATATATGTACTGCAATCCTTTAATTGTTTTTCCTCATTAAACTTTTTTTCAATATTTCTTCTTAATATATAAAGCTCTCTCTCAAAATCTTTAGAATTATTTATACCTTCAGGCTTATTTATTATGATTTGCATAATTGTAGGCATTGATTCTAAAGCAGCCTTTCCAATCCCCTTATAATTTATAGGAACATCTCTTAATAAGATAATTGAATATTTTCCTTCTTTTAAAACTGTATTAATTATATTTAATGCTAATTCTTTTCTTTCTTGTTCTTTTGGCAAAAATAATGTCCCTATTGCATAACTCCCTTGATTAGGTAAATTAACATTAGCTTCATTACATACTTTTTTAAAAAAATAATGTGGTATTTGAATTAATATTCCTGCACCATCACCAGTATTTTCATCTGCTCCAGTACCACCCCTATGCTTTAAATTTTCTAAAATATCTAAAGCATCATTTATAACCTTATTAGATTTTTCGCCCTTAATATTAACTACAGCACCAATTCCACATGCATCATGCTCAAAACTGCTATTGTATAGCCCCCTATTTTCATTCATAATATAGCGCTCCTTTATTTATAATTTATTTATAAATGTATCTGTTGTTTTCTAATTTAAAGTAAATATCTATTTAGTAAGCCCCATTGCTTAATAAACTTTACTAAAACTATTAATTGAAAACAAAATATGAAATAAACTTTTTGCAAAAAATCTCTTTTCTATTTTAATACAATTTTTATATTATTTTCATTATATACAACTTTAAATATAATTTCAATTTTTTGTTAATATCTTTATATACTTTCACCAGAAAATTTATCTAAAATATATTCATGAACATTTTTTTTTGATAATATGTTATTTTACATTTTATAAATTAATAATATTTATATTTTAATAAAAACATAAAATGAAATTTATATTTTCAATCCCTTTATTTTACATTTAATAAACTTATTGATTTACCATTATATTCCTAAATTAAAACTCATATCATATATTAACTATATATTAATATTATTTTAGAGGTTATTATGAAAGATGTACTTAAAAAAATTAATGATTTAGAAGATCTAATTGGCCATACTCCTTTAATAGAAATTTCATTTAGATATAATCAAAAAAACATGAAAATTTATGCCAAGTTGGAATATTATAATTTAACAGGTAGTATAAAAGATAGAATTGCACTATATATGCTAAAAAAGGCTTATATAAAAAAACAGTTACATGATGAAGATCTTATTTTAGAAGCAACAAGTGGTAATACAGGAATATCATTTGCTGCTATTGGAACATATTTAGGATATAATGTTCATATTTATATGCCTGATTGGATGAGTTCTGAACGAATTAAACTTCTAGAAAGCTATAATGCTAAACTTCATTTAGTTTCAAAAGAATCTGGTGGTTTTTTAAAATGTATAGATTTAATAAATCAATGCAAGAATAATTGTCCTAATATATTTCTTCCTCAACAATTTTCTAATATAGATAACACATATTCTCATTATTATTCAACAGCACCTGAAATATACAATACATTAAAACATCATCACTTAACTCCATCAATATTAGTTGCAGGTGTAGGTACTGGTGGTACAATAATGGGTATTTATAAATACTTAAAAGAAAAAAATCATCATTTAAAAGCCTATCCACTAGAGCCTTCTTCATCACCAACATTATCAACTGGCACTCATACTGGTCATCATAGAATTCAAGGTATATCTGATGAATTTATCCCTCCAATCTTAGATTTAAATAGATTAGATAATATTATTAGTGTTGATGATGGTGATTCCATAATAATGGCTCAAAAACTTTCTAGAGAATTAGGACTTGGTGTTGGTATTTCCTCAGGTGCTAACTTTATTGGAACTGTAAAAGCATTAGAACTTAACAGTATAAATTCTGTAGCAGTAACTGTTTTTGCCGATGATAATAAAAAATATCTTTCAACTGATTTAATGAATAAAGAACCTATAAAAGAAGACTATATTTCACCTAATATACAACTTCTTGATATTAAATCCCTATAATATATTACAAAAGTAAATTATATTTTTATTTATGAATACAACTAACTAACCTTAAGCAAACTAATATTAGAAACTAATTTTAGGAGATGTTTAAATATGAAAGAAAAATTTAAAACAATATCAATATTATTATTAGGTTTGCTTTTATTTGGATTAGTTGGATGTGGTAGTGATAAAACTGCTGATAAGAAAAATCCTCCAACAAACCAAGAGTATTATGATTATTTAACAGAACGATATAATTATTATTTTAACAATTCAGATTTAGATACTAACTATGATGTATTTTTAGATAATTTTACTTATGATGGTTCATATGATGAATTTATAACTGTATATAATGATGATTATGGTCAATTAAAAAGAAATTTAGAAGCATTTAAATCTGATTTAGAAAATAATGTTATTAAAGGAAATGATGAAGTTGATAAGTATAATCAAGAAATGATTACTGCTACTGATAAAGCTATTATTGCTGTTGATGATTACATTGGTTCCTTTGGAGAAAAGGCTAAAGATTATGCAACTTTATCTAAAGATGAAGTAGTTAAAGGATTAAGATCTTTAACTTTAGATGCTCATAATGCTAGATTAGATTTAAAAAATTTATATGATGATGCTAAAGATAAATTAGGAATTAAATAGTTAAATTTTAAATGAACTCCTTTGTCATATATATTTGGAGTTCATTTTCCGTTATTTCTTAAATTAATTTTTTAATTAAATTTATTAAATGAACTTATACATTTTTTCTACTTTAAATATAGTAAATATTATTTTAATGGGAATACACTAATGAAAATTAAAATCCTAATTCTTATACATTCGTATATGTTCATGTTTGGAGTAATACAATGGATAATGTTAATGATGTTATAACTAAGTTAAATAAAAATCCTAAAGTTAAAATTGTAACTTCGGATAACTTTGTTAAGTTAATACAAGATAATGTTCCACATTGTAATTAAAATTAACTTATAATACTTTTTTAATAAAATTAAGGGGCTGTCGCACTAAAATTTTTATACACAATATATTGTTTTGAAAAATAAAAATCAACACAATATATTGTAGTATTTATTCTTAATGCAACATTCCCTCTTTTAAGCACTAATTCCAATTTACATTCCTTGCAACTTAAATAACTTACTTTTATATGGAGGATATAAATTATTATTTAACATAAAAATTAGTGAGCGGACTTAATTTTTCTTATTAAAATTATTATTTATAATATAATATATGTAAATAACAAATTATAGTTACATATTTTTAAAATTAATTTTTATCAGCTTTTTGAATGGCCTTTGTAATAGCTTGTGGAGGTGTACTCTTCGTCATTGCTTCACTTAATATTAAAAATACAGTATCTCCTTTTTCAATATTAAATTCCTTTATATTAACCCTTTTTATATTTGGCTCTTCACCTTCTTTAGGGCATTCATTAGGTATTATTAATGTGTCTTCTCTTACTATTGCTACTAATTCTTGATTTATAACTTTTATTCCCTTTAAATATCCCTTAACCTTTATATTTATAGTATTTTCACCTGTATTTTTTTGTACTTCCTCTACAATCCCCATAAATATAGCATTAGATTCTGGCTTATTTTCTTCAGCAAAAGATTTAGTACTAAATATTAATAAAAATATTAATCCAATTGCAATTATTCTTTTGTTTTTCATAAATATCTCCTTTTATAATTATAATTTTTATATATAATTATTATCTTTCTAATATAAATAAATATTCATAGTAAGTTATTGATACTTATACTTTATTATAAATTTAAATAAAATAAATATATGCCATTAAATTTGCTCACTATTTATAGGGTAAACTTAATGGCATTACTGATTTTTTATAATTACTTTTATAGTTACAACTAATTATATAGTATTTTAATTAAATTAATATTTTTAATTCAATATAGTATTTTGTTAAATTTTTCAAACCACACCTAAATTGTATCTTTTATATATTTCTTTTTGTTCCTCAACAACTAACAAATCTAATCTTTCGCTTATACTTATAGTTTCCAAGCTACCAATTCCACTTCTTTCTATAGATTCATTTAACAATATCTTGAAAGTATACATTAAAATTTTAGCTATATTCATGTTTCCTCCACTGGCAACATTTCAACCATTATAATTTAAATTTTATATTATTATAATATTAACTTTAAATTAAATAGTTAAATTTACCGTTAGTCTTATTTCGTCATTATAAATCGTCTTATTTCATTTTTATATAAACCTTAGCAAGATAATGATTTTATGACCAAATCCACAACACTATTACATGAATTTTAAAGTAACTATTAAAAATTTATTATTTACTATTTATACTCTTCTATTTTAAATTTTTCTAAATCTACCTCAGTAAACTTAGCTCTCTTAAATTTATCTTTTAATTCATAAGGTACTGTACAATCAAATATAGTTTTGCACATTATTCCCTTATCTCTAATATTCCAACTATATTCAGGACTTTGTGAAGGATCTAAAGGATGGCATCTTACACCTGGAATAAATATTGTATCCACATATCCTTGATATCTAGTATTTAACGCCCTTAAAACATCATTACTATCAAATTGATCTACATCTTCATCAGCTAATATTACAGTTTTTAATTCTGAAAAAGCTAGCTATTATAAGAATATATAAAGTAAATAAAGGTATATAAGGAGCACCTATGATTCATTATATACTTTGTAAAGAAGGCTTTAATGTATCTTTAAAGAGAGTTCAAAGAAATATGAGTGAACTTTCTCTTTACTCAATAACTGTAAAAAAAATATAGACCTCATTCAACTAAAAAAGTAGCAGAAGATTTAGAAAACGTTTTATAAAGAGATTTTACAACCACTTCTATTAATGAAAAATGGGTAGGAGATATTACATATATTTACACTACTATAGATGGTTGGTTCTATTTATCTTCAGTTCTTGATTTACATTCTAAAAAAATAATTGGCTATGCTTTCGGTAAAAGAATGACTAATAATTTAGTTATTAAAGCTTTAAAATTTAAAAGAGTTTAGAATTGCACTAATAGTCAATTCTAATAATATATAATAGATTTCTCTCAAAAGGAGGATTTTGATTTCTATAAAAAATTTTTAATACAACTATAACTTCTTTCATCTTTATGTTGTTATCAATACTCAATTAATACAAAAAGGATAATTTCCTTTTCATCAGAAATTATCCTCTATACATTTCTATTTTTATAATTATTTTATTGCCCCTTTTGTTACACCATTTATAATCCATTTTTGAGCAAATAAATAGAATACTAATAATGGTAATAAAGCTAAAAGATATGAAGCAAATGCTACATTATAGTTTGTCCCAAATTTTGATTGGAATATATATTGTGCTAATGGTAACGTTGCTGAACTTTGCTCACTTAGTATTACAAGTGGCATCATTACATCATTCCATGCCCAAAGAGCTGTCATTATTCCAACTGTTGCATGCATCGGCTTTAACAAAGGGAATATAATCTTCCAAAATACAGTCCATTGTTTAGCACCATCAACATAAGCCGCCTCTTCTAATTCAAGCGGAATGTTCTTCAAATATCCAACATAAAGCAATGTATTCATTGATATACCAAATACCATATAAAGAATTATCATACCAACTTTATTATCTAAATTAAAGAAACTTACTTGCTTAACAAGTGGTAACATTAACATTGAAAATGGTACAAACATTGCACTTACAAAATAAAAATATACAAATTTATAAAACTTTTTATGCATATTTCTTGCAATAGCATATGCAACTAATGAATTTGTAACAATAGTTATCACTACAGCTCCCGCTGTTATAAATAAACTATTCATTATTGTATGAAAGAAATTAGTCATCTCAATAGCTTGCTTAAAATTACTAAAACTCCATGACTTTGGAAGTGATAATATATTCCCCATCATTTCTGATGGTTGCTTAAATGCAATAACAATAGTTATATAAAGTGGAAATAATATTGTTAATGAACAAATAATAAGTAATATAGTAATTGGCAAATTAACTTTTCCATCTTCCTTCTTTATAAAAGATATTTTTTTTACTTTACTTATATTATTAGATTTTAAACCTACCTCAGCCATTATAATTGAACCTCCCTCTTCTCTAATACTTTAATTTGGAATAATGATATAGCTACAATAACTATAAAATATACAACTGAATTTGCTGATTGATATCCAAATTGACTTCCACCAAATCCAGCTTTATATATAAGCATAGAAATTGATTCTGTCGATTGAGCAGGTCCCCCCCCAGTTAAGGACATTATTTGATCAAATACCATTAAGAAGTTTTTCATGCATAAAACCATATTTATTGTAAAGAATGGTGCTATTAAAGGGAATGTAATCTTTCTAAATTGTAGCCATTTCCCTGCTCCATCAATTCCACTTGCTTCATAAACATCATCTGGAATTGTTTGAAGCCCCGAAATGTAAATTATAGTATTAAACGCTATCGATTGCCACGAAACTACAATTACAACAGCTATCCAGGCTAAGCTTGTACTACCAAGTATGCTTTTACTAAGAACTTCACTCCCCATAACTTCACCTAACTTTGGAAGTATAAATGTAAAAATATAATTAAATATATATCCTACAATTAATCCACCTAAAATATTAGGTAAAAAATATAATCCTCTTAATGTAGTTTTAAATTTTATTTTTGAATTTAACGCTAATGCTAATGTTAAACTTATTAAATTTACTATTATTGTTGTAACTATAGCAAATTTAAAGGTAAACATATATGAATTTAGCACCCTTGAATCAGTAAATAAATCTTTAAAATTTATTAATCCAATAAAATCAAAATCTCCAAATCCTCTAAAATTAGTAAAACTATACATTACCCCTTTTAATAACGGGAATGTGTGAAATAAGAAAAATACAACTATCATTGGTATTATTGTACACAAGAAAAATCTATCTCTTTTTTTCATTTCTATTCACCCCTTCATACTATTCTTTAATATACTGTCTATTTGCCTTTAACCATTCCTTTTGAAAATTATTTAAGAACTTGTTCTTATCCCCATCTAAAAGATATGTTTGTATCATATCAGATGCTGGTAATTCTGCTGGATAATAATGATCTTGGAAGTCAACAACCCTTGAATTTTCAAAGAATTCATCAAATACTTCAAATTTTGAATCTTCTTGAACTACCCCCTTAACTGCTGAGAATGCACTTTGTTCATCTATATAAGTTTTCGCATTTTCTTCTTCTAATAAAAAGTTTATAAACCTTATACTTTCCTCTTTATTCTTAGAATCTTTAGTAATAGCAAAATATACATCTACACCAGAAACTAATTTATTTTCCTCTTCATTATTAGATGCAGGTAACGGAAACATTCCTAGATTTAAATCTGGATTTACAGTTAAAATTGCAGGAATTGCATAACTACCTTGTAAATACATTGCAGACTCCCCATTAGCAAATGCTGTATTACCATCATTATAACCAACACCAAAGTTGTCAGAATGTCCATATTTCATTAACTTCATAATCTTATCTGTTGTTTCAGAATAAATTTCATTAAATGTAGTTTCCTTGCTATTTACCTTCTTAAAAGAATCGCTACTAACTAAAGTACTTGCTATAGTATTCCATGCAGGTAAAGAAGTCCATGACTCCTTTAATGTAAAGTAAAACGGTGTTATACCATTATCTTGTACAGCTTGAGCTAGCCCTAAAAATTCATCCCATGTTTTAGGAATTGATAACCCTAATTCCTCAAATATATCTTTATTATATATAACTCCACTTGCATTTAATGCATATGGCACACCGTAAATTCCATCTACACTTTCAATTTCCAACGCCTTTAGCATTTGATTATAAATCGGATCAATAACACTAAAATCTATTTTCCCACTTAAATCTTCTAATATATTAGCATCTACAAAATCTGCAAAACTTCTATCTGCTGATAGTGAAATAATATCTGGTGCATCACCTTTTACTAATCTAGTCTTTAATACAGTTGTTGCATCTGGTGGTGCACTAACAACTACATCTATATCTGGATTTTCGGCTTCAAATTTTTCTACAAGTTTATTATAGGTATCTACAGCTTCTATCTTATTACTAAAGAACACTATCTGCTTTTTACTATTATTATCAATCCCAATACTACTTGTACAACCTGTTAATAATGTTGTTGCCATTGATATTGATACTAAAATTGTTGCTATCACCTTTTTCTTTCCCATTATCTCATCCCTCTCTTATTACATCGTTTACATAATTATATTTTAAAACTTTTTATAATAATTCTAAATAGATTAATGTAATTAAAACATGTCTAAATGTTAGTTTTATTATTTGAAGTATATCTTTTAATTAATATATATTGAAATATATCTCCTTCTAATTTAAAATTTATATATAGCTTTAATAAGACCATATCTAAATATTAGATTTAGGAGGATTTATGTTAGATATATACTTTTTAGAAAATACTAATCGAAGTTTTAATGATTTATATCTCTGTTACTGCGGATTAGAAAAATGTGTTCCTTTATATTCATTTGGTCCAGCTGTTCGCCCCAATTATTTAATTCATTATGTATTGGATGGAGAAGGCTATTATTATGTAAATGACAATAAATATAAAGTTAGAAAAAATCAAGGTTTCTTAATCGAACCTAATGTTGTTACATTTTATCAAGCTGATAAAGATAATCCTTGGACATATCTTTGGATTGGTATCGATGGTGATAAAGCTAAACTTTATCTCAATTCTGTTGGATTAGATTCTGAACATTTAATTTTTACTCATGAAAAAGATGATGCTTTAAAAGAATATGTATTAGAAATGTTAAAACATCATACAATGTCTGATTCTGATGCTTTTAAAATTGAAGGATTATTATACTTATTCTTCTCAAAACTGTGTGAAAATCATAAAGAAACCTCATCATTAACAAGGGAGGAAAATACTAATAATTACATAAATAAAGCAATTGAATTTATTCAAAATAATTATCATAATTCTATAAAGGTAACAGACATTGCTAATTATATTTGTTTAAATAGAAGTTATTTGACTTCCATTTTTCAAAGCAATTTAAATATGTCTCCTCAAAAATTCTTAATGAAATTTAGAATAACTAAAGCTGCTGAATTATTATATAATACTGACCTTCCAATTGCTAATATAGCATACTCCTGTGGCTATAGTGACCCTCTAGCCTTTTCTAAAACATTTAAAAAAATTAAAGGAGTTAGTCCTAAACAATATAGAGATACAAAAAAAGAAACAACTAAAAAATTTCTTTTATCTCAATAAAACAAAACTGGTTTGTATTTTTTTATTACAAACCAGTTTTTATTTGTATTTACATTTTTATGAATTATGTTGTTTCTAAATGCTCATCTTTATTTAAATCTTCAAGTATAGCTTCATATTCTTTTTCAGTTAAATTATATCTTCTTAAAGATATAATACTACATACCGCAATTATTCCTGGTATTATTGAATACATTATATGTATTCCATTTAATGTATTTACGGTTTGTGCTACATTTGCCTCATATCCAAAAAATGCTAATGCATATCCACATAAAGCCCCACCTATTGCACTTGCAAGTTTTGTTTTAAATATATTTGAAGAGAATATCATTCCCTCTGATCTTTTACCTGTTTTCCATTCCCCATATTCAACACAATCTGCAACCATTGATGCTAAAGATATATTGGCTGCCCCTTCAGCAAGCCCCATAAAAGCATTTATCACTAACATCATTTTTAAGCTTGAATATTTTAATAAAAATATTGATAAAAAACCAATAGCATTAATTGCTATTCCAAATAAGGCTGTTTTTCTTTTTCCCAGTATTTTTGTTATACTAGGTGTACAAATTCCACCAAGCATTCCTGTTGTTATACTAATTCCAGTTACTAAAGGAATATATAATTCTGCATTGAAATTATACTTTATATAATATATTGAAAATCCATTTCTTAGAGCATAAGTTATTTCTAACATTAACATAGATATTAATACAATTCTTAAAGGTCTATTGGTTTTAAAAAGTTCTTTTAATTGCTTAATTCCTTGTTTTTGTGGCTTTCTATTTGTATTTATTTCTCTAACTCCCCATACAGTAACCCAAGTACAAATTGCAGCTGTTATAGAATATACTATTGCTACTATCGTCCAATTTCCAAACTTAGCTACTAATGGGAGAGTAAATACTGAAACAATTAAACTCCCTCCAAAGGCAATGGTTCTAGCTGATGTTATAATTTTAGTTCTTCCTTGTGCTGATTGAGTTATATTAGCAGATAATGACCAATAAGGTGTATCCATAGCGGTAAAACATATCCCCCATAGTATATAAGATATATATACCCAAACTATTTTTCCTGTATCACTTAAATTTGGTGATGAAAAACACATTATCGTCGCTATTCCCATGAATATTGGAACAAATAAAAGATATGGTCTACTCTTCCCCATCTTAGACTTTGTATTATCAACAATCATTCCCATAATAGGATCTGTAATTGCATCGATTATTCTTGCAACCAAAAACAATGTACCTACAGCAGCTGCACTTATCCCAAAGCTATCCGTTAAATAAATTGTTAAATATGTACCTATCATTGCACATATAATATTATTTCCTAAACTCCCCATTCCAAAAGAAATTAACGTTTTCATAGAAACGTCACTTTCATTCCTATTTACTTTCTCTAATACTTCCATATTTAATACCTCTCTTATTATTACTTTTTTTGCTATAATTGTTTCATTATCACTATTATGTTTGTTTCTACATTTTAATTATAATCATCACTATTGCTCTCGAAAACGTATTAATGTTTTTAAAATATGGTTAAATGTTAGATATATTATTAAAACTCTAAAAAAGATAGCATAAAACTACTATTTAAATTTATGCTATCTTAATATTTATATTATAAATTTTTAATCAACTTTTCTTAAAGTCCAGTTCTTAGCTTGATAGTCTCCCATAAGTTCTCCAATTTCAAGCCCTATATACATAAGTTCATCTCCACCAAATACTTCTCCAGTTTCAATTACTTCATATAATGAATTTTCATCTAAAGCCTTAACTTTTAATCGTCTTGGTATTACATTAGCTTCAGAATACTTCTTAACATAACTTACTACTACTTCTTTGCCATCTTTAGATAAATTCATCCAAGCTGCTTCATTACTATCAAATGAGCTTTTCAATCTATACAAATCTCCAAATTGAACAGTACTTCTAATATTTTTATAAAACTCAACTTGCTTTTTAACTTCTTCTTTTTCTTCTTCATTCATTTTAGTTACATCTAATTCATAACCAAAGCTTCCTGCCATTGCTACTACTCCCCTTGTATTAAGTGGTGTAATTCTATGAACTTGATGATTTGGTACAGCGGATACATGGCTTCCCATCGAACTGGTTGGATATACTAATGATGTTCCCTCTTGAATCATTAATCTTTCTATTGCATCTGTATCATCACTTGTCCAAGTTTGTGGCATATAGTATAACATTCCACCATCAAATCTTCCACCGCCACCAGAGCAACTTTCGAACAGTATATTAGGAAAATTAGAAGTTATATTTTCTAATATTTTATATAAACCTAACATGTATCTATGAGCAATTTCCTTTTGTTTTTTTGCAGGCCATGCTGTTGATCCTATTTCTGTCATATTTCTATTCATATCCCATTTAACATATGATATAGGTGCTGATTTCAACACATCTGTAATCATTTTTATTACAGCTTCACAAACTTCATCTCTAGATAAATCTAATATAAGCTGTTTTCTTGCTTCGGATCTTATTCTTCCATCAATATGAATACACCAATCTGGATGTTCTTCATATAACTTACTTTTTGGTGAAATCATTTCTGGTTCAAACCATAAACCAAATTGCATTCCCATTTTATTAATATCTGTAGCTAAAGAATTTAATCCTCCTTTAAGCTTTTCCTCGTTTACAAACCAATCTCCAAGTGAGCAATCATCATTATTTCTTTCTCCAAACCAACCATCATCTAAAACAAATAATTCTATCCCAAGCTTACTAGATTCCTTAGCAATCTCTTTAATTTTTTCATTATTAAAATCAAAATATGTTGCTTCCCAATTATTTATAAGTATTGGTCTTTCCTTATCTCTATGAGTTCCTCTACATAATCTTTCTCTATATAAATCATGATAAATATGAGACATTCCTGTTAATCCATTAGGTGAATATACCATAACAACTTCTGGTGTTTGGAATGATTGTCCTGATTCTAAATTCCAAGTAAAATCAAATGGATTTATACCAATTTGTGTTCTTGCATTACTATGCATATCTACTTCAACACTAGCTAAAAAGTTTCCACTATAAATTAAATTAAATCCATAAACCTCTCCTTTATCTTCTGTTGCATCTTTACTTACTAATGCTATAAATGGATTTTGAGCATGACTACTTGCTCCTCTTCTACTTTCAATACATTGTCCACCACTTCTTAAAGCTGTTCTTACTATATGTCTTTCCCTAGCCCAAGAACCTGATAATTGAATTAAATCAAACTCACTATGTGTAAAATCAACATTCGCACTTAAAGCTCTTAATATATCAACTTCATCATTACTATCATTTATAACTTTACAACTTCTTGTTATTGAATCATAATTTTCAAATACAGTATAGGATAATATAACTCTTAAGTTAGCTACTTCATCTTTTAATGTTATTTCTAAACTCTCTACTTCATCTTCTTTTTCAGCATAAGTTGCAGGTAATCCTTCAAGTTTTTTCTTTCCTCTGTAAATTTCATGACTCTCATACCTAAAATCTGTTACTGTAGTTCCATTTGCTAGCTTTACTTGAATTGCAGGTGAACGCAAATCCGGACTTCCATAGCTTGGATATTCTTGTGCTATAACTTCTAAGTGCAATGCCTCTATATTATCTAAATCCGCTAAAAAGCTTCCACAAGCCCTCTTTTTAACTACATAATTTATTTTATTAGAATTAATTTTTCTTCCCCAATATAGATTAATTAAATGTCCTGTTTCTAAAACACTTAAAATATAACTAGTCCTTTTTGATTGAATGTGAAATAATTTATTATCTTCATTAAATATAATCCCCATATTATCCTCCTAATTATATATACTTCCACCTCTGTACAACATTTTCATGATATATTTATATTATACTTTTATATATAATTTAAAACTATGACCATATGTCATTAATATATGTCTAAATGTTGTATAATAAAAATATAGTATGATGAGAATACTTAGTGATAATTAATAAAGATATAGTTGTAGATATTTATTTTAGCAAAAATTTATTTAGAAAAATATAAAAATACCTTTTTCCAATATAGAATTAGCCTGTATGCTCAATTCACAAAAAATAGTTTCTATAATCACTTATTGCTACTTCAATATAAGCAAAAGGCTCATGTGCAACTAGTCTCATTCCATAAGAATTATATATTAATGTATATAAAGCAATTCCATTTTCCCCATATAAGCCTTAGAAACCCAACTATCTATGACCACAAATCACCTTCAAGGTCAAGTTAAATATTTAATTGACCCTAAAGGTAACTACACTTTTCTTATCTTTTTTAAAATGGTAATTTTCCTTTACCCATAAATTTAATTACTACTTTATCAATATCTAACCCACTAGCTCCAAAGTATAATTTAATATAATGATTCACACCAAAAATAAATCCTAACTCCCTACTTTCAGTAACCCATTCACCTTCTGTTCCTCTAATAGTAATAGTTGATTTTAGTGCATTGTCGTAATAAATAGAAAGTGGTAATTGAGATAATGATCCTTGCTCTGATTTCATTGTTATCTCGATATTATAAAGTCCAAGTTCATTTAAAGATATTCCAAAAACCTCTGAATCACCTTTTTTATTATTAAAATTGCTTGCATCTATAATAATATCATTGCTATCCTTATCTGCATAATAATAAACAATATCCTCTAGTGAAATATTCCCATCATCATCTTGTCCATTAATTTCTTCTAAATCTTCTTTACTTATTAAATTTAGCTCATGTAACATTGCTTGTGATTTCATAATAAATTTTAATATATTTTTAGCATTTCTTTGCAAATCACTTCTTGTAACTTCTCCAGCTTCAAACCTTTCCTTAACATTGTCATTTTCAGGATTTTCTAATGAATTTGATACACACATATATAAATCATTTTGTGCTAGCACCATAGGAGCTTTATTTTCTCTTGTGGACTTTTCACCTTCAGTATTTGCTTCTGCCCACCAATCTGTCATTACTATACCATCAAATCCCCATTCTTTTCGTAAAATAGTAGTACATAAATCATAACTTCCTGCTGTCCATATCCCATTTACAGGGTTATAAGTAGTCATAACAGAGCGTGCTTTACCTTCTTTAACTGCAATTTCAAATCCTTTTAAATAAATTTCACGAAGTGCTCTTTCTGATACTATTGAATCTACAAAACGCCTTGAAGCCTCTTGATTATTGGCACAAACATGTTTAATTGTTGCTGTAGATCCAGCTTCTTGAATACCAATAACTTGAGCTGCACCTATCTTTCCAGTTAGTATTGGATCTTCTGATACGTACTCAAAGTTTCTTCCGTTTAATGGATTTCTATGAATATTCATTCCAGGCCCTAAAAGAGAATCTATCTTATTTCTACATAACTCTATTCCAGTCATTTTATAAAGTTTTTTAACTAAATCAACATTAAATGTACATCCTAATGCTGTCCCATTTGGCAGTGAAAATGCATTTGTTCCACAATCCATTCTTATACCTGATGGACCATCAGCACAACATGCAACAGGTATTCCAAAATTTCTTAATGATTCAGTAATTCCACCAAATGCAGCTGCTGTTCCTGGAGTAACCTTAGGACTACACATTCCCTCTCCTCTAAACATACAAATTAAATCATTGTAACTTAACTGTGCTACAAAATCATCTAACTTTACTTTATTTTCAAATACATCAGCAAGCTTATACCCTCTATCCCCTGTATAAATTATTTCTTCATCACGATTTTTAAACATTCTCTCTTTAGGATTTATTCTTCTCATAGGAACTTCTTCATTTTCTATATTAAATTTATTATTTTCATCTAATATAGGCTTAATTCTTTTAAACTCAACTATTGGTGCACAAGCCTCTTCTAAACTTTCTACTATTGTAAATTTTTCATCGTATTGCCCTGATTCTTCAGCATTTCTAACATCTGATCCTATATAAATCTTATATAAACCTTCTTCTAAGATATAACAAGATTTATATCCGGTTACACCACTATCATCATAAGAAGCTATATAACTTTTAGGTATATTTATTATTAACTTTTCACATTCACCGGGTTTAATAATACCTGTCTTCTTAAATCCAACAAGAGCTCTTACTGGCTTTCCAAGTTTACCTTGTGGCGCTTCTATATAAACTTGTACAACTTCTTTCCCTGACATATTGCCATTGTTAGTTACATTTGCTTCAACAACTATTTCCTCATGTATTGATTCAACTAATTTCCCCTTAATATCAAAACTTGTATATGATAATCCATATCCAAAAGGATACATAACCTTTTCTTTTGCAAAACTTTCAAAATATCTATACCCTACATAAATATCCTCTTCATAATAATTTCTCTCTGGATCTCCGAAATTTTTAGTAGATGGATAATCTTCTATATTTTTTGCAATAGTATCAGTTAACTTTCCACATGGATTTACTCTTCCAGTTAAAACATCAATAACTCCATTTCCCCCTTCTTGCCCACCTTGCCAAGCATAAAGCACTGCTGATGGATTATACTCATCTACCCATTTCATATCTATAATATTACCAACATTTAAAACTACTACAGTTCTCCTAAATGATTTGCTCACTTTTTTTATCATATCTTTTTCAACATCTGTTAAAAGATAACTTCCAGCCTCATTTTTACTATCTTGATCCTCACCTGCAGTACGGCCTATCATAACTAATGCAATATCATTTTCCTTAGCTACTCTTAATATATAATCTTCTACTTTCATTTCTTTTTGCGACCACGGTACAGTTCCCCATCCATGCCCTTCATCATATGGATTTTCTTTAATCCACTCACTATATATTTCTAATAAGTCTTCATCTAAAACAATATCCTTTTCATTCCTTAAAGCATCTAGTATACTTACCACATATTTTGTATTTACAAGTCCTCCAGAACCTAATCCACTTTTATAATAATTAAAAGCACTTCGACCAAAAACTGCTACCTTATCTCCTTTTTTTAGTGGAAGTGTATTATTATCATTTTTTAATAATACACAGCTTTCAGCTGCAACTTCTCTAGCAAGCCTTGCATATTCCTTTAAATCTAAACTATATTTTCCCATAATATCCTCCTTAAATTATTCTCACCCTTTATCATTCATATATATTTTTATTATCTCCTTATATTATACCATCTATGTTTTTGTAAAATTATTCATATTTTTAAACTTAAAAAAATTAATTTTATATGTCAAGCGATTGACATATTATTAAATAATATCTATACTCTAGTTATAGAAAACAATTTGGAGGTAATAATGTTTAATTTTAGTAATACTATACAATTCCAAGATAAAATAAATGACGTATTTACAATTGGGGAAATTTTAGTAGATATGATTTCTGATGATTATGATACTAATTTCAACTCCAATAAATATTCAAGATTTTTTGGTGGTTCACCGGCTAATATAACTATGAATATAAAAAGACTTGGCGGTAATCCTATTATAACAGCTTGCGTTGGAAATGACGGATTAGGTAAGTTTTTAATTAATCACTTAAAAAACAATAACATTGACACAAACTTAATTAACTCAGTAAATCATTCTACAAGTATGGTACTTGTAACTAAAAGCAAAGAAACTCCACTACCAATTTTCTATCGTAGTGCAGATTACAACTTAGAATATAATTCAGACATAGATTCAACATTAAAAAATAGTAAAATAGTTCATTTTTCTTGTTGGCCTATTTCTCAATCAAAATCAAGAAAAATGATTGAAAGAGTTATTGAAGAAGCTAGAAAAAATAATGTTCTTATAGGATTTGATCCAAATTATCACGAAATGATTTGGGAAGAAGGACATGATGGAATAGAATATATAAAAAATCTTATAGGTAAAATAGATATTATAAAGCCTTCTGAAGTTGATGCTGAAAGAATTTTTGGACCTGATACTCCTGAAAATCATGTAAACAAATTTATAGAGTGTGGTGCAAAGCTTGTAATAATGACCTTAGGTAAATATGGTGCAATAGTTTCTGACGGAACTAAAACTATCAAATTCAATACTTTAGCTACTGAAGTTATTGATACAACTGGTGCTGGAGATGCTTTCTGGGGTGGATTCTACACAGCTATAACTAGCAATTACACTTTAAAAGAAGCTTTAAACATAGGTTTTGCAACAAGTGCCTTCAAACTTAAACATGTAGGAGCAATTGCTAAATTGCCTTCAATAGAAGAATTAAAAACAATTTATAATATATAATTAATTAAGAGGAGATATAAAAATGGCAGTTAAAAATAAAGTTCAACTTATAACTTATCCTGATTCTCTTGGTGGAGATTTAAAAACATTAAATAATGTTCTTACAAAATATTTTCCAAAAACATTTAAAGGTGGTATTCATATACTTCCTCCATTCCCATCATCAGGAGATAGGGGATTCGCGCCACTAACTTACTTAGAAATAGAACCTCAATTTGGTACTTGGGAAGATATTCGTAAATTAGCTGAAAACTATGATATCCTTCTTGATCTAATGGTTAATCATATTTCTAAAAACTCTGTATTTTTCCAAGACTTCTTAAAGAATGGGAGAGATTCAAAATATGCAAATTTATTTATAACATTAGATAAAATATGGTCCGATGGCAAACCAGTTCAGGAAGATATAAATAAAATGTTCTTACGTAGACAAGTTCCTTATTCAACATTTAATATAAAAGGTGAAGAAGTTTCTGTTTGGACTACTTTTGGTAAAGAAACACCTTCAGAACAAATTGATTTAGACATAAATTCTGAAGCTGTACGAGCCTTATTAAAGGAATTCTTTGAAAACTTCCACAAAAACAATGTTAAAATTGTAAGACTTGATGCTGTTGGATATGTAATAAAGAAACTTGGAACTAGTTGTTTCTTCGTTGAACCTGAAATATATAAGTTCTTAGACTGGGTATCTGATTTAGCTAAATCTTTAGATATTGATTTATTACCTGAAGTTCATTCCCACTATACTACTCAATATAAGTTAGCTAAATACGGTAACTATATATACGACTTTATATTACCATATACTATACTTAGCACATTAGTTAACAAATCAAGTTCATCACTTATTGACTACTTAAAAAACAGACCAACTAATCAATTTACAATGTTAGATTGCCATGATGGTATTCCTGTAAAACCTGATCTTGATGATTTAGTATCTACAGCTGATGCTAGAAAGATTGTTGATCATTGCTTAAATCATGGTGCAAATTTAAGCTTAGTTCATTCTGATACTCATAAGAGTCCAGATGGATTTGATGTTCATCAAATAAGATGTTCTTACTATTCAGTTTTAGGATGCAATGATGATGCATACTTAAGCGCAAGAGCAATTCAATTCTTCGCCCCTGGTATTCCACAAGTTTATTATGTTGGGTTATTAGCTGGCGAAAATGATGTTGAAAATGTTACTAGTACTGGAGAAGGTCGTGAAATTAATAGACATAACTTTACTTTAGAAGAAATTGATAAAGCATATAGTCAAGAGGTAGTTCAAAGATTACTTAAGCTAATTGACTTTAGAAATGATTATCCTGCATTTGATGGAGACTTCACTGTTGAGCCTTCAAGTGATACTGAAATCATCCTAACATGGAAAAAAGATAATAAATATTGTACTTTAAATGTTGATTTAACTATTAGCAAATCTACAATTAAATATATAAATGATGATGGTATTGTTGAAAGATACACTATTTAATGATATTATATTTTAACCTAATAATAATATATAATTCTATTCATTCTCTTAAGTTTAAATATATAAATAATGAACAATGCATCATAGCACACTTAAAACTACCCCTGGTAAATCCACCTGGGGTAGTTTTTTTATATTAAAATACTCCATAGATAATTTTATTTATTCACTGTACTCTCTCTAATAATTAACTTAATTGATAATATAGTTTTTTCATTTACCTCTATATTATTATATTTAGCATTAATTAATTCAATTGAAAGCCTTGCCATTTCTTTGATTGGCTGATGTACAGTAGTTATCCTCGGTGTTGTTAATTGTGATATATCAACATCATCAAAGCCAACTAATTTAATATCCTCCGGTATCCTAATTTTTATTTCATTACAAACTTGAATAACCTGTGCAGCTATTAAATCACTACTTGCAAATATTCCATCAACACCTTCTATTTCATTTAGTGCTGCTTTTATATAATCGTAATAATTCATTTGATTATATGTATCTATATCATATTTCTTTATAAAATACTCAATCTCATTTTTACTACATACATCTATAAAAGCTTTTTCTCTATTATCAGCAGGCATTTCTTCATCTATTACTCCACTAAGGTGTAATATTTTTTTGCATCCACATTCTATTAAATGCTCTGTTGCAAGCTTTCCACCTTGATAATTATCACATTGAATTCCAAGCTTACCTTCTTCAAAATTTTTCTCTAATAATACTACTGGAATACCTCCTGTATTAATCTTATTAGATTCAACATTTCCACTACATATAATTATCCCTGCAACTCTATTACTTTTACACATATCTAAATATTGCTTTTCTTTTTCAGCTTTTTCTTTACTATTACATAATATTATCTTGTAATCTTTTTTAGCTGCTTCATTTTCTAAATTACTTATTAATTTGGCAAAGTATGGGTGAGATATATGAGGTACTATAACTCCAATTGTATTACTTTTTTGTTTTGTTAAGGAACGTGCTATTTCATTAGGCTGATATCCCAGTTCATCCATAACTTCATGAACCCTTTTCTTTGTTTTTTCACTAATATATCCTCTATTATTAATAACACGTGATACAGTGGTTGGAGTAACACCTGCTAACCTTGCAACATCTACTATCGTAGCCATCTATTTATTCACCTATCTCATTAAAATATTGTTTATAAATCATTTATTAAATCAACTTTAAGTATATCATATTTATAAACCATATATTAATATTAAGCAAATATATTATTTATAATATCAACATAAATTACTAAAAAAATTAACTGTATTTAAACTATTTGTAATTTCTTTATTTCAATACAGTTCATATATCTTTTTATACCTTATAAATTTTTTATCGAATCTGATATTACATAAGCTAAATCTTCAGTCTGAGGAACAAATCCTAACTTATCATTGAACTACCTCGGGTACAAGCCCACGAGGATTCTTTTAGCGTAGTCTGATATTTAAGTTTCCACTTGAATTAACAA
>OJMJ01000304.1_pt1 | contig 26252 bp, 16 predicted proteins | sample 1597181 | NCBI WGS metagenome assembly OJMJ01 (sample SAMEA2452126, study PRJEB22498) | human gut metagenome | biome: human feces; feature: human gut; material: feces | place: Australia | collected 2012
TTCAGACGGTCGTGTCCGGTGTCGATGCCGAGAAAATAGCCTACCTCGGGTATGAGGTCGTAGACACGCGGTGCTCTGCGCGAGTGGTTGTCGCGTTTGCCTGTTTCGTGCACCATCTTGGCTGAAATCAGCTCATTAAGCGACTTTGTGGCGTAAGGAATGCTGACATTCAGGCCGTCGGCAAGCTCAGCCACCGTCTGGTCACCCTTCTCGAAGAAGAGGTTTAACAAAGCGACGTTTGTCTCCGTCAGCTTGTTCTCTTTCAGTATTGATTGATTCATAACTTCTATTTTAGCAGGTTATAGTTATGTTGTTTTTTCTTTATGGCTGCTTTCTTATTTCTTTATTGTTGCTTTTGTGCTGCAAAGATATTGATTATTCTTCATTGAAAGCAAATTAAACACGTTAATTATTACTAATATCATAAATAATCATTTTTAATTTTATTCTTTTCTTCATCGGTTCGTCAAAAAATGTCACAAAAAGACAGCAGAAAGGTAGTATTTACGAGGGGTCAACATGGCTAAGTGAATGAAAACTAAGGAGAACGACAGATATGGTTGTCGCGTGCGTGTGCGTGTATATATAAATATGAGAGAAAAAGAGAAAAGGAGGAAAAAGGAAGGAAAAGGAATAAAAGCAGAATTAAATTTAATTAATTACTAAATTAAATAAAAATAATTTTGTTTTTACTTGCTTTATGTTTAACTAAATAGTATTTTTGCAGAAAAATTAATCCAACGGCTTAAATATTATAATGTCTGTCGTTTTCTAAACAACAAGACAACATCCCCCAAAAATAGACTAAATCAAAAAGCAAGACCAAATTACAATGATGAACCATTACTGCTGCGCCAACCCCGCACGGTTATAAATATTCATCACACTAACATATTAACAACATAAAAGAATCTTTATGAAAAATCTTATGAGGCTATTGCTGTGCTGCTGTATCTTCTTGTCGACAAGAGCGATGGCAGATGCACCATACCCAAACAAGGTTAGCGGTGTCGTGACCTGCAAAGGCAAGGGGCTGCAAGGAGTGGTGGTGACAGACGGATTTGACGTGGTGCAGACCGATGCCAAAGGACGCTATGAGCTGCCTATGAACCGCGGCGCACGTTTTGTATATCTGTCTTCACCTGCCGGCTATCTGGTTCCGACGGAAGGTAGCCATGTTAGCTTCTACAAGCGTTTGAAAGACGGGGTCAGCAAGTATGATTTTGAGTTGACCAAGAATCCGAAGAACGACCTGAACCACGTTGTTGTTGCCCAGGCCGACGTGCAGGTTGCCAGCGAAGAGCAGTTGGGGTTGTATCAGAAATATGCGGACAAGGCAGGACCTTTCGTTAAAGATTTTGCACAGGGCCGCGACGCGTTTGTGTTAGATTGCGGTGACCTCGTGGGAAACTCACCGGGCCTGTATCCCCGTTATCTTGAAGTGTCTGCTTCGTTAGGCATGCCCGTGTATCGCATGGTAGGAAACCATGACATGGAGCTTGAAGGCCGCTCGTTTGAACATTCTTATCGTTCGTACGAAGATTTCTTCGGTCCTATCTATTACTCGTTTAACCGTGGAAAGGCACATTACGTTGTCTTAGACAATTGCTTTTATATCAATAGGGATTATCGTTATATAGGCTACATCGACGAGCGCACATTACAATGGATGGAGAAAGACTTGGCGCTTGTGCCGAAAGACCATGTGCTGTTTGTGATGATGCACATTCCGAGTAGCTCTACCAAGGAAATTAAATTCAATGCTATGCTGCCTGACGAGACAAGCAATGTGAAGAGCTTGTTTGATATGGTAAAAGACTTTGACACACATATTATAACAGGCCACACGCACACCAATGGCAACGTGGTGTTTAACGACCGACTGATGGAGCACAACACGGCAGCCGTATGTGCAGGCTTCTGGAGATCGCCGTTATGCTCAGATGGCACACCGCAAGGCTTTGGCTTGTATGAAGTGAATGGCAACAAGGTGACATGGCGTTTCAAAGCCGTCGATCATCCGTTAGACTTCCAGTTTAAGGCATACGCCCCCGGTGCTTCGAAAGAATATCCTAATGAAATTGTTGCTAACGTATGGAACTGGGACGAGCTGTGGAAGGTAGAATGGTATGAGAACGGTAAGCGCATGGGCGAGATGGAACATTGCACAGGCTTAGACCCTGGCGCTGTTGAGGCTTTCGCTGACCGTGAGAAGATGGAAGCTGCCTGGGTTGACGCTTTCCCCACCGAACATCTGTTCAAGGCATTGCCCAAAAACAAGCAAGCTCGTATAGAGGTGGTTGTCACCGACCGTTTCGGAAACGTGTATAAGCAAGTGGTTAAGAAATAATTCTAAAATCCCCCCCCCCAAAAAAACTCTCATACAATGAAATCAATGAAGTCGATAATGAAAATGGGCTATGCAGCCTGCCTCTTCGTAGGTTTACTTTGTGCTTCGGGAGCAGAGGCTAAGAGTGTGAAACTGCAAACCACAATGACAAAAGAAACCTTGAAGGATAAGGTGAAAGGTGGTTGGGCAGGCCAAATTATAGGTTGCACATACGGTGGCCCCACCGAGTTTCGGTATCTGTCAACCATGATCCCCGACTCGGTGAAGATGCCGTGGGCTTCGGGCGAGATAAAGAAATGGTTTGATGGCGGTGGCGGTTTGTATGACGACGTGTATGTCGACTACACCTTCATCGAAACCATCGAGCGTTGTGGCTTTGAGGCACCGGCCGACTCGTTTGCCGCTGCTTTCTTGGCTAAAGAATATCCGTTGTGTCATGCCAATCAGCAGTCGCGTTACAACCTGTTGCACGGACTGTCGGCACGCGAGAGCGGACACTGGAAGAACAACCCTCATGCCAACTGTCTTGACTTCCAGATTGAGGCCGACTTTGCTGGCATCATCGCTCCGGGTATGATGAACACCGCTAACGACATCTGCGACCGTGCCGGACACATCATGGCGTATGGCGACGGCTGGTATGGCGGTGTATATGTAGCATCAATGTATTCGTTGGCTTATGTAAGCAATGACATTCATTATATTGTCACCGAAGCGTTGAAGGCCATCCCATCAGAAAGCAAGTTCCATGAATGTATGACCGATGTTATTCGTTGGCATCAAGAAGATCCTACCGACTGGAAGAAATGCTGGCAGAAGATAGAAGACAAGTGGGGCAGCGCTGATATAGCCTGTCCTGATGGCGTAGAGGTGCCGTTCAATATTGAAACCTACGTTAACGGAGCATACATCATCTTAGGCTTGCTTTACGGTGAAGGCGACTTTGAGCGTACCATCGACATCTCTACCCGTGCCGGACAAGACTCCGACTGCAACCCCGCCTCTTCAGGTGGTATCGTTGCCACCATGTTAGGCTATAATAAGTTGCCCAAAAAATATACCGATGTGTTGATGGAGGTTGCCGATCGCCCGTTTAACAACACCGTAAGCTTCAATAAAGGTAACGAATTAAGCTATGGACAAGCCCTCCGCGTGATCGAGCGCGAAGGTGGTAAGGTGAAAGGCGATAAGGTGAAAATCAAGTATCAGAAGCCTAAGGTCGTGCCTCTGGAAATCAGCTTTGAAGGCCTGAAACTCGACAAGCGTGTGTCTGTTGAAAACTGGGTGGCCAAGTTCCCTGAAATATCATTCGATGGTGTGGGTGCTGTGATAAAAGGTGCTGTGCAAGGCGAAAATGTTCCTGACGACTACGTTGCTAAACTGGAAGTCTATTTCAATGACAAACTGGTAGAAACCTGCGACTTGCCTCTGAAGTATAATCACCGCAAACATGAGCTCTTCTTCAATTATGAGCAGCCTAAAGGTCATTACACCATCTCATGCAAATGGTTGAACCCCGTGAAAGGCGCTGACATCTGGGTGAGAGAGGTGGTTACTTATACAAAGTAGACGAGTTGACAAGTTGACAAGTTGACGAGATACGAGTAGACAAGATGATTTGCCTTGCGTGATGCTCACTAACTGTAAGGTTTAAATCCAAAACGGCCTAACGACCGATTTTGCTTAAACAAGCAAGGCAAATCTCCTTGTCAACTCGTCAACTGAAAACTCGTCAACTAAAAAAAATAATTAACTTATAAATATTATGGTAAATTTTAAACAATTGGCTGAACAGTACAAAGGCGAGCTGCTGGATAAGGTGCTTCCTTTTTGGCTGGATCATTCGCAAGACCACGAGTTTGGAGGCTACTTTACCTGCCTAAATCGCGATGGCTCTGTGTATGATACAGACAAGTTCATTTGGCTGCAAGGTCGTGAGGTGTGGATGTTCTCCATGCTTTACAACAAAGTAGAAAAACGCCAGGAGTGGCTCGACTGTGCTATACAGGGCGGCGAGTTCCTCAAAAAGTATGGCCATGATGGCAATTACAACTGGTATTTTTCATTAGACCGTCAAGGCAATCCGTTGGTTGAGCCTTACAACATTTTCTCTTACACCTTCGCCACAATGGCGTTTGGCCAGTTGAGCTTGGCAACAGGCAATCAAGAGTATGCCGAAATAGCTAAGAAGACCTTTGACATCATCCTTTCAAAAGTTGACAACCCGAAGGGCAAATGGAACAAACTGCACCCCGGCACCCGTAACCTGAAAGGCTTCGCGCTGCCAATGATTCTTTGCAACCTGGCGCTCGAGATTGAGCACCTTCTTGACGAAGATTTCTTGGTGAAGACCATGGACACCTGTATTCATGAAGTGATGGAAGTGTTCTTGCGTCCTGAGCTGGGTGGCATCATTGTTGAGAACCTGAATGGCAACAACTCGTTGGTTGATTGCTTCGAGGGTCGACAGGTAACACCAGGTCATGCCATCGAAGCCATGTGGTTTATCATGGATTTGGGCAAACGCCTGAACCGTCCCGAGTTGATTGAAAAAGCTAAAGACACCGCTCTCAAGATGTTAGAGTATGGCTGGGACAAGGAGTTTGGCGGCATTTTCTATTTCATGGATCGCAAGGGCTTCCCCCCACAGCAGCTTGAGTGGGACCAGAAGTTATGGTGGGTACACATCGAGACCCTTATCTCTATGCTGAAAGGCTACCATCTCACTGGCGACGTGAAGTGCTTAGAATGGTTTGAAAAGGTGCACGACTATACTTGGAGCCACTTCAAAGATCAGGAACATCCCGAATGGTTTGGTTACTTGAATCGTAGAGGTGAGGTGTTGCTGCCTTTGAAGGGCGGTAAGTGGAAAGGCTGTTTCCATGTTCCAAGAGGACTGTTCCAGTGCTGGAAGACGTTGGAAGACATTCTGTTGAATGAAAAATAACTAATTAATTCTTTTATTATTATCTAAAATCTAATGTAAAATGAAATTTAAGTATTTTTGTTGGCTAACCTTATTATTTGCCTTCATTAGCATGGGTGTTAACGCCCAGACGAAGGTTGAAGGTACTGTGCTCGATGAAAGCAGCAATCCGTTGATTGGCGTTACTGTATCAACAGACGACCGCAAAACGGGTGTAGTGACTGACTTGGATGGACACTTTACTATTAACGTGCCCAATGCTAACCAATCATTGACGTTCTCTTTTGTAGGTTATACTACACAAAAGGTCGCATTGAAGGGTAGAAAACTTTTGAAAGTGGTCTTGAAAGAAGACAATGAGCTTTTGGATGAGGTTGTAGTAGTGGGTTATGGTACCCAGAAGAAAGTCAATCTGACAGGTTCTGTAGCTCAAGTTGATAACAAAGAATTGAAGCAAGCTCCAAGCGGAACGCTTTCTGCAATGTTGGCAGGACGTCTGCCTGGTTTGGTGACAAGACAAACCAGCGGTCAGCCTGGTCAAGACGGTGCAAACCTCCACATTCGTGGTATCGGTGCCGGTGATGGTAGCGCCTTGGTTGTTGTTGACGGTGTAGTATAGGATTATTTCCCTGACTTCTCTCCCGATGAAGTAGAGTCAGTTACTATCTTGAAGGACGCTGCTGCCGCAGCTGTTTACGGTGTACGTGCTTCAGGTGGTGTTATCTTGGTTACTACAAAGCGTGGTACTACACAGAAACCTACTGTAAGCTTCAACACAGCTTTAACCCTAAGCCAGAACACCAACTTCCCGAAGTTCTTGAATGGTCCTGATTATGCTTATTGGTACAATAAAGCACAGTTGATGGACGGTGTAGCAGAGGAAAACCTGCGCTTTAAGCCTGAGGATATTGAGCGTATCACTAACCCTGGTCCTGATGAGGAGATTTACGGCAACACCGATTGGTTTGATTTGTTGTTCCGTGATGCTGCTCCTACATACACTAATACTATTTCAGTACAGGGTGGTAACGACCGCGTTAAGTTCTTTACTTCTCTTGGTGCATACAACCAGGAAGGTGCTGTTAAAAGAACCACTTATGACAAATACTATTTCCGTTCTAACTTAGATGCTCAGATTACAGACAACTTTGATTATTCAATGAACCTTTACGGATCAGTTGATAATCAGAAGTCGCCTGGTGCATCAGTTAGCCCTAATGCGTATGCCGGCGTGTTCGTGCAGGCTATGTTGTCTTATCCTTTCTTGAAGCCTTACACCAAGGACGGTATGCCTATCGCCAGCATGAATACTGATGGTCAGGGTAATAACAACCCTCTTGCTGCTCGCGATTTGTCAGGTCGTCAGACAAACAAGACAACAAAATTCCAGGGTGATATGTCTTTGAGATATAAATTGCCTCTCAAGGGATTGACAGTTAAATTGGACGCTGCCTTCTTGAAGACTCATACGATGAGAAAAGCTGAAGCTACTCCGTATAAAGTGTTCTCTTGGAACCAAACCACTCATACCGGTAATGTAGAAAATGGCCGTATTTGGTCTATGGCTTCTGTGACAAACTGGTACGGCTCTCTGCAGCGTTATACCATCCGTCCTACTGTTGAGTATAACAATACCTTTGGTAAGCATGATGTATCAGCTTTGTTCTTGTATGAATTTGCAAGAGAAGACTATGAAGGAATTTCGGCTGGTAGAGAAGACTTCCCCTTGACAAACATCATGGATATTAGCTATGGTAACAAAGTGAGCGAATCATTGGTAAAGGGTAGCCACTCTAACGATAAGCGTGCTGGCTATGTAATGCGTTTCAATTATGCATACGATCAGAAGTATCTGCTTGAGTTCACAGGTCGTATTGACGCTTCTACAGCCCTTCCTAAGGGTAACCGTTGGGGCTTCTTCCCCGCTGTTTCAATGGGCTGGCGTATGTCAGAAGAGAGCTTCTTTAAGAACGCACTGCCTTTCGTTGACAACTTCAAACTTCGTGGTTCAGTAGGTCGTTTGGGTAGCGATGCCTCTATCTCTAACACAATGACTTATTTCTCTACCGCAGGCTTGTCGTCAGATCCTTGTGTTGTCTTTGGAACAACTCCTTTGAAGGATATGGGTATGAGCGGCCCTGTATCTCCTAATTTGAAGTGGCAGATTACAGATAGCTACAACATCGGTTTTGATGCTGATTTGTGGCATGGCCTTTTGGGCGTTGAATTAGATGTGTTCTATATGAAGACTTCTCGTTCATTGGCCAGCCAGTCAGGCAAATTCCCTCCCTCTTTGGGTAACTGGTACCCCGCCTATATTAACTATGGATCGCATGACAACCGTGGTTTCGAGTTGGTACTGACACACCGCAACAAGATTAAAGATTTCAACTATTATGTGAAAGGCAACGTGTCTTGGGCACGTAATAAGATCTTGAAGAAAATTGAGGATGCTGATGTGCCTTCGTACAAGCGTAGAACAGGTAAGCGCCTCGGTTCAACCTTAGGCTTTGTGGCAGTGGGCTTGTTCCAGTCGGAAGAAGAAATTGCACACAGCGCTGTCTTTGAAGGCTCTACCAATACCAAGCCTGGTGATGTTAAGTTGAAAGATATCAACGGTGACGGTAGAATTACTTGGGATCAGGATATGGTGCCCATCAGCCGTAGCAGCACACCTGAAATGATGTACGGTTTGAATATTGGTGGTGATTGGAAGGGCTTCGACTTCAACATGTTCTGGCAAGGTGCCGCCATGTTTGACGTTGACCTCTGCGGTATCTACGATAGTGGTGTTCGTGACAACACGTTCTACACAAAACCGTTCTATGATCAAGGAAATACCCCTTACTATTTGGTTGAGAATTCATGGACACCTGAACATACCAACGCTAAATATCCTCGTTTGGGTATTGAGGGTCGTGATAATGGTGGTAAGTTCTCTTCTTGGTGGATTAAGGATGGTACCTATCTGCGTTTGAAGACCGCTCAGATTGGTTACACTCTGCCTAAGAACATAACAAACAAGATTGGCTTTGGCAAAATCCGCGCTTATGTGAGTGGTAGCAACTTGCTTACCTTCTGTGGATTGGATTATCTGGATCCTGAAATGCCCAGCGTAAACCAAGGCTATTATCCGCAGCAGCGTACCTATGAATTTGGTTTGAACCTTACTTTCTAAAAACTTATTCAGATGAAATCGATAAAGAAAATTTTAACAGCAGTTGCTTCTACCTGTGTAGTGTTAAGCAGTTGCAATATTGATCCAGAATTGACAAAGTCATATCCCTCTGATGTGATTTGGGAAAATGACGCAAACTTGTCAACCTATATTAATGGATATTATAATTGTGTAGGTGGTTATTATGGTCTGGGTACGGAGGCAAGTACAGACATGCTGAAGTTTAACAATCCTACGGACAACATCAATGTTTTTGCCTTCGGCAGCATGCCTATTACGCACACCAGTAATCTGTTTGGTAGCTGGGGAGGCCATTCAACCGAGTTGTCTTTAACCCGCTGCTTGACAAACATTGAGTCGCATCGTGCCAACTTCTCTGAAGAAGCAGCCATACAAGCCGAGGCTCAGGTGCGTTTCTTCCGTGCTGTCACTTGCTTTAACATGGCAAGATGCTATGGCGGTCAGTATATCATCTACCGTGAGCTTCCTGAGCTGGGTGAAAAGAATCACGCGCTTTGCACTCCCGAAGAAGGCTGGCAGTTTATTTACGACGACTTGAAGTTTGCTGCTGAACACCTGCCTACTAAAGATAAAGTAGAGTTGGGCCGTCTGACCAAGGGTGCTGCTTATGGTATGTTGTCACGTGCCATGCTGTATGCTGAGCGTTGGAAAGATGCCTCAGATGCTGCTGCCGAAGTGATGAAGCTGGATTATGAGCTTTATCCTGACTACGGCAAACTGTTCCAGAACTCTCGTCTGGAGCCTGTAGAGAACAAAGAAAGTGTGATTGAGTTTGGCTTCCTCAAGGATAAGATGACCTATTCATTCGACTATTTCTATTGCCCGCCCAGCGACGGTGGTTATGCTGAGGTATCGCCCACTGAAGATTTGGTTTCTGAATATCAGATGGCCGATGGTCGCGACTTTGATTGGGATAATCCTGAGATGGCTGCTCATCCGTATGAAGGCCGCGAGCCTCGTTTCTATGCCACCATTCTTTATAACGGATGCCAGTGGAAGGGTGAAACCTTATACACCTACGAAGGCAGCAAGGATGGATTCGGATTTGGTGGTGGTACCACAAGTACTGGCTACTATATGCGTAAGCTGATGAAAGAATCTATTGAGAAGAGGGGTAGCTTCACAGGACAGTGCGATTTGACTTATTATTATATGCGTTATGCTGAGGTGTTGTTAAACTATGCTGAAGCCATGGCTATGCAGAACAAGTTGCCTGAAGCATTAGATGCATTGTACCAGGTAAGAAAGAGAGCTGGATTTACCGAAAAACCCACAGCTGCAAATCAAACAGAGTTTATGAAGCTGCTTCGCCATGAACGTAAGGTAGAGTTGGCTTTCGAGGGTCATCGTTTCTGGGATCTTCGCCGTTGGGGCTTAGCTACTTCTGTATTGAATGGCACCAATATGCACGGTGTTAAGCCTACCAAGGTTGGTGAAAACCAGTTTAAATATGAAGTGGTTGACATTGATGGTGGCAAGAAGCGCGTATGGGAAGAGCGTTACAACAAACGTTTCCCAATTCCTTTGGATGAGGTAGAGCAGAACGAACTCGTTGAACAATTTGATGAATGGAAACATTAATCAATTTGAGAAATGTCAAAAAGTTAAATCGATGTTGAATTTATCAACTAAAATTTAGAGTAAAATGAAAGTTTTAAGTAAAATATCAGCAATATTATGTTTGTGTCTGGCTGTATTTGCTTCTTGCGAATCGCCAGATTATGAAACAGGACGTACTCCTCAGGTTGATGGCTTAATGGGTGTTACGATTCAGATACCTGGTAACCCTTCTAAATATTCGGCTACTAAGGCAGGTCCTTATGCCGAAAATGAAGAGATTATCGTAAAAGTGCCTACAACAGACGATGATCCGTTAGACGTGACACGTCTTCAATGTTATGTGAATGTTCAGCATAACTGTTACGTTACTCCCGCCATTGGTGGAGAGATGGACTTTACAGAGCCTTATGCTATCACTGTAGTGGATGCCTTGGGCAATAAACATCACAACACTATCCGTGTAGTGCCCACTCCTCCGAAGGTAAAGGTTGCTAAACTGTGGGGTAAGAGCGGAGAAGAAATGCAAACAGGAACCAATGCTACTGGTTTGGCATTGTGGAAGGATTACTTGGCCGTTCAGGTTTATAATGACAACATTAAGTTGTACGACCGCGCTACAGGTGCTTATGTGAAAGACCTCGAGGCAGCAAGCTCATTTATGATGCATGCTCGTACCGATGATGGTGGCAACCTGTTGACAGCTCGTGAAAATATTTATGGTGCTGGCTTTATGGTTTATCGTTATGACGAGGCTACCAATTCGCACGTAAATATCTTGAACTATGCGGCTGATGATGGATGTCCTCTTGACTTGGGCTATAACTTCAGCGTGAAGGGTGACGTTACGAAGGGTGTATCTTACATCTACGGTACTTGTCCTGACAATATGGAGGTTTACTATTGGAAGTTGCAAGACGGCCAGCTGGTTACTCCTGCTGCTCATCCAATAGCTCTTCGCTATGGTCCTGCAGGTAGTCCTTGGACAAAGGCTCCGATGATTGAGCGTGCTTCTTTGGACGACGATTCAAACCACTACATCGCTTATAACCATCGTAGCGGTAATCCTGATGAACATCCTGAGCGCAAGAGCCATTTCGCAATGTTTACTCCGTTCTATGAGGTTACTAATTTGAACCAGGATAACCACTGGTATCGTATCTTGGGCTTCGATGTATTCTCTGTAGAGGGTGACACCTATTTGGCATTGTTAGACCATTACTGTGACCCATGGTCAGGCGGTGATGCCTTCTTGCGTCTGTTCGATATCACCAATCCTAAGAACATGGAGTTGGGTCCGGATGATAGTGGCTATGATAAGTTTGCTCTCTTCAAGAGCGAGGGCTCACCTTATGCTACTAACTATAACGACTGGGGTGATGTTGCTACATGCATTGTTCCTACAAGCACTGGATATGATATCTATATTTCAGTATGTAACATTGGTTTCGCTGCATCAGAGACCTGCATACGTACGTATAAGATGTCTTGGTTTAGACAATAATCAATTGTAAATAAAAAATAGGCGGGAGTTTTATCTCGGTGGTATAATCCCGCCTATTTTTTTATTATTCATAAATAAGATAGGAAAATTAAAAATAGGAAAATTAAAAATAGTAACAGTAATAAATGCTTATTATAAATAGAATAATCAGGCACAGATACAAGTTGGAAAAGATGGTATAAGAAGTATTACATACAGTAATGAAATGAATGATAAAATATGTATCGATTTCGCTTTTAGTGAAGCACCTATATGGCCTTCAATAAAAACGAAATACTTTAAATAAAGAAAAACATGAAGAAAAATATATTCTTGTCGTTATCGATGTCATTATTGGCAATGCTTTTGATGTTATCATCTTGTGCTTCTGAAATTCATGAAGGATATAGAGCCCCTGGCTATGACCTGGCTTTACAGAAACAGGAGATCATCAATAATACTAAATCGATTAAAGTAATTAATGCTTATGACGAATTAGGATGCGAAGCCTATGATATCACTAATCCGCAGAAAAAAGCAGGAGTAGCAGGCTTAGACTATGTGCTGGGTGATGATCATAAAGAAGGAACTGGCAGCTTTAAATTAAAGTATAATTTCATAGGAAGACCTAATGATAACGGTCGTGAGATAGTGTACCTTCAACAGCGTTGGGGCGACTATCGTGTCGACTTGTCTTTCCATCCGTTAGGCCTCTCTATTTGGGTGAAAGGTAATCGTAAAAACAAAGATGCCGTGTTCCGTTTCATCATCATGGAAGATGAGAAGCAGTTTAACGAAACTACACCACACGACTATTCGCGCGAACGTTGGTCATATTATGCCTTTGAGGATAAAGAGGTGCTGTCAAAAGATGGCTGGACACGCTTAATTATGCCTTATGATGCCTTTAAACTGTATAAGAAAGGTAAAGGAACCCAGTCAGACAAGCTGTTGATGAACCGTAATGAAGGTTTCCGCATTGAGATTGAAAACAAAGCAGGTGGCGCTTGGAATGGCGAATGTCAGATTGATGAATTGAAACAGCTCACATCATACGAGTTGAAGGGAGGCACCCCAACATTCTCCAGCGTATTCATTCAGTTAAACAAGGATGCTTATGAAAATGAAGATTGGGATCAGCAGTTCCAAGACAGCCGTGCGGTAGGCATCGACACTTGGATCATTCAATACTCGGAGCAGTTTACGGGTAGCGATGACGCTACTAACGTTTCTTTCTATAAGAATACGAACTTGCCTTGGGTACAGGTTAAGTGCGACATCATCGACAAGATGTTTGAAGCCGCTGAACGTAACGGCATGAAGATTATCTTGGGCTTGTATCCTGGCGATTATAGCAAGACCAACTTGCGAGATCCAAAGAAATATAACATCAACACCACACGCAATAAGAGGTTGTTTGATGAGGTGTATGAGCAGTTTGGAAACCATCCTTGTTTGGTGGGATGGTATATTACTGAAGAGTTTCATGACGGCTCTTATCCTGTAGGATGGCAGCAAGAACCTGAGCTTGCCATGCTCGCAAAATATCTGGAGGGTGTGGCTTCGTACATTAAGTCGAAATCAGATAAGCCCGTGGCCATCGCTCCTGCTTTGTGGCGCGGACTGCCTGCCGACCTGTGCGGTAAGTGGTTTGAACGCCTGTTTAAGCGCACGCCGAGTATTGACAACTTGTATCTGCAAGACATTGGCGGACGCTGCTTGGTTGACTTTGATGTAGACCTGCCTAACTGGTATGCTGAAATTAAGAAGGCTTGCGATGCTACGAATGTGAAGTTTGGTGTTGACATCGAGTCGTTCAAGAGCTGCTGGTGTCCTAACGTCGACTATAAGGCTAAGGATTGGTCTGAGCTGAAGGATCAACTGATGGTGGCTGGCTTATTTACAAAGTATATCACCAACTTTAGTTGGGCTACCTTTAAGAAAGGTACAAACAACTATGATGGTTATAAGGCCTACTTGAAGGAAAACAATCTCCTGCCTAAAGGAAAATGATCTCATGTTTGAAGGAAAATGACCTCATGTTTCGATCTTTTTGTCATCAATAATAAGTGTATTTCATAGGGCGAGTGTTCGCTCGTCCTTTGATTTTCAATTTAGATGAATACTATTAACAATAAACTATTTATAAGTGCAATATGAAATTGAATAGATTTTTTTTAACTTTGTGTGCCGTCCTTAATGTTTGCATGGCTTTGGGACAGCAGACACCCTTGCGTTTTAACAAAGATGGAAAGTTTAAAATCGTGCAATTAACTGATATTCATTATAAGTATGACGACCAGGCCAACTCGCAGGTGGGCATCGATTGCATAAACAAGGTGTTAGATGCCGAGAACCCCGACTGTGTAATTATTACAGGCGATGGCGTTGTTTCGAACGAGTCGTTTAAAGGTTGGGACATTGTGCTCGACTTGTGCATTAGTCGCAACATTCCGTATGCCGTGGTGTTTGGTAATCATGATGATGAGTATGACCATACGCGTCAGGAGTTGTACGATTATATTGCAAAGAAGAAGGGTAGCCTGATGCCAGAGGGATTGGTTCAGCCCCTTGCTGCCGACTATGTGTTGACCGTAAAGTCGGCAAAAGATAAAAATAAAGATGCTGCATTGTTGTATTGCATCGACTCACACTCTTATACACAGGTTCATTCGGTGCCTGGCTACGATTGGATAAAGTTTGACCAGATAGCATGGTATCGCAATCAGAGCAAAGCGTTTACTGAGAAGAACGGGGGAACACCCCTTCCTGCTTTAGCGTTCTTCCACATCGCTACTCCTGAGTTTAAGGATGCGTTGATGGAAGATAAAAACCGAGTGTTTGGCTGTAAAGGTGAGATGGTGTGCTGCCCCACTACCAACTCGGGCTTCTTCACTTCTGTAAAAGAGTGTGGCGATGTGATGGGTATCTTTGTGGGCCACGACCACGACAACGATTATGCCGTAGCATACAAAGAAGTGTTGTTGGCCTATGGTCGCTACTCGGGCGGAAACACTGTTTATAACGATTTGAATCCTAATGGTGCGCGTGTGATCATCTTGAAGGAAGGCGAGCGCACGATCGACACTTATATTCGTTTGGCTAATAACGAGATTGAGTCGGCAGTAAGCTTCCCAAAGAGTTTTTATTAATGACTCAACTGTCGCATGTCGATGGCATGTTGTTAGTAAACCAGTAAATAAATTAGAAAGTAAAGTAAATTTAAAGTTAGTTTTTTATACCAGTAGGTGTTTTGATAAATTAATTCGGAGCACCTACTTAATTCTCAAATTAGAAAAATATGAAAAAGGCATTTTTATTTTTTTTCTCTTTACTGTGTGTTTTGAGCGCGCAGGCTGAAGAGCAGATAGGTTTGACATTAATTCCTCCTGGAAAGGTTACAAATAAGATTAACTTGGATATTCGTGGAGGTATTGTAAACAAAACAAGTGCTCAGCAAACATATCAGGTATCTCTTTATTGGGGAAAAGAAAATAAATCGGCATTGTTGTGCGATACTACTTTGAATATTACTGCCGGTAAATCGGACATGGTAAAGGTGATGCTTCCTCTGAAAGATAAGGTGGGTAAGCATAAGGTGATATTGAAGGTTGCTGAGGGTTCTAAGGTTTATCGTAGAACTCAGGAAGTAGAAGTAATCAACTCTGACATACGTTCTATCCAGCAGATCTCTGGCGCTTGGGCTGGCATCTATCATTGGAGCGAAGAAGAAGGTAAGCACTGGAACCAGGACATCAAAAAGATGACCGACGACCAGTGGAGAGAGATGATGCGCTCAATGCATAAGATTGAGATGAACATGGTTGTTATTCAGGAGGTGTTCCGCCATCAGGCATACATTGGTAGCACAACAACAGTTGATAACTATCCTGGTAAAGCGTTCTATCCTTCTAAGCTGTATCCTGGTCGTATGGATATTGCTGCCAACGACCCTATTGAGGCTATCTTATCAGAAGCCGACAAGCAAGGTATGCAGGTGCTGATGGGTGTAGGTATGTTTGCTTGGTTTGATTTTGGTAAAGAATCATTAGAGTGGCACAAGCGTGTAGCAAAAGAACTGTGGGAGATGTATGGTCATCATAAATCTTTCTATGCCTTCTATGTATCTGAAGAAAGCGGTGGTGGCTTGAACAACTGGGAACCCGATCCTGAGCGCAGCAAGCAAAGAAAAGCCGAAATCGTACACTTCTTCAAGGAGTTTAAGGCGTTCTGTGGCGCCATGGCTCCCGAAAAGCCCGTGATGCTGGCCACCAATAGCTTTGATGTTCCAGTAGGTATGGATACCTATCCCGAATTGTTGAAATATTTGGATATCCTTTGTCCGTTTGGTTTTGCTCGTATGCCTGAGACCGATCTGACAGGAAAACAAGCAGCCGACATGTTGCAGAAGGTTTGCGATGAAGCTAACTCGCATCTGTGGTTCGACCTTGAAACCTTCTTGTTCAATCCCGATAATTCGTTGTATCCTCGTCCTGTAGAGCAGATCATTCACGACTTGAACCTCTTCGACAACTTTGAGAAAATTCTTTGCTATCAGTTCCCTGGTGTGTTTAACGACCCGAAGATGTCTATCCGTGTGGGCGAACCTCGTACCATCGATTTGTTCAACGGATATGTGAAGTATCTGAAAGAAGTGAAGGCTAAGCAAAAGAAACGTAAATAATACTATGATTAAAATATGAGCTCTTATAAACTGATGTAAACCTTGGTTTTATTTGAGCTCATATTTTTATAAGTATCGTTGTTAAGATAAACCTTTAATTATAAACTGAAGTTTTACAAGTTTTTTACGCTCGGCTCTGCCGCGTGCTTAAGCAAGAATTTGTCTGCTCGGCTTTGCGCTTGCCTAAACAAAAACTTGTTAACTTGTCAACTAACTATATAAAATGAACAGACGCGATTTTTTGAAATGCTTTGGATTGGGTGGCCTTGGTATGATGGCTACTCCTGAGCTTGTGTGTGGCAAATCTTTAGATGTAGATGCGCTTGCCTTGAAGAAAAATATAAAACCATTGTCGGGCTCTTGGTTCGAATTTCAACATTCGGCAGCAGAAGGTGCCTATTGGAATGATGCCTTAAAGAAATTTACGGCCGACCAATGGCGTAGAAAGGTGTTTGAAATTCGTGAGATAGGCATGGAGTATTTGGTGTTGATGGGTGTGGCCCAGGCTGGAAAGCCGTATTATCCGTCAAAGATTGCTCCGCAGATACCGATGGGATGCGACGACCCGTTGGAGGCCGTGCTTTCGGCTGCCGACGAGTGTGGCATTAAATTCTTTGTCAGCAACGACTTCTGGGGCGATCTGGATGCTTTTTCGATGATGTTGGATAAGGGTGTTCAGAAGATTCGTTTCCAGTCGATGGAGGAAATAGCCGAAAAATATAGCCATCATGAATGTTTCTATGGATGGTATTTCCCCAATGAGGCCATGCTGCAACCTTATTTTGTTGATGCTTGTGTGAATTATGTAAACGAATGTGCCGACTTTGCCCAGCGTCTCACCCCTAATTGCGTGAACCTGATTGCGCCCTATTTTATCAAAGAAGCTCGTTTTGACGACACTTTTGTTCGTCAGTTAGAGAAAATGAATATCGACATCATTGCTTATCAGGATGGAGTGGGGGTGAACCATACTCCGCTGGAAGACTCTGCTAAGTTCTATGAAATATTATATAAGGCTCATGAAAAGGCGTCAAGAGCACGTTTGTGGGCCGACCTCGAATTGTTCTATTTCGAAAACAAGACAGGTGGCAACCTGTTGCCCGCCGATTTCAATAAACGCATTATCAAGCAGCTCGAGGCGTTAAGCCCATTTGTGGATAAGGTGCTTTGTTACCAATACTTAGGACTTATGAATAAGCCGGGTACAGACATTATTGCCGGACCTCCTGATTCTATTAAGTTGTATGAACAATATACAAAATGGTATAATCGTTACAAAGGGCAGAAGTAATGAGAAAAATAATGTTATTGGCTTTACTGGCATTGTGCTTCGTTTCTGAAAGCAAGGCTGTAGAGAAGCAAGGTAAAAAGATTGCTTTGTCTGAGCAGGTGCTGCAAGACAAGGTGAAAGGTGCATGGGCAGGTCAAACATTAGGTTGTAGTTATGGTGGCCCTACTGAATTTAAATTCTTAGGAACAATCATACAGGATTTTGTGCCTATTTCATGGAACAAGAATACGGTAAAGAAATGGTATAATGAGTTTCCTGGCTTGTATGATGACGTTTATGTAGACCTTACTTTCGTAGAGGTATTTGAACGCTGCGGACTGGATGCTCCTGTTGATTCTTTTGCCATGGCTTTCGCTAAGAAAGAATATCCGTTGTGGCACGCTAATCAGGTGGCTCGTTATAATCTGTCGCAAGGCATGAAGGCTCCGCAGAGTGGATATTGGAAGAACAACCCTCATGCACATTGCATCGACTTTCAGATTGAGGCCGATTTTGCTGGCATCATGTCGCCAGGTATGCCCAATGAAGCGGCTGCCATCTGTGATAAGGTGGGACATATCATGTCGTACGGCGATGGCTGGTATGGCGGTGTGTACGTTGCTGCCATGTATTCGTTGGCTTATGTAAGTGATGATATTGAATATATTGTGAGCGAAGCTTTGAAGGCGATACCCGCCGAGAGCGATTTTCATAAATGTATGTCGGATGTCATTCGTTGGCATAAAAAATATCCGAAGGATTGGAAACGCACTTGGTTTGAGTTGCAGAACAAATGGAGTGAAGAGATCAGTTGTCCTGAGGGAATTCATAATTCGTTTAACATAGGAACGAAGATAAATGGTGCTTATGTTATCTTAGGCTTGTTATACGGTGAGGGCGATTTTGAGAAAACCATTGATATCTCTACTCGTGCGGGTCAGGATTCTGATTGCAACCCTGCATCTGCAGCTGGCATCTTGGGTACCATGATAGGTTATAATAAAATTCCTGAGAAATGGAAAGAGGCCTTGTATGAAGTAGAGGATGTTCCGTTCTCTCATACAGCCCTTAGCTTGAACAAGGCTTATGAAATGACATATCGTCATGCCTGTGCTATGCTGGAAAAGCATGGACATGCTAAAGAAGGCAATCATTATCTCATTTCTAAACAGACAATTGCTCCAGTGCCCTTAGAGGTAGCTTTTGAAAACCTTACCGTGTCGGATAAACTGACGGTTGAAAAGAATATCGACGACGTTAATCCGTTCTCTTTCAATGGTAAGGGTGTGGTTGTAAAAGGTTATGTGGCTGGCAACTTGCCCGCTTCATATACAGCAGAGATGGATGTGTATGTAGATGGTAAATTATATCAGACCACTGCTTTGCCTTTAGAACTGAATTATCGTAAGCCCGAGCTGTTCTACTGTTATGATCTGCCTTTAGGTAAGCATGATATCACGTTTAAATATAAAAATCCGATATTGAACGGTAAGATATGGATAACTGAAGTTATCGTTTATACAGAAAAATAAGATATAAATATGAACAAATTTTTGACTGAAATACACGAACAACCGCAGGCACTGAAAAAGACTGTGGCATGGACTGGTTCGGAACAAGGTGTAGCAGCGATGCAGCAAATACGTGCTGCCTGGATGAGTGGCGCTTATGACAAAGTGGTGTTTACCGGCATGGGCAGCTCTTTCTTCCTCTCACATGCCGCCGCTCTGCTCCTGTCGGGTGCCGCCATTCCGGCTTTTGCAGTAAATGCTGGCGAGATGTTGCATTTCCAGCGTCAGCTTCTTACCGAGAAGACATTGTTGGTAGCTATATCACAGTCGGGCGAGAGCTATGAAGTGGTTGAACTGTTGAAAGAAATAATGGGGCAGGCCGCCCGTCCGTTGGTGGTAGGCATCACCAATGAGGCCGATAGCACATTGGCAAAAGAGGCCGATTATGCACTGCTTTGTCAGGCAGGAAAGGAAGATATGACTTCAACAAAAACCTTCATCACCTCTTATTGGATTGTGTGGCAGTTGGTAGAAGTGTTGAAAGGACAGGCCCCTGTGTCGGCTGTCGGCGACGAGCTGGCAACTGAAATTCAGCGTTTGTTAGACGACGCTTCAGCCGTAGTGCCAAAGGCCGTTGCTTTCTTGCACGACCATACGTTTGTTCAGCTGATAGGCAGAGGCGTTGACTGGGCTACCGCTTCGCAAACCGCTTTGATGTTTATGGAGGCCACAAAGACACCTGCTTCGGCACTGTTGGGTGGCGAGTTTCGTCATGGTCCGTTAGAGATGGTAAACGAACATTTGGCAGTAGTGATCTATGCCCATTCACAGTCGGGCGTGTATGCTCAGTCGGTAAAACTGGCAGAGGATGTTCTCCGTTTTGGCGGTAAGGTGGTATGGGTGTCTGATAAGCTGTTGGGCAAAGACAATGCTTCGTTATTAGAAATTCAGATTAACTGTAGCCGTGCCGACTTGTTTGTCATTCCTTCAATCATTCCGTTGCAGCTGATTGTCAATGCACGTGCTGAGGCTTCTGGTCTTGAGCCAGGCTGCTTCTTGCATGGAGCGAAAGTAACCTCAATTGAGTAAAAATAACCTCGACAGAAGAATCTTATGAAACGAGAGCAAGTGGCCATAGGCGTGGATATTGGTGGAACCAAGATTCGTGCTGGAATAGTAGGCGCTGGGGGCGTGGTTTATGACGTGCCACGCACCATTCCTACTTGTGCCGAGCTGCCAGGCGAAGAGATTGTGCAACGCCTTATCGCTTTGATAAAAGAAACATTGAGCCATGCTGGCGAATACGACGTGCTTGGCATCGGTGTAGGCTGTACAGGCCCGTTAGACCTTCGGAAAGGCATGTTGCTGGAGGTTGAAAATCTACCCACGCTGAACAATTATCCTTTGCTGCAGGTGCTTGAAGAAGCCCTGCAAATGAAGGTGAAAATGGAAAATGACGCCAACGCGTTAATTCTGGCCGAAGCGCTATGGGGAGCTGGAAAAGATGCCGACACGGTGTTAGGCTTTACGTTAGGAACAGGCATTGGTTGCGCTTTGATTAATCATGGAACCGTATGGCAAGGCAAAAACGATTGTGCTGGCGAGATATGGACCGCTCCTTATCGTGACGGAATATTAGAAGAATATGTGTCGGGCAATGCCGTAACGCGTTTGTACGAACAACATATGGGTAAGCATTTGTCGGGAACTGAAATTGCTACTTTAGCCATAGCTGGTGAAGAAGCCGCTAAGCAGGTATGGGATGAATTTGCCCAAGCATTGGCTTACGCTTTGTCGTGGACTGTAAACATGCTCGACCCGCATGTGGTGGTCATCGGTGGCTCTATTATTAAGTCGGCAAACCTCTTCTGGGAACAAGCCGATACGTCGTTCCGACGTTATGTCTGTCGCTCTGTGGCAGACAGTGTGTCGCTTAAACCAGCTGCTTTGGGCGACGACGCTGGCTTTATAGGTGCAGCTGCTTTGTTTTTTAATGAATAATTAATATGAAAAATATTTCATTGGTTTTGTTGTTGTGCGTGCAGTCGTTGTGGGTGCAGGCTCAAACATTAGAGTTGAAGCAATGGCGTATGATGAGTGCTTTGGATGTGAAAGATACCGAAGCTCATGTATCAACGCCGTCGTGTGAAGTAGGACAATGGCAGGCGGTTACCGTTCCTTCAACGGTTCTGAACGCTATGGTGAAAAACGGTGTTTATCCAGACCCTCGCTTTGGCTTAAACAATTATCAGATTCCTGATGTGTCTGACGAGTTTAACAAGCGTATGGATCAGGCTAAGTATAACCATCGTAAAGATGGCCGCAATCCGTGGCAAGATCCTTATTGGTATCGCACAGAGGTGAAGTTGCCCAATACCTATAAAGGCAAGAAGGTGTGGTTAACCCTGCATGGCATCAATTATAGAGCCGACGTGTGGGTTAACGGACATTTGGTTGCCAATAAAGATTCGTTGGTTGGTATGTTCAGACGTTTCAAACTGGACATTACTGATTATGCCAAGCCTGGCGCAACAAACTGTGTGACCGTGAAAATTTATCAGGTAGACCATCCCGGTGTGCCCACTCCTGGCACCCAGCTGAAGGTGTTTGGCCCGGTGCGTGGCCATTCGTATGACATATTTAAGGACGAGACCTTGAAGATTTCTGGCGGATGGGACTGTGCTCCTGTGGTTCGCGACCGTAACATGGGCATCTATCAGAAGGTAACCATTGAAGCCACTGACAAGATGATATTGGAGCACCCGTTCGTCACCACTACATTGCCTAAGAAAGACCCATCGCTGGCTGATGTGAAGGTGCAGATGGAGGTTCGCAACACGTCAAGCCAAAAGGTGAACGGTAAGGTGCAAGCTTTGATCACATTGGTCAACGATGTGAAGTTTCCCACTTATACCAAGCACATGGAGGGCTTCTTGAAGCCCATTAAACTGACGAAACAGGTGTCGTTGGAGGCTGGCGAGCGTAAGACGGTAGAATTTACGTCGGCCGATTTTCCTGCTCTCATCATAAAGAACCCCTATCTGTGGTATCCGAACGGCTATGGCGAGCAATACCTGCATCACATCAAACTGTCTTGCCGATTGGGTGATGGCGTGTCAGATAGTAAGGAGTTTGATTTCGGTATTCGTGAGGTGACCACCGACTTGCATCAGATAGGTGAAGATTATGGCCGAGTGTTCTATGTGAACGGCAAGCGTGTGTTCTGCAAGGGTGGCTGGATACAGCCCGACATCTTGCTGGAAGAAACCGAGAAGCGCATTTACGATGAGGCGCGTCTCATGGCAGAAGCCAACATGAACATTATAGGCAGTGAAGATATGCCTTCGCCATCGGAAGAATGGTTTGAGAGTTTTGACAAATATGGCCTGATGTGGTGGCATGTGTTCTATCAGTGCTTCCGCATGACACCGGGCACCGAGACCGAACACAACCCTGCAAACCATGATCTGGCTGTGACCTCTGTTGAAGACATGATGCTGCGCTATCGTAACCACCCCTCTATCATTGCCTGGATAGGATGTAACGAGGTTTTGATGGATGAGCCTTTATATCGTGCAACGAAGGCGAAGGTTAAGAGCCTCGACTCTTCTCGAATATACATACCCACCACGAGCTACAACTGGGACGTAGACGCTCTCACGCCTTATCTGAAAGAAGACCTGCCAACAGGAACCACCGATGATGGCGCACCCGACTACAACTGGGCACCGTCTGACTATTTCTTTAAGAAGGTAGATGAGGTGCACCTGCAAATGTTCCGCAACGAGCTGGGCATGCCTTCTGTGCCTGTTTATAACAGCGTGCGCAAGTTTATCCCTACCGCCGAAAGCACAGCCAATGTGAACAGTCCCATCTTCCCGTTGGACAGCATCTGGGCAGAACACGGCGCATGGGATGTGAGCAATTATTGCTATCGTTCTTACGACAATGCCATCCGCACCATGTTTGGCGACCCCAAGACGGCAAAAGACTATTGCGACTTTGGTCAGTTCTTAAGCGCCGATGGCTATCGTGCCATGTTTGAGGCTGCCAACCACCGCATGTGGGACATCACATCTGGCGTTATGATCTGGAAAGTGAATTCGTGCTGGCCCGATGTTTGTTGGCAGGTTTACGACTGGTTCTTGACACCCAACGCGTCTTATTATTTCTCAAAGAAAGCGATGGAGCCTGTGCATATACAGCTCAATGCCGACGATTTTAAGGTTACGGTTGTTAATGCTTCGCATAAAGCACTGGAAGGTGTGACGGTGACCGCCAAGGTTATAAACAATGATATGAGTGTGGCATGGGAGCATACCAGCCAGTTAAGTGTTGGTGCCGATTGCTATGCTCCTGTAGTAACGGTTCCACAGAACGGCACTTATACCTACAACTACTTTGTGAAGTTAGAGATGCGTGACAAGTCGGGCAAGCTGATTTCTGAAAACCTGTACTGGTATTACTCGCAACACATGGATTTCTTCTGGTTCACAACGATGGAGAAGCCCACATTGAATACCAGCTACGAAGTGGTGAAGGATGACCGCGAATATGAAGTAACGGTTCGTCTGAAGAACGAGTCGAAACGCCTTTCATTCTTCAACCGCATGGCATTGACCGATGCACAGGGAGAAGAAATAAACCCCGTGTTCTGGAGCGACAACTTCATCTCGTTGTTCCCCGGTGAAGAAAAAGAGGTGAAAGCCAGAGTGGCCGTGTCTGACGCAGGTGGCGTAACCCCCAAATTTGTAATTGTTCATTAAAAATAGAAATTCAGGTTTCGCATGTCGAAGACGTGCGAAACTTAAAATCAGAAAAATATGAATAGCATGAATAAACTAAAAATGTGGGTTACTATCGGATTATTGTCCCTCGGAACCTCGCTCTCTGCTTGCGACAGTCAGGCTGTAGCTGCGTCAAAGACCGTTAACCAGCAGGTAAAACAACAGGTGTTGCCCATCACGGGTTCTTGGATCAACCTGGCTTACAAAGATGTGCGTAACAAGTACACCAACCCGGTCAACTTTGACAACAACGACCCCAAGTTGTGGGAGGCTAAAGTTCGCGAGTTGGCTGAGATGGGATTAGAGTATCTGGTCTTCATGGAAGTGGCCAACGATGGCAAGGCCTACTACCCTTCCAAGCTCATGCCCTGGCATTATAAAAAGGGCATGAAGAGCCCTGTCGATGCCATCTTGGATGAGGCAGCCAAACACAACGTCAAAGTGTTCATGAGCACAGGTTGGGCACAAAACCAAGACGACAACTTGCAAGACCCGGCAATAAAAAAACGACAGCTGCAAATCATGGACGAGTTGGCTGCCTTGTATAAGAACCACAAAGCGTTTTATGGTTGGTATCTGCCCGTTGAAGACTGCATCTGCCCTGTCTTTGCCGAGCATGCCGTACAGGCCGTAAACTCGTTGGTCAAGAAGGCTCATGATCTGACACCAGGCAAGAAAACCTTGATATCGCCTTACGGCATTGGATTGTCTGAATTTGATCATCCCGACTTTGAGAAGCAAATGGCAAAATTGAAAGTCGATATCATTGCTTATCAAGACGAGGTGGGCTGTGTGCGCGAGCCCTTCCCCATACCCGGTTTGAAGAAAAATTGGGAACGTATGCGCAAGGTTCATGACAAACTGAACATTGAGATGTGGGCCAACTGCGAGACCTTTACTTGGGAAGAAGGCACAAACGATCGACAGTCGGCATTAATACCGGCAGCCTATTCTCGTTTGCTTTCTCAGCAGGTAGCCGCTTCAGCAGCTGGTGTCGACCGCATCATCTCATTCATGTTTGGTGGTATCATTGAAAACCCCACTTCGCCTTATCAGTTGGGTCAGCCCGTAGGTTCAAACAAAACCTATGCCGACTATATGAGCTGGCAAGCAGGCGACAATTATTGGAAAATGATGGAGTCGGCGTTCTTAGAGCAGCTTCGTAATGGTGCAACACAAGCAATGGCTATGCCCGAACAGCAAATGTTGTTTGATGGCAAGCTGGCTGAAGAAGATAAAGACGATGCTCGCTGGATGCACTTTGCTCAAGGTTGTCATGATTGTGTTGTTGATATGAAAAAGGTAACAAATATCAGCACCGTGATGTTGCGTTATTTAAATTATCATGCAGGAAACGTGGTAGCACCTATGAAAACCTATCTCTATTTGTCTAACGATGGTAAAAACTATCGTCTGGCAGGTATAAAGGATGCCCCTTGTTTCCCCAACAATAAGCATGACGCCTGGATTGACACTGTGTTATTTAATAATTTGAAAGAAAAGGCACGCTATGTAAAGGTAACATTCGATACGCCTCAGCAGACTTTTGTCGATGAATTGTTCATCAATCCGACAAAATAAGTAGGTGTTCAAAATTAATTTGAAAGCATAACCTTTTTTATTAGATTCATATATGCGATTAATTTTGAACACCTTCTTAAGCAAAAACATATCAGTTCTTAGAGCCCACGGCAGCAATGTCGCGGGCTTTTTTTGTTTTCTTGTCAGCAAGGTCTTAGATGGATTATTCCTTGTTGAAGAATAATTAAACGTGTTAATTATTACTATAAACATTGTTAATATTTTTTATTTTGTTCTTTTCGTCACAAGTTTGTAATGGATATGTCGCCGAGAGATTACCAATTGTAGAATTTTCATGGTTTCAAAGAAGCTAAGTGTGTGAATATAAGCAAGAAAAGGAAGGCCATTCATGGTTTGCGCGTGCGCTTATATATAATAACGTGAGTTCGACGAATTAGAATAAGGTTAATTGTCTATCTATAGTCCTTTGGACTGCAATTGTTGGTTTCTTAGGGAAGAAACAATATGCAGCCAAAGCTCCAAGAGTATTGACAATGAAGTTATCAAAAGATCTGTGTCTGGAATGTTCCACCTGTGCGATATTCTTAAGTTCATCGTTTACGGTCTCAATGATAGCCCGTTTTCTCAACAAGAGCCTGTCTGATATTTTCATAATGGAGCCTTTCATGTTGCTTTTTAGTTTCGTGATAAGCTGTATTCCATCAACGAAAAGTTTATCGAATAGATTCTTGCTTATATATCCCTTATCTCCAACAAGTTTGCCGTAGATAAAATCGACAAATGCTTTATATTCCAAGGGCTTACGGTCGTCAATGTCACCAGGAGTAATCATAAAGTTAAGCAATTCTCCTTTTTCATTACATATTAGGTGAAGCTTAAAACCGAAAAACCATCCCATAGAACATTTGCCTCTTTGAGCAATACCTTTAAATGTCTTATGAAT
>OJMJ01000310.1_pt1 | contig 25818 bp, 16 predicted proteins | sample 1597181 | NCBI WGS metagenome assembly OJMJ01 (sample SAMEA2452126, study PRJEB22498) | human gut metagenome | biome: human feces; feature: human gut; material: feces | place: Australia | collected 2012
TACCTGCCACAGCAAGCGCCACAAGCATCCACGGCCACACATCCACTATTCGCTTCGTGAGTGCGCCCGACTGCATCTGATTCTTTGTCTCACTCTTCTTCTCGCCTGTGTACTCTGTTCGCTCACCGCGCACCAGAAGACGGTGCGAATTAATCGCATACGGTGTACAGGTGACAAGTGTACAGTAATCCTTCCCCTCCACAATATCAAGGTCTCCCGACTCGTTAGGCTCGACTACCTTAATCTGATCCACCTTGTACGCAAGAATCTCATCAAGCACATGCAGATAAAATTCATCGCCCATCTCAAGCTTATCAAGATTAGTAAAAAGCACGGCACTCGGAAGACCTCTGTGACCTGTCAGCACGCAGTGAGTACTCTCGCCACCGAGCGGATAGCTGGACTGTTCCATATGACCAACACCCTTTGCGAGTACATCATCACTCGTGCCGCTATATATGGGCAGATTCACATCAATCTTTGGAATAGTGATATATCCAAGTGACTCCCCGACATCCACAAGGTCTGCATAGCTGACCGCACTGCTCTCACTCTCTGTGCTCTCTGCAGACACCACAGTACTCAGCTGGTCATTGTACTTAGTTGCCGCCTCCTTTAAGGCATCCACCTTTTCCTCGTCCAGCTGCTTCACCTCACTGTCGTAGCTCGTGATCGCAGAGCTAGCATGCTTTTCATTTATACGGTTGCTGATATATGGATAGAGCGCAATCGACATTCCGGTGAGAAAGAGGATGGCGCAAAAGATTATTCGCAGTTTCTTCATAGCTTGTATTCCTATAGCTTTGTTTCCTATACCTAAGGCTTCTGATAGCACTTATTCAAATCCACAACTGCATAAGCTGCATGGTTGTCTGATTGTAGAGTTGAATAAATGTTAGCATATCGTTTCAAAAATGTAAAATGAAATGGTAACCTCCGCACACGCAGACAGGTAAGTCTGTATGTACGAAGGTTAGTCATCCCTTTGCTCTTGTAAGAGCATTTATTCGGTTAATTCTTATCTAAACTCTCTATGGCTATTGCCAATGGTTAGGCTCTCTTTCTTCCTCTGAGCATGATGTATACTGCAGCGAGCATACCACCGATACCAATGATTAAGAACATTGCGGTTCCGATGTCACCGGTTTTTGGGAGGGTGAAGCCTTTGCGGTTGATGATAGTTTCGGTCATTGTAGCTTCTGTAGCTTTATCTGTTTTACCAATTTCAGTCATACTTCCTGTTGCTTTATCATCTCCATCTGCCTTAGCAGTAAAAGTAGTTGAATTCTCTGAATGTTTAATCAATGTCTTAACACCTGTATTAGGATCAACTGACCATACATTTTCCTTAGACCACTTAGTTGCATACTGTACATTTAACTGCACCTTGACAGGTGATTTAAGAAGGTTATATCCATCTGCCGTCTTTGTCTCTACCAGGTAATACTCACCATTTGCAAGACCTGACTGTGTTATATATCCCATATTAGCACCTGTTGCCTCAGTTGTTAATGTACTAATTTTGTGCCATATTTTAGTTTTATCAAGACCAATTGCACCTGCTGCATCATCTGTTATATCGTCAGCACCTTGAGTATCAACAGCTTTATATAAATCAAATACTACTCCACCTAAAAGATCTCCAGTTGTACTCTGTGCTCTTTTTTCAATCTTGATGTTAAATGTATATACTACTGTACTATCTTCGATTTTATCCTTTGCTGGTTTCTCATCAGGATTTTCTGGTGTATTTGGATTTTTTGGGTCATTTGTTGGTAATATCTTATTTGAATACTCTAATGTTGCTGTATTCGGATTACCTGCTGTAGTCTTTACAGCTGTCTCAAGTACCTTAGCTTTATATGTTATTACAATCTGCTGTCCTGCATAATTACCCATTGCTGTCGGCACAAAGCTTATTGTAAATCCCTTTGTATCAGCATTTTTTGTTAAAGTATATACACTATTGTCTGTATTAGTAATCTCTGCATCGTTATATTTTACACTAAAATCTGAATCTGTTATATCCTCAAGTCCAGTTGGTTTATCAGTAAGTGAAAAATCTTTTAACTGTGTGATATTATCCGGAACATCAATTGTAATCTTGTATGGTACATAGTCTCCGACACTGTAATCAGATTCTCGTTTCCAAGTTTTTGTTGTTCTATCCAGAACCTCTTTTTTCATATCAGGCTTTTCGTTGTTTGCCTCTATAGTTACACTTGCTGATGTAGTCTCACCATAAGTAATTTTTTTATCACTTCCTACTGAAAATTCATATGTCTTAGCACCATCTAAAATATATCCCGGAAGCTTATTGTCAATAGCAGTCTCTATAAATCTATAGCTTCCCTGTGAAAGACCTGAAACTGTTATTTTTCCATCATCATTTGTTGTCAGGTTTAAATTGCTTCCATCCTCTTCACTAGTTGTAACATTTGTCCATACACTATTAATGCTTTTCTGTAATACAAATGTTACACCCTTAAGCAGGTCTGTATTATTGCCTTTTTTAACTAATGTCACTGAACCATATGCTGTAGAGTTCTTAGGATATACATTTACGTCATATAACCAGTCGTCACCATCCTTTGTTGTCATTGGAAGTGACACGATAAATGGCTTAACAGGCTCTGTTACTTTGTCTGGTGAAGTTGTCTCTACTACAACGTAGAAACCTAAATCAAGAGTATCAAATGTTACTACACCAGTACCATTTGTTTTCTTCTCGTCGCTGGTATTTTTAACAGTAACACCAGATTTAATACTCCATTTTTTTGTTGTTGTATCCTGAGTAACATAAGTATCAACACTTGGTAATTCTGATGGATTGGTGCTGTAATAGTTTGTCAAATCATTAACATCTGCAATCTTATAAATTGTAAATCCAGCATCTGCTAACGGCTTTGCCACAGATGGTACTTTGTTTTCATCAGTAGTTTCACCAGTTCCTTCTTCTCCACCTGTTCCATTGTACTCATACTTGTGAATTGTGATACTACCGGTTTTTGTAGTATCAATTGTTGCAGTGGTTTTCACCGGTCTATCCGGTGATGCCCAGGCCGGTGTGCCGAATGATGTCAGCACCATGGCTGCGCCAAGGAGACCAGCCAACATTTTTCTAATTTTTTTCATGCTTTTTTCCTCTCTTATATCTTTTTCATTGTTGTCGTGTTACGTGCGACCGGCAGGTGTTACCTGCCAATCGCGTTTCTTCTTTGCCTCTTAAGTTTGGAGTATTGTACCTCCTTTCTAAGAGTAATCAAGAAAAATATCAAGCAGCCTAGCGTTGCGAGCGCCATTCCGCATAATATGAATAACATTGCTCCATAACCACCGGTTTTTGGTAGAAGGAACTTGATACGATTGCTGATTTGAAGCTCTATCGTATTCTTATCTGTTGCTTTGGTGAAGTCATATGACTGTCCATCTACTGTTGTTACGTTGTTCCTTAATATTTTAATGGTTATTGGATCCTTTAATAAATTGTAGCCTTGTACAGCTTTTGTCTCTGTCAGACGATATGTTCCATCTTTTAAGTCTTTAAACTCTGCTATTCCCTGTGCTGTTCCAACACTACCATCTGTCCCACCTGTAGTAACAGTTATAGCAGTAAAATTAGGATCTACTTTAAAGCTATCCCCACCTGTTGATGATGTACTATCCGGTAACAATCTTTCAAGCTTAAATTCAACACCATTTAGCCTCTTAGTTGTATCCGTAGCATCAACCTTTGTTATCTTGATGTTGGTCAGCGGACTATATGTATTGGTTATCGTGTAATTCTTTGTAATTGAACTTCCAACCTCTGTACTTGGTGCCGATATAGCATCGGTATATGTAACCTTAAACAAGTCATTCAGATATTCATTATTATCGATAACCTTTACAAAACCATCAGCCACTGTCACTTCTACTATTCGATACATATATGGCTTAGTATTATCTACTTTTCCATTAGTATCATTTGCATATCTATCCAGTCCTGTAAATGAAAATGTCCATTCAGTCTTATCCGGATTATATGGATCTTTTTTCAAAGTAATATAGTCGGCTGCGGTCTGCCCCGGTGTTGCATATGGCACTGCAGCCCACTCATCGCTATCATTTACACGTCTTTGAAGCTGTATATTTATTGAATCAGGCATTGTAACACCGCTGACATTTTCCCATTTCTTAGTAAGATCAATGTTTACAACCGGATTCAGTTTATTAGTAAAAATAAACTTCGTTTGTTCAGCAGCATCAGCCTTTACAGTACCTGACACTTCAGTAAGCTTGGTTTCCTCATTATATGTGTCAGTTGGCCTGTATTTCTCTTCCAGTCCATCGCCACTTGAGACATCTACACCTTCAAGCACTGCACCATCAGTAGCGCTTATCTCTGATATTGTATACTGTGTTCCTGCAGGAATACCTGAGATGACTATTGGGTCAAATGTTCCGCTTGTATTCTTCTTAACATGATATTCTTTCTCGATTGGAGTAGTTCCTTCTAATCCCATACCTGCCACATTGAAGAATTTCACTTTAAAAGTATATGTACCACTTAGATCATCTGATACAGCAGCCTTTTGCTTTTGAATAGTAATTGTTCCTGTCTTTACTTTATTTGTGTATTTGACCTTTAACCTGGTGGATGTCGTAGAATTGTCAGGATTACTATATGATCTAAATACAATCGTATTTTCATCGTAAGTATTTACATTGCCATTCTTCCTTGCCCAGGCTGAGGAATCCACCACAGAATTTGTTCCAGGATATCCTATCGTTTTTCCACTACTTCTTGCATTTGTAATATCAAGGCCATCATTATTTATTTGATGACCATCTTCTGCTCCTGTTTTATATTTTTCCTTTCTTCCATCCTTTATTGTACTGCCGGATTGATTTGTCAGGTTTGCAGTCACAGAAGATAAATCAACCGTAGTTCCTTCACTATTTACAGCGGTAACCGGCTCACCATTTTCATACATTGTCCACGATGGCTCAAAAACCTCTGTATCCACATCCTCACTTACAGCTATGTAACTGCCTCGTCTGAACTGGTCTGTGAATGTTGCAGTCTCACCATTTGCCAGTACAAATACGCCATCATCACCCAGGATATTCGTGGTAGATGATCTATCCGATGATATAGTATATACGGCATTTTCCGGATACATCAAGGTGCCGCTCTCAACTGAGCCATAATCAGCTATCTCATACTGCTTTGTAACAAAGCCTGTTTGATTTGTCACCTCAGACGAAGGAATAAACTTAAAATCATCCAGATAGAAATCTCTGCTGTAGTCATAGTTAAACCTGATATACCTTATTTTTGATAAATCAATTTGACTACTTCCAATAAGCTTGTCAATTTCCACATTTACAGTTATCCACTTCTTGTTTGTAAGTGAACTATTTGCAGTGGCTACATCATTTGTCAAATAATTCCCAGCCTGTTTTCCGTCTGAATCCTCGAGTCCGATATACATAAACTGTGTACTCGGATTATCTTTATAATCATAGTAAAACTTAAACTGCAGATATTTATAACGATCCTTTGCACTGCCTGCAGTATACGTTGCATCAAAGCTATCACTTCCAGCAGGTAAAATGCTTCCCCATCTTTGCTTTTTGTATGAACCGCCCACATTATCAAGCTGTGCCAGCCAATGTACTACATTTGTTTGTCCAGCCATACCATCTACTTTTTCAAAAGTATTTCCATATACATTTTGCACCTTATTGCTTTCAAATGTGTCATTAAATACTCTCGTTTCAATTGACTGTCCTGCAGTTGCTTTTTTAATGCCAAAATGTGTAGCCTGATTCTGTATAGTAAATGGAAATACAGACGTATTGTCAAACAATGTGTCCGGGAATATATCTTTATTCACGCCAGCTGTATCCACATTCTTCTCCACCTGGAATTCGTTCTCGTCCGGGAAGTTGAATGATATAGACATATTTGACTCCCAGAGGCCTCGCTCCATGTAGAACATGGTGAGGGTGTGTTCTTTGGTGAAGTAATCCTTCGTAATCGTTTCATCACTAGCAAAACTATTCACCTTTGACTGAGTCACCCCACCACCTGTAGCATCATTCTTCACACTCGATACTGTCGCTTTTTTGTCTTTAAAATTTATTGTTCCGTTAACCTTACCATGGCCTCCACCTACATCAAGTACCAGCTTACCATCAATAAATACCCATACGTCATCATCTCCTGAGAAGTTGAATTCGATAGGCGCATCCTCATTATCTGTTGTCTTAACGGTTCCATCTGATGTCAATTTGAATTTCAAATCAAATTTTTGTCCAAAGCCATAATTGAGCATGGTTGCGTTTCCTGACTGTGCCTTTGTATTAAAAGGAAAATAATTATTATCGTTTGTCGCAGGATAACCTGGACTAGCCGTTTGACCCTTTACAGCCTGGTCTGAAGGATTCAGAAAATATCCATCTTTTGCACTTTGCTGTAGCTGCAGATTCTTATTTGAAGCGTTATTATCAGCACTGTCAAAATACCAGTAATCAACGCTTCCTTTGTAAGAAGTGCTTGTAACTGGTTTCTTAACAAACGGAAATGTTACATCCTTGTACACCTTACCGAGCACTGTGTTCTTTGAATTGTTTCCTGTCAGGAAATCCTCATTAAAATATGGTGCTGCAACTATTTTGCCTGAGGTCTTTATCATCAGGTTGTTATTGGATAGCGTATCTGCGACTAGCCCCTGCACTGCACTATTTCCGTTTGAAAGTACAACACCGTCTCTTCCCCACATGGAATTGTTCTCATATATAAACTTATTCCAGTCATTGCTTCCATACAAATTCAAAGAATTTTTAATTTCCTTATAGTGGCTTCCGTTATAATTTTGGAAATTGCCCCAATATATTGGTGATGAAGCACTGTTTTTATCATAATATGAGCTTAGTGCCTGATCCAGCTGTCTGAAAGGCTGATATATATAGTGTAGAACTGGATTATTGCCCAGCTTATTTAAATCCGTATGATACGAATAATCATCTCTATTGTATCCATTCAGCTCATAGTCTGAATAATAGTCATACAATGTTGTATTGACATAGAGCATATTGCTATTTCTAGTAAGAGTTCCCTGCGGTATGTCCACAATCGTGTCAGACGTTGCAGTACTGCCACCATCCTTTGTTTTTCCTTCGGCATTTCTAACTGTATATAGTTCCCCCCAGTAGCCGGAGCGGTTGGTTGGTTTATATATACTGTCATCACTTGTATCTGCATAGAAGCAAGGATTTGTCAAATCATCAGGAATAGTTAAGTCATATGTTTTGTTAGCAGTCGCACCCGGTATATTATCATCTGTACTACTATAAAACAAAATATGGCTATACTTTTTATCAAGCGCAGCCTGATAAACATCTGACCAGGTATGTGTTCCATCTGAGAAATCTTCAAGCTTTTTCAGGTCTCCATCCTTAAAATCATTTTCATTATTCCATGCATGATAACGAATGCCGGCATCTTTTAAAGGAAGGGAATAGTCAGTCACATCACCAGCATATGATAATTTGGATAATGTTGCATCAAAATACACTGTATTTGGCGAGCTGGCCTGATATGTTCCCTTTATACATATATTTGATCCGCTGTATGTGATTAAATTATCAGTTCCATTAGGATAGAATCTGTATGTAACACCATTTTTCGTTATAGAAATAATCGTATCCTTATCTATAGTTCCGGATATACTATAGCTCAAAGTGTTGGTTGCGGTGTCATCAGGCCCAACTTTTACCGGCTCTCCACTGCCAATCTGGATTGTTATATCATCGCTTGTCATGAATGAAAGATTATTAAAATATAGTTTTGTTACATTAGGCGCTGTTTCACTCTTCTTTTCCTGACTCCACTCTGAGTATGTTTTACTTGAATCCTGTCTGATTCCGTAGTACAGGATGCCACCTTTGCTAATTGCTGTTGATATATCTATTGAGTCAGTTAATGCTGTTGTACCATCTTCTTTCACAAATCTCATGTACTGAAATGGAGTGAGTCCATGCTGTGGGATGTTCACACTCTTATTTGCATCCAATTCATAACTGGCATAATTATTTGCGTCATCATATTTGCCATCTGTACTGAACTGTACTTTCACAACTGATTGCGTACTTGTCATGTCAACAAATGAAATCGTCTTTCCTGCATATGATGTCAGCTGTTTCAAAGCATAAACAGTTTGGTTGTTAATTTTACTCAATGCTGCACCATTCTGTGCAAAAACTGTTCCAGCAATATCAACATCCACCTTATACTCTTCTGTTCTGTAATAGTTGTGTCCATTGATTGTTGCCGAAGCATTGGTAGCTTGTCCTTCGTTTCCCCAATTATTAGTATATGTAAAATAAATTTTATTTCCTTTTGTAAAGCCGGCATTATTTATGTCATTTACCGTCCATCTCCAACAGCCTCCATAATATTCAGCCTGTTTTAAACTTCCAGGTTTGTCAACAATTCCCATATAGACAGATTGTTGATTTTTGGTCCAATCAGCACCATTTGCATCTCGATCGACCATTCCAGTAGGATCTAGATATATGTATTGATCAGACAATTCCACGTTTGCACTGCTATTCTGCTCCTCCGCAAACGCACTTACCCCATAAACTGCTATTCCCAATATAACAAGCACTGCCATCACAATGCTGATTTTTCTTTTGAGTATTTTTCTCATTACACTCATCATCAATTCTCCATACGATTCTACTCTCAGATTATTTTCGTTATATATAATTATATACTTTCGATGCTTTTCGTAAATATAAATATTTTCACATTTGTATCACTATTTTAATATCATTTCATTTTTAGTTTAAAAATTTCTTTATTCAAATGGTATTTTGTTCCTAATTTTGGTACTTTTTGTAGATTTTTGTCTCTCTATTTACATTCTGCCATAGGTAAGGGGCTTTATCCCATGGGATAAATTCCCAACCTATTGCCAATACCTGTACCTGCCTCAACAAAAAGGAAGCAGCCTCCGGGTTCTCACCCAAAGACTGCTTACTTTTGATTATTTTAACTTTCAACTGTAACTGCTATGCCAGCTTCTTATTTTTCTCAAGAAGCTCATAGATTTTCTCAACATCATAATCCGGCTTCATTGACAATGCCGCTTCGTAAATTGGAGCGATAACCTCCTCTTTTTCTTCCAGGTCATCTGCTATTTCTGCCACACTCTTGTCCTTTTGCAGTTTTTTTACAACCTGTGAAATTATCTTTTGTCGTTCTCCTAATTCTCTGCCTTCATTTTTCTGATCTTCCCATGCCTTACACATATCAATCACCTCTTCTTTCTCATCTATGTCTATATCCGTTCCTGCAAACAGGTTGATTGCCTCGACTGTCTCTCTGTCTACACTGCTAAACTTGTCATCATTATGAAGCACTTCCTGCATCTTTTCTTTATCATACGCATTCTTCAATACTTCGAAAAGCTGCCTGATTGAGGTCCTGAATCCGGTAAAGTCTGTTATCTCCCTCGGGGCCAGCAGGTTAATCCTGTAATCCGGTATAAATGGCAGAATCTCCTCATCCACATCACCAAACATATCTGACAGCTTCCTTGGGCCATCCCATTCCTTTATTCCGAGATATACTGTTATCGTTATCACCGGAATCAGCTTATCCCCTTTTGTAAATCCCGAGAGAAATTCATCCGATGTTGCCGTATCCTTTTCCCTGCGGTGCTTTTTGGATGTTTCCTTTACCTGATTGCCGTATGCCATCACATCATAAAACATGTTTTTTACCGGAATGGCATAGTGTATATCCGACTGATTCTCTACTCCTATAAGTACGACATATGATCTGCCGGTATATTTGATGCTGGCATTTTTGAAGATGTCCCTCATCTTCTGCATCGCTATGGTCTTTTTGTCAAGCCCGAGTGCAGTCAGCACCTCTGTGGTATCTCTTTCCTTAAGGTTTTCCGGCCGGATGACCTCTCTTCCTCCATACAGTATATTGTTGCACAGATCCGCAAACCTGGCATTGTCTGCAAAGTATTCCTTTGCCATTGAGTCCTTTGTGCTCAATCCTTCTCCTCCTGTTCTCTTGTGTGAGCAGGAAAATCCGTTGCCAATGGAGCGTACAGTGGTGCAGTTTATGAGGTATACATGTGGTGTCCTTCTTTATGTTTACATTACATTTACATTATGATTAACACACTGTATATTTCATCTGCCTTCTGACTGCATTATCTGTTTCGACTGCACTTTCTACATTCTGTCTACATACGGCATTTCACTTTTCCTGCTGTTGATTGGTAATTAAAGCATTGAAAACTTCCATGTCCTTTGTAGAATGATGCGAAGTGGTCTGCCCTCTTCAAAGTGGTGTGCACCTGAAAAAACTGTTACGTGGTGCCGCTTACAGAAATATAATGCTTTGAGTTGATTGTAGCATAGAGGTGGTGCTTTGTCATCAAATTTTTTCTTTCTTTGCCCCAACCCACTGCCAGCCAAAGAGAAAGCAGCCTCCGTGCTCCCGCCCAAAGACTGCTTCATATGTTAATCCGGTTCTACCCCACCCCCGAATTTTTTGCGCTTTCTGTACTCGCTTGGACTCATTCCACAAAACATCTTAAACTGCTGTCCAAAATACGATACATTATCAATACCTACCTTCTCACAAATCTGGTTAACCTTCATATTGGTGGTCTCAAGCAGTCTCTTTGCCTCTTCTATACGCTGTGAGATAATGTAATGACTGACTGTATCCCCTGTCGACTGCTTGAAAATGAGGCTCAAATACCCAGGTGAAAGAAAGACCATATCGGCAAGGCTCTCCAGGTTTATCTTCTCGGACAGATGTGCCTTGATATAGCTCTTGACCAGTGCTACCTACATCCTTTCGGATCTGCTTGTCATATGTAGCGATATTTTCCTCATAAATACAGATATTTTCTTCTATGATATTATATAACTCATTTAGAGAATCTGCCTCAAAAAGCTTCTCGACCTGTTTCTTACCCAGTCCATAGACACTTCCATGAGCTGCATTGTACAGCTCAAGCGCAATCTCTGCAAAAACAAACTTCACAAATGTCTCGGAGTCCGATTTGTTCTGAAACATCATGTGCCTCAAGTGCCCATACTCTCTTCTGACAAGCTCGATATCCCTCTTTCTGATGTACATAAGCAGCCTGTTTATACACTCCGATCTCTCAGATTCGTCACGTTCGACAAGCTCATCATCCTCGTAGTAGATGCCATTGTTGTCAGCAAAAAATCTGTTTTCCATAAGCTTTTCCAGCCTCTGACAGCAGTCGTGTATCTCATAGATATCATTTATACCTGCGCCAACAGCAAGATAGCATTGCTGACCATACACCTCTGTAAGCATATAGTATATGCCCTCAGCCATATAGCTTGACTTGCTGTAATGATTCTTCCAAAGCAGGATGAGAACATAGTTACCGCCCAGACTGACAGCATCTGCCCTTGAAGCAAAGCTCTCCTTTATTCTATCAATGACTTTATCGGAATTTTCCTTCCAAAATGCACTGTCTACCCACAAAAGCATGATATTACTCACATGTTGGGCAGAGTTTAAATCATTTATTTGTGTGAATTTCATAAGCTCGTCCATATACAGCCTGTTTCCTGTTGCAATATATTGCGACAGCAAAAATCCACACATAAAAAATGTCATCTGTTTTTTTTGTTCTTCATTTTTTCTGCTATCATGTATCTCACAAATCATCTGTGCCATGCACGACGCAATCTCTGTCGGTGCAGCCGGCTTTAAGATATACAGCTCCACTCCATGCTCTATCGCCATTCGGGCGCTCTCAAAATCACGCTGTCTGCTTACAATCACTATATGTATATGAGGATTGACACCTTTTTCTCTGGCATAGCCTATGATATCTGTCCCGGTCTCTATGCTGTCAAAAATCTCCGTAAGCATGATATCTATTCTGCGCTCACCAAGCAATTGTGCGGCTTTTTGTGGATTTGCCACTTCCATTATCTCGTATATAAAATCAGAGTCTGTGCTCTCGATTATTTTCCTTAGCTCCTGCCTGTCCTTATTGTTGCTATCCAGGATCAGTATATTCAACTTCTCCATTTTTGCCCCCTAAACTAACCAATATAATGTCGATGCAACCTATATATTTAGTACTATTATATAACAATCCAGTACCTTTTTCAACTTTAAAAAGCTATATAATTGACATTGGATACGCCGGAAGTAATGCCTGTCTAATACAAATTTAACACTACCTTGCCAGGCTGTACACCACAGCATAATATCAAATAACAGCCCATGTCTCATTGAGTCGTAGGCTGTTATCATTAGTACAGTTATTAAAATATATACTAGCAGCAGAACATCTGCCAGCAAAGGAATGTGGCTAGCAGGCTGCAGCACTCGCTGCCCCTGCCACTAGGGCGTCCGTATACGTCTCCCATATCCGAATACCACGAGCCACCATTTTCAATTATCTGCATAAACTGGCGGTACTGCATGTTGTTTGGCTCAAGCGACACTGCCCGCTGTATGTGTTCTATGGCTGTCGCCGTGTTGCCGAGCTTTTGGTTTGCGACAGCACTGTAGTAGTACCACCTTCCGCGTCTCTCAGCAAAAGGTACCTCCTCAAGCACCTTTAGTGCCTCATTGTAGTAGCCGTTGCTGATGAAATTGCCTGCTGCACGCACCTTGGGATTGTCATCCTGTGCACTGCTGCCTGCATTATTGTAGGTATAGCGGCCATAGAAACCACCAAACGGTCCACCTGATCCAAATGGATCACCTGCTCCCGGTCCACTACCATATGCTCCACCATAGGAGCTGCCGCCGTATGAGCTGCTGCTTCCCGCACCGCCATATCCACCGGCTCCGGCAGCACCGGACTGCTTTTCCTTCATTATCTGGTCATATGCCTGCTGCACCTGCTTAAACTTCTCCTCAGCCTGATCCTTGTTAGGATTGTTGATATTGGCATCAGGATGATATTTTCTGCTTAAGTTCCTGTAGGCCTTTTTTATTTCATCGTCACTTGCACTGCGGCTGACACCGAGCACCTGATATGGATCTATCATTTATGTTTCTTCCTTTTCTTCATCTGAATATACTCATACTTGCTCCACACACCGGAGTATAGAACATTTCTGATTATATCCGCATGTAAGAGAATTGGCAACCTCTCAAATATTTTTGCTGCCTCTGAAAGCATAGATGTCATCATAAGTCGACAGGATTTGTCAAATTTTTCCTGATCATTATTACAGCAATGCATGAGCTGTATAAGTGGATTATATGACTTCTTTTTCACATCATCCCCAATATCCTCATACGAATCCATTATATAAATAAATTTGCCCATATAGCAGCCAAATTCCTTCAGATCCTTCTGCCACTCATCCTGCTTCCACGCAAAAAGTATGCCGAGCATCTCTCCTGTCAGCCCCGCAACTGCATCAATATTGGTATCATTGCTCTTCTCGCACTCTGCAAGCCTTGCAATGTAGTCTTCTATCGCCTTAGCCTGTATCGGATAGCCTTTTTTTGCCTTCTCAAAGTCCTTTTTCAGCATCTCTGCGTATGTCTTCTTCGTCAGGCTCTTGTCATCCTTCCAGTCATCTATCAGATTGTAGTATGCAAGCAGGATGTTCATGGCTGCAGCATACTCTGTAATCTCATTGGTGCGAAGTGTACGCTTCTTCGTAGGGTGCACGCTGCATACAAATCCATCCCGCGTTACACTATCCGGCTCATACAAGCCTGTCAGAAGCACTATGAGAAAAGTCATGTCGTAGTTTAGTGCCATCTGTGCACGCCTGCCATACTGCGACTTCATTGTCTGGCACAGCCCACAATAATAGCTTTGATATATTTTTTTATTTTCCTCGGACAAGGTGTCCTTATTGACAGTTATATATCCAAACATTTCTCTTCTCCATGCTCTTATGTACAGGTATATATATTGACGTACCAGTACATCGAAAAATAAGTTTCTGGCTATATGACGCAGAATGAATTTTCATCTGCAAGGCGGAGGAATGAGGCGTAGCGGTGGCTACGTCGATTGACTACAACGCCGCAGATGGGAAATCAGGCAAGTCATATGGCTGGTTACTTATTATTCGATGTACTAGCTGCGTCTCACGAACTGCTCCCGGCACTTCGGACAGGTAATACAGATCTTGCCATGTCCTCTTGGCACCCTGACCTCCTGCTTGCACATAGGACACTTGAAGAACTTGTACTGCTTCCTCTGTGCAAAGCGCTTTTTCCTGCGCTCTGCCTTTACGGTCCACTCATACCTGGCATTTAAAAACTTCTGATTCTCTGCATAGCGCTTGTTTACATTTCTCGAAAATACACGAAAATACATATGTATCATCAGTCCTATAGCCAGTATATCAAGTATCGCCGACCTTGTAAATATTGAAACCACAAGTAATATCATTACTACCCATGACTCAGCCCTTGCAAGCTCGTCCATCCCGTTTCTTCCATTCATAAATCTGATAAATTTTTCTCTCATATTACCGCCTCGCCCTATATTTTCATTATAGCCAAATTCTTACCTCATACAGTGTCCACGCTATGAATTTGAGGTTTTAAATCGTTCTTTACATTTATTAAGATAATATTGAAGATAAAAACCGTCAATAGACCTATCGTCTTTTAAGAAACATTTTATATTTCGTTTATTAAAGTTGGTAAAAGGGCTTGATTTTTGGAAAAATGCTTGGTATATTAAATAAATATGCAGGACAGGTGATCGCGGCTGCAGGTGTCGAAAGACCGCAGGTGAGGAAAGTCCGGGCTTCATAGGGCAGGATGCCGGTTAACGGCCGGTGGAGGAAACTCTAAGGACAGTGCAACAGAAATATACCGCCACTTTTGTGGTAAGGGTGGAATGGCAGTGTAAGAGACTACCGCCTCACTGGTAACAGGGAGGGCACATGTAAACCCCATCCGAAGCAAGACCGAAACAAAGCTTTGACGTGGCCCGCCAGCTTTAGGTAGGTCGCTTGAGGCGTCTGGCAACAGGCGTCCTAGATAGATGATCACTCAACGACATAACCCGGCTTATCGTCCTGCGTATTTTAATAATCTAAAGCCTATTGGCGTTTCGTAAAATAACTTATTAGTAACGTGCGCCGCAAGGTGCACCATTAAAAATGCAACTGAGATATCTCAGTTGCATTTTGTTATTTCCCGGTAACTATCATTTGCTGTTGTATATGATGCAGTCTACCGGTAATTATTATTTGCTGTTGTATGTAATAAAGTCTACCGTCATCTCTATCTGCTCCTCGAAAGCCACATCAGGTGTACCGTCTCCCTTTTGCAGACCATAGCTTCCAAAATAAGAATGGCACCCGCCATCAATGACATACTCATATGTATCCTCCGGCAGGTTTGAGCGGTATTTGCGGTATTTGTCCATATCAAGCACTCCATCCTCTGAACCGTACACGCTAAAAACCCTCAGATCTGAATCCGACAGGTCAGCGGTAGAATATGCTGCAAAAAGATATAGTCCGTCAAACTCATCTACATGCTTTGACACATATTCTGCAGCCATGGCTCCGCCTAAGGAGTGGCCTCCCATGTACCATTCCTGTATGGATGGGTATATTTCCTTGTATTTTTCAATGATACCGTCTGCTGCATTCCGGTCCAATACTGCGAGGTTGCCCGGCATATGTACAAGTATGCACACGAAATTATTCTTTGCAAGCTCATGCATCAGCGGCGCATACGCCGTATACTGTACCCTGCCTCCCGGATAAAAAATCAATGCCTTTGTGGCTTTTTCCTTATCCTGCGGTGCAAAGGTTATCGTATAATTCTTAAGCTTTAAGTCGTATTGGGTGGCCTGTATACGCTTGTCCTTCTTTTCAATGGTAACCGCAACCTCTCTGTCTGAATCGATTGCAGCCTCCGCAATTGAATCTGCGCGATAATAATTTCCCACATAACAATTTACGGCAATACCGCCAATAGCCATGACTGCAATTGCCACAAGCAGTATTCTATACACAGCCGGAATGTGGGATTTTTTAGTTTTAAACATTAAAGCAGCTTCCTCCTACAAACTCACGAAGCAGTGAATTGTTTGGTATGCCGTCAGCCGGCATCGGAAGAAAGTAGTCTAAGAGCTTAAGCAGCCTCTTTGCCTCGAGATACTCCGGGCAGTCTCTTTCTATGCCAAAAAGCAACGGCTCCGCATACACCTTGAGCACCGCAAGCTCATACACAAGTGCAGAGTTGAACATCACATCCGCCTGTTCCTGGAAAGGAAAGATATTCTCCCTTTCACCCTTTCTGACAGACGGCCACATAGCGATGGTCTCCATGGCATTGGTACCTCGTGTACGCGCATCACGCACAATCCGGCGTATAAGTCTTTCATCTGTGGTGGAAAGAGGATTGTGCTCGTCAATATTGAGCTGTGTAAGCGCTGAGATATAGATTTTGAACTTGTGCTCAGGCGGGATAAGCTGTGAAAGCCTGTCATTTAGGCCGTGGATTCCTTCTATGACAAGTATATCATCAGCTCCTAACGTCAGCTTTCTTCCGCGGTACTCTCTCTTTCCTGTCTTGAAATTGAAGGATGGCATATCAACAGCCTCTCCTTTAAGAAGCCTGTTCATATCCTCATTGAACAGCTTTACATCAATAGATTCAAGGCACTCAAAATCAAAGCTTCCGTCCGGATGCTTCGGGCAAAACTCCCTGTCCACATAGTAGTCATCCAGACTTAACGGATGTGGCTTTCTGCCCTTTGCGATAAGCTGGATTGACAGTCTGTTGGCAAACGATGTCTTGCCTGATGATGAAGGACCTGCTATCATGACAAATTTCTTTTTGTCATCCGAAGCAATCTGCGCTGCAAGATTTCCTATCTTCTGCTCCATCAGTGCCTCCTGAAGCAGCATGATTTCCTGTCCCCTGCCTGCTGCAATCGCATCATTTAGTGAGCCTATCGTGCCTATTCCAAGCATCTTGCTCCATTCCCTGGAATCATCCAGCGTGTGAAACAGCTTATTTGATGTCACAAGCGGCTCAACACTCCTGCTGTGAGCGTCCGGAAAAAGAAGCACAAAGCCACTCTCATACGGCACTATATCAAAGTATTTGAGCATGCCTGTCGATGGTGCCATAAATCCGTAGAAATAATCCACCACACCATCCAGCTCATAGAGATTGACTCTGGAGCTTCTCCTGTAGTGCAATAACCTCTCCTTATCATGCAGCCCTTTTTCCTTGAAAAGTTGCTCCGCATACTGTGTTTTTGCACTGTGCTTGGTAATTGGGAGGTCTTTTTCCACAAATGAGTACATGCTGCATACTATCCTGTCGATATCATGCTCTGTCACGCTTTTCTCACTGTTTTCTCTGCTGCCTTGGTCTGTATCTTCATTATATTTTTCCTGTTGGCTGTCCGCACATTCTACTGCTTTCTCAAGCTGACAATAATAGCCTTCTCCGAGCGAATGCATCACATGAAGCTGTGTCATGCTGCCATATACATCGTATATAGCCCTCTGCAAAAGCAGCACAACACTTCTTCTGTATGTACGCCTGCCATCCCTGTCAGCTGTCGTCACAAAGCTAAGCTCACAGTCACTTTTTATTTTCTTATTCAGTTCACGAAGCCTGCCGTTTACAATTCCAAGGATTATGTCATCCTCATAATAATCCTTGAATCTGTCTGCTACGGCTTCTAAAGTATCACTTTCTGATGCTGTCACTGCCATGACCTGTCCATTGGGCAAGGTCACCTTCACACTATATTCCTGCATTTCTTATTGCCCCCATAGTCGAATATGCTGCCTCATTGTATGCCATCATCTCGTTTATCTGCTCGATTCTGTCCATGATGGAATCACTCATCTCCTGTGTCCTTAGCTGCTGCATGATGGCAGCCAGCTTGTGGTGTTCCCTGACAAGGAACTTCCGAAGCACCGGATTACCGTTTTTGATAAGTACAGGTCCGTACAAATCGCATACAGTAACCGTCGTCTCGTCCATATTGTCCCATGCGGAATTGTCCGCACACGGCACACATCTGAACATCGGATAGTATTTTCCGTCCTCCAAAATCATATCCTCATCAACTATCTTATAGCCTGTGTTCCTTACATATTCACGGACTTTGCTCACTTCCGACTGTGGCTGCAGAATCAGCTCCTTTGCCGACCTGCACACTGTCTGTCCTGCGGTTAAAATGTGAATAACAAGCTCTCCTCCCATTCCTGCTATGACAATAGAGTCAACCTCTCCGTCGTGTATCGCTTCAAGCCCATTGGAAAGCCTTGTGGTAATCTGCTCTGTCAGACCGTTTGCCCGTATATGCTCATTGGCGCGCTCAAGCGGTCCCTTATTTATATCAACAGCAATTGCTTTCGGTATTATATTACCCTGCACCAGGGCAATAGGCACATAGCCATGGTCGGTTCCCACATCACACAGCGTGTAGCCGGCCGTGACCATTGATGCCACTGCCTTCATTCTTCTGGATAGCCTAATCATCTTACTCTAAGTAGTCCTTAAGCTTTCTACTTCTGCTTGGATGACGAAGCTTTCTTAGCGCCTTTGCCTCAATCTGGCGGATACGCTCACGAGTGACGTTGAACTCCTTACCTACTTCTTCAAGTGTTCTGGCTCTGCCGTCCTCTAAGCCAAAGCGGAGTGTGAGTACCTTCTGCTCTCTCTCTGTAAGAGTGCCAAGCACCTCCTCAAGCTGCTCCTTAAGGAGTGTGAATGCTGCCGCATCAGCAGGAACCGGTACATTATCATCCTTGATGAAATCACCAAGATGTGAATCCTCCTCCTCACCGATTGGAGTCTCAAGTGAAACAGGCTCCTGCGATATCTTGAGTATCTCACGCACACGCTCTACCGGCATGTTCATCTCCTTGGCAATTTCCTCCGGTGAAGGCTCTCTGCCAAGCTCCTGAAGGAGCTGTCTTGACACACGGATAAGCTTGTTGATTGTCTCAACCATATGCACAGGAATACGGATTGTTCTGGCCTGATCAGCTATGGCTCTTGTGATAGCCTGGCGGATCCACCATGTGGCATATGTAGAGAATTTGTAGCCCTTCTTGTAGTCGAACTTCTCAACTGCCTTGATAAGACCTAAGTTTCCCTCCTGAATCAGGTCAAGGAAAAGCATTCCTCTTCCCACATATCTCTTTGCGATGCTGACAACAAGACGCAGATTTGCTTCTGCAAGACGCTTTTTGGCATCTGCTCCCTTGTCCACATCCCTCTGCAGTGTCTTTATTTCTTCCTTTATCTCAGCCTTTTCCTCTTCCGATGCACCATCAAGGCGGCCCTTTAGTACATTAATCTTCTCGATTGCTACCGCTCCGTCCTCCATATTCTGGGCGAGCTCAATCTCCTCATCTGCTGAGAGAAGAGGTACCTTACCGATTTCCTTAAGATACATACGGACAGGATCCTCGACGCTGACTCCCTCCGGTACTGAGAGGTCAATCTTTTCAACCTCTACCTCATCCTCATCATCGAGTATGATATCATCATCCACGTCATCATCATTGCTGATTTTAAGCACGTCTATGCCGTTTTGCTCGAGATAATCAATTACCATCTCAAACTTCTCCGGATCCAGATTTAAGTCCTTGAAAAAATCTGCAATTTCCTGATATTCGAGCATATTCTTTTTCTTTTTTCCAAGCTCAAGAATCTCAATAAGCTTCTGCTGGAATTTCAGTTTCTGCTCCTGCTCCTGTGCCATGTCTTTTTGTTCCTTTTTCTTTGCCATTTTATTTTCCTCTTTATTCTGGTATTTTTTGCAATTCTTCGAGTGCTCGCTTATCCTCAATAATCCTCATCATGCCCTCCATATCTGTAGGTGCCAGATGCTTTGAGCGATAGTCTATGCTGTTTTGCTTGATACGGACAACGGTTTCCCTGAGTGCGGTTGCCTTGTCATTTTTGCCCTCCACCTGATGGATTGTGGCATTGAAAAGCCCTGCCACCTCACGCTGTTCGTCCTCATCGGTAAACATGCTTACTATCCTGGCCGGATTTACTGTATGCGTGGTATCGTACTGTGAAAAAACCTCATTAGCCACCTTGTGGTACAGCTCTTCGGTAAAGTCATCTGCACTGATACGCCCCTTTATCCTGTCAAAAAGTGAATTATCCTCTATGAGCCATGTGAGGAGAAGCTTCTGCGACTGCTTCATGCCATCCTCCTTTTTATTTTTCTCATTGATTCCACTTTTAAGCTTTGTCTGGGGCTTTACGATACCGCCCTTCATTGCCATACTGTTTACGAGCTTTCTTAAGTCGTCGTATGGTATGCTGTACTCTCTGGACACTGCCTGCGTATAGTTTGTCCGCTCAAGCTCCTCGGTAAAACCAAGCAGCTTCTTTGCGATTTCATTATAAAATGCGGTTTTTGACTCGGGATCGTCCATATCATAGCCTGCCTGCATGATCCGTATCTGAAACATAAAGCTGTTTTCAGCCTTTTTGATACGCTCCTCATACTCCTGTGCGCCAAGCGCCTTGATAAACTCATCCGGGTCCTTGTACGGCCGCATGTTAATGACCTTTGTTGTGATGCCTACCTCCTTGAGTATCGGAATCGCACGCAGCGCTGCCTTTACCCCGGCGCCATCACTGTCATATGTCAGATACACCTCATTGGTGTATCTCTTTAATAGTGAGGCATGTCCGCTCGTGAGCGCCGTACCAAGCGACGCCACCGCATTGTCAAAACCCGCCTGATGCAGTGCTATGACATCCATGTAGCCCTCACACAAAAGGAGCTGGTTTTTCCTCGTGCTCCTTGCTATATTAAGTCCGTAAAGATTACGACTCTTATCAAATATCTTTGTCTCCGGAGAGTTTAAATACTTTGGCTCTCCGTCACCCATCACTCGGCCTCCAAAGCCTATGACACGGTTGTGCACATCCATAATAGGAAACATCGCACGATTCCAGAACTTATCGTGCCCGCCTCTGACCTCATCTATCGTCACAAGACCTGTCTCCTTAAGTATCTCATCATCATAGCCCTTGCTGCGCAGATACTTGTACAGATCATCACTGTACTGGTCCGAGTAACCAAGCCCGAACTTCTGCATTGTCTCATCGGACAGCTCTCTCTTTTTGAAATACTCATGTGCCTTCTGTCCTCTCGGTCCACGAAGCAGCATATAAAAATACTTTGCAGCCTCTTTATTTATCTCAAGCAGCTGTGTGCGCCTGTCTGCTTCTCTCCTTTGTGCTGATGTCATCTCCTGCTTGGGAAGCTCAATTCCCACACGGTCTGCAAGCTCCTGCATGGCCTCTGGGAAGGTGAAGTTCTCATACTGCATGAGAAATGTAAATACATTGCCTCCGGCTCCACAGCCGAAGCAATAGTACATCTGCTTATTCGGTGAGACGGAAAAGGATCCTGTCTTTTCGTTATGGAATGGGCATAATCCAAAATAGGTACTTCCCTTTTTCTGAAGATGCACGTAGCTTCCTATAACATCGACTATGTCATTTCGCGAGCGTACCTCCTCTATAAGCTCGTCAGAGTAGTACGGCATTTTATCATCCCCTTACTGTTCTTCTTTGTTGTCGCCCGGCGAGCGCGTCTGCAGTGCGCTCACCAGGCGGTTTTTACAGAATTATAAATAATCTCAGTAACCATCGATTTCCCATGCTACCGGTACGAAATACTCGTGGAACTTCGTGGTGGCATACTGGTCTGTCATGCCTGATATATAGTCGCATATGATGCGCCCCTTGTCATCACCCTGCCCTAGCATGGCGAGATACTTCTGCGGCAGCTCCTCTATATGCTCCATATAATAGAAATAAAGCTGCTTGAGCATCGCCTTGGCCTTTTTCTCCTCGCTTTTTGCGACTGGATTGTTATAGAGGTTTGCGAACATGAATTTACGCAAATCCTGCATTGCCTGCGCGGACTCTTCTGACATGCATATATCGTCCTTTCCCATGCTGTTTGTGATGATATTGTGCACCATATGATTGAGCCTGGCCTTGGTGCTGTGTCCAAGCGTGTTTCTTATCTCAAGCGGTATATCATCCTCGCACAGAAGCTGTGCGCGGATTGCATCATCAAAGTCTGAATTTATGTAGGCTATCTTGTCTGAAAGCCTGACTATTTTGCCCTCTAAGGTGTGTGGCATGAGCGAGGTCTGGTGATTTAGCATACCATCTCTGACCTCCCAGGTCAGATTGAGTCCTGCCCCGTCCTTTTCGAGCTTCTCCACTATGCGCACACTCTGCTCATTATGCTTAAAGCCACCCTCGTATATCTCATTGAGGATGCGCTCACCCGCATGTCCAAACGGGGTATGCCCCAGGTCGTGTCCCAGTGCTATAGCCTCCACCAGATCCTCATTCAGTCTTAGTGCCTTGGCTATTGTCCTGGCATTCTGCGACACCTCAAGTGTATGCGACATACGTGTGCGGTAATGGTCGCCCTTTGGCGTAAGAAACACCTGTGTCTTATTTTTCAGACGCCTGAATGCCTTGCTATGCAGTATCCGGTCCCTGTCCCGCTGAAAAACAGGCCTGATATCGCACTGCGGCTCATCATAGTCCCTGCCTCTTGAGTTGATGCTCAGGCATGCGAACGGACTAAGTATTTCCTGCTCACGTTTTTCTATCTGCTCGCGAATAGTCATTTATCTGCCTCCTCGCTGTCACAGTCGTTATGTTCTGCTGCTATTCACACACAAATGTAACAAATAGCGTTACATTTCACTAATAGTGCTCTACACTAATTATGCTCTACACTAGTTATTATTCGACGTGATTTTTAAAAATCCTTTTTTTATTTCTTTTTACTTTAATTTTCTTTCGGCAAAAATTAAATGCTATATCAATTACCACCGAGCACATGGCGCAGCATCTGAAGCTGTCCGCCTGTTATTTCATTGTCGTAGCTTCCATAGTAAAATTTATCGTCTTTTGCCAGTATGCAGCCCACCCAGGTGCCCACATGACTGTCACTCTCTATGGCATCCTTCATGGATTTGTAGCCCTCTATTGTAAAATAGGCATCATAGCCCTTGAAGTCTGCCGGATTTATTTTCACTGCACCAAAGGTATCCTCAAGACTTTTTATGAAATCCTCATCGCACTCCGTATAGCCTGTGACATCCTTGCTGTAGCGCGACTCTGACTGCCACTCCTCATCCCACATGAGAAAAACGCTGCAGTCCTTCCATGAATTGCTTTTTTCAACTACAGACAGCTTCTTGTATGAATTTGATGCGTTGCCCGCCATCTGTAAATATGTATCGTCACCGTTCTTATTCATATATAAGAGATTTGATGCTGCAACCTCATAGTACCTGCTGCTATAGTCCTGATCCTTGTATACAATATAGCCAAGCGGACTGCCAGTCCCTGCATAGTCAAGCTCTATGGTTATCGGAATATACACCTGACTGTCATAAACCATAGGCCCAAGCCTGTCATCATTTGTGATACAGCTTGCGACCTTTTCATACTCAGCCGGCTCGTTTGAAGGCGACATGAAATATGTGTAAACAACAATAATTGCAATGACAACGACCGGCACAATGACTATTACAGCTTTTAATGTTTTCCTTCGAACCCTGCGTCTGTGAATGCGCACTTTCCTGTCTGCATGCTCATCGCAATACCTGTATTTCACCAGTCTGTATACAACAAAAAGCTCCAGCACAAGTAAAAGCACAGCAAAGGCCATCATACAGCCGGCCTGCCACATCACCTTGTGATTGACAAATTTCTTATCTATAAACCTAAGTGGTATAAGTATAATCGTCCAAAAAAGCGTATTTCCCAACACATACCGTGCATATATTTTCCTGCTTTTTATTACGATAAGCGGAAAAAGTGAAACAATCACTGTCAGCATGAGCACAATTGCAAAAAAATATCCCCATATCTCTGACAGGGTTGAGCCGTACAGTGCCTTGAAATACTGCGCCGGACCAAGCTTTTTGATATTGCCCCAGCCTGAGTATTTTGAGATAAAGAGCACTACCGTGCCGATAAACCATGTCAGTATATAGATGCCCATGTAGCATGCCATATTTTTCCTTGCAAAGCTGCCCTTCCTCATAACGGAATATGACACAAGCACCCCTGCAAGCACAGGAAATCCGCCCACTCTGCCAATCAAAAGATTTACATACTCCATAACAGCAAAGGACAAAACAAACACACATATTACATTAATATAAGATAGATTCAATCTCTTCACGCTGCAATCCCATCTCCAATATAATAATCAAATTCCTGTGACAGCTGTACCCCTCAGTGTGGCAGGCAACGGTTACAGACCATTAATAGCCAATAGGCTTTCAAAATTATCTGCACAAAATAAAATAGGAAGCCGTTCACCGACTTCCCTGTTAATGCAGGAGATGGGACTTGAACCCACACGATATTGCTACCACAGGCACCTGAAGCCTGCGCGTCTGCCAATTCCGCCACTCCTGCGAACAAGCATTATTCTACCAAAAAGTTTAGAATAATGCAAGCATAAATTTAAAAAACTATGCGAAATGTACGAAAAACTATAAATCTGTTACTACACCAGCTTTGATATATCTAAAACCAGTGCATCAACCTCCTCCTGTTTTGTGGCCCAGCTGGTGCAGAATCGTACTACAGTGCCTTCCTTCTCTCTTCCCATCTCTTCAAAATAGTACTTCTCGGCAAGTGTCTTCTTCTGCTCATCCGATAAAATCACAAACTGCTGATTTGTAAAGCTCTCAACCCAAAACGGAACCTTTTTCTGTTCAAATGCCTCTTTAATCTGCATGGCAAGCTCATCAGCACGCTTTGTCTTTTCAAAATAATCGCCATTCTCAAGCATAGTGGCAAACTGTAAGCCCATCAGCCAGCCCTTTGCAAGCACTGCACCGTTTTGCTTCATATAAGCCTTAAAACGATACTTGATATCCTCAGCATTTATAACCAGCGCTTCGCCAAAGAGCGCACCACACTTTGTGCCACCGATATAAAATACATCTGAAAGTCTTGCAAAATCATAGAGTGTTAGGTCATTTTTATCTGAGCCCAGTCCATAGCCCATTCTCGCACCATCAACAAACAGGTACATGCCGTATTTCTTGCAGACAGCACTGATATCGCAAAGCTCTCTTTTCGTGTAAAGAGTACCCTGCTCAGTCGGAAATGAAATATAAACCATCTTTGGCTCCGTCAGATACTCAGGCCTTGCATTGTCATAATACTCTGCAGCACACGCCTCAATCTGCGCAGCACTGATCTTACCATCCGTGTTAGGAAGCGCAAGAATCTTATGACCTGTATTCTCAATAGAAGCTGCCTCGTGGCAATTGATATGTCCCGTATCCGCTGCAATCACGCTCTGCACCGGTGAAAGCGCCGCCGCAACCACAACATAATTGGCCTGCGTAGCACCCGGAATAAGTTTAATCATGGAATCATCTCTGCCAATAAGCCCCTTAATAATCTGCTCAGCCTTATCGCACCACTCATCCTCACCATATCCCGGATAGCTGGTTGTATTTGTATCCGCCAGTGCCTTCAAAATGCAATCAAATGCACCGCGGTTGTAATCATTATTAAATCTAATCATAAAAATCTTTCCTTTCCTGTCTTATCAATCAATATAGGGCGCCTGCTCTGCAACAACCGAAGCCTTGCGGAAGATGGGTTGCAAGACGTCCGGGGGACGTCTGTTCTGCAACGACCGAAGCGGAGCGAAGACCGCAAGACATCCGGAGGATGTCTGCTCTGCGCCGACCGAAGCAAAGCGGAGACCTTGGACCCATGGGGAC
>OJMJ01000317.1_pt1 | contig 25442 bp, 20 predicted proteins | sample 1597181 | NCBI WGS metagenome assembly OJMJ01 (sample SAMEA2452126, study PRJEB22498) | human gut metagenome | biome: human feces; feature: human gut; material: feces | place: Australia | collected 2012
AGAACATACCCTTCTTCATCTCACCACCGTACCATGTGTTGATGATAACCTGCTCCTTAGAAGTTACGTTGAAAGCAACGCAAGTCTCTGAGTGCAGACCGAGCTCCTTGTAGTTCTCTACCTTAGCCTTAGATGCGTTGTAAACAACGAAGTTAGGCTCGAAAGACTCAAGCTCCTCAGCTGTAGGACGGATGAACATGTTTGTTACGAAGTGAGCCTGCCAAGCAACCTCAACGATGAAACGAACAGCCATACGTGTATCCTTGTTAGCTCCGCAGAAACCGTCTACTACATAGAGGTTCTTGTTGCAAAGCTCCTTCTTGGCGATATCCTTTACCGTTGCCCAAACCTCTTCAGACATCGGGTGGTTGTCATTCTTATATTCCTCTGAAGTCCACCATACAGTGTCCTTAGAGTTCTCGTCCATTACGATGTACTTGTCCTTAGGTGAACGACCGGTATAGATACCTGTCATTACGTCGACAGCACCGAGTTCAGTCTGCTTACCTACCTCGAAACCTTCGAGACCTGCTTTTGTCTCCTCTTCGAACAACTTCTCATAAGACGGATTGTGAGCGATTACTGTAGAACCAGTAATTCCGTACTGTGTCAAATCTAACTTTGCCATTTTTTTTGAAAATATTATTTAGATGTGAATATAGATCAACTTCCGTAGGCCTGGCTCCTCTATTGCCTGATCGGGGCCGTCGTTTCTGCTCAGGCGACTTTCATTGTCTTTGTATAAATATGTGTAAGTCGGCACGACGTAATTGTCGTTCCTTTTATTTACCACCGCAAAGTTATGAAAAAACTATAAGATAACAATGTTTCTGAGTGACAAAATTTGCTTGGGTGTAATCTTTTTTATGTTAAAATATCGCAAAATCTAACATCTGTGTGCGGTTTGCAATTTACACGTTGCAAATTAATGCGGATTTATATGTAATTTTGCATGGTTCAACTTGCGCCTTAAACCTATGGGCGCATTTTTTGTAAATATACGGACCTATGAAAAAGCAACTTGTTTGAATAATTATAAACACAACTTATAGCTATGAAAATTATAGATTTTAGCAAATCAAACTCCATCATAAATAAGTATATGGCGGAGATGCGTGACAAGGATTATCAGACCAACCGTCTGTTGTTCCGCAACAATATTATGCGTGTGGGCGAACTTATTGCCTACGAACTTAGCAAAACTTTCGACTATGAGGAGCGTGACGTGCAGACTCCATTGGGTGTGGCTAAGGTGAATGTGCCTACAGACAAGCTGGTGCTTGGCACTATATTCCGTGCCGGATTGCCTTTCCATCAGGGTTTCCTTAACATATTCGACCATGCAGGCAACGCCTTTGTTAGTGCTTATCGCGAGTACGAGGATGCCGACCATACAAAGGTGGGCATACATGTGGAGTATCTTGCCACTCCTGACCTTAACGATGCTACATTGCTTATCGTAGATCCGATGCTTGCCACAGGCGGCTCAATGGAGATGGGATATAAGGCTTTGCTTACTAAGGGCAAGCCTAAGAAGGTGCATGTGGTGTGCGTAATGGCTGCGCCGGAGGGTATTGAGCATATCCGCAAGACATTCCCTGAGGACACTACTATATGGTGTGCTGCTGTTGACCCAGGTCTTAACGAGCATAAATATATCGTGCCTGGATTTGGCGATGCTGGCGACTTGTGCTACGGAGGAAAAATATAAGGCTCCTTGCGCCGTATACCGATGTATAAAATTTCTATTGGGAAGCTTATCGGCGAGTGACTTAAAGGAATGTATTGCAGGGCTTTGACAAAAACCGACAATACACCCTATTGTAGGCAAAACCCTTTGGGTTTCAATAAAAGGATTGAAGGATGGTCTTACGAGAGCAAGCTCTCGACACCCATCCTTCAATCCTTTTATTTATGCAGCAAGCTGCACTTTGCCCACAATAGGGCGATAAACATAAAAAACATTGGCGCACAACTTGACGCTATACTTTTTTCACACATTTAAAACCCATTAGAGTCTTTTCCTAAATCAGAACATATACATTGTTTCTGTTTCTGCATCAAGATAATAATGTTCACTTTGATCGTGTATTGGTGAGAAGTTCCAAAGTATCGTTCACTTGGAAAGATATGCGCCAATGTTTTTCTTGTTTATAGCCCGATGTGGGTATAGTTCTGCTTTTGCAGAACCGATAATAAAACAAAAAGGAAGAATGAGGGTTTTGCCCACATCGGGTGTTTTTACTGTTTTTGTCAAAGCCCTGCCAGAGTTTCAAGCCCCCAACAAGACTTTGTTTTGCAGTTTATTATGCCTCGCGCTGGCGTGTACCCATACGGGCTTCAACTACATTCACCACGTAGTCGCCAAGCTTCTCACACTCTGATACGATGTCCATGTACATAGTACCTATAGTGTAGGTGTACTTATGGTCGTTGACGTCGTTGATGTTTTGCGAGCGCAACTGGTTGCGATAGTTGTTAATCTCGTTTTCAACGTTGAACGAGCGGTTTACGTCAAGATTGTCGCGGCGACCGGTAAGCATAACGTTCATCTGTGTAAGCGAATCGTCGGTAAGTTCGAACATCTGATGCAAGTGCTCGTACTGCTGTTCTGTGAAGTCTTCTTTGCCTTTAAACTTGCGGCTTATAGTGCGTGCAAGGTTGTAGCAAGAGTCGCCTATCGACTCAATCTCTGTTATCTCGCGAAGCATAGCACGTATCTTGGCCTTTGTTTCGTCAGAGAGATGAGCGTCGGACACGTTGTCGAGATAATTGGCTATCTCTATCTCCATGTTGTCTGAAATGCTTTCGTACTTCTCGATACGAGTAAAGAGCTTTGTGAACTGGGCGTCGTCCTTAACGCCAAGCAACTCTCTCACCATACCGAACATACGCTGTATGCGCTCGGCAAACGACTGTATCTCCTTCTGTGCCTCAAGTACCGAGAGCTCAGGAGTCTTCATGATAGCTGTGCCACCGATATAGCGCAGACGGAAGTCGTCCTCGTCTTTCTTGGCAGATGGCTTGATGATGTAGCATACAAAGCGCTCCATTTGAGGTATGAGCCAGATAAGAATACTGGTGTTGCATACGTTGAATGTTGTGTGGAATGCGGCAAGTACCACAGAAAGACGTGTTGCGTCGATGTGGTCGGCATGCGGATCTACACCTACAAAACTGCATACCATATCGATGAATGGATAGAAAATGCAGAGAACCCAAATAACACCGAATACGTTGAACGTTAGGTGTGCCAAGGCTGCACGGCGAGCCTGTGTGTTGGCTCCCATAGCTGCGATGTTTGAGGTTATGGTTGTGCCGATGTTCTCGCCCAATACGAGAGCAATACCCATATATATAGGTAGTACTCCACTAGAACAGAGCACCATGGTGATAGCCATAAGGGCTGCCGACGACTGCATGCAGAACGTCAATACGGTGCCAATGCCAAGGAATGAGAATATTGTGGCATAGCTGTCTTTGTCGAAGGAAGAGAAGAAATCGATAACCGACTGGTTGTGGCTTAAGTCCATTTCCTTGCCCGTTGCACCCAAGGTGGAAATGGCGAAGAACATAAACGCAATACCAAAGATAAAGTCGCCTACATAGCGGCGCTTCTTGCTGTAGATAAGTAGCAAGGCAAAGAAGAATGCGGGGAACACAAGGTCGGCCATGTTGAATGAGAAGCCTAATGTCATGATCCATGCCGTGAACGTGGTACCAATATTGGCACCCATAATAACGGAGATTGCTTGGGCAAGTGTTAACAATCCTGCGTTGACGAATGATACGGTCATCACTGTCGTCGCAGTAGACGACTGCACCGAAGCTGTTACAAACATACCAGTCAGCAGACCAGTAAAACGGTTGGTAGTCATTGCTCCAAGGATATGGCGAAGCTGCGAGCCAGCCATCTTCTGGAGAGCCTCACTCATCACCTTCATACCATAGATGAGTAGAGCCAATGATCCGATGATCTTAAAAATAATCCAAATCGACATATTTTAATTTTATTTAGTGGCAGTATTGCGCTTTGTGTCGAAAAACGGAGTATCTTTGCTATTCCGAAACATTAGGGAGATGTTGTCTGCCCACTTCGGTTCAGAGTATTAACCCTTAAACGTGTAATCAGAATGAAACAGTTGATACAAATCCGTTGCAAAAATAATAAAAAAACTTTAAAAGTAGAAACGGGAAGTAATCTTTCTGATATTTTTAGCAAGTTAAATATAGATATGCCCTATCCGCCAGTTAACGCCAAGGTCAACAACAAGGTGGAGGGAATGCACTATCGTGTGTATAATTCGAAGGATGTGGAGTTTTTAGACATCACAACACCATCGGGTTCAAGAGCCTATACACGCACGCTTTTCTTTGTGCTTTGCAAGGCTGTACACAAGCTGTTTCCTGGCAGTAGGGTGGTGATAGACATACCTGTATCCAATGGTTATTATTGCGACTTGCGTATTGGTAGACCATTGACGGTAGACGATGCAACGGCCATTAGGCAGGAGATGCAGAGCATCGTAAACCGTGCTATACCTATTCGCCGGCATGAGGTGCCTACAGAGGAAGCTATTGCTATGTTTGAGAAGTATGGCCATCACGACAAGGCTTTGTTGTTGCGTACAACTGGCAAGCTGTATACATTATATTATGATATAGAGGGGTTTGTTGACTATTTCTATGGTACGATGCTTACCAATACGGCACAGCTCACTTTGTTTGGTGTGGAGAAGTATTATGACGGATTGCTTTTGCGCATTCCTTCTATGCTCAATCCTATGCAGCTTGGTACGCTGATACGTCAAGACAAGATGTTTGAGATATTTCAGGAGCATCACCGTTGGCAGCGTTTGCTCGGCATGTCTACTGTGGGTATGTTTAACGAAGCTGTTAGTCAGGGACATGCTACAGAGATAATAAATGTGTCGGAGGCTTTGCAGGAGAAGAAGATTGCGCATATTGCCGAGGAGATAAGTAAAAGGGAGAGTGTGAAGATGGTGCTTATTGCAGGCCCTTCGTCTTCGGGCAAGACAACAACATGCAAGCGTTTGAGTATACAGCTTGTGTGCAATGGTATACGGCCTGTGCCAATATCGCTTGACGACTATTTTGTTGACCGTGAGCTTACACCGCGTGATGAGAAGGGCGAATACGATTTTGAGTCAATTCATGCTCTTAACCTTGAGTTGCTTAACAAGCAGCTTGCACAACTATTCCGTGGCGAGGAAGTGGAGTTACCAAAGTATAACTTTATTAAAGGCAAGAGCGAGCAGAGCGGGGTCAAGATGCGTATGCATCCTGGTGATGTGCTCGTTATAGAAGGCATACATGCGCTTAATCCCGAATTGACAGCCCAAATAGATGACGCTCTTAAATATCGTGTGTATGCATCGGCACTTACCACTATACTCCTTGACGACCATAACTATATACCTACAACGGATAATAGATTGTTGCGTCGCATTATTCGCGATGATAAGCAACGTGGATGTACGGCTAAAGACACTATAGGACGTTGGGCTTCGGTGCGTGCGGGAGAGAATAAGTGGATTTTCCCATATCAGGAGAATGCCGACGCAATGTTTAATACGGCTATGATTTACGAACTTGCTGCTATCAAAAAACAGGCTGAACCTTTGCTTGAACAGGTACCGGAGAATTGTGACGAGTATGCTGAGGCTTATAGACTGCGTAAGTTTCTTGGGTATTTCTCTGCTATAGATCATTCGGCTTTGCCACCTACATCTCTATTGAGAGAATTCTTGGGAGGTAGCTCGTTTACATATTGATAGAAAAGTAAATGTGAAAAAACAGGTAAAAAATTTTGCGGTGGAATAAAAAATTACTACCTTTGCACTCACGATTGTCCTATGGTGTAATGGTAGCACAACAGTTTTTGGTTCTGTTTGTGGTGGTTCGAATCCGCCTGGGACAACATAATGATGGCTTTCTCTTTATAATAGAGGAAGCCTTTGTTGTTTTACGTCGCAAAGGAGAAAATTGTGGCACATCGTTGATGTGCGTTGTGTTTCCTAAAACGCAAAGAGGTCGTTAATCTTAAGATTAACGACCTCTGTATGGGTTTGATAACAAACTTGATTAAGCGAGCTTGCTGATATGCAGGCACAAGCTTGACTTCAAGTTTGCAGCCTTGTTCTTGTGGATGATGTTAGTCTTAGCCAACTTGTCCAGCATTTTCTGAACAGAAGGATAGAGCTTTACAGCCTCTTCCTTGTCCGTCATGGCGCGCAATTTGCGGACAGCATTGCGCATCGTCTTTGCGTAGTATCTGTTGTGCAAAGCCTTAGCCTTGTCCTGACGGATTCTCTTAAGTGATGATTTGTGATTTGCCATCTTCTTTTTATTATTCTTTTTATTTTTTTTCTTGATTGTAGTCCCTAGGAGAGTCGAACTCCTCTTTAGAGAATGAAAATCTCTCGTCCTAACCGATAGACGAAGGGACCAGCGATGCTTGATTTAAGCGGATGCAAAGGTACGACTTTATTTTAGTCCCACCAAATTTTAATTGGAGTTTTTTATTAAAATGGTGTATTTTTCAGTAATTTTGCCGTCAAAATCATAATTATCGGCAAAAATGCTCGTAAAAACCAATGCTATTGTGCTTAACTCATTGAAATATGGGGAGTCACAGATTATCGTAGATATGTTTACTGAGATGTATGGACGACTGTCTTTCATGCAACGTATTCCACGCACTTCTCGTTCGGGTGTGAAGAAACAATTCTTTCAGCCACTTACAATTCTTTCAATAGAGTTCGACTTCCGTCCTTCGCAGAAGCTTCAACGTATTAAAGAGGCGGCGGTAGCATGTCCGTTTGTGTCAATCCCGTTCGATGCTTTAAAATTATCGATAGCTATGTTTGTGGCTGAATTTACTAGTTACTGTACACGTTCTGAGCAAGCAAACCGACCGTTGTACCTGTTCGTGGAGAATTCTGTGCGTTGGTTGGATGCCTGTACAAACGGTTTCGCCAACTTCCACATTATATATATGTTGCATCTTTCGCGTTTCGTGGGTTTTTATCCCAACCTTGATAGTGGCGTAGGTAAGACATGGTTTGATATGCGTTCGGGATGTTTTACTGGCAGTATGCCCGCTCATAATGATGTGCTGCAGCCAGATGAGGCCAATAAGATAAGATTACTTATGCGACTCAATTATACAACAATGCGGCTGCTCTCGCTATCACGCAGCGAGCGCAACCGCATTGTAGAGGTTGTTTTGCAATATTATAGACTTCATCAACCAGGCTTTCCTGAGATGAAATCGTTGCCTGTCCTGATGCAGTTATTCTGCTAACAGATAAGATATTGCTGTGTTAAAGGATGGCTATCAACTCTTGTTAATAAGAGATATTGTTAGTCGTCGCCGAACGAAATCATACCGCTTACTCTTTCGTCTTCCTCACGAGGCTTAGCAATGCCTTTCTCGTCAACAATGCGTCGGCGTAGTTCGTTGAGTTGCTGAAGTGTACGCTTGTATGTAGGAGTAGTATCGACTGTGAGTATAACTTCCTCGTTGTCGAGATCGTCAGCAGAGAAACGGAAGATGTGCGGGCGTCGTTTTGTTACTGTTCCGCCCTTGTCGTTGCCGTAGTAATGTATACGACGGTTGTCGTTCTTTATCTTAATCTCAACCTGTTTGTCATCCTCTTCTTGTGCTATCTTCTTGATATGACTGTTCATTCCGTCCACATTCTCGATACCGAAGCCTGTGGCGAGGATAGTAACTTTGACCTTGTTGCCGAGATCTGGGTCTAAACCGATACCCCACTTTATCTCGAAGTCGGAACCAAACTGCTCCATGAAGTCATTCACCTCGTTCATCTCCTCCATCATCAAGCCACCAGAGTTGGGTGTATCGTTATTTGAATCCTTTGAGAAATTGATGCTGAGAAGAATCTTCTTTGCGTTGAATACATCATTATCGTTAAGCAATGGAGAGTTGAGGGCGTCGGCAATAGCTTGCTTAACACGTCCTTCGCCCTCGCCATAGCCTGTAGACATAATTGCTACACCACCATCCTTGAGCACGGTCTTTACATCGTTAAAGTCGAGATTGATAAGTCCGTGGTTGGTGATTATTTCAGCGATAGACTTTGCAGCTACAGAGAGTGTGTCGTCAGCCTTTCCGAATGCATCCAGCACAGTAAGGTCAGGGTATATTTTGCGTAGGCGCTCATTATTGATTACAAGTAGTGCGTCTACGTGCTTTGCCATTTCTTCAACACCGTCAAGAGCCTGGTCTATCTTACGTTTGCCTTCAAAACGGAACGGAATGGTTACGATACCAACAGTAAGAATTCCTAGTTCTTTGCTTACACGGGCTATAACAGGAGCCGCACCTGTTCCAGTGCCGCCACCCATTCCTGCCGTGATGAATGTCATTCTTGTACCATCAGTAAGCATTTGTTTTATGGCATCAAGACTCTCTTCGGCTGCTTGACGTGCTTTAGCAGGTTTGTTTCCTGCTCCAAGACCTTCAGTGCCAAGTTGTAATAGCACTGGTACTGGCGAATCGTTAAGAGCTTGGTTGTCGGTGTTGCACAGCACGAACGATACGTCGTGTATGCCTTCACGGTACATGTGGTTGACAGCATTGCCGCCACCGCCACCGACACCGATTACCTTGATAATCGTATTGTTTTCTTTTTCTGGTGTGCAGAAGTCCACCATCATATTATTATTGTTGTCTGGCATAGTGTTAATCAGTTTTATTCGTTGTTTTCAGGTTCTACGAGCGATCGTCCAAATTGCTTCAGTGAGCCAAAGAATCGGTGTATTGGTGAGTTCTTCTTGCGCTCCTCTTCTTCCTTGGCTTTGCGTGTTTCTTCTTCTTGTTTGATACGTTCGGCTTCTTCCTTTGCTATGCGCTCCTTCTCTTCACGTTTTGTGCGTTCTTCCTCGGTTTCGTGAGGCGTAGTTGCGTTTGGCTGTGTGGTAGTTGTGCCGTTTGTAGTGCCTGTTGTAAATGCTGCGTTGAACTGCTGGTTGTCAAATAGTGAATTGCCAAAGGGGTTGCCTGCACAGTTCATATCACCTCGTGCGATTAGGCTCAAAATGGTATTCATAGTGCCATCGTGGCGTAATTCAGGCTTTGAGTCCTTCGAATTTATGTTAAGGGTCACGAATTTGGCTATACGTATCTTCTCTACACCAGTTATCTCGCGGAAAGCCTTTTCAATGTTGGTCATGTTGCTACCGCCACCAGTGATTATGATGCCACCTAACAGTTTGTCAATATATTCGGATGGTATGAAGCTCTTGACATTTTCTATTATCTCAAGAGTGCGTGCTTCTACCACCTCGATAAAATGACGACTTTCTACAGAGCGATTACTGTCGATAGGTAAGATGGCTGTCGGGTCGATATCAGCTACATCTGTAATGGCCGAACTGTACTTCAGTTTCATACGTTCTGCCTCGCAGGCTTCCATCTGTAGCGACTCGAGGTCCTTTGTGATATTATCACCACCGAGCGGAATAACCGCAATACTTCGTAGTTTGTCACGATAGTATACCGATACGGTTGTGGTTTCGGCACCTAGGTCAACTAGTACACATCCGGCGCGCTTTTCTGCTTCGGTAAGTACGTTGTCTGCCATTACAAGCGGTGCAAGATAAGTCTCGGCAATTGCTATGCCTGCATTGTCAAAGCTCTTGTTGAGATTGCGGTAGAATGAACGACGCCAAAGAATGTTAAGGAAGTTGCCTTCAAGACGACTTGCCTGAATTCCTACAGGGTCATTTTGATATTGTAGGTCCACCTTATATTCTTCGGTTATTGCATCCTGTATTTCGTAGTCGGGATATGTCATGTTGCGGTTTGAGTCCATAAGCTCGTTTACCATGTTTTGCGACACGATGGCGTCCATAGGTAAATCCTTGATTACCATGTTTTTGACGCTGTGTATGCTCTGTCCGCCAATGCCTACATATACCTGTGTTATGTCAGCTTGCAAGCTGTTCTTTAGTTTGCTGATGATATTACTCAGTCCTTGGGTGGTCTTATCGATGCTGTAGACTACACCTTTGCGTATGTACGAGGTGGAGTCTTCTGATGCGGCAGCGAGAATGGTAATGCTGCCGTCGGGGTTCTTTTTTCCAGCCATGCCGGTGATTTTGGATGATCCCAGCTCAATAGCTACTATAAAATCCTTTGCCATACGTTGTTATGTGATGTTGTATAATTTCTTAGTTACTTGATTTCTTTTTAGTGGTGTCTGTCTTTTTTGACTCGTTTCCGCTTTTCTTATTGGTTTCCATTTTCTTGTTCTCCGTTCCAGTTTTGTTTTCTGTTGCGGGGGTGGTTTCCTCACCTTCTGACGGTCCGTCTTCGGCAATTTGGGATGTTGGGTTTGATATGTTTACAACCGGTTGTGCAGGCTGTGGCTCATATACGTTGGGTCGTTCATCCTTGCGCTTGCATATTATTTGGTTATCAAACTCAATGTTTACATACGAATATTTGTTCCAGCCAACTTGTGAAAGTCCGTACTTATAGAACTTTTCCAATCTTGTCATCTTCTTCTCGATGAACAGGTCTATGTCCTTTTCGTGCTTGCGTTTGTCGTTTATCTCAGGAAGACGTCCTATATACACTATATGATCGCCAATGCGTGGTACAAGCTCTACGCCGAGTTCGGGTGTGATATGTATCTGTTCGATAAGGTTCTTCCAAACGTCATTTTGCATAATGGCCTTGCCCAACGGTGATATGTAGTTGATAGCATACCAACGGTTGATATTGCCCGATGCGATGATGAGGTCGCTCGTATAGCTTGAGCGAGGCATTATGCAGTCGTGATCGTCTACATAGTAGTCGTCACCGTTGTCTGCTTTTATGCGTATCACAGGCATGCGCTGTGTAACGCTTATGTATACGTATCCTCCTTCTGTCTTGTAGCATTCAGCAGTCTTGACGAATGGACTACGTCTAAGCATCTCCTCAATGCCTCTTGTGTCTACGTTTGTCAGCGGACGTCCGATGGGATAGTATCCCGTCTTCTGCAAGCGCTCCTTTATCACTTTGGCGTCAAGGAATCCTCCAGCAGCGTTGTCGGCAATATCGATGTTCACCTTGGAGCACAATGCCTTAGAGTCACCTTTCTTGTCGAAAGAGACAAAGGCAAGCGCCAAGTATATGGCTATCACGATGTCGCTTGCCACGAACAGTCTTTTGCTCCAGGATGTTTTCACTTTGTCTTTCGTTTTTATTAGTTGATGAGTCTTGACTGTATGTATGTCTGTCTTATTGACAAGGCCTTTTATGGCCTATTGTGTCAGCCTACTTCTCCTTGCTTTCGATAATCTTGGCTATCTGCGGCACGTAATTGTCGAGGTCGCCAGCGCCTAAGATAACGAGAACGTCGAAGTCGCGGTTTTTCACGAGGTCCAATACGTCCTCCTTGTGAATCATACTTTTATCCACGCCTTCTTTGAGATTGTCGTATATAAGCTGTGATGTCACGCCTGGTATAGGTTTCTCACGTGCTGGGTATATGTCACATAATATAACCTCGTCGAGCTGTGATAAGGCATCGGCAAAATCCTTGTAGAAGTCGCGTGTACGCGTGTACAGATGTGGTTGGAATATAGCTGTGATGCGACGGTTTTTGTACAATTCGCGTATACTCTTTGCACTCTGATATATCTCCTTTGGGTGGTGCGCGTAGTCGGACAGCAACACATGCTTGTCGTTTTTGATCTTGAAGTCGAATCGGCGGTCTACACCTTTGTATGTCTTCATTCCATAGCGCAGTTCTTCGGCATTGCATCCGTTGAGCTGAGCCATAGCCATAGCTGCCACACCGTTTTCGATGTTGATAGGAATAGGCTGACCGAGCTCTACATCCTTAACATTCTCGATTGGTGACACGAAGTCGAAGGTTATTTCGCCGTTATCAATACGAATGTTTTCAGCGTGGAAGTCGCCTTCGTTAAGGCTGTATTCGTATACTTTTACTCCTTCCTGACATTCGGCTTTCATTTCCAGATTCTTGTGTATAATGAGTGCTCCGCCTTGCTGTATCAGTGTAGTGTAGTGGTGGAAACTTTCAAGATAAGCTTCCTTTGTACCGTATATGTCGAGGTGATCGGGGTCGGTAGCTGTGATTACGCTCATCCATGGGCGTAGCCAATGGAACGAACGGTCAAATTCATCGGCTTCTATCACTACATAGTCGCTATGGTCTGACAGGATGTAGTTGGTGCCGTAGTTTTTGGATATACCTCCGAGGAAGGCGTTGCAGTCAAGATGACTCTGGTGCATTATATGTGCGCACATTGTTGATGTGCTTGTTTTGCCGTGTGTTCCAGCTACACATAGTCCCTTGTGTGTGCGTGTTAGTGTTCCGAGAACTTGAGCTCGCTTTTCAATTGTGAATCCATTGTCACGGAAGTATACCAGTTCCTTGTGGTCGGCAGGGATTGCCGGTGTATATATTACAAGACAAGATTCTGGCTTGCGGCAAGCGTGTGGAATATCCTCAACGCTTTCTTTATAGTGGAGAATCACGCCCTCGCGTTCGAGTTGGTGTGTTAGTTCTGACGGAGTTTTGTCGTATCCAGCTACCACGATACCTTTGTGGATGAAATAGCGAGCTATTGCGCTCATGCCGATACCGCCAGCACCGACGAAATATACAGCTTTGATATCTTTGATTTCCATTGTAGATTTTTTATTTTCCGGCAATCTTCAATACTTCGTCGGCAATGATGTCGGCAGAGTTTGGTTTGCCAAGTTTTTTGATGTTTTCTGCCAGTTGAGCAAGTTGTTCGTCGTCCTTTACTGTGTCTACTGCTAGTTGTAGCAGTGTAGCAGGTGCTTCTGCATCCTTTACGTATAGCGCAGCACTCTTGTTGACCAATGCCATGGCGTTCTTTGTTTGATGGTCTTCAGCTACATTGGGAGATGGAACCAGTATTACGGGCTTACCTATTAGGCAGAACTCGCTTATGGAGCTTGCTCCAGCACGGCTTATTACGAGGTCGGCAGCTTTGTATGCTGCTCCCATATCGCTGATGAAGTCCATAACCTTGAGCATTGGCAATGCGTGATGGTTCTTGAGTTGTTCTGTAACGGCAGCGCTATAGTACTTGCCAGTCTGCCATACAAACTGCACACCGCTTTTCTCAACAAGGTCGAGATGCTGTAGTACGCTCTCGTTTATAGTACGTGCTCCAAGACTTCCGCCAACCAGCAATATGGTTTTCTTGTTCGGATCGAGTCCTAAGCTCTTTATGGCTTCTTCTCGTGTTATTTTTGTCTCGATAAGATTCTGGCGTACAGGATTGCCCGTTATTATTATGCGGTTGGCAGGGAAGAAACGTTCCATTCCTTCATAGGCAACGCATATCTTGCATGCTTTAGGTGCAAGATGTTTGTTGGTTACGCCGGCATACGAGTTTTGTTCTTGTATGAGCGTTGGTATACCCATAGCGTTTGCAGCGTCTAGGGTTGCTGCGCTAGCATATCCGCCTACGCCTACAGCCACATCAGGGGCAAATTCCTTGATGGTTTTGCGTACCATATGCTTGCTTTTGAAGAAGTCTAAAGCCACGCCTATGTTGGAAGGCGACCAAAGTGGTCGTTTAAAACCACGTACAGGCAGACCTACTATCTTGTAGCCTGCCGCTGGTACGCGTTGCATTTCCATTCTGCCTATTGCTCCAACAAACAATATCTTTGCGTCGGGACGTTTAGACTTTATTGCGTTGGCTATAGAGACAGCCGGGAATATGTGTCCACCGGTACCTCCGCCACTGACGATGACTCTTAGTTCATTTTCCATTTGCTCGCGTTTTATTGACTTTTTCAATTCACAAAATTAATCATTTTTTCTGATAAAGCCGATTATTGTGCTTCCTTTTATTTAACCGTTGGCTATTTTTGTTTTAAAGCCGACTGAGGAATGTTTGTTTCTTCTATTATTTCAGGCTTTTTCTGTGCCGAACGGCTTATGCTCAATATCACTCCAATGTATATGCAGTTGATAATGCTCGATGTTCCGCCCTTGCTTATAAGTGGTAGTGGCTGACCAGTTACAGGAGCCAAACCCACAGCCACACACATGTTAAATAGTGCCTGTGTTACAAGCAGCAAGGCAAGACCCATTGCCAGTAGGGCGGGGAAATTGTTTTCGCATCTGCTTGCTATGCGTCCAGTCCTAAATAGTAGAATAATGTAAAGCATTGCCACGCAGAAGGCGCCCTCTATTCCCATTTCCTCGATGATGATGGCAAAGATAAAATCGGAGTAGGCTTGTGGTATAAAGTTGCATTCCTCCGAATTTCCTGGTCCTTTGCCTGCCACGTTTGCCGAGGCAATGGCAATGTTGGCATGAGCCACCTGCGCATCTTTGTCGAGATCGATGTCCTTTGGCGTAAGCTGCTTGTGTACAAGAAACTTGTCTATACGCGCCTTCCATGTGTCGAAGCGGTGGAATACCTTCTCCACCATATTCTTGTCCTTGGGCTCTGCCTTTACCTGTTCGGTTAGCTGCTTGCCTTCAGTCAGCTGATCTTGTGTATTGTCTTTACCCAAGGTCAAGATGGCTCCCACAAGTATGGCGGCAGATAGAAGGGTGAATCCTAGCAGTTTACCAAGCTGTCGCATAGGCACACGTCCTATAAGCATCATCATGAATATGACGATGCAAAGAAGCATAGCGGTTGACAAGTTCTCAAACATTATAGGCGTTACTATGAAAAAACTTACAGTTAATATGTACCTGAAAGCGTTCTTGTCGGCTCCATTCTCTGTCTGCAGATTACTCAGAATCTGTGCCGTAGCAAGCACCATGGCGCCCTTTGCTATTTCTGAAGGCTGAAACTGTATGCCTCCGATGCCCATCCATCTTTGCGCTCCATTGGTAGAATCTCCCACAAAGAATACACAGATAAGCATAACGAACGACAGTCCGAGTAATGGGGTGGTGAGCAACTTGAAGTAGCGGCACTTGACATTGAGTGTCAATACTGTGGCTAGCACACCCAACGCCAGCAGTCCTATGTGTTTAAACATAGGCGCAATATAGCTGCTTGCGCGGTAGGTGAGCTGTGCCGATGCCGAGTATACCTCAATGACGCTGATAAGGCATAGAAAGAAGAAAACCATCCATATTACCTTGTCGCCTTTGAAGATGTTGCCTAATGTCTTGTTTATCATCTCTTGTTTTTACAGACTTCTTACTAATGTCTTAAACTGTTCGCCACGATCTTCCATGTTCTTGAACAGGTCGAAGCTGGCACAACATGGGCTTAGAAGTACGGTGTCGCCAGGTTGTGCAAGTTCGTAGCATGCAGCCACGCAGTCTTTCATCGAATGAGTGTCGCGTATTGTTATGCCCATCTCATCGAAGAAGTTGTGCAGCTTGGTGTTGTCTGCTCCAAGGAACACAAGCGCCTTGCATTTTTGCTTTACCAGTTGCTTAATCTCGTTATAGTCGTTGCCTTTGTCCTTGCCTCCGATTATTAGGATTGTAGGGGTCTTCATACTCTCAAGGGCATACCAGCAAGCGTCAACGTTGGTGGCTTTTGAGTCGTTGATGTATTGCACGCCACCTACCTTGCACACCTTTTCCAGTCTATGCTCAACGCCAGGGAAGTCGCTAAGACTCTGTCGTATCACGTCTTTCTTGATACCTGTGATGTTGCCGGCAATGCCTGCAGCAAGCGAGTTGTATATGTTATGCTTGCCTGTAAGCGACAGTTCTTCCTGTTCCATATTGAATGGAGTGGGCTTCTCTATCTTGTAGCTTCCTTCTTCAATGTAGCCTATAGATCCCTTTTCTTTCAGTTCGGAGAAAGGATACTGTATTGCCTTTATGTCATACTTCTCCAGCTCGCGCTTAATAACAGGGTCGTCGTTCCAGTAGATGAATGAGTCGTCGTTTGTTTGGTTCTGAATAATGCGCATTTTAGCGTCCACATAATTCTGCATACAATAGTCGTAGCGGTCGAGGTGGTCGGGCGTTATATTCAGCAGTATGGCAATGTTGGCATGAAAGTCGTACATATTGTCCAGCTGGAACGAGCTTAACTCAATGATATAATATTCGTGTGGATCCTCAGCTACCTGCAATGCAAGCGAGCGACCTATGTTTCCGGCAAGTCCGGCGTCATATCCCGCAGTTTTGAATATGTGGTATATGAGTGATGTTGTTGTGGTCTTGCCATTTGAGCCGGTTATGCATATCATCTTCGAGTTAGTGTATCGTCCTGCAAACTCAATCTCGCTGATGATATGTATGCCCTTGTCTGTGGCTTTCTTAACCATAGGAGCCTCTTTGGGTATGCCAGGACTCTTTATTATCTCGTCAGCTGCGAGAATCTTAGCCTCGGTGTGCTGCTTTTCCTCCCACTCTATATTGTGGTCGTTAAGCATTTTCTTGTATTTGTCTTTAATGGCCGACATGTCACTAACGAACACGTCAAAGCCTTCTTTCTTTGCCAGTACGGCAGCTCCGGCACCACTCTCGCCGGCGCCGAGAATAACAATCTTTTTCATATTATTGTTTATTGGCCACTCCCCGATAATGGGGGAGAGATATTTGTTATCTTATTTTTAGTGTTATTATTGTGAGAGCCGCCAATATGATGGTGGTTATCCAGAAACGTATTGTAATCTTCGACTCGTGGATGGCACCTTTTGGCTTCTTTATTAGATATTTGCACTCAGGGTCGAGTTGCGACTGCTGTGTGCGGAAGTTGTCGTGTATAGGTGTGCGCTTAAATATGCGCTGCTTTACGCCGTGTCGTTTGCCAAGTTTGTAGTAGTAAACCTGCAATATAACGCTGAGGCTCTCTACAAAGAAGATGCCACATAATATAGGGAGCATAAGCTCCTTGTGTATGATAATTGCTGTAACGGCAATGATACCGCCAATGGTCAGCGAGCCTGTATCGCCCATAAATACTTGTGCTGGGTAGGCATTGTACCACAGGAAGCCTATCAGTGCACCAATGAATGCGCATAGGAACACTACCAGTTCTTCCGATCCCGGTATGTACATGATGTTGAGGTAGCTGGCATACTCGATGTGCGAGCTTACATATGCCAATATGCCCAATGCCACACCTATAATGGCTGAGTTGCCTGCGCACATGCCATCCATACCGTCGTTTAGGTTGGCACCATTGCTTACGGCAGTCACCACGAATATGGTCATAATTACAAACAATATCCAGCCGGCTGCTACGCGGTGCTCGCCGAACATGCTTGTTATACGCGAGTAGTCAAGGTTGTGGCCCTTTACAAATGGAATGGTTGTCTTTAGCGATTTACGTGCTTCTGCTCTATGTTTTACCACTATTTCGTGGCCTTGCTTCTCGTAGGCAAGATTCTCGTTCATCTTGACATCTGGCGATGCCCACAGGGTTAGACCTACAATAAGTCCGATACCTATCTGACCAACAATCTTGTACTTGCCCTTAAGTCCCTCTTTGTTGCGGCGGAATATTTTGATAAAATCGTCCATACCACCGAGAAATCCCAACCATACCGTTGTGACAATCATAAGCAACAGGTATATGTTGCGTAGACGGCCAAGCAGCAGTACAGGCACAAGTATAGCCACAATAATAATGATGCCACCCATTGATGGCACACCTATTTTCTTTACACCGAACGGGTCAATACTTGCGTCGCGCTGTGTCTCGGTTATTTGTTTGCTTTTTAGATACTTGATAAATCTCTCGCCGAACCATGCCGAGATAATGAGCGAGAGGATGAGTGCTAACAACGAACGGAATGAGATGTAGCCCCACATGTGTGAGCCGCTTATGCCGTATTGTTCGAGGAAGCGGAAAAGATAGTATAACATCTTGAGTTTTGAATTTTGAGTTTTGAGTTTTGAATTGTTGCCTTTGGCAATGTTGAATTTTGAGTTTTGAGTCTTGAGTTTTGAGTCTTGAGTTTTGAGTTGTTGCCTTTGGCAATGTTGAGTTTTGAATTCAAAATTAAATAATTCCTAATCGGCGTAGCCGACAATTCAAAATTCAAAACTCAAAATTCAAAAACTCCTAATCGGCGTAGCCGACAACTCCTAATTCGTAACTCGTAATTCTTAATTCTTAAAGCATTCCTTTACAACCTCATGGTCGTCGAAGTGGTGCTTCACGCCCTTAATCTCTTGATAATTCTCGTGACCCTTGCCGGCAATGAGTATTACATCGCCCTTCTGTGCCATCATGCAGGCTGTGCGTATAGCCTCACGGCGGTCTACTATAGAGATAACTTTCTTCATCTGCAGCGCGTTTAGTCCGGCAAGCATGTCGTTGATGATATCTTGTGGCTCCTCAAAACGTGGATTGTCGCTTGTGATAATCACTTTGTCACTCTGTTTTACAGCCTCTTGTGCCATAAGTGGTCGCTTGCCTTTGTCGCGGTTGCCACCTGCACCACATACTGTTATTACGTGTCCTTTGCCATCGAGAACCTCATGTATGGCGTTGAGCACATTCTCCAAAGCATCCGGTGTATGTGCATAGTCTACTACAGCTGTGTATCCTTCAGGTGAGTGTATAGGTTCAAGGCGTCCGCTTACGCTATGCAATGTGCTCATTACCACCAGCACATCCTCGGGCGACTTACCCAACATTACGGCAGCTGCATATACGGCCAACAGGTTGCTTACATTGAATTTGCCAATAAACTGTACACCTACCTCGTGTCCGTCCATCTCAAGGTACATGCCCTCAAAGTGGCACTCTATAATGCGGGCCTTGAAGTCGGCCACAGTGCGTATTGAGTATGTCTTTACTGTTGCCTTAGTGTTCTGTACCATCACCATGCCGTTCTTGTCGTCGGCGTTAGTTATTGCAAAGGCAGTCTTAGGCAGTGAGTCGAAGAAGGCCTTCTTGGCATTGCGGTAGTTCTCGAATGTCTTGTGATAGTCGAGATGGTCGCGTGTAAGGTTGGTGAATATGCCACCCGCAAAGGTCAGTCCGCCAATGCGTTTCTGTGCAATGGCGTGTGACGAGCATTCCATAAAGGCATACTCGCATCCTGCTTGTACCATGCGGTCGAGCAGGCGGTTAAGCTCTATTGGGTCCGGAGTGGTGTGGTCGGCTGGTATTGCCTCGTCTATGATATAGTTGCATACGGTAGACAGCAAGCCACACTTGTGCCCCATCTTTGTAAACATATTATATAATAAGGTGGCGATAGTGGTCTTGCCGTTGGTTCCAGTTACGCCCACAAGCTTTAGCTTTGTAGATGGGTTGCCGTGGAATGTTGTGGCAACCTTGCCCACAACATCTTCTGTCGACTCCACCTGGACATATGTCACGCCCTCGGCTTTTTCTTCAGGCATGTCCTCGCACATCACAGCCTTTGCTCCAAGCTCAATTGCCTTGGGCACAAACTTGTGACCGTCTACCTGCGTTCCCTTCATTGCTATGAAGAGATGGCCATCTTTGATACGGCGTGAGTCGATGTTCACGTCTGTGATTTCAACATCCTCGCTGCCTACTATAGCAATTACGGGGATGTCTTTGAGCAATTCCTTAAGTTTCATTTCTATTATTTAGAATTATATTTTATGTCTTTTATTACATTGTTACATTTCCTTCGCCTTAGGCGAGTCGCAGTACACAAGTCATTCCTTTGGCAATCTTGCTTCCTGGACCGATGCTCTGTTCCACCACCTTGCCTCGTCCGTGTAGCTTCACTTTCAGTCCGCGGCTTTCGATAAGATATACGGCATCGCGTGCTCCCATACCATGCACATCCGGCATTTGTGAGTGTTCGCCTAATGGCTCGCGTTGTAGATTGATGGTTTTCCCATTTGTCTCTGTTGCGCGTCCCCATATCGGGTTGCCGTTGGCATAAGATCCTGTCCAGTCAGCGCGAGGCTCAAAGCCTAAGTGTGTAAGCACATAGTCGGCTGCCAGTATATTACCATTCTTTACTTGTGGTATAAGGATGGACAGCGAGTCGCGTGCGTCGATAGCCTCAAGCTTTAAGCTCTGAGCCATAATGCCTTCGGCTATATCGTGGAACACAACTCCACTCATTCCGCCTCCCGATGCAGGTAGTCCCGACTTCTGTATACAAACGATGCAACTGTAGCGTGGCTCATAAGCGGGGAAGAATCCTGCAAACGACAATAGGTAGTTCATCTGTCCGCTCTTATATCCCGCCGCACCTTTTGATATCTGTGCCGTACCAGTTTTGCCTGCAACAAGGAACGATGGCGAACCAGCTTTCTTTCCTAGTCCTACGCTCACCACTTGCTCTAAGATGTGCGTTATCTTCTTTATTGTTGTAGGCTGGGCTATCTGCTCTCGCATTACCACTGGCGCAAATGTCTCTACAACCTGGCCGTTCTTGCGCACCTCTTTTACAAATCTTGGGCGCATCATCTTGCCGCCGTTGGCTATGGCGTTGTAGAAGGTCAAGGTTGATATAGGTGGTACTTGCGTTTCGTAGCCTATACTCATCCATGGCAATGTGGTCTTGCTCCAGTTTACGTATTGTTTGCCTCTTGAGTCTTTCTTCGGCATACGTATTCTTGCCGGCGAGTAACCCGGTATTGGTAGGTGTAGGTCGTCTGCAAGGCCCAGTCGTCTGATTCCTTCAACATACTTCTCCGGAGTGTTGTGGTAGTGGTCGTCAATTATTCTACTCACACCGATGTTGGAACTTACCCACAACGTTTGCGGCAGTTTTAACATACCGTATCCTCCGCGTCGCCAGTTGTGGTCCTTCATTTCCCGACCATACATTGGCCATACACCGCATCCCGTATCTACGTAGGCAGTGGTGTCTACCACACCATCGTCGAGTGCTACCATTATAGAGGCGGTCTTGAATACAGAACCTGGTTCAAGCAAATCGCTTACAGCATGGTTTTTTATCTCATTATATGTGCCGTCGGCACACTTTGTCATGTTTACTATAGCCTTGACGTCTCCCGTCTTAACCTCCATAACGATGGCCACACCTACGTTGGCGTTAATCTTGTACAACTCGTTGAGTAGGGCACGTTCGGCAAGGTCTTGCATCGATACGTCGATTGTAGTTACGATGTCAGCACCGTCTACAGGTGCACGGTCTGTAAGGTATAGAAATTTGTTTAGTACCTTCTTACCGTGGCTTATACCGTTCTCGCCTCTAAGCAGCGAGTCGTACGATAGCTCCAGTCCGCATTGTGCCGAGTCTATCTCGCCGAACATCTTGCCTATTGTTCGCAGAGCCAGCGATCCGTATGCCTGCTTGCGTGCATTGAACTCCTCGGTGTGGAATCCGCCGCGATTCTTCTTCAGGCAGAATATAGGCAAACGTTTTACCTCCGAATAGGTGCTGTAGTTCACACGTCTTGGGCATATAGGCCAGTGGGCTTTCTGCTTTTGATATCCCTCAAGTAGATGTTCCTTGAACTCGGCAGCCGAGCGTTCGGGGAATATAGCGTTCAGTCCGTCGCATATAGAATCGAGTTTTACCTCAAACAGCGAGTCTTTATCTGCTGTGTGTATGGCTCTGAAGTCGACAAACAATTTATATTGTGGCAACGACGATGCCATTAATTGTCCGTCGCAGCTTAGAATGTTGCCGCGTACCGGTGGTGTGCTTAGGCTGTCCACCTTCACACGGTCGGCCACTTGCATCCAGAAGTCGTGCTTGGCAGTCATGATGTACATAGTCTTGCCCAGTACGGCGACAGCTATCAGCGTCATAAGTATAGCTATGAAACTGAATCTTGGCATTGCTTTCTTGCTGTCAAACTTGCTCATTTTTCTTCTGTGTTTGGAACATTAATTATGTATGGTGGCTGAGTTGCTATCTGCAATGTACTGTCCTGGCAGGTTTTAAGTTGCTCAAGCACCTTGCTCTCGCGTGTCATTTGTGTCAGGTCACTGCTTGACGACAGTGCCCTGTATTTGGCGTCCTTAAGTTGTTCGGTCAGGGAACTTATGCGTATAAGGTCCTGCTGGCACTTGTATCTGTTGGATATGTATACCACGATAAATAGCGATATTAGCAGTATCAGCCATATTTGCTGTCTTATGACGTTAGCGCTCAGTATGTCGCCGCCCAGAATCTTGCGCAGTGTAAGGTTCTTGGCAAAGGGCATGTCCTCCTCAGTGGCTTGCTCTCGTATGATGGTCTTAAGCGATGGCGCCTCCCGTTCGGTATCCTTATCGGCCTTTTCCTCAAGATGTTCGAGGATGAGTCGTGCGTCTGGTTGATTCTTTTCAGTCTCCATAATGTTTATTTTTTCTCAGCTATACGCAGTTTTGCGCTTCGGCTTCGTGGGTTGCGCTCTTGCTCCTCATCAGTAGGAATTATAAGCTTGCCCACTGTCTTGAATGGCGTGTTTGTTCGTCCGAAGAAGTCTTGGTCTACCTTGCCTTCCGCATTGCCTGCCTTCATATAGTTCTTTACGATGCGGTCTTCAAGCGAGTGGTAGGTTATTACCGATAGGCGTCCGCCGGATGTCAGCAGTTCTGTAGCCGATGCCAGCATTTCCTTTAGCGCGTCCATCTCATGATTAACCTCGATGCGTAATGCTTGGAACAGCTTAGCCATCTCCTTTTTCTCGCGTTCCTTACGGAATAAAGGCTCCACGGCAGCAAGAAAGTCGCTCGTTGTCTTAATCTCCTTGGCTTGTCTTGCCTTGGCAACGGCAGCCGCAATGCGTCTTGAGTTCTTCATCTCGCCATATATGTAGAAAACGTCTGCCAGTTTTGTCTCGTCGTAAGTATTGACAATATCGGCAGCTGTTTGTCCGGCACGCTTGTTCATTCGCATGTCTAATGGCGCGTCGAATCGGAATGAGAAACCTCGCTCAGCATCGTCAAAGTGGTGCGACGATACGCCAAGGTCGGCAAGCAGACCATCTATGTGCTCCACACCATAGTAGCGCATCCAGTTCTTTAGGTATCTGAAGTTGCTTCTTACAAAGGTGAATCTGTCGTCGGGTTCCCCAATGTTCTGCTCGGCATCTGCATCCTGGTCAAAGCTGTAGAGATGAGCGTCGGGGGCGAGTCGTGATAGAATCTCTCTTGAGTGTCCGCCTCCGCCGAATGTCACGTCTACATATATGCCGCCTGGTTTTAGGTTGAGCCCGTCTATGCTTTCGCCAAGAAGCACAGGTACGTGGTAACCTTTGGCGGTCTTTATGCTGGTTGTATGTTCTATATTGTCCTTATACATTATTAATAAGCGTATTTGGGTGTAAAGGTACATAAAAATCCGCATACGAGTCTACATTTAGGTATCAAAATTATTAAAAAGATATATTTCTTGTGTTAAATGGAATGTATCTGAAAAAGATGTGTTACTTTTGCACCCAAATAGCATTTTTCAGGTCAAGATGAACGAAATTTCAGAGCATACAATCGACATTGACAAGATACTCAGCAGCAAGATGGGTCCAAAGGCACGTTATGTACCGGGGGTGCTTACATCATGGCTCAAGCGCATTATTCACCAGGACCAGGTGAACAAGTTTATATGGGACAGCCGCAACCTTACGGGTGTGGATTGGCTCGAGGCTTGCGTGCGCTATCTTAAGATGGATATTGAGATAGTGGGCAAGGAGAATTTGCCATCCAAGGACGATGGGCGTCTTTATACTTTTGTGTCCAATCATCCGCTTGGAGGACAGGATGGAGTGGCGCTCGGTGCTATAATAGGTCGTCATTACGATGGGCATTTCCGCTATCTTGTCAACGATCTGCTTATGAACTTGCCTGGTCTTGCTCCCGTTTGTATAGGTATCAACAAGACTGGACGCAACAGTCGCGACTTTCCGCGTATGGTTGAGGCTGGTTTCAAGAGCGACAATCATATGCTGATGTTCCCTGCTGGGCTTAATAGTCGTCGCCAGCCCGACGGCTCTATACACGATATACCGTGGACAAAGACGTTTATCAAGAAGAGCGTGGAGTGTCAGCGCGATATCGTACCCATTCATTTCAGTGGAACCAACTCGGCTCGCTTCTATCGCATAGCCAAGTTCAGCGACCGTTTCCTACCGTTCAATCTTGCCATGATATTCCTTGTGGACGAGATGTATCGCAATGTGGGCAAGCATTTTACCATACATATAGGCAAGCCTATACCATGGCAAACATTCGACCGTAGCCGCACGGCGCAGCAGTGGGCTCAATGGGTGGAGGATGCTGTATACGACCTGCCTCAAAAGGTAAAAGGGTAAAAAGATAAAAGAGTAAAAAGGTAAAAAGCCAAAACGTAAAAGATAAAATAGGGCCGTATGGCCTGTAGACATATTCGAAGAATACAACATGGAAGAGCCAATAATAGAACCGGTCAGTAAGGAGCTGTTGAAGAGCGAGCTTACACCCGAGCGTCAGCTCCGTATGACCAATAAGAGCCACAACGAGATTTATGTCATCACAGCGCATAACGCGCCTAATGTGATGCGCGAGATAGGACGTCTGCGCGAGATTGCTTTTCGTGAGGCGGGAGGCGGCACTGGCAAGCCGTTGGATATTGACGAGTTTGACACATGTCCTAATTGCTATAAGCAGCTCATTGTGTGGAATCCTGAGGCCGAGGAGATTATAGGTGGCTATCGTTATCTGTTGGGTTCCGACTGGGAACTTGACGAGAAAGGACAGCCTAAGCTTGCAACAAGCCACATGTTCCATTTCTCCGACAAGTTCCTAAAGGACTATATGCCGTACACCGTAGAGCTGGGTCGCTCGTTCGTAACTCTTGAGTATCAGAGCACACGACGTGGCTCAAAGAGCCTCTTTGCACTTGATAATCTTTGGGACGGACTTGGTGCACTTACCGTTATAAAGCCTAATGTGCGCTATTTCTTTGGCAAGATGACGATGTATCCATCTTACATCCGAAGGGGTAGGGATATGATTCTCTACTTCCTCAAGAAGCATTTCGACGATAAGGAGAACCTTATCATCCCGCTCAAGCCGCTTAAGATAGAAACGCCGGAGGATGAGTTGAAGAAGATCTTCTGCGAGGATGATTTCAAGAAGGATTATCTAATCCTAAACCGCGAGGTACGTGCCTTGGGTTACAACATTCCGCCACTTGTCAACGCTTATATGTCGTTGTCGCCAACGATGAAGCTTTTTGGTACAGCCATCAACTACGGTTTTGGTGATGTTGAGGAGACAGGCATACTGATAGCTGTTGATGAGATACTCGAGAGCAAGCGTGTTCGCCATATCGACTCTTTTATCAAGGAGCATCCTGAAGCCTTGGAGATAACGAGTGGCGCCAATAAGGTGATTTACCGCGAAAAGGAGATATAATAATAGCGCTCACTACATTGATATGTGGTGAGCGTTATCTTTTTGTTGGATATCTATGTAGATAAACGAATAAAGCCTCGCAAGCTGTTGCTTGTGAGGCTTTTTTAAAGCGCTTCAAGATGGACTTGAACCAACGACCCCCTGATTAACAGTCAGGTGCTCTA
>OJMJ01000318.1_pt1 | contig 25425 bp, 19 predicted proteins | sample 1597181 | NCBI WGS metagenome assembly OJMJ01 (sample SAMEA2452126, study PRJEB22498) | human gut metagenome | biome: human feces; feature: human gut; material: feces | place: Australia | collected 2012
CAGCTGGTTATCAATACGGCGGCTTTCGTGACGTTCCGTACCGATAATGTGCAGGCCGCCGAGTTCAGGCACACCTTCGCCAAGCATAATATCGGTACCGCGGCCTGCCATGTTGGTGGCAATGGTTACAGCGCCGTACTGGCCTGCTTTGGAGATAATCTCCGCTTCTTTTTCATGGTATTTGGCGTTAAGTACATTATGCGCTATGCCGCGGCGTTTAAGCATTGCGGAAAGTTCTTCGGACTGTGCGATGGAAGTTGTGCCAACCAGTACCGGGCGGCCGGATTTATGGCATTCTTCAATTTCCGCAACGGCGGCTTTATATTTGGCGCGTTTTGTTTTATAAATAACGTCCGGATAATCAATACGGATCATCGGTTTGTTGGTAGGAATAACAATTACATCCAGGCCGTAAATTTTCTGGAATTCCTGTTCTTCCGTTTTGGCGGTACCGGTCATGCCGCTGAGCTTGTTGTACATACGGAAGTAGTTCTGAAAGGTAATCGTTGCCAGAGTCTGGCTTTCGCGTTCAACCTTAACGCCTTCTTTGGCTTCAATAGCCTGATGCAGACCTTCGGAGAAGCGGCGGCCGAACATCAAGCGGCCGGTAAATTCATCGACGATAATTACCTGTCCGTCTTTTACAACGTAATCCCTGTCGCGGTGCATAATGGCTTTGGCTTTTAATGCGCACATCAAATGGTGCGAAAAGTCTACGCCGTGTTCAGCGTCATAAAGGTTGGCGATGCCAAGCATTTTTTCTGCTTTGGCAATACCAGCTTCGGTAGGCGCAACGGTTTTTAATTTTTCGTCTACCGTATAGTCCTCGTTTTCGTTCATGTTGGCAACTACATGCGCCAGTACGCGGTACAAATCGGTAGATTTTTCGCCCGGGCCGGAAATAATCAGCGGTGTACGAGCTTCGTCGATTAAAATACTGTCAACTTCGTCGACAATGCAGAAATTAAGCTCGCGCTGCACCATCTGGTTTTCGTCAACTACCATGTTGTCGCGCAGATAGTCGAAACCAAATTCGTTGTTGGTGCCGTAAGTAATATCGGCAGCATAAGCAGCCTTGCGGTCGGGGTAATCCATATCATGCACAATAAGGCCTACAGAAAGGCCGAGCGCTCTGTAAATACGTCCCATGTCCTCGCTGTCGCGGCGGGCAAGATAATCGTTAACGGTAACAACATGTACGCCCTTGCCGGTAAGGGCGTTTAAATAAGCAGGCAGGGTTGCAACAAGGGTTTTGCCTTCGCCTGTACGCATTTCGGCAATTTTGCCGCGGTGCAGAACAACGCCGCCTATAAGCTGTACATCAAAATGGCGCATGCCGGTAATACGGCGCGAGGTTTCGCGCACAACGGCAAATGCTTCCGGCAGGATATCATCAAGCGTTTCGCCTTTGGCAAGGCGCAGTTTAAACTCGCCGGTTTTGGCAGCAAGATTTGCTGAACTCAGCGCCTGCATCTCCGGCTCCAGTGCATTGATTTTATCGACAATGACCTGAATATTTTTTAATTCTTTGGCATTCGGGTCACCGAAAATCTTTTTTAATATGCTTTCGAGCAACACACTCACTCCTTAAAATTCCCTGTTTTATAAACACTATACTAATATAAAATTTTACCAAAAACCACGCAAAAAGTCAAAAGCCCGGACCTTTTGTCCCGGGCTTTTTTGTGAAATCAATGTAAAGATTATTTTAATTCAGGCTGCAGCAAACCATAGTTGCCGTCTTTGCGGCGGTATACAACATTTACTCCGCCATAATCGGGGTCAAAGTATACAAAGAAATCATGGTCAAGCAGGTTCATCTGCAAAATTGCTTCTTCAGCCGTCATCGGGTTCATCGAGAACTTCTTGTTCTTGATAATCTTGAATTCTTCATCCGGAGCCGCTTCTACTTCGGGAGCAGGTACGGGCTCTACAAAGTTGCTGTATTTACGTTTGGCAAGACGTGTTTTATATTTATGTACCTGGCGTTCAATTTTTTCTACTACCAAGTCAATGGACGAATACATATCTTTGGTAGATTCCTGGGCTCTGATTAAAATTCCGCTGGCCGGAACTGTAATTTCCACAATGTGGTTGCCTTTTTCAACTTTAAGTACTGCACTGATATCGCCAACGGTTTTAAACTGCCTCGTAATTTTCGTAATTTTCTTTTCAACATACTCTTTGAGCGCCGGTGTTACAACAATGTTCTTTCCTCTTACGTTTACGTTCATAAATTATCCCTCCTTAATCCCGAGGTCCGGGATAACAAACTCTTTGTTTGTTATTATTTGTATTCGCCATAATAATTAAAACTCCTGCAAAAAATTACAAAAACTCGTGCAAAAAAGTCTTTTTTCTGCACGAGTTTACAATATGCTACTATTGTAACAGTTTTAAATTATAAAATTTTGGAAAGGAAACTGCGGGTACGTTCTTCTTTGGCATGTAAAAAAATGTCGTCAGGTTTGCCCTGTTCCAGAATTTTACCGCCGTCAACAAACAGCACCCTGTCGCCAACTTCGCGCGCAAAGCCCATTTCGTGGGTAACAACTACCATGGTCATGCCTTCGTTGGCAAGGCGTTTCATAACGTCCAGTACTTCTTTAATCATTTCCGGGTCAAGCGCAGATGTCGGTTCATCAAACAAAAGTGCTTTCGGCTTCATGGCAAGCGCACGCGCAATAGCAACACGCTGCTGCTGCCCGCCGCTAAGCTGGTCCGGATAAGAATCAGCCTTATCGGAAAGGCCAACCTTGCCTAAAAGCTCCATGGCCGTTGCTTCCGCAGTTTTACGGTCAATGCCGCGCACTTTCATCGGCGCAAGCACAAGGTTTTCAAGCACCGTCATGTGCGGGAACAGGTTAAATCGCTGGAACACCATGCCTACTTCCTTGCGCACTTCGTTAATGTTGGCTTCGCCGTCCAGCTTTATGCCGTCAACAACAATCGTGCCCTCGGTTGGTTCTTCAAGGTAGTTCATGCAGCGTAAAAGCGTACTTTTGCCGCTGCCGGACGGGCCGATAATTACCACTACTTCCTTTTCGGCAATGGTAAGGTCAATGCCCTTTAAAACTTCAAGGCTGCCGTAGCTTTTTTTAAGGCCTGTAATTTTAATCATTTCTGTACTCATTTTGTTTCAAACCTCCGCTCCATCAGCCCTACCAGGCGCGCAACCGTAAAGGTCATAATAAGGTAGATTACGGCAACTGCCAGCCAGATTTCAAAAGAAGCATAGGTACGCGCAATAATCAGCTGGCCGCGTCTTGTCAGTTCTTCAAAACCGATAACGGAAACCAGCGAAGAATCCTTCAGCATGGCAATAAATTCATTGCCCAGCGGCGGAATAATGCGCTTAAAGGCCTGCGGCATAATTACATAGCGCATGGTCTGGTACCAGGTCATGCCCAGAGAACGCCCAGCTTCCATCTGCCCTTTATCGATAGACTGAATGCCAGCGCGGAAAATTTCGGCAATGTATGCACCGCTGTTGATGGAGCAGGCGCAGATAGCCGCAAAAAACGGGTCAATGCGCTGGCCGATAATGGTAGGCAGCGCAAAATATACCAGAAAGATTTGTACCAAAAGCGGCGTGCCGCGGATAAAATCTACATAAAAGTTAGCTGCATAACGCACCGGTTTAATGCTGGCAAGCCTTGCAACGCCGATAATCATACCTATCAATAAGCCAAAGCCTACGCTCATGGCGGTTATTTCAAGGGTAATTCCGGCACCGGCCAGCAAAAGCGGTATTGCATCTTCAATAAGTTTAAAATTCAGTTCCATTAGGCTTGTCTTTCCTTCCAGTCAGCCTGCGCTTTAATAAATAAAATACGGGGCACACCTTCGTTGCCGTTGATGTTCCCCGCATTCAGGCGCAATGCTTATTTTTTCACTTCACCGAACCAGGTTTTGTAAATCTTGTCATATTCGCCGTCTTTTTTCAGTTCTGCCAAAGCTTTGTTAATGTCTTCAAGCAGCTTGGTGTTGTCTTTTTTAACGGCAATACCATATTGTTCTGCTTCCATTACGTCACCAACGGTTTTGGCAACTTCGCTGCCGCCCTGTGCCAGATAATAACCGATAACCGGGCTGTCGTTGATAACAGCGTCAACGCCGCCGTTGGTCAGTTCCATTGCAGACTCGGTATTGGTATTGAAAAGGGTTACTTTGGCATCTTTAACGCTGTTTGCTTTGTCAGCGCCGGTAGTGCCAATCTGTGCGGCAATGCGTTTGCCGGTAAGGTCATCAATGCTCTTGATGTCGTTGTTGTCTTTTTTTACCATTACAATCAAGCCGGAAGTATAGTAAGGGTCGCTCATGCCTACGGCCTGTTTTCTTTCATCGGTAATACTCATGCCAGCAATGGCAACATCAATATTACCGGTGTTCAGCGCAGGAATCAATGCATCAAAACCCATGTTGGCAATTTCAACTTTGTAGCCGAGTTTTTTGCCGATAGCGCGGATTAAATCCATATCAAAACCTGCCAGTTCATCGCTGCCTTCCTTCTGGAATTCAAACGGAGCAAAAGTCGGTTCAGTTGCTACGCGCAAAACTTTCTCCGGCTGAGCCTTAGTTTCATCCTTGCTGCCGCCGCAGCCTGCAACTGCCAGTGCCACAAGCATTAAAGCAGCCATTAAAAACACCAAATACTTTTTCATAAACATAACCTCCAACAGCATAAATTTACAAACTTTTATCTGTTAAAATATTATAGCTCTAAAATACAGGTTAAGCAACAAAAACTTTCAAAAAACCTGTATAAAAAACCATTATTTAGCTTCGCCGAACCATTTATTGTAAATTTTATCAAATTCACCGTTCTGTTTCAGCTCATTAAGCGCCTTGTTAATATCGGCAGCCAGTTTGTCGTTGCCTTTTTTAACGGCAATGCCGTAATCTTCGGCATTCAAAACTTCGCCGACGGTTTTAGCGTATTCACTGCCGCCCTGCGCCAAAAAGTATTTCAGCACCGGAGCGTCGTTAATAACAGCGTCAGCCGCGCCGTTTTTCATTTCCAGCACAGCACTGCCGTTATCGTTAAAAGCAGTTACCTTGGCGCCTTCAACCTTTTCTGCGCGGAATGCGCCAGTAGTGCCAATCTGCACGGCAATGCGCTTGCCTTTTAAATCGTCAATGCTCTTGATATCGTTGTTGTCTTTCGGTACCATTACCAAAAGGCCGGATTTATAATACGGGTCAGAAAAAATTACCTGCTGCTTTCGTTCTTCGGTAATGCTCATTCCTGCCAGCGCAACATCAATGTTGTCTGCCTGCAAAGCAGGAATTAAAGCGTCAAAACCCATTGCGCTGATTTCCACTTTATAACCGAGCTGTTTGCCGATAGCACGGATTAAATCCATGTCAAAACCGGTAAGTTCCTCGCTGCCTTCCGCCTGCATTTCAAACGGCGCAAAAGAAGGTTCAGTGCCGACACGCAGTAATTTTTCAGCGCCCGCCTGTTTCTCATCATTGCCTCCGCAGCCGGCCGTAACAAGCGCCATTGCCAGCATGGCTGCCATTAATAATGCCAAAAACTTTTTCATCAGGTTATCTCCCTCCAATATTCTGCCAACCGGCAGGTTATAATAATGTATATTATAAAACTAAAAGCCCTTCTGCACAAGCAAAAATATGCAAAAAAGGCTAATTTTTATAAAATAAAGCAACTCAGCTGACCTGGTCTTCACCCCCACACCCGCCTGCTGGAAGGTTCGCTCCTAAGCAACGTGCTCCCCACTACTGCTCCTCTCGCTTTTCGCGGCAGGACTTACTTCTAAGCTGCGCCGTGCTCACAGTAATTTTTACTGCTTACGTGGATCGTTTTGCCCGCAACTGGCATCGACTTTCAACCACAGACCTGAGCTGCATTTTAATTATAGCGGCTAATAGATTTTTTGCAATACCTGCGGCTAAAAATTTTATAAAATGCTCTTTGATATTTTGCCGCGTTGTAGTATACTATTATGTGCAAGATTTGATTGGACGGATTTTTAACAGGATGGTTGTTTTATGATTGCTTTACCCCAGACACTAGATTTTCCACGCGAAAATAACATACGTGAAATATGCAACTCGCTTTTAACGCTGCTGCAAAAAAAGGATACGGGTTTATACATGCACAGCCAGCAGGTTGCAAACTATTCGGCATGCATTGCGGCCAAGCTCGGCCTTCCCGCCGCAGAAATAGCTTCCATTAAAAGTGCCGCACTACTGCACGATATCGGGCATCTTTCCGTGCCTAACACGATTTTAAAAAAATCGCCCTATTTAAGCACGCGCGAGATGGCTACCTATAAACGCCACTGCCAGGCAGGCGCCAGTATGCTCGAAAATATTCCGGAATTTGCGCATATTATCGACATTATTTACAGCCACCACGAAAAGTGGGACGGCACCGGTTACCCCAAGCGTTTAAAGGGTGTAAACATACCGCTGGGAGCGCGTATAATCGCCGTAGCAAATTATTACGACCGCATTGTAAATCCCTGCACCCATTACTGGCAAAAAACGCCTATGGAAGCCATTAAGGAAATGAATGACAAGGCCGGCACCGACTTTGACCCCAATGTTGTCCGTGCGTTTTTAGAATCGATAATACCGAGCAAAATACAGTAAAAACAAAATAATACACAAAAGCTCTTGCTTCTTAATTATAGAAACAAGAGCTTTTTATTTTACCTGTTCTTATACATCTTTTCGTAATACTTTTTGTATTCTCCGCTGATAATTTCCTGCCACCAGTCTTTATTAGCTAAATACCACTCAATAGTTTTGGCTATGCCATCCTCAAACTTCGTCTGCGGCAGCCAGCCAAGTTCATTGTGTATTTTTGTCGGGTCTATTGCATAACGCCTGTCATGTCCCGGGCGGTCTTTCACAAAAGTAATTAAATCTTCGCTTTTGCCAAGCGCCTTTAAAATAATTTTTACAACATCCAAATTGCTTTTTTCATTATGACCGCCAACATTGTAAACTTCACCCTCACGCCCATTGCGGATAATTAAATCAATTGCACTGCAATGGTCTTCTACATACAGCCAGTCGCGCACGTTAGCTCCGTCTCCGTAAACAGGCAAAACTTTGTCGTGCAGAGCATTGATAATCATTAAAGGAATCAGCTTTTCCGGAAAGTGATACGGCCCATAGTTGTTAGAGCAGCGCGAAATAGTCACCGGCAAACCATACGTTCTGTGATATGCCAAAACCAATAAATCTGCACTTGCTTTGGATGCCGAATACGGGCTTGATGTATGCAGCGGCGTTGTTTCAGTAAAGAACAAATCCGGCCTGTCTAACGGCAAATCGCCATAAACTTCATCCGTGCTTACCTGGTGGTAACGCTTAATGCCATACTTGCGGCAGGCGTCCATCAGCACGCCCGTACCGATAACATTTGTTTTCAAAAACAGCTCCGGATCTAAAATGCTGCGGTCAACATGGCTTTCCGCCGCAAAGTTTACCACAACGTCAGGCTTTTCTGCTTCAAACAAGCTGTAAACAAAATCGCGGTCAGCAATATCGCCCTTAACAAATTTAAAGTTCTGCTGTTTAATCGCAACATTCAAGCTGCTTAAATTTCCCGCATACGTCAGCTTATCCAAGCAAATAAATTCATCCTTAGGATGATGCTTAAACTGATAATATATAAAATTGCTTCCTATAAAACCGGCTCCGCCGGTGATGATGAGTTTCATATGTTAATTACCAGCTCCTATATGGTATACTACTTATTCTTATATAATCATTTTTTACTCTAAATTCTTTGAAATAATGGTCTAACGCTAATTTTGCCGCAACACTATCAGGAGTACCTTGGATAATAATTTCATCTAATAAATTACCAATCATTATATTTTTTAATTTTAGTTTATAAATTTTTTGAGGTACTCCATTAATCAACTCCAATGCCGGTTTATAAATTTTATTATATTTAGGATTTTTCATGATTTTGTCACAATAAATTATTCTCCATTCATTTTCTTCTTTAAATCCAGGATGCTTAATTGATAAAATTGCAAATAATATCGCTTGTTTTAATAAATTCCCGACTATTTCTATTTTTTCATATTTTAATTTACATATATTTTTCTCCAATGAAATTATAAATTCATCAAGATATGCTTTAAAATCTTCTTTATCACAATATAAAACTTTACTAACATCAATTTGTAGATTCAATTTAGAATTAGCATTAAAAATTAAAACAGAACCATTACCTCGACCATATGCACGAAACATACTTAATCTGCCATCATATTCACACACTTGATGTTCTGTAAAACATGCAATGTAAGTATGCAAAAAATATGCTGGTTCATTATCTTTTAAAAATTCTTTTAATACATTTTCCCAGTAACTTTTATCATTTCCAATAGCAGTTAGTATTTTTATAAGTTTATCTTTATAGTTCTTTTCAATCAAATAATACTTTAAAAGTTCCAACCCCTGTTTTACTTCAAAATAATCATTCATTAACATTACATTTCTTAACCAAATCTCTTGATTCTTTAAAATTGACATAGTTGTAGTTAAATCAGTATAATAAGCAAATTTTATATTCTCTTTGCGTATACGTTCAATTTCTCTATTATAATACGGAAAAAATATTTCTGTTAATTGTTCATCAGTCATTTTTATCACTCTTTTCTTTTTTATCAATTATACTATATAAGTATATAAAACAAAAGTTCTGTCATATTTACATAAATACGACAGAACTTTTGTTTAAAAATTTTTACATTATCTTTCTAAAATATCCGCAATACGTTTACTTGCAAAACCATCACCATAAGGATTACTTGCGTGACTCATATTATGATAAACTATATCATTTTCCAATAACTCTTTAAAATTATCATAAATAACCTTTTCACTTGTTCCAACAAGTTTTAATGTACCAGCAGCCACTCCCTCTGGCCTTTCTGTAGTATCGCGCATAACTAAAACAGGTTTTCCTAAAGAAGGTGCTTCTTCTTGTATTCCTCCAGAATCCGTTAAAATCATATAACTATGCGCTAAAAAATTATGAAAATCCAACACATCTAACGGTTCTATTATATGAATACGATCATCATTACCTAATACATCATTAGCTATACAACGTACTAAAGGATTCATATGTATAGGGTAAATTACTTTAACATCAACATGTTCATCACAAACTCGGCGTATAGCACGGAACATATGCTTCATTGGTTCACCAAGATTTTCTCTGCGATGTGCTGTAATCATAATTAACCGGCTATCTGAAGCCCATTCTAACTCAGGATGTGTATAATCTTTTTTTACAGTAGTTTTTAATGCATCAATACCAGTATTACCCGTAACAAAAATGCTATCCGCTCTTTTACCTTCCAAAATTAAATTTTTGCGTGCTAAAGCTGTAGGTGCAAAATTATATTTGCTTATTATACCAACTGCCTGCCGATTAAATTCTTCTGGAAATGGAGAATAAATATTATGCGTTCTTAAACCGGCTTCAACATGTCCAACAGGTATCTGCAAATAAAAACATGCAAGTGCTGTGACAAAAGTAGTTGTAGTATCACCATGAACCAATACTATATCCGGTTGTTCCTTTTCTAATACATTTTTTATTCTTAAAAGAATGTTTGCAGTTACGTCAAATAAAGTCTGCCTATCTTGCATTACAGATAAATCATAATCCGGTTCTACAGAAAAAGCATTTAAAACCATATCAAGCATTTGCCTATGTTGACCCGTAACACAAACGACTGTCTGAATATTTTTTCTGGTTTTTAGTTCATTAACTAATGGGCACATTTTTATGGCCTCAGGCCTTGTTCCAAAAACTACCATTATTTTTTTCATAAACATAAACCTTCCTATAATTATTTTATAATTTTTAATATTTTAGTTAATACTCTGTAATAATAATCTTCTTCATAATGCATTGGTGCAAGTCCCCATTTATGTTTTTCAGAAGCAACAGTTCCCTCCATTTCATCAATTACATTTATCCCAGGCAAATTCTTTTCAATACGTGAATACATATAATCTAAAATTTTATTTAAATATTTATTATTTTTTAAGTAGCCACCAGTAAATTTTTCTATATTGCCATCTAGAGTCATATAATAATCAACCATTTTTGCTTTATGCAATATTATATGTTCTGATTTATAAATATCACTTATTCGGCTACAAAATTCATCTACTAAATTATCTACCGGTAATTGCCCAACAAATAAATTGCCATTTTTTATATTCTTGTTTAGTAATTTAATTGGTTCAAAAAACTTTGAAATACCGTTAATAAATTCATTTGAAGCTGTACAAAAACTTTCATTACATTTGATTAACGAAAATCGTTCATCAATTAAATCTATTAATAAATATTCACTATCATCAGCCTTTAATTTCTCAAAAGTATTTTTATGTAAATCCATCAATAACATTCTCTTTTGAAAAGGCGAAGTCAAATGAATAGCTTCTTCAGTAAAATTTACAGGATTTGAAACAGCAGAAAAAATAGATTGTCTGGCAATATAAGAACATAATTCAAACTGATTTAGCTTATCAAACTCAAATATATCGCGGCTTACGCAACTACCAAAAATACTAATTTTTCTTCGTTTTATTGATACAACTTCAGAATTTAAAAACTTTATTGGAGAGTGCGGATGTTCACGATATCCAACAGTAACATAATATTCTCCGGTCTCAGCAATATTAAAATTACAATTTGATACTTGAATATTTTCAATTTTTTCTATGCATAAATTATTATAATACAAATAATAATTATATTCTGCCATTTTTTTACCAATACAATTTACGATTAATTCATTATTTATAATTTTTGTGCTTACAAATAAATTCTTTATTATTGTATTGATATCCAAACCATAACGTATCTGAGTTTTAATATTAGAGAAATTTTTGTTTTTTATCCTCAATACTAAAACCTTGTTATTAGCTGCTTCATTAGCATATTCAGAATAATACCCATCGTCAAAAAATATGTTCTCTTTATCTTCAGCTGATTGAATATCTATTGTAAAATACAATTCATTATTTCTAAAAAGAAAAATATTATCATAACGTGCTAAAACTTTTGTATCTGGATGCAAACAAAAACGTAAATCTACTGTTTCCGATTTTTTAGATCTAAAAGAATCATTAATTATTAATAATCCATCAATATCTTTTATATTCCTTTCTGCATAAAATCCATTTTTTAATAAATAATATCCTTGTGCAGAATTATTATTTTCTTCTTGTATAAAAAATTTTATTCCACCAGATTCAAATATACTTCTGCAATATTCTGGCGATAATACATTATATAAAGAAACAGGATAAAGAGAACTATGTCCCCGAGCACTTTCACAATATTGTCTTATAGGATCATCACGGTCATAGTTATACATTCCAGAATCTATAAGTATATCTCTACCAGCAAATCTAAAAAGCAAACTGTTATCATCAACATGTTTGTGTGCTTCTGAACTCATTCCGGATTTAAAAGAAATATACTTATTATCATTTTTAATAATTACCCAGCCAGCATTTTTATAATAATAACTTTTATTTACACTTAATTCACTTAAGTTTAACGCAGCACTATCACCAATTGGTGGTATTTTACTGTTTTGAAATATCATTTGTTTTGTAACTAATTTACATTTTGATAAATTTTCCTGTACTTTTTGACAATCAATAGGAATATTTAATATTTTGGAAAAATTAATAATTTCTTCGATACATTTAATATTGAATACATGATAACCGATAGTATTTTCTTTAGCACAGCCATCTTCATCAAAATTTGCATTATATATTTCTATTAACCTATCTTCAATGTGCTTTATTAGAATATTTTTATAACACTTTGAATTTTGTGGTTGATCAACAAGCATATTTGCTACATGCATAATCCCTTCCAGCATTATTAACCCATGATTATTCAATATTTTTACTTTTAAATTACGTAACCACTCACAATGCTGCATTAACAAAACTAATACTTCATGCCGTAACTGCCAATTTTTAGGAAATACACATAAAGCATTTGCAAATACAATACAACGAATAGCATAAGCATGTTCAGCTGAAGGAATTACGCTTAAACCTAATTTACTATAGTCATCATCTAACCATTTAATAAAATTTGAAATTTGATTTTCTGCCGCATCTAAATATTCTTTATTTTGTGTTAATTGATATTGCTCTAAAAGCAAAGTAATCCAATAAAGGCTAAACTGTTGGAGTTTACTTGAACGAGCTACAGCCGAAAAACTTTGATCCCACATTGACGGAGATACTTTCAAAACTTGTCTTGTATTTAATACAATATTTCCCTTTAAAATATTATCTGCAAAAATTTTAAAATCAATTTTGTTTCCATTTATGTCAATTATATCCCACATTAATAATTTAGATATATTCCAATGTTCTTTCAAATTTTCGTCATTAAATATTTTATTGCTTAAATACTCATAATAATTTCGCTCTCCTACATTTTCAGGTTGTATAGGTATTAAAAATTTTTCATAATAAGGTGTAAATGGTAAATTTTCTATATTTCCTTTTATATCAATTATAAATTTGTTATTTTCTAAAAATACCTTTTTAAAACCTAAATTAGGTAATGTTTCCTGAAAAATAACTTGTTCTTTTTCGTTCAAATAAGAAATCACTATTTCATTATTTTTTGCTGAATAATATAAACAATTACCATAATAGGCAATATTTACTTGTTTATTATTTTCAATTTCAACAGCATCTTCTAATTCTACATTTAAATTTAGTGTTTTACATATAAATCTATACATTAAATAATAGCCTAAATCATTAGGATGCAAACCATCATTTAAGCAATCGTCTAATGTAAACTTACTTAGGCAAAGTTCATCCAAGAATCCTTTATACATATTTATAAATGGTATATTTAACTTTGCACATACATCTTTTATAATTTTACTTTCTTCTTCAAGTGTATAATTAACCGTTTGTTTACTTTCTTCACTTGATGGTACGCAGCTCATCATTATAATTTTTTTATTTTGAAGCAAACAATAAGATATAATAGATAATATTCTATCTCGATAGCTTATTAAATCATCATCTTTAATTAATCTATCATTTGTTCCTATCATACAGATAATAAATTCGTCGTCTTCTTTTATTAATTTATCTAACGATAATAAAAGTAACATAGATGTATATTTACTGCAGCCATAATTATCAACATCTATATTTTTTTCTTTCTTTAATCTATACTTTAAAAAATTTGCCCAGCAAATACCATATAAATTCTCATATTGTGTAAGATTACCATTAGAAATGAACATTTTCCCGGTATTAGCATAACCACTTCCACCAAATCCAGCTGTTATACTATCCCCTATTAATTTAATTTTATTTGCAATATTTTTCTTTAAAATATCACTTAGTTCATAGTCTACATTTACTTTTAAAAACAAATTATTAAATAGAGAAATATCAATGCTTCCAGTCTGTGCAGCTACATAAATACGTATATTTTCCCCTCGTAATAAAAGTATAGTAAAAATTCTATCTCCTCTTAAACTTCTCTTTCTAATTAGTACATTATTATCATCAAAATAAAAAATCATATAATTATATTGTTTTGGCAATTTAATTGCCATATTCTCAGTTATTTTTATAATTTCTTTATTACATAAACGATCAAAACGTTCTGAACCTACTTCTCCTTTTGGTCCGACAGAGCGAAATACCCAGTTATCTATTTTCATCAACGTCACCCTCTTTTTTATAATATAATTATTCTCCACATATTAATTTAAGCTCTTTATCAATAGTATGCTCTTTAGAGCATTGGCTTCTGACTCGTTTTGCTGCACCTTCAGATAATTTCATAAACAAGTCCGGATTGTTATATAAATTTTCTATTGCATCAGCTAATTCTACATAGCTTTCCGGCGGTATTAAAATACCACAATTTTCATCTACAAATTCAGGTATAGCCGTACAATTACTTGCAATAGGAACCAAGCCTGATGACATCGCCTCATCTCTCGAAACTCCTTGCGCATCCATTCTTGTTGTACCTATATAAATTCCTGCCTTTTTATGTGCTATTACAATTTCATTTTGTGTTAAAAACGTATTGTGTAAATGAACATTTTTAAATTTTCTCAGAGGTGCATTATCTTTATCAAACCTTTCTCCACTGCCATAAATTTCAAAATCTAAATCTTTAAAACAAGCTCTTTTGGACAATTCCACAATACCTTTTGTTGTAATATCATTACCATATTTTTTACTGGCAAATGATTTAATTGTTAATATTTTTTTCCGCATTTCACAATTTTTCTTTTCATATTCAAATAAATTCGTATCAATTAAATTGTGAATAATGGAATAACTTTCAGCCTTTAACTTTACTTTGTAATCTTCCATTACCTCATTAGCAAAATAGTTTGAAACAAAAACAAAATGTATATTTATGTTATCTTCAGCTACCGAAAATACATCATACCACAATTTCATTCGCTGCTCTGATGCTACTTTAGCGGTTTCAAGCTCAATATTATCTTGGTAATTATAAGTTCGTCTCCACCATGGCTGAATCTCCGAACCATGACACCAAATTAATAAATTTATTTTTTTATTTTCAACAAATGGCTTTAAAATACTCCACATCTCTGCATCTAAAAAATGTACACATACCGTTTTTACCATATTACTTTCTAAAATGTTTAGTAATGTTGTTCCTTGTCCTTCAATAACATTTATTCCTTCAAATTCCCTAAAGCCATTACCGGCATAAATGTTCATTATCATTACATCAAAAACATATCCACTATCCTTATAAACCATAACTCGTTTGTGTACAAACATATTTCTGTACAAATTATCCGGCTGCGGATATTGGTTAGTCAAAACTAAAACATCAGAACGCAAAAGATAATCTTTTATTCCGTCTGTTAAAACAGCATTTCCAAATAAAATTTCTTTTATTTTTGCCGTTCCAGAACCTTTTAAACGAAACCCTAAAACTACAAATGAAGTATTCTCCGGCAATGTTAAAACTTCGTTACGGTTAAGTTTTGGGTAAAGCGGCTTTAGTTTATTGCCGTTTTCATCATAACATAACAACACGCAGATTAAATCTAATTTAGCGGAACCGCTAAACTTCACTGCTAATTTGCCATCAACTAACCAAGGTTTAACTTCTATTTTTTTCTTCATTAAATAAACATAGTCATGCTTACCTTCCTGAAGTTTACTATCAATGCATAAAGTATTATTATCTAAATAAAAGTTAAATAATTCTTTTTTACTTGCATTTACGAAACCTGTTAAATCGTTGCCTTTAATGCTTAAGCAATCTGCTACCTCACTGTATTTAACGTTTTCAGCTATATTTTTTATCTTTTCAAAATCTATGCCGATATCAAAAACCTGCATATCTGCTGCAATCACACAATAATCTTCTGTAAAGTTTTCGCAATAATTAAATTCATCAACAGCAAATAAATTATCGCTATCAATAACAGTAGAACCTAATTGTGAAACTGTTAAATTTTTTAATAATTCCGGTACTACTATGGCTTGCTTTAATTTAAGAACATTAGTTTTGCGATAAGCATTCTCTAAATTTTTAACTATAACTTTAGAATTTTCTAAAGCAAAATAAGCGCTTTTACCTATTCCAGAAAATTTACCATAACGGCAAGTTAATACTAAATCTTTTAAATAATTGGGTCCATACCAATCATTTTCATTAAAATATGTTATAAAATCCGCATTTGTTAAATCACCTATAACTAATTTTTTAGCGTCTTCAGGTGTAATGCAGCGGCAAGTATTAATTTTACTATCACTAATTAAAATAAGTTCTGCATTTTGCCATGTCTGTTCTTTAAACATGTGTTGTACACGTTCTGCATTTTTACTATTATTTATTTCTGCAAATACGGTTACTTTAGGTAATGATTTTTTAATACCTTGGTTAAAAACCTTTTGAATTATATAGTCCAATCTATCCTCATAAAGATGTTCTGATAATACTTTTCTCAATCCAAGTAATCTATATTTTCTTAAAGAAATAGTATCGGCACAATATTGTTTTAAAAACATTTTTAATGTTTTCTCATCATCTGTTGCTATTGTTAAATCGCCGAAATAATTTTTTAATCCCCTCGAATAATTACCAATAGTTATAGTATTTGATGCTAAAAGTTCAAATACTCTGCGGGCAAACATCGTTTGAGATTGCTGTATAGAATTCATATTAATACCATAGTTATATCCTTTATATGCAATATCTATTTCATTAGCCGAAAGGTTACCTAATATATAGGGTTTATAAAAATCAGGAAATGCATGTTCCGGCCTGGCATTTCCAAAATTACGGTCATAAATATCAATGCCTTTATTTTTTATAAAATAGTTGCAAAAATTATCAAAAATTTGGCAGCGTTCCTGGTATTTATGATAATAAGCTCCTGCAAAGCATAATTTATCCTTGCGTTCAAATTTTTCTATAGGATTATGAATTTGTGGCTGTGCAGCAAAATGCAAATGATATACACGATCATGCTTTAATTCAGTTTTATATTTTGCAATACAATCAATATCCGTTGTAAAAACATAATCAGCATAGCCTGCTGCTAACATAAAAATGTCCGTATAAACAGGGTCTTCTTTATTCCAAAAAACAACCGGAATATTATTATTATGTAAATATGTAGTTAATTCAAACAATTCATCGCTATATCTATCAATTTTATGGTACCAAAGACCATCTTTACCCTGCCATGCAGATTCAAAAAAGAATAAATCCGGTTGAAATGTTTCTATTTCACTTTTCCAATTATTAGGTGTAAGTTGTAATAATGTACATTCAGGAGCATAACTTGCAAAAGAAAATTCGTCTAAAATGCAGGCGACTTTTAACTTTCTTCCCTGCAAAGATTTGAGTTGAAATCTTTTACCAATTGTAACTGTTTCATTATTTTCAAAATCTTTTGAAAGATAACCATTTTTTAACAAAAAGGTAATTATTTCTTTTCTGCGAGCTTTCCATGATTCTATATTTAAATTTTCCATAATTAATTACTCCCCTTATTTTTATAATGGTTTAATTATCCCCAAACGGCAACTGAAATGATAACATTTTTTCAATATTCTTCCATACCATCTCGATGAAATACGATCCATTATACGTTTATAACGCATATTCTGTGCTCCAAGATATTCCATTTGTATTTTTTGACGTAGAAGTAGTCTTTCTTTTTCTTCTATCTGAATTAAAAGTTCATCATTTATTAAAATCAGCTCTCTAAGAACATGTTCTAATGTCATATCCTTGTTTAAGTCATTATTTTTAATGTTCATATTTACCACCCACAATATTTTTATATTTATGAGGAAAAGCTATTTTATTATAGTATTCTAAATTTGGTTTACACTGTCGTTGTTGTTCAATGGTCATATCCGAATATTCACGTGCAAAAGCACAATATGGAAGTATTAAATTCTCTGGGCAATCATCTGCCAAAATTTCACCATTATGCATCCATATAATTCTGTCACAAAAGTCTTTCATTTGCGTTACTGAATGACTTACAAAAATAACTGTTTTACCTGATTGTTTTATTTCTTGCATTTTTATTCTGCATCTTTCGGCAAATCCCATATCACCTACAGAAAGCGCTTCATCCACAAATAAAATGTCCGGCAAATCAGAAATAGCTATGGAAAAACCTAATCTTGCTCTCATGCCACTTGAATAAGTACGAATAGGATAGTTTATATATTCGCCCAAATCCGCAAAATCTATAATATCCGGTAATAACTTTTTTATTTTCTTTTGTTCCATTCCCATTAATGTACACTTATATTGAATATTCTCTATTCCGGTTAAATAATCAAACAACCCTGCATTAGCAGCAAGCATATTAACTTTGCCATTGACTATTATTTTCCCAGAATCAGGTGCTGTAATTCCTGTAATTATTCTTGCTAATGTAGATTTTCCGGAGCCATTTAACCCAATAATACCCACAATTTCCTCTTTATTAATACTAATATTTATATCTTTTAATGCAGAATATTTATAAGGATTTTTCTTAATTCCAAAAGCATATAATAACTTTTGCTTGGTGCCATTAAAAAGAGTATATGTTTTGGTAATTTTTTCACACTTGATAGCAATTTCTTTACTCATTATCTAACAAACTCCATTTATAAGTAATCAGCGAATTTAGGTCTTAACAAACTATGAACTGCACAACCAAAAATTATTAATAAAATGGTTAGCAACCAAAATAAAATATGTTGTCCAAGTGTTATATCAAAATTTCCTTGATATAACATAGCTCCGCGATAACCACTTATAATATAGCTAAATGGATTCCATTTCATAATAGCTTCTAAAATGCTATTATTCGGCGCAATCCACGTTATTGGCATAAAGAAAAATAACATCCTCATAAATGCCTGTATTATTCTTTGAACATCTCTAATTAAAACTGTAAGAGCCGATGCCAAAAGTGCATATCCACAAAGCAAAATCCATATACAAAACATAAAATAAAAAATATAAAAAATATTAATATTATATTGTATACCACAAAATATTTGGACCATTATAAGAATAAATAAAGAAATTAAATGTGTTATTATCTCTGTACATATACATGCAACAGGTATTGTAGAAACAGGATATTTCATATTTAGTATAATACTTCTGTTAGCAACTATACTTCCAGCGCTACTTATTAACGCGGATGAAATAAATAACCATGGTATCAGTCCCGTCAACATCCAAGCAACATATGGAACTCCATCCATTGGTGATGCCACTTTCATACCAATATTAAAAACTATCCAATAAGTAATGGCTTGCACTGTCGGATTTATAACTGTCCAAAATAAATTTAAATTTGTTTGATTATACTGTAATTTAAATTGCATTTTAGCCATAACTAAAATTTTTTTTCTATTCAACCAACACTCTTTTATTACAGGAATAACCATTTAATTATCTACACTCCTCTCATAAAAATTATTTAATTTTTTTACCTATAATATCAAGTATAAAATTTAAACGCTGCAATGAAGAATGCTTTTTCTGAATAACATTAAACTCACAAAAAATTTCAACCATATAATTATCAATCTTTGTAATTTTTATGTCTTTTTCAAAGAAATTATCCATGCTTTTTGAATAATTTGTTAATACTTTTACACCACAAGCAAGTAATTGCAGTATTCTTCTAGAAAACATTGTTTCACTATCCGTTACAGTATTAACATTAATACACATCGAATATTTACGCGTTAAATCAGGTATTTCAGAAAATGGAACAGGCGGCTTTATATAATTATTATATTTTTGTGGAAATTTAAATTTTTCTTCCGAAGAGTTAAATTGCCTATCATAAATATCTAAATGCATTCCTTGATCTAATACATAATCAAACATTCTTTCCAATGCAATACATCTATCTTTATGTTCAGCATACCAGCTTCCGGCAAATAATATTGTTTTCTTTTTTTGATTATTTTTCTGAGGATAAAACATTTTTGTATTTACACCAAACGGAAGAAGATATACATTTTTATGTCCTAAAGCCTTATATAAATCAATACATTCTTTAGCAGTGGTAAATATAAAATCAAATAATAACGCTGTATCAACAAAGCCATACACAGAATGATTAAAATATATTGGATCCTCTTTATTCCAAAATACTGTAATTATACCTTGTTTTTTACAATAATCTAATATAGATATTAATTCTTTCCTGTTTTCAAATAGTATTTTTTTATTTTTATAAATTCTACCTCTCCAACAACTTTTATATTCATCTATTCCACGCCATGCTGATTCACAAAATAAAATAGTTGGTTTAAATTTTTCTATTTGCTCTTTCCAAATTTTTGGATGAATAAAAACTGCATTACAATAATTATTAAAATCACACCAAGTCATTTCATCGCATATAAATGCTATCCTAATCTTATTATTATCAAAATTAACTTTTACTTGAGGTTTTCCGTAGAATTTTGATAATACATTTAAATACGTAAATTGGATTACTGTATTTAAAACTTTATTTTCTTGACATTTTTTTAATATTTTATAGAATGCAGTTTTTAATAAATTTTTCATTTTACAATTTATACAATTTATTACTTTCGTTAAAATTAGCGTTACTATTTCTAGTGTCAAAAATTATTTTTTTATTAATTAAATCTAAATTATCATCTAAATGATTATGATGCACCATTATTACTAATACTTTAATATCGTTTAAAAACTTTTTGAAATCAAAATATTGACCACTCACTATTTCTTTATTTACCATAGGATCATAGCATTTAGGAGATGTTGCTAAATGTGAATTCATTTTTTCTATTAATTGCAATGTTGGACTTTCACGCACATCATCTACATTTTCTTTATAAGTAATCCCATAAAATCCAATTTGGCTATAATCGTTTAAACCATTTTCTTGTAAAATATTTGATACCCTTTCCAAAACATATTCAGGCATTGAATCATTAGTTTCTCGTGCTAAACGAATCATACGTGCTAATTCAGGATAATCGCCTACTAAAAACCATGGATCAACTGAAATACAATGCCCTCCAACACCAGGACCAGGGCTTAAAATATTAACGCGAGGATGTTTATTGGCAATTCGTATAATTTCATTAACATCTAATTTATCACTTCTACAAATTTTTAATAATTCATTAGCAAATGCTATATTAATATCACGATAAGTATTTTCAATAACTTTTGTCATCTCAGCAGTACGTATATCTGTAATTACAATTTCATTTTGACAAAAAGTTTTATATATAGCTTTAACCTTTTCAGCAACTTCTTTACTATCTGCACCAATAGTACGAGAATTTTTTAATAATTCATTAACCATATTTCCAGGTATAATTCTTTCCGGTGCATGTACCAAATGAACATCTTTACCATCAACTAAATTATGTTCGCCAATTAAAGGCCGCACATATTTATCAATAGTACCAGGCGAAATTGTTGACTCAATTACAATAATACTATCTTTTGAACAAATATCTAAAACTGTATTAACAGCATTAATAACATAGCAGGGATCTATTTTTTTACTAATCTTATCATACGGTGTTGGCACACAAATAATATAGATTTCTGCTTTTTGATACTTCGTTGTAAATTTAATTCCCTTTTTATTAGCTTCAGCAAATAGTTCATCTATACCATCTTCTTCAAAAGTCATTTCTCCATTTTGTAATTTATTTACTAAATTCTCGTTATAATCAGTACCTACAACATTAACACCATGTGCAGCCATCATCATTGCCGTAGGTAAGCCAATATAACCTAACCCAATTACATTTACTAAAACTTCTTTCATCATATAACCTTCTTTCAAAATTTTTATATTATTCCAAAATAAAATTTGGAATATTAAATAAACTTATAAGTATTTTCTCAATCCATTCAAAACATAAAAACACATATAATATATTGTTTTTAATACTGAGATATTCTGGCTTTTTCTATAAACCTGCCAGTTCCATACAGCGCTTTGTAATTTATTGCTGCTTATTGATTTTTTCCCAATTCTATATGTGCCTAATGTTTTATTTAAACTATATCCTTCAATACAATAATTTTTTAATGTATTTAGCCAACAAATATAATCTTCGTGCTTTTCATCGGGAAAATAAATTTTATCTACTATTTTTCTATCTATACATACCGTTAAGCAACTCCCGGTTGTATTGCCTTTTAAAAGTTCGTTGTAATCTAACTTTAATGGCACTTTAATTTGTTTTTCTTTATTTTTTGCTGTATTTAAGAGCTTGTAATCATGATAAGAAAAAGTAATATTTTTATTTTTCATAAACCTTATTTGTTCTTGCAGTTTTTCTTTTTCCCAATAATCATCAGCATCTAAAAAGGCTATATATCTTCCTTTAGCATTTTGTATTGCTGCATTGCGCGCATTGGCTACACCTTGATTTTTAGGCAGTGATATTAATTTTATTCTTTTATCTTTTTTCTGATATGATTTTATTATTTTTTCTGTACCATCTGTTGACGCGTCATTTACTATAATAAGTTCCCAATTTTTATATGTTTGCTTTATTACGCTTTCTATGGCTTCGTCTATATATTTTTCACTGTTATAGGCAGGCATTATTATCGAACATAGTCCGTCTTCAATATGCTCCTTTGCACTGTGCAACAATTTTCATCGTCCTCCATAACAACATCAAGTCTAGCCATACGCTCCAGTTACGTACATACCAACTATCTAATAATACACGCTGTGAATAGCTTGTATTATTTCTCCCGCTTACCTGCCACATGCCTGTTATGCCTGGTTTTACCATAAGGTAGTCATTTATGTGTTCCCCGTACCTTATCATTTCGTCTCTGATGATTGGTCTTGGCCCTACCAGGCTCATTTCACCTTTCAGTACGTTAAATATCTGCGGTAGTTCGTCAAGACTCGTTTTACGCAAAAATGCCCCGCTTTTGGTTATGCGCGGGTCGTTTTTTAATTTAAAATCTTTTTCCCATTCCGCTCTAGCTTCCGGGTCTGTTTTTAACAGTTGCTCTAATTTTTCTTTGGCATCTACGCACATGCTGCGGAATTTATAACAGTTAAATTCTTTGCCGTTTTTTCCTATACGCCTGTGCTTAAATATTACCGGCCCCGGTGAGTCTTTATATATCCATAAGGCTATTACTAGTAATATCGGCGATATTGCTATGGTGCCTGTTATTGTAAGTACATAGTCAAAGATTGTTTTTATCCATCTGTTTACCGGTCTTGCAAGGTTATTCTTTAGGCGCAACAGCATCAACTTTTCATTAAACAGGCTTTCGGCTTCTATGCCACCCATCGGTACGCCTATAAGGTTTGGTATTACGCCCATGCTTTTTACCAAGGGCTGCACTTTGTAGATTAGTTTGGTAAGTTTGCCTTGTTCCAACCCTGGTGCTGCTATAAAGACATGGTTGATGTTATATTTTGTTATTACTGCTTCAGCGTCTGTAAATTTACCGAGCACTGGATAATTTTCAAGTATGCCTTCTTCTACTTTATTGTCTTCTAAAAGTCCTATTATTTTATAGCCCATACCGGCGTCGTTTTTGATGCCTTGTACAAGTAGTTCTGCTGTTTTACCTGCACCGATAATAAGTACAGGTATTTGCAACAGCTGGTATTTTTCAAGTATCTTTTTTATGATGTAGCGAAAGATGACAAGCAGTATAAAGCTCAATATCCAGAATACTGCGATAAACATTCTTGAAGTTGAACCTGCTATGCGCGCTATATAGAGTAATATGATGATGCTGGTGACAGCGTAGCAGCTTGTTATAAAGAGTTTTTGGATTATCTGCCAGAACTGAGCGCGACGGTTATAGAGCTGTTCTATATTTAAGAAGATGAGATAAAGTAAGGGGAATACTATCCAAAAGTTGAGCCAGGAGATATGCAGGCTGTGATTACCGGTATAGAAGTTACGGAAGTTAAAGGCAAGTTCTTCTGCACATACTATGGCGATGTAATCAACACAAATTAATACAAACGGTAGAATAATATTGGTATACTTATTTATTTTTTGCAGATTTTCTGCCACGCTTTCTCACCCTGAGTTTAATTTTTATTTAAAACTTATCTATAACTTTATATTGCAATCAATTATTATGTATTATATCACTTTTAAAATAAAATTTCTACTATTGCTCTTTAACTTAACTCCGTTTTTACCCAAAAAAAGACTGCCTGCAAGCGCGTTTGCACTTACAAACAGTCTTTTAAAACCGGTAATTTAAATTTTAGTATTATTTAATTTTTAAGGGTACAGTTTATTTCTCGCCGGTGCTGCCAAAGCCGCCGCTGCGGGTTGCATCGGCGCTGTCGCCGTCAGCAGTAAGGTATTTGTAAAAAATGCCCTGTGCCACGCGCTCGCCTTTTGCCAGGGTAACATCGCTGTCCGTGGTGTTATACAGCCCCAGCATAATGTGCCCTTCGTTATCCTCGTTATTGTAATAATCGGCGTCGATAATGCCCACGTTATTTACCAGCGCCATCCCTTTTTTTACCGCCATGCTGCTGCGGATATGCACACCCAAAAACTCGTCGTCCTGCATGTAGGCTTTTACGCCGGTCGGCACCATTTGCAGCGTATGCGCCTTAATGGTAACGTCCTGCGGCAGGCAGATATCGTACCCCGCTGCCATTTTTGTTTTGCGTTCCGGCATGGGGAACTCAACTTCTTTAAAAGAAGTAATTTTTTCAAAACCACGTAATTTCATAGTACACCTCATTATAAAAAATCCCGCCGAAAATAATTCAGCGGGATTTAGTTTTTACTTAAATTATTTGCTTAAGCCGCCTGCCAGCACTGCTTTGCGGGACAGGTTAATGCGGCCCTTCTGGTCGATTTCCATTACCTTTACAACGATTTCATCGCCTACGGAAACAACGTCTTCAACTTTATTTACACGCTCGGTAGAAAGCTGGGAAATATGAACCAGGCCTTCTTTGCCCGGCAGAATTTCAACAAAAGCACCAAATGCCATCAGGCGGGTAACTTTGCCGGTGTAAACTTTGCCAACTTCTGCTTCTGCAGTAATGCCGTTAATCATATCGATAGCTTTTGCAGCTTCTTCGCTGTTAACTGCGGCAATATATACGCGGCCGTCTTCTTCGATATCAATTTTGGCGCCGGTTTCTTCAACAATCTTTTTAATGGTTTTGCCGCCGGGGCCAATAATTTTGCTGATTTTTTCGGGGTCAACATGGATGGTGGTAATTTTCGGAGCGTATTTGGACAGTTCTTTGCGCGGTTCGGCAATGCAGTCAAGCATAATGCCCATGATGTGTTCGCGGCCGCGTTTAGCCTGTGCCAGAGCCTGTTTGAAAATTTCCTTGTTGATGCCGTCAATCTTAATATCCATCTGGATGGCAGTAATGCCGTTTTTAGTACCAGCAACCTTAAAGTCCATATCGCCGAGAGCATCTTCAAGGCCCTGAATATCGGTAAGAATGGTGAAATAATCGCCGTCTTTAACAAGGCCCATTGCTACGCCGGCAACCGGTGCTTTAATAGGCACGCCTGCATCCATAAGAGAAAGAGTGCTTGCGCAAACGCTGCCCATGGAGGAAGAACCGTTGGATTCCAGAGTTTCGGAAACCAGGCGGATTGCATACGGGAATTCTTCCGGTGTAGGAAGAACCGGAATCAATGCTCTTTCTGCTAATGCACCATGACCGATTTCACGACGTCCCGGACCTCTTGACGGCTTTGTTTCACCTACTGAGTATGACGGGAAATTGTACTGGTGGATATATCTTTTTTCCGTAACGTTATCATCTAATCCGTCTACCTTCTGTGCTTCTGAAAGCGGTGCAAGCGTTACAATGTCACAAA
>OJMJ01000321.1_pt1 | contig 25217 bp, 22 predicted proteins | sample 1597181 | NCBI WGS metagenome assembly OJMJ01 (sample SAMEA2452126, study PRJEB22498) | human gut metagenome | biome: human feces; feature: human gut; material: feces | place: Australia | collected 2012
TTATAACTGTACAACACAGATGTTAACGAATAAAATATTTAATGCGTCTGCCCTGAGATAGTTTCTGCATCGAATGAAGGTATATAACACATTGAAGTAAAGCATCTTACAATACGCTACATCTATAATCATTCGTTCTGATTCAAGGCAATTGGCTTTTCTTGCATTTATTAAGAAAAACCACTACAAGTACCAAGAAAGCTTTTGTAAGCATAATGCCTACAAAAGCTTTTCTTATTTGTATGATAGCGATTAATAAACAACAAAGCTTGTATCTTCGCCGAGCGTACACAGAAAAAGGGCTAAGAATTCAGAATGAAATTCTTAGCCCTAAATATATGTTTGTATTGCTGAATTATTCAGGAGATAATCTCCGATGAGATTTATTTGCCTGTAAGTTTAAGTCCACCCTTAACAGTCATAAACTTCTTAAGGTCGTCCAAAGTAAATACAGGACCATTTGTAGACTTAGCAACCTTGTTTTCTACTACGCGAGTACCAGCCTTAATGTTGTGACGCTTGCTAAGCTCGTCAGTAACCTTAGGAGTAGTGACCTTCTCAGATACCAATGGACCCCACTCGCCATTCGCATTCTGAGACAATACAGCTACATGGTATGTAGTTTCAGGATTTGCATATAAACCTACCTCCTCATTTCCGTAGACAACATAGTATGAGAGGAACGGATTGCTGAGGATAGCACGCTTCAATGAGTCTTCACCTACACTCCACTCTTCTTCAGTAAAGAGATTTGTAATGTGGCATGCGCACTGGTCGTTTTGTGTAACAGTAACCTCCTGATACCATTGATTATTTTCTTTATTCTTCTTAAAACCGCCCAATGCAATAGTAGATTCTGCAACACCTTCACCACCAATCTTAGCTGTTGTTACAGGAATCATGAAATAGTCGGTCAAAGTACCATTCTTATCCCAAGGCTGAACATAGATTTCGTATTCTGTGTTAGGTTTCTCATCTTTCCAAACGAATGTAGTGTCTTTGCCAGCTTCACCCTTGTAGCCAAATGCATAAACCATTTCGCCGATGTTTGCAAAGCCAAATCTTGTAGCCCACATTTTGAACTGCTGTTCAGCCTCTCCCTTACCAAACAAAGTAACAGCATAACCGCCAACATCGCTATTTGGCTTGAAAGAAACGCTAACAGAAAATGGCTGAATATCGGTAACATCATACTTCACCTCTGGGGTACCCTTAATAGGAAGAGCAGGAGTTGTGAAATAAGCCTTTACCATTTCGCAAGGAGTTCCGATTTCATCGTAGCCCAAAGTGATGATTGCATACTCGGTCTTAGGTTGGAATGCGAAATCGAAACCTGTCAAGCCCGCATTTGTAAAATCTTGCTTGTAGACATTAGACTTAATCTGATCAAAATAACCTGCGCATGCAGCATCGTTAGTCAAAACGTCAGCAATAGGCTTAGTAACACATGTTATCTTGTAAGATTTACAGCTCTCTGAACGAGTAACGGCGAGAGTAACAGAATCCTTAGTATTTTCATCTTTTTTGATAGCAACATCCTTAATTTCGATGTCAGCAGCCACACGGCCATCGATTTGATGGAAGAACATGCTATCGAGGTTGTTGATAGCGTATGGATGAATATATCCACCCTTATCGCGGATGATCAAACGGTTAAGATTGGTGTTTTGTGCATATACTGAAAGACAAGCTACTGCACAAAGTATAAGTGTAAAAAACTTCTTCATAATATTATAATGTCAATTTTAATGTTTTGTTGTTAACTTTAAGAATGTACACTCCACGACCGAGGTTACTCAAGTCGATGTCAGCACCATTCCATCCCTTGCGTTGGTCAACAATCTGACCGTTTGCGCTATAGATAGCCACAGTAGCAGTCTTGCTGCTGTCCCATCCCTTTACGCTAACAATGTTGCCACGGCGTAGGAGAGAGAGGTTGCCACCGAGTGTAGACACTTGAGGTTTGATGGCTGTTGCCTGGTCGACGAACTTGATGCTCTGAATTTTAGTCAAGTCGATAGCGTTGCGCTGAGTAGTATAAAAAACTAACGACTTGTTTTCAAACGTCACCTTCTCGACCTTGTTGATGTCGAATGTCCAGTATTTGCCATCTTCGCCGTATGCTACCATGCTTGTTTGGGCAGACATGCTTCCGAAAGCCAATGTAGAGACAAACAACACGCTTAATAGTCTTTTCTTATTCATAAGCCAATTGCTTTAAGGTTGTTATTTTATTATTAATGCTGCAAAATTATGCAAAATAAATAAAACCACAAAACAAAAAGCCACTTTTCTTCAACGAAACATATCTTTTTGTCAAACATATCGCTAACACATAGTTATAATTATACCTATTTTATATAATAAGGAGAGAAATCAGATGCCTAACTGACAGCAAAGTTTAAATAAATTAATCTTTGCTGACGATTTTGGACACAATGGCATCATGGCATGAGGAATATGCCAATGGGCACGCATATTGCCTATACTTAGGTGTAATCGGAAGCCCCCGAGAACGAGGGTGGAGGGTTACGAACAACATTAAAAAAAACAACAAATTTAAAATAGGAGGTTATTATGTTACCAGTAATGAGTTCAAACAATTGGTTCCCAACAATGTTCGATGATTTCTTCAACAACGATTGGATGCCTAAGATGAAAGCTACAGCGCCAGCAGTTAACGTAAAGGAAGATGCTAAGGCATACGTTATGGAGTTGGCTGTTCCTGGTATCAAGAAAGAATATTGCAGAGTTTGCATCAACAACGATGGCAACTTGGAAGTAACTATAGAGAACAAGATGGAACACAAGGATGAGGACAAGAAAGAGCACTATTTGCGTCGCGAGTTCTCATATTCTAACTATCAGCAAGTATATGTTCTTCCTGAGGATGTTGAGAAAGACCATGTAACAGCAGCTGTTGAGAATGGTGTTCTCGCCATCACAATGCCTAAGAAGACTAAGGAAGAAGAGAAGAAAGCCTTGCGTCAGATTGAGATTGGCTAATCTGTTCATGATTGGATATTTGGTTAAATTGGTTAGTCACAATTAGACATAGGTGAATCGGAGGCAAGCAGTCCCACAAGGATTGCTTGCCTTTTTTTGTGTTTGTAGAATAAATGTACAATAGCAAAAATAAACTGATTATTTGGAAGTTTAGGAAATAATTGATATATTTGCGCAATAATGACAAGCTTTTACGAAGTATGAACAAGATTAGATATATCAACTTATGCATTGTTGAGTTCGGTAAGAAATACGGAATGCCTGCAGCTATGGCTTTTAATTACCTAAAAAGATTTAAAGCTTTGGAATTCATAGACAAAAACTATGAAGCAGAGCATCTTCTTCCTCTTGCCGACACTCTGAAAGACATGAGCACATATTGCAGAAGAAATGGAGGGACTGTCGTATGAAATTGTATCATGGTACAAATATAGACTTTACAGCCATTGATATTCAAAAATGTAAACCCAACAAAGATTTTGGCAGAGGTTTCTATCTTACGGATATCAAAAAGCAAGCCTTAAACATGGCTGTAAGAAGATGTGACATAGAAAATAATGGTACTCCCATAGTATTAGAATATGAATTTGACGAGAATGCTTTAACGAGCGGCGAACTAAAAGTTAAGAACTTTGAAGGCGTATCTAAAGAATGGGCAAAATTCATAATTCAGAACAGGCAGGCCAAAGGAAAACGTATGCATGAGTACGACATTGTTATCGGTCCTATTGCTGATGATGGCGTGGTATATCAAATAAACCTTTATATGCAACATTTTATAACTATAGAACAACTTGTTCAAGGATTGACATATAAGAAATTGAATAGACAATATTTCTTTGGTACAGAAAAAGCCATTGCAAAACTTAGACGTATATGAGAACTACAAAAAAGCAACAACAGTTTATCATAAATTGCGACGTAGAAGAGATTGTATCTTTTCTTCAAGAAGATTATGGCATGAGCACTATCGAAGCTTTTGATACTATTTATAATTCTAAAACTTACGAAAAGCTTATCAATGTAGATAATGGATTATTTATTCAAAGTCCATTATATATTTACGAATATCTAAAAAAGGAAATAAATACTTCTTGTTAGATTATTATATAAAGGTAAGCTGCACTCGGGAATGAAAAGAAAACTTCGTATTTCTTTGTCATTGCACAAAATAGGCTGCACTCGGCAATGTGTGAGCGAGCTCACATTGCCCTCGTTTGCACTATTTTTCCACTCGTTTAGATAAATTTCTCACGCTCAAGAATGCAAATGCATTTGCATTCTCTTCGCTTAATCAAAATTTTGCATTACCTTTAAATAAGGTAAGCTGCACTCGGGAATGAAAAGAAAACTTCGTATTTCTTTGTCATTCCACTCGTTTGCATTACCTTTGCAAGCAGATTGGCAATAATGCCAACATATTGATAAACAAAAGAACTAAAGATAACATCACTATGAACAACTTGAAAAAAGACTTTGCATCACGCCTTTTGAAGGTAAAGGCCATTAAGCTTCAACCAAACGACCCTTTCACATGGGCAAGTGGATGGAAATCTCCTTTCTATTGCGACAACCGCAAGACATTGGCTTATCCAGAGCTTAGAACATTCGTTAAGCTTGAGCTCGTACACGCTGTGCTCGAGAACTTTAGCGAGGCAGAGGCTGTGGCTGGTGTTGCTACTGGCGCTATCGCTCAGGGTGCATTGGTTGCCGACGCTCTCGGTCTTCCTTTCTCTTACGTACGTTCGAAACCAAAGGATCATGGTATGGCAAACCTCATCGAAGGCGAAGTGAAGCCTGGTATGAAGGTTGTTGTTGTTGAAGACTTGATTTCTACTGGTGGTAGCTCATTGAAGGCTGTAGAGGCTTTGCGCCAGGCTGGTTGCGAGGTTGTTGGCATGGTAGCATCATATACCTATGGTTTCCCAATAGCAGAGAAGGCTTTCGCTGATGCTAACGTAAAGCTCATCACTCTTACCGACTATGAGCATGTAGTGGCTCAGGCTTCAGAAACTGGCTATATCGCAGAGAGCGACATCGAGGTTTTGAACGAGTGGCGTAAGGATCCTGCTAACTGGAAGAAATAAGGAATATGGCAACATTCGAAAGTTCTGTAAGACAGATTCCACATTCTCAGCAAGCAGTTTACAATATGCTCTCTGACCTCAGCAACATAGACAGAGTGAAAGACCGCATACCTGCCGACAAGCTCAACGACCTCACTTTCGATGCCGACAGCATGTCGATATCTACTCCTATGGGAGCGGTGAAGCTGAAGATTGTAGACCGCGAAGAACCAAAATGCATAAAGTTTGAGACGGAGCAGAGTCCTCTGCCATTCAATTTCTGGATTCAGATATTGCCAGTTACAGACACTACATGCAAAATGAAGCTCACCATAAAGGCTGAGCTAAACCCATTTATCAAGGGCATGGTATCGAAACCTCTGCAAGAGGGTATCGAAAAAATTGCTGATGCCCTGCAAATGATTAATTACGCTTAAACCAATGGCAAACAAACTTTGGGAAAAGAATTACGAGATAAACCACGAGATTGAAAGATTTACCGTGGGCAGAGACCGCGAGATGGATTTGTATCTTGCCAAGTATGATGTGCTCGGTTCTATGGCTCACATCACTATGCTCGAATCTATAGGCTTGCTCGAGAAAGAGGAACTAAAGCCTCTGCTCAATGAGCTAAAGAATATCTATGAACTTTGCGAAAAGGGCGAGTTTGTGATAGAAGACGGTATAGAGGATGTACACTCGCAGGTGGAGTTGATGCTGACTCGCAAGCTTGGCGACATGGGCAAAAAGATACACTCTGGACGCTCACGCAACGATCAGGTGTTGGTAGACCTCAAGCTCTTCACACGCCATCAGCTCAAGGAGATTGCTGATGCTGTAAAGGTGCTCTTCGACGAACTATTGCAGAAGAGTAACCAATATAAAGAGGTGTTGATGCCGGGCTACACTCATCTGCAGATAGCTATGCCTTCGTCTTTCGGCTTATGGTTTGGCGCTTATGCCGAGAGCCTTGCCGACGACATGCTATTCCTACAGGCTGCATACAAGATGACCAACCGCAATCCGCTTGGTTCGGCAGCAGGCTATGGCAGCTCGTTTCCTCTGAACCGCACCATGACAACCCAACTCTTGGGCTTCGACTCAATGGATTATAATGTGGTATATGCTCAGATGGGACGTGGCAAGATGGAACGCAATGTGGCTTTTGCCCTTGCTTCGGTTGCTGGCACATTGGCAAAGATGGCTTTCGATGCCTGCATGTTCAATAGCCAGAACTTCTCGTTCGTAAAACTTCCTAAGGAATGTACCACAGGTTCAAGTATCATGCCTCACAAAAAGAATCCTGATGTTTTTGAGCTTATCAGAGCTAAATGCAACAAGATTCAGGCTCTGCCTCAACAGGTGATGATGATTATGAACAATCTGCCAGTAGGCTATTTCCGCGACTTGCAGATTATAAAAGAGGTGTTCTTGCCTGCTTTCGACGAGTTGGCAGATTGCTTGCAGATGGCTGCATATATCATCAACAAGATTGAGGTGAACGAGCATATTCTCGACAACCCTATGTACGACCCTATCTTCTCGGTAGAAGAGGTGAACCGCCTTGCTGCTGCAGGCATGCCTTTCCGCGATGCATATAAAAAGGTGGGACTGGAGATTGAGGCTGGCACATTCCATGCCGACCACAACATCCACCATACCCACGAGGGTTCTATCGGCAATCTGTGTAATGACGAAATTAATGCCTTGATGAACAATGTGCTCAAAGGCTTCAATTTCGAAAGAATGACAGAGGCTGAGAAGAAACTGTTGGAAAGGTAAAAAAGTAAAAAGGTAAAAAGGTAAAAGGGTAAAAAAAAGGGAATGATGAGAAAAATCATTTTTACTATATCTACATTTATTCTGACTCTCCTCACGATGATGTTCTCGTCGTGTGGAGAGGCGGAATTTGAATATAGTTCTGCACCATGTTATCTCATCATAGACAACAGTCTGCACCACGATGCCACATTGGCAAGTGCGCTAACACAATATTCTGGCACCTACGTAACTATCACCATCACCACGAAGTCGGGAGCTCGCTATTTCTCGTTTACCAATAATGTGGGCAAACATACCGAATCGATATTCAATGCCTACGACGAGCGACGCAGTTTGCTTTTGGGTTATAATGGCGGACTGATAGTCGGTTTTGGCAATTCTGTTGATGGCATTCTGTATGCCTACGACCGTGAATGCCCCAACTGCTTCGACCCAAATATGTTGCCATTAAAGAGCCGACCATTGTCGGTTTCAGAAAATGGAATTGCTAAATGTGGCTATTGCAAACGCCAATACGACCTCAATAATGGTGGTTTTATTTCTAATGGCGACAAAGGCAAAAAGTTGACCAGATACAGTTGTCATGCCACTGGCGCATACGGAATATTGACCGTAAACTAAGAAAATAAGGGCTTTTTCGAAGATAACTAAAGCTGAAAACCTTAAATTGTGTAAATTCCTTTGGTGCTTTCAATAATTACATATACCTTTGCACATATCAATTATTACACGACCTATGCCGCAATGGTGGAATTGGTAGACACGAGGGACTTAAAATCCCTTGGCCAGTAATGGCTGTGCGGGTTCGAGTCCCGCTCGCGGCACTTTCTTAAACTTTTTTTTATTTTAATATGCGCAAGAATATTTTCTATCTTTTGTCAGCATGCTCATTATTCGTATTGGCTTCATGCTCTAAGATGGGGCCATTGTCTGCTGACAACTTTACTGTAAATCCTATTCCACTTGAAACACAGGGTGGACAAGTTCCAGCAACTATTAATGGTACTTTCCCAGCAAAGTACATGAAGAAGAAGGCTGTAGTTACTGTAACTCCAGAACTTCGCTATGCTGATGGTAAGGTATCTCGTGGTGATGCAGCTACATTCCAGGGCGAGAAGGTTATGGGCAACGACCAGACTATTTCATATAAGTTGGGTGGACGCTACAACATGAAGACCAGCTTCACTTTCAAGCCAGGTATGGAAAAGAGCGATATGTATCTCACTTTCGATGCTAAGGTAGGAAAGAAATTGGTAGAAATTCCTGCAGTAAAAGTTGCTTATGGTGTTGTTGCAACATCTGAGCTCTATCGCAATACTTTGAATGGCAATTCTTGCTTTGCTCCTGACACATTCCAGCGTGTTAACGAGAAGAAGCTCGAAGCTAACATCAAGTTCCTCGTTAATCAGGCTAACCTCCGCAAGAGCGAATTGAAGAACAACTCTGTTCAGGAGTTTGTCAAGATGCTCAAAGAGATTAATGCTGACCGCGAGGGTCTCAACGTTAGAAACGTAGAGGTTTTGGCATACGCTTCTCCTGAGGGTGGTTTCGAGTTCAACGATAAGCTCGCAAGCAAGCGTCAGGCTACCAGCGAGGACTATGTAAAGAAGCAGCTTAAAGCTACTAAGGTTGACGCTAACGTAGCAGCACGCTATACAGCTCAGGACTGGGATGGTTTCCAGCAGCTCGTACAGGTAAGCAACATTCAGGATAAGGAAGTTATCCTCCGCGTACTCTCTATGTACAAGGATCCTGAGGAGCGCGAGCAGCAGATTCGCAACATGAGCGCTGTATTCCGTGAGCTTGCTGATGGTATCTTGCCAGAGTTGCGTCGTTCACGCCTCATCATCAACTACGAAACTATCGGACGTAGCGATGATCAGATTCAGGAGCAGTATACTGCAGATCCTGCAAAGCTATCTGCAGATGAACTTCTCTATGCTGCAACTCTCGAGGAGTCAACTGCTAAGAAGAAGGAAATCTATGAGACTACAACAAAGCTCTACGATAAGGACTATCGCGCATACAACAACCTCGCAGCTCTTGCTTTCGCTGAAGGCAACGACGCTAAGGCTAAGGAATACTTGAACAAGGCATTTAGCTTAAACGCCAAGGCGCCTGAGGCTAATGGCACACTCGCTCTTATGGCTCTCAAGAATGGCGATTTGGAGCAGGCAGAGGCTAACTTGTCAAAGGCTGTTGACGCTCAGGACTTCAATGCAGTTCTTGGTAACCTCAACATCGCTAAGGGCAACTATGCTCAGGCTGAGCAGAACTTTGATGATGCTACATGCAACAGCGCAGCTTTGGCACAGATTCTAAATAAGAACTATGCAAAGGCAACTTCTACACTCCGCGCTATCAAGAATCGTGACGCAATGACAGAGTATCTTACAGCCATCGTAAATGCTCGCCAAGGCAACACTTCAGCAGCAGCTGACGCCTTGAAGCTCGCCCTCCAGAAAGATCCTTCTTTGGCTGCTTATGCTGCCAACGATATCGAGCTGGCTAAGGTTAGCAAGTAATCATTGTTGAATGACTAAACATATTACATATCTTATATTACTCACCCTGGTTTTGGTATCATGTGGAGTCGACGGAAAGCATTTCAAGCTTGAAGGACGATTCCTGCACCTAAACCAGGGTGAGTTCTATGTATACAGTACTGATGGCGTATTGGATGGCATAGACACCATAAAAATTGAAGGCGGAAGATTTGCCTACGAGATTCCATGCGAGGAAGAAGGAACGCTGGTTATGGTGTTCCCTAACTTCTCTGAGCAACCAGTGTTTACTCAACCTGGCAAGACGGTTGAGATAAAGGCTGACGCCTCGCACCTTAAGGAACTTGAAGCAGAAGGCACCGACAACAACAAACTCATGACTGCTTTCCGCAAGCAGATTTCAAGTATGTCGCCGCAGCAGACTATTGCTGCTGCAGCAGAATTCGTTAAGCACAATCCTAAGTCTAACGTTTCAGCATGGCTCATACGAAAGTATTTCATCTTAGCTCCTACACCCAACTACACAAAGGCCAAACAGCTGATAGACTTGATGATAGCAGAGCAACCCAAGAATGGTAAACTCGTAAATCTGCAACAAGAGTTGAAAGGTCTTTCGGCAACTCCTACAGGAAAAACGTTGCCTACATTTACTGCCACCGACATTAATGGCAATAAGGTTACACAGGCTTCGGTTGCCAAGTCGCCTATGGCTGTGATATTCCTTTGGGCATCATGGAACTATGAGAGTACCGACATGCAGACACAGCTGAAAAGGCTGAAAGCTTCAAAAGGAAACAACCTCTCGGTAATTGGCATTTGTATAGACCCCTCGAAGTCAGAGATGCAACAATCTCTTCGCCGCGATTCTATCTCTTGGCCTACCATCAACGATGGTATGATGTTTGACACCAAGGTTGCAAAGCTGTTGGGATTATCACAAGTGCCTTCCAATATCTTGCTAAAGAATGGTAAGATTGTTGGTCGCAACCTAAGAATGAAAGAACTAAAAGAAAAGATAGAAAACTAATCTCTAACCCAGAAACACTACTTATGCTAGTAAAATCATATAGCGCAGCCGTCAACGGAATGGAAGTCACGACTGTAACCATAGAGGTAAGCATAGTACCCGGCGTGATGTATCATTTCACAGGTCTCGGCGACGAGGCTGTGAAAGAAGGTCGCAACCGTATTGCTGCAGCACTACAATGCAATGGCTACCTATTTCCACGCAAAGACACAACAGTAAACATGGCTCCTGCCGACTTGCGAAAAGAAGGTAGCAGCTTTGATTTACCATTGGCTATGGCACTGTTGGCAGCCGACGAGAAGATTGACGGAACAAATCTTGCAAGCTATATGATGGTTGGCGAGCTGGGACTCGATGGTAGATTGCAACCAGTAAAAGGTGCTCTGCCCATTGCTATTAGGGCAAGGGCAGAGCACTTCAAAGGTCTTATAGTGCCTAAAGCCAATGAGCGCGAGGCTGCCGTGGTAAACAATCTCGAGGTTTATGGCATGGAGAATATCATGCAGGTGATAAGCTTCATCACAGGTCAGCAACACTTCTCGCCTATGGTCATCGACACTCGCAAGGAGTTTTACGAGCAGCAATATAATTTCGACCTCGACTATGCCGACGTGAAAGGTCAAGAGAATGTGAAGCGTGCTCTTGAAGTGGCGGCGGCAGGCGGACACAACCTGATTATGATAGGTCCTCCAGGTAGTGGCAAGAGCATGATGGCTAAGCGTTTACCATCTATTCTTCCTCCGTTGTCGCTTGCCGAAAGTCTTGAAACAACTCAGATACATAGTGTGGCAGGAAAACTATCCAAGAATTCATCGCTTATATCTCAGCGCCCATTCCGAAGTCCTCACCATACTATATCTGAAGCTGCTTTGGTAGGTGGCGGCATCAATCCTATGCCTGGCGAGATTAGTCTTGCTCATAATGGAATTCTTTTTGCAGACGAATTGCCAGAATTTTCAAAACACACTCTCGAAGTACTTCGTCAACCTCTTGAAGACAGAGTTATCACTATAAGCAGGGCGAAATATAGTGTGGAATATCCCTGCAACTTCCAGTTCATAGCCTCTATGAACCCTTGTCCTTGTGGATATTACGGCGACCCAACGCATCGCTGTGTATGCACTCCCGGACAAATACAGAAATACATGAATAAGATTAGCGGTCCGCTTCTTGACCGCATCGATATACAATGCGAGATTACTCCTGTGCCATTCAAGGATATTTCGCAGACTGCTCCAGGCGAACCAAGTGCAACGATAAGAGAAAGGGTTATTGCAGCCCGCCAAATTCAGGAACAGAGATACAAGGATATAAAAGGCATACATTGTAATGCACAGATGACGGAACGCATGATTCATCAATATGCCGAACCAGATGCTGATTCGGTAGAAGTATTGCGCTCTGCTATGGAACGTCTATCTCTCTCTGCACGTGCCTACAGCCGTATTCTAAAGGTTGCCCGCACCATCGCCGACCTTGATGGTAGCGAAAAGGTACAGCTTCCTCATATAGCCGAAGCCATAGGCTATCGCCAACTCGACCGAGGCGACTGGGCTGAGAGAGGAATGTATTCTTAAAAGGTAAAAAAGTAAAAAGGTAAAAGAGTAAAAAAGTAAAAGAGTAAAAGAGAGAAATGTGAGCTTAGATTTTACGATTAATTTTTACCATATAAAAGAAGACAAGTATGAATAATCCAATAGAAATATATCGTTCACAAGATGGAAGCATACAACTTAATGTAAAGTTGGAAAATGAGACAGTTTGGTTGACACAAAGCCAGATGGCTGAACTATTTGGTCGCGATAGAACTGTAATAGGCCGTCACATAAACAACTGTTACAAGGAAGGTGAACTTGACAAAGATATCACATGTGCAAAATTTGCACATATGGGTAAAGAACAAGATCAATTGTACGAAACTGCTATGTACAATCTCGACGTTATCATATCTGTAGGTTATCGTGTAAAGTCGATACAAGGCACAAGGTTTCGTCAATGGGCCACCACCATCCTCAAGCAATACCTTATCAAAGGCTATGCCATCAACCAACAGATAAAACTCGAGCGTTACAACGAACTTAAAGACGTTGTGCGCCTTATGTCTCGTGCCATTGGCTTACAGGAAAAGGTTAGTTCTGACGAATATGATGGATTATTCAACGTTATCTCAGACTACGTCTATGCTCTCGACACACTCGACCACTACGACTACCAGTCGCTCTCTATATCGAAAACAACAAAAGAAGAAGCATTCCGAGCAACATACGATAACGCCATGGAAGCTATTAACGCACTGAAAGAAAAATTTGGTGGTAGTCAATGGTTTGCAAACGAAAAGGATGATTCATTCAAAAGTAGCATAGGGCAGATTTACCAAACCTTTGGTGGCGAAGAACTCTATCCTTCTGTTGAAGAGAAAGCAGCTATGCTTCTATATCTTGTCGTAAAGAACCACTCGTTCAGCGATGGAAACAAACGCATAGCAGCCATGCTATTCCTTTGGTTTCTCAACAACAATAAGGTTCTTTATGCCGAAGATGGACATAAACGTATTGCCGACAACACTCTTGTAGCTCTCACTTTGATGATTGCAGAAAGCCGGACTGAAGAAAAGGACGTTATGGTGAAGGTGGTGGTAAATCTTATCAATAAAGATAATCAATAAATACAACCAATAGATACACATAGAAAAACAACAAATATGAAATCTTCAATAGAAAATCTTTATTCTCTCGATGGCAGAGTGCCTGTAGGCAAAGCATTGCCATTCGGTCTTCAGCACATCCTTGCGATGTTTGTTAGCAACATCACCCCAATCATGATTCTATCGAGCGCCATTGGCCTCGATAGTGCTGTTAGCGCCATGCTGATACAAAACTGTATGATTATAGCAGGTATCGGTACATTGGTACAGCTATATCCAATATGGCGCATAGGCTCACGCTTGCCTATTGTAATGGGAATATCATTCACCTTCCTCTCGCTATCAATAAGCATTGCCAGCGTATATGGCATGGGCACGCTGATTGGAGCCGTCATTATTGGTGGTTTGATTGAAGGTGTGCTCGGACTCTTTGCCAAATATTGGGTTAAGCTTATTCCACATGTTGTAGCAGCAACGGTAGTAACAGCCATCGGCTTTTCACTACTTCCTATTGGTGCCAACTCTTTTGCTGGTGGTCAGGGAGCACCCGACTTCGGTAGCCTCAACAACTGGATTGTTGGCACCACCACCCTATTGGCATGCCTCCTATGCCAAGTCTTTGCCAAAGGTTTCCTTCGTTCGCTCTCCGTTCTCGTTGGTCTTATCGTAGGCTACATCCTTGCTTGCGCCATGGGAATGGTAAACTTCAGCGGCATAGCAGAACAACCAGCAATAGCATTGCCAACATTGTTGCCTTTCACTCCAGAGTTTAATATTGGTGCCATCCTTTCGGTTGCTGCCGTTTATCTTGTATCAGCAACAGAAACTATTGGCGACACATCAGCACTTTGCAATAGCGCTTTAGGCAGAAACCCTCATAAGGTAGAAATGGGAAAAGCCATCAGCTGCGATGGTTTCGTGAGTAGCTTATCAGGAATCTTTGGCTGTACTCCTATCACCTCATTTAGTCAGAACGTAGGACTTGCTGCCATGTCGAAAGTTGTAAACCGTTTCACCATAGCCATTGGAGCAATAATAATGATTATTGGTGGCGTATTCCCTGTTATCGGCTATGCGTTAACGACGATTCCTCAGGCTGTACTTGGCGGATGCACCATAATGATGTTTGGTAGCATTCTGTATGCAGGCTTCGGCATGATGGCTCGTAGCGGATTCTCTCAGCGCAATATGATTATCGTAAGTCTGTCGCTCAGCGTAGGTCTTGGTTTCACCCAAGCCACAGGCATGTTCAACATCTTCCCCGAGATTGTTCGTACCGTCTTTGCCGACAACTGCGTAGCCGTAGTCTTCCTCCTTGCAGTAGTCCTCAATCTGCTCTTGCCAAAGAAAGATTTGGAGTAATAGTAATACCAATAGCAATAATAATAATCGTAAGTACTTTCGTTGACCAACGAAAGTACTTTCTTTTTTTAAGGCAGATTTATCCACATAGGCATCTTGTATCGGATTATCCGACAAATATAGGGGATTATCAATCGTCCAAATCAAAGCGAATAAGCCCTGTGGGCTCTTTAGCTTGAGTTCCTTGCTTGATGATTTAATCAACATTCGGTAGATTCGCTTGATTACTTCCCGTTGGTCAGTGGGTCTACGACAAATCTCGTGTTCTTTTAAAACTCAAACTGCTGATTTTTTTTAGAACACGAATCATCCAAATCGCACGAATGAGCCCTGTGGGCTCTACTGCTTGAGTTCCTTGCTTGCGTTTTTAATCAACATTCGTTCGATTCGTGTTCTTTTAAAACACAAGTGATTAGTATTCTTTTTCAAGCACAAGGACTAAAGGTCCTAAAAATCCGTGGAAAACGATAAACAAACAAATCGTGTGTACACGCTGTCGACAATATGTTGCGACAGACGATGTACACACGATTTTTTATATTTACCGTTAGGCTCCACCTTATAATATATAAGTGGTGAGCCTAACGGATTATTTCTATTTAGGAATTATTCCCAAATATTAAACGACTTAGAGTAGCCCTCAGCCTCATGTCCAGGCTGTTCTGAGTCAGCAGATTCTCCCTTAGTGGTACCAAGAGTAGGAAGGCCTTCACCTCCACTAAATGATGGCGATGCAGCAATCATGTTAGCAAGTTCAATTTTCTCAACTGTTATTGTTGGAACAATATATTTTTTCATTTTCTTTAGCCTTTAAATTTGTTATTACTTCTTAATAATCTTCTTACCATTCTTGATAACCAAGCCCTTATAGCTATTAGCTACACGCTGACCAGCGATATTGTAGGTTTCACCCTCGATGTTGCCATTTACGGTATTGAGCTTCAAACCTGTGGTCTGACCATCGATAACGAGGTTCAACTGCTTAGCAGCTGCAGGTGTTTTAGCCTTGATATAAGCACGGAAAGCCTTGATCTTGTATGAATCGCCAGCCTCTGTCTTCCACCACTTATCTGCATAGAGCATGTAGTCATCGTTAACGAGATTGTAAGGCTTGTAGCTACCTACGAAGCTATAGCTTGTACCATCAGCCTTAGGATCAGCTACTACGATAGATACGCTATTGAATGTATAAGTATTCTCAGCATTAACAGCAGCTGGCATAATCAATACAGGCACATTAGCCTTAATGCCATTGGTAGAAGTTGTGAAGTTGATGTTTACATCCTCTGCATTGCTATATTCTACGACCTTTGCGTCATTACCAAATGTAGCCTTTACATCTTCTGCCGATACTGCGAATGGCAATACCAATGTGTTCCACTTATTTGCAACAAATGAGCGCTTCAAAGTAACATTAGCAGCTTCCTTAGCCTCAATAGCATTGTCAGCAGTTTCATCAAGTGTTACAGCATCGAGGTCGCCAAGGCGAACGAGACGAACATCACCAAAGCCAAACCAACCTGCCTGATTAGAAGAAGGCATATTAGCAACTTCAATCTTTACTTTGCCATCTGCTCCAACTGTAAATTCTGTAGTATAGTCGTTCCAGCCACGCTCAAAGTCACCGCCTGCACTACCTATTTCATTAATATCAACCTTTTTCTCATCATTTATTAAGAGATATAGGTTAAATCCAGCTTGAGCACGCGCCTTTATGGTTACGATATATTTACCTGGAATAAGATTTGCTACTTCCTGATAAACATGCTGATTGTTAGCTCCTCCATTATAATAGTCATAATAGTAACCCTTATTAGCATCAGCATTTGTCCATATCTCTCCATTTAAAGCACCTTCGTTACCGCCAGATTGAGTACGAGTCCATCCTTCAAGAGAACCCTTTCCATCTGATGCTGTAAAAGTAGGATTTACAACCTTTGCAGTACAATCTTCTGCACCAACTACACCTTCAGCCTTACCATTGCTCTCTACGTAAGCACGGCGAGCAGAGATAATAGCATTAGCCTTAGTTTCAGCATCTGCTGCAGATGTAGCAGTTGCCTCCTTAGAAGTTGTAAATGTTGTATACTTTTCCTCTGATGCATAAGCAAGTTTCGTCTGTTCAAGTGTTTTTGCATCTACGAGAGCCTGATATTTAGGCTGTGCAGCAGTGAAAGCTGTTGTGCATTCTTGGATATTTTTTGTTGCAGCATCTATACTTTCCATAGTTGTGCCCTTATCAGCACTTAGAGCTGCATTAAGATTAGTAAGTTCCTCACCTGTTACAACTTTATTTGCTTCTGCTGTAAGAGCGGCTTTGGCATTATCTACAGCCTGATTGTATGCTGCTGTACTTGTAAAGACAGAAGGTTTAGCCATTACTGTATAGTCGCCAAAACTTGCCCAATTGTGTATTACATCTGCACCTGCTTCAATATCAAATGTAATCTGAGTATCATCATCCAAAGTAAATGGAACAAAACGCCATTGCCATCCTCTTCCATTATTATTGTTTGCGAATTTATCATTAGAGTCGAAGCTTGCCTTACCATCAGTAGTAATACCCAAGCCTACATTACCATTAGGGAAATTAGAAACTTCACCTATAAGTGTCTCACCATTCTTTACAGAAAGCTTCATAAAAGCATTTGCCGACTTACGACCTGCAGCCTTGAAAACATATTCGCCAGCAGGCAAAGTCAAAGTCTGCTTACAAGTCATAGTCCAGCTATTTGAATTCCAACCCTGGTTATTTGAATCATCTTGATTTAAATAACTGCGAGTTTCTCCACTCCAATGTTCGTTACTAAACTTACTTGCACCAGTAGTTGTCCATTCGCCAAGTTTAATAGCAGTAGTATAGTCATTTGTTGCAGCATTATATTCTGCAACATTAAGAGTCTTCAATGCCTTTGTAGCTGCAGCTGCAGTAGCTGGAGCTTCAACCTTCAAGCCAAACTTTTCAGCAACAGCAGCCTCTTCTGCATAATTATCATAAGCTGATTTTGCAGATGTAAATGCAGATATGGCAGACTCAAGCTTATTTATTGCTGCTTCAAGCGCATTCTTTGTTTCTTCAGGGTTCTGATTCTTTGCGCTTTCAAGTTCTGTTTTCTCATCACCTGTTATGTTCTTATAATCTGCATTTCCCAAAAGAGCTCCCGCTTCTGCCTTTTTAGAAGAAAAGGCAGTTTCCAATGCCGACAAATCCAAGCCTACATAAGAAAGAGTAAAATCATCTCCTGTCATCCATGTACCACCTAAATTAGGTGCATCTATACCAATTTCCAAATTACCATTGATAACACTAACAACAGGCGTTGCCAATACCGCATAGTCCTTACCCATTTTAACGGTTTGTTTATCCGTTCCACTTGTTGCATATAATACAGCACCCTTTTCATTTGAATCATGTACCTTTGCTTTCAGCACATACTTACCTGTAGGAAGATTTGTAAGAGTCTGATAATATTTCACATTCAAATTATCACCACTCCAACCTTCCAGCTGAGAATCACCAGTTTTCTCTGTTCTATTATTATTTCCTGCAGCTTTTCTATTCTCTGACCAACCTTTAGGAAGGGAAGTTTTGGTAGGATTATAAATAGTAGAATTAGATATTGCGGCTGTCAAACCCAATGGATTTTCTGAACTTGCCTTTGCAAGCTCATCATCGCTCAAATATTCCAATTTAAAATCATCGAGGAGCATAGAATAATGTTGATTACTAGCTTCAGCTCCAGGCTTCATATAAGCCTCAATAGTTAAGTCTTTAGAAGCGTCAGATTTATAAAAAATTATCGACCATTCACCCCAATTCTTTTCATTATAAGAGAATTTATTGGTAGCAGTGTTTGTACCATCACCCAAAGAAAGGCGATAATTAGTTGCAGAAGGTGCACTACTAAAATTTGCGACTTTACAAGTCAGTTTATATGTTCCAACAGGAAGATTCTTGGTATTTGAAATTGTCTGAGAAACTTTAAATTCTGTAGCCTTTTGCCAATTACATCTCAAATAAAAGAATTTATCGCCTGCAGAAGGCTTAAAAGTAGTGCCAATACCCTGAATTTTAGTCTTAGCATTTGCAATTCCCACTTGAGAACTTTTAGGAGCTGAAGAAGGTGTTATCGTCCACCCTTTAGTAGAGTTCCAGCCATTGATCAAATCCCCTTTTGCCGCATCTGCTTCAAACGAAGGATTAGTTATTTTGGAAGTGTAATCTTCCCAAGTTTGTGCAACAGCACTACCCCCCCTATAGCCAATAACAGGGAAGCCATCATTAATTTGTAATGTTTCATAATTAATAATTTAGGTATAAATTAAGTATTGTTAGTTATATTAATTTTCTTATTAAGTTATTAGGTAGAATGTCTATGTGTATATTTACACTATAAAGGCATAATGAATAGTTATTTGGGGGCAAAGTTATATAAAAGTTTATTTAAGTCCAAACTTTTATTGGATTTTTTTAATTTTATTTGTGTATTTGGTACATTTATCGTAATCGTTTGGGTATTAAAAGGATAATTATACGCTTACATTTCTTTCCAAAGAGATTTTATAATCGAAACTATAAACGCAAGCAGCAGAACAGAGTTTGGTGAAACTTGGAACATAATTGGCTACACCAACGCCCTCCTTACAAAAAGAGCTATCATATTGCTATATTTATACCCACCACTGCAAAAATATTGTTATTTATTCTAGTTATTTAATAATAATATGTAACTTTGCAGCATTACCCAGCAATTAACATAATTACCATATAACAACAACACTAAAATCAGAAAGCTTATGAAAAGACGTTTACTCTTTACATTTGCCACTCTTCTCGCCCTATTGCCTTACGTAGGGCTGGCAGCCACAACAACATGGTCGTTTGAGTGGAACACAAGCAAGAAAGATGGTGGACAGGGTTTCCACAACTTTGGCTCAAGCAAGGTTGAGAAAGATGTATACACCACAGAACTAAACGGAGTGCAATGGAACATTTCGTCAGAAGGCACCTATATCTATGCCTATACTTCGACTATGGGACAGTATATCGGTAGCACGTCGGAAGCTCCAAGTAGCTCTACTCTTTGGACAACGGGCTTTGCAGGAAAGATTAAGGACGTGAAGGTTACTGCCCGCGTAAAAGATGACGCAAAAGTAGGCAATGTGGCTGTTGCCGTGAATGGTAAAGACTATCTCTGCGATGGCAATGCCAAGGCTTCGCTAACAAACACTCTCGCTGAATATGCATTCACCATCGATGATGCCGATATGCAAGAGGGAAAACTCGAGATAAAGCTCAACCAAACGAGCGAAGAGAAGGGACCTCTGTATATATATAAGGTGGTGGTAGACTACGAGGTTGCCACATCTGGCGTTCCTGCTCCTGTATTCACTCCTGCTGCAGGCACCTACGACAAAGCTCAGCAGGTGGCTATTGCTGCCGAAGGTTTGGATGCAGGCACCTACACCATATATTATACTACCGATGGTAGTAACCCACGCCTTGCCGACGGCACTCGCAAGGCTTATACCGAACCTATCGACATTGCCGAGACCACAACTCTGAAGGCTATCGTTGCCAAAGGCGAAGAACTGAGCGAAGTGGCAGAGGCTAACTACGTGATACGCAAAAATCCACAGATTAAATTCAACGAAAAAGAGATCACTCTGCTTTCGGGCGACGAAGGACATTCCGACTTGCTGAATCCTAACAAGCTGTCGCCAATCACCTATAAGTCGTCTAACTGGATGGTATGCTCGGTAGACAAATATGGTGCTTTGTCTTCATCCTACGTTAAGGAAGATTCAAAGGCTATCATCACCGCTACCTTTGCTGGCGACGACACCTATTATCCTCTTACCGACACCCTTACAGTATACGTAAAGGCTCGCACTCCGCTAAAGACTCCTGAAGTGACACCTCTTGGTGGCACATTCTCAGAACCTGTAGAAGTGAAGATTACTACCGACGACGAGAACGCTGTAACCATCTGGTATTCAACCAACGCCAAGAGCGCTGAGGAATTTGAAGAGAGCGACAACACACAGAGCATAGTTGTAGAAGGTCATGAGGCTACAATCACCATCGACAAGTCGTGCACACTATATGTGATGACTCGTGGCTATAACGTAAATAGCGAAGTGATATCGGCAGAATATACCATCAACCTACCATTAAAAGCCGACTTCACTACCGACCGTGCTTCCGTGGCTTACTACGACCAGGAGTTTGACTCACAAGAAGAGGTGAAAGACTGGACAGTAGGCAAAGGTTGGCAATTGAGCGACAAGAAGTTCAAGTCTATCAATGCCAACGACAAATATTCAGCTTTCGTTAGCCACGAGGGCGGTAGCGGAACCACTCAGCTCGCAAGTCCTAAGATTACCGTGAAAGAAGGAAGCAAGGTAGAGTTCTATGCTTACTTCGCGCCATACTTCTTGTATGATGGTAAATGGACTTTCAACATCACCGATGTAGAAACTAACCAGAGCGAGACTCTGCTCGATGCTTTCAGCTGGGCACAGGAAACAGCATACAATGCTGCTAACTGGAACAAGTTCTCGTTCGACCTTGCAGCATACGCAGGCAAGAAGGTTACATTCTCGTTCGACTATCCTTTCGGAGGCGAAGACCTTGCCATAGATGGCTTCCGCCTTGTACAAGACGACCCTACAGCTAAGGACGCCATCCATATCTTCGAGGGCGAAGAGATAGCATTCAAGAACCTTTCAGAAGGCGAACCTAAGGCTTACGAATGGGCATTCCCAGGTGCTGATACCGAGACTTCGACTGAAGAAAATCCTGTAGTAAGATACAACAAGGCTGGCACATACAACGTTTCGCTCACCATCAAGCGTGGCGAAGAGAGCAACAAGGTAGAGCGCACCAACTTTGTAGTGGTTACTAAGAAGGCTCCTACTGCCAAGATTGGATTGCCAGAAGAAGGCTATGAGTCGCCATACGTAGGCACCTTCGTTCCACTCGACGTGCCTGTAACATTCCGCGACCTTTCAGAAGGCAACCCTACAGAATGGAAGTGGGTATTCCAAAATACCGACAAGACAGGAAGCAACGAGCAGAATCCTACCGTTACCTATACCAAGGCAGGAACCGTGAGCGTGGGTCTTACTGCAAAGAACGATGCCGGTCAGACCAACGACATTCTGCAATGGGCGATTCAGGCTGGTGGTGCACAGAATGTTTGGAACATCAGTCTCGACGAAAATAAAGATCTAAAACAGGTGAACCTTGGCTACTATGGCTACTATGGAGGTTCCAACTGGCTTGGCATGGAGAAGTTTGCCGAACTCTACAAGGCTCCTCTCGCTGATGCTACAGTAGATAGCGTGAGCGTATTCTTTGCTTCTGTAGGCACCATCGACCCAGAGAAAGAAATCACCATGACAATGAATGCCGTGGCTGAGAATGGCGAACCAGGCGAGGTGATGGCAACAGCAACCAAGAAGGCTGGCGAATTGCAGTATAGAGATGACGACTATCTTGCCACAATCTTCCATTTCGACAAGACTGTGGAACTGAAAAAGGGTACTCCATTCTTCATCGTTATTGGTCCATTCCCTAACGGCACCATGGAGGAATCGCCATATACTGCCGACGATATCTCAATATACTGCCACCGCAGAAACCCTGGCGAGAAGACCACCACATGGCACTATCTTGCAGAAGAGGATGCTAACTATCAGCCTACAGGCGAATATAAATGGTACGAGAATTCCGACGACCCTCTGTCTATGGCTATAGCTCCTGTAATCTCTTACGCAACAACATCTACAGCCATCAACAACCGTGGCATCAACACCACCACATCGGCTCACGCTGTTGCCACCTACACCCTTGGTGGTGCTAAAGTGCAGGCTCCACAGCGTGGCGGCATTTACATCGTGAAGTATTCTGATGGCACAAGTCGCAAGATGATAGTGAAATAACAACAGTGTCTACATGATATTGTAGACTGCAATAATCATAAAAAGCAAGTTAGCTTCTGACTATTGAAGCTACACATATAAACCAACGAAAGCCCTCGCTTTGAATCTCCTTAAAGAGGATACAAAGCGAGGGCTTAAAGTGTTTATACGTTCAATCTATTGTTTGCCTGTTCGGCAAATAATTATATCAACTCTGGAGGCAGAGTTGGCATTGCACCATGCTGGGTGCAGACATAGGCGCTAACCTGTACAGCACGCTTATGAGCCTCAGCTATGGTCATACCCTTGAGGATGCAAGCGCAGAAGGTGCCTGTGAACGAGTCGCCAGCACCAACAGTATCAGCAACCTCAACCTTTGGAGTTTCTTGGAACGACTTGCTGCCTGGAGCAAATACATAGCTGCCATTTACACCGCATGTCAATACAAGCATATCGAGATTGTATTTACCCAAGATGAGCCAACACTTGTTTTCGATATCCAAACCAGGATAACCAAAGAGGCGACCTATGGTAATGAGTTCCTCGTCGTTAATCTTCAGCACATTGCAACGCTTCAAGCTTTCGCAAATAATCTCCTTGGTATAGAAATTCTGACGTAGGTTGATGTCGAAGATTTTTAGGCAATCCTCTGGAGTATGTTCAAGGAATTGATAGATGGTGTTGCGACTAACCTCGTTGCGCTGAGCCAACGAGCCCCAACATACAGCACCTGTATATGCTGCTATCTCCTTAACATCGGTAGTGAAAGGAATGTTGTCCCATGCCACATCAGTCTTGATATCGTATGTAGGCACACCCTCGCTGTCGAGTTTCACCTGAACGGTGCCTGTAGGCCAGTTAACCTTTGGCATAATGTGCTTCAATCCCTTCTCGTCGAGCTGGCGAAGAGCCTCTTCGCCAAAGGCATCGTTGCCCACAGCACTAACAGCTACAGAGAGCAATCCATGCTGACCAGCGTGATAGGCGAAGTTGGCAGGAGCACCACCAAGTTGAGAACCTGTTGGGAATACATCAAACAATATTTCACCCAAGCCTACACAATATTTTTTCTTTAAATCGGTAATCATAGTCGTCTTTAATTATTAGTTATCGAATTGTTGATGGTTATAAATTACATTTTAATCTTTCCGATGTATGTAAACAAGTATACCACACCTACAGCCATTACCAATACAGCACCCACCTGGCCAATAGCATCGCTGGCAAAGCCCATAAGCAATGGGAAAACGGTTCCACCAAAAAGTCCCATTATCATGAGTCCGCTAACCTCGTTCTTCTTCTCTGGCAAGGCAAGCAAAGCCTGTGAGAAAACTATTGAGAAGATGTTAGAGTTGCCATATCCCACCAAGGCTATTGCTATATAGAGCATAAATGTGCTGTTGCCAAAGAACATTACAACCATACTCAAAGCCATCATCACAACACTTACAGTAAAGAATGTGCGCGACTTCATGATGCGAAGGAAGAAAGAACCAGTGAAACATCCGATGGTACGGAATATGAAGTAGAGCGAGGTTGCAAAGGCAGCCTCATTCAAGCTCCATCCCAAACGTTCTATCAACAGCTTTGGTGCTGTGGTGTTAGTACCAACATCTATACCCACATGGCACATGATACCAATGAAGGAAAGCAACACGATAGGTTTGCCGAGCAACTTGAAACAATCGCTAAATCCAGAGGCACTACCACCATCCTTCTCTTCTTCGATAGGTGTACTTGCCAAGAGTAAGGTGGCTACCACACCTATTATCATATATATAGGGAACAGCACGCGCCAGCCAAGTCCGAAAGTTGGTATGCTTGCTACAGCTCCCCACATAGCGATATATGGAGCCATAAACGAGGCGATAGCCTTAACAAACTGTCCGAAGGTAAGGGTTGAAGCAAGGTGCTTGCCTGATGTAACCACAGAAGCCAAAGGATTTAGTGAAGTCTGCATCAAGGCGTTGCCGATACCCAAAAGCGAGAATGATGCGAGCATCACACCGAAACTTTCGTCAAAGATAGGCAAAAGTAGTGAAACTACGGTAACTACCAATGATAAAAGTACCGTTTTCTTTCTACCTATCTTATTCATTAAAATGCCTGTAGGCACAGAGAATATCAAGAACCAGAAGAATACTAAAGATGGAAACAGATTGGCTGTAGCATCGTTAAGGTTAAGATCTTCTTTAACGTAGTTAGAGGCGATACCTACCAAATCTACGAATCCCATGGCGAAGAAACAGAGCATCACCGGGATGAGAGATAATTTAGATGATTTATTCATAACTATTACAAACCAAGCTTATAAACCTTCATATTCTTAAATTCAGCCTTGCCATCCTTGCTATATAGCTTCACATTCTCGTATGGAGCTACAGGGAACACAAGGTTGGTCATGGCGATACGGCCGCCATCTACGAAGAGTTCAACAGATGACTTATCTACGAAGATATCAACATGATAGGTCTTTTTGCCATCCTCGCAAAGGCTCAACGGAGCCCAGGTAGCCAGAGCGAAATCGTTCTTGTAGTTGATGGAGTTGGCAATGCGGGCAGGCTCCTTGCCTTCTGCAGCACGCTGCTTATCCCATGCCAACTCGATATCGTGAGGAACTGCCTGCTTGCCGAAATCGGACAAACCGCTCTCTGTTCTATCCATAACCACCTTGCCCTGCTTCATATCGAAGTAAATCATGGTGCGCTCACGCTTATTGTTTGAAATCTCAATACCAGCAATGCCGTTGGCATTAGGAGTTACATCAGCCTCGATTTCGAAAGCACCATTCATATTGGCTGCAACACCCTTCAACTCCTTAGCATCGGCAACAGAAGCATCTGCCACATTCTTGGTGTCCTTACGCAATGCATAAACCTCTGGAGCTACATCTTCTGAAA
>OJMJ01000327.1_pt1 | contig 24806 bp, 20 predicted proteins | sample 1597181 | NCBI WGS metagenome assembly OJMJ01 (sample SAMEA2452126, study PRJEB22498) | human gut metagenome | biome: human feces; feature: human gut; material: feces | place: Australia | collected 2012
CGTTCACCGTCATGACCTCGGCTTCAAGCCTTTGAACGCCTGTTTCCTCAAAGCAAAATCTAATCACACGCCTGAGAGCCTCGGTGACAAAGCCCATGTTCTGATACGCCGCCGAGATTCGATAGCCTATCATTGCCTGTCTGTCATTCTCGATATTGAAGAGATTTACCTCCCCTGCCAGCCTATGATTTTTCTTTAGCTCTATCCCCCAGCTTATATGATCCTTTTTGCCGTTGTTAAGAGTGCGTCCGAAAAATAGCGACGGTTCTCTTTCCTGCCTTGTCATGTTTCTGCCCCAATATTTGTAAAGGTTCTCGTCAGCCATATAGGTTTTCATATCCTCTGCGTCAGTAGCGGTCTTCGCCCTGAGTATGAGTCTTTCTGTTTCCAGCACAGGAAAATGTGAAAAATAATAGTCCATATCCTGCAAAATAAACACTCTCCCCTGCTTATATAATAAAATTTCCCAAGTCTAACTAAAATTATAACATAAAATCTAGTAAAAATCAAGTGTTTTTAAGCGAAATACACAAAAAAAAGCAGAAAACGCCCCGAAACAAGTTCGGGACGCTCTCTGTTCTATAATCTGGAGAATTAGAAATCAACTTCTGTATCGTAGTAGCAGCACTTGAGGAGCTTTTCCATTTCTTCCTGTGAAGGCTGACGTGGGTTAGAACCTGTGCAAGCGTCTGCGATAGCGTTCTTAGCGATCTCAGGGAGTCTTTCAAGGAATACGTTCTCCGGAACGAAGCCCTCCTCACATGGATAGCTGTCTGTACCATAGTTCTTGATGCAGTGAGGAATGTTGAGCTTGTCATTCATGCCTCTTACATACTCGATGAGGAGCTTTACCTTCTCGTCATCGTTTGAACCGCCAAGGTGCATATAATCAGCGATAACGCCATATCTCTTCTTAGCTGTTTCGTCCTTAGCATTGAATGCGATTACCTTTGGCAGATACATTGCGTTAGCTGCACCATGGATAATGTGTGCGCCATAGTCAGCGAAAGCTGCGCCTGTCTTATGAGCCATTGAGTGAACGATACCAAGCAGAGCGTTTGAGAATGCCATACCTGCAAGACACTGAGCGTCGTGCATTCTGTCTCTTGCGCCCATATCGCCGTTGTAAGAATCAACGAGATCCTTCTGGATCATTTCGATAGCGTGGATAGCAAGTGGATCTGTATATGCACAGTTTGCTGTTGAAACATAAGCTTCGATAGCGTGCGTCAGAGCGTCCATGCCTGTATGAGCTGTCAGTTTCTGTGGCATTGTTTCAGCAAGGTCAGGATCAACGATAGCTACATCCGGTGTGATCTCAAAGTCAGCGATAGGATACTTGATACCCTTGTCATAGTCTGTGATGATAGAGAATGCTGTTACCTCAGTAGCTGTGCCTGATGTTGAAGAAATTGCGCAGAAGTGTGCTTTCTTTCTCAGCTCAGGGATACCGAATACCTTACACATATCTTCAAATGTGCAGTCAGGATACTCATACTTGATCCACATAGCCTTTGCAGCGTCGATAGGTGAGCCGCCGCCCATTGCTACGATCCAATCAGGCTCAAATTCGAGCATGACCTTCGCACCGTTCATAACTGTTGTTACAGAAGGGTCTGGCTCTACGCCCTCAAGAAGCTTAACTTCCATTCCAGCCTCTTTCAGATAAGCTTCTGCCTTCTGGAGAAAACCGTTTCTCTTCATTGAGCCGCCGCCGACTACGATGATAGCTTTCTTACCTTTCAGTGTTTTCAGGTTCTCCAATGCTCCCTTGCCGTGATAAAGGTCTCTTGGTAATGTAAATCTCATTTCTAATTCCTCCTATATGTAATGTAATAATGTGTTCAAAGAGGTTTGTGTAAATCTCACACAAATTCTCTCTTTGCTTGGTTTTAATTATACAAAATGTCAATGAACTATTCTAACATAATCTATGAATATTCTATTAATTATTAACTTTTACATAGCATATATAAGTATGTGCATATAGCTAAATGTACATATGAATGTGTAAAACAGGTGAAAAAAATATCACAATTACATGAAAAATCACGATTTTGTTTGCACTATATGGAATTTTGCAGTGCTTATTTCGTTTTCTTTTGTTAATAAATTATACATTTGTGAGTGCGGAGATATTCCTGTTTATGAAGATAAAAAAATTCATAAAAAATTTGCTTAAGCTATGGAAATATGCGAAAAAATGTGATATAATATACTAGTATTGTATTGTATCCTCCCATGATGGAGGAATAATAACAAGGAGGAAATTTAATATGAAAACAAAGGTCAACACAAAATCATTGGTGATACTGGGATTGATGACAGCTCTCACAATGATCTTCTCGTTCACTCCTATCGGTTCTATACCTATCGGACCGCTGGTAATTACTCTCAACGTAATTCCTATTGCCATAGCGGCTGTAACGGTAGGTCCTGTGGGAAGTGCAGTCATTGGAGGAGTTTTCGGACTGCTCAGCTTTTTGCAGTGCTTCGGAATAGGCGTGCCAAGCGGAATGGGTGCAGCACTTGTTGCGATCGATCCGGTCCTGGCTTTCGTTCAGCGATTTGTACCAAGACTTCTTGACGGCATTATCGTAGGATTTATTGCAAAAGGCATGAGCAAGGTAACAAACAATTATGTTTCATATGCTGTTACGGGCTTTTTTACTGCGTTTTTGAACACTGCGTTCTTTATGAGTGCGCTTGTTTTGCTTTTCGGCAACACCGATTATGTAAAAGAGCTTATGGGCGGAAAGAATATCATAGTATTCATCTGCACCTTTGTAGGCATAAACGCTCTGGTCGAAATGGCTGTATGTACATTTGTTACAGGTACAGTGGGTGCTGCACTTTATAAGGCAAGGTTCATACCCAGCAAAAACAAAGCGCAGGCATAAATTCACCGAAAGGATAACATACAAATGGTTTTAGCGGTCGATATAGGAAACACTAACATAGTAATGGGCTGTTTTGAAAGCGACAGGATACTTTTTGTTGAAAGACTTTCTACAAATCAGCAGTCCACAGCACTTGAATATGCCATAATGCTCAAGAACATTCTTGAGATACATTCTATAGATATGTCAGATTTCAGGGGCGGCATAATCTCGTCCGTTGTGCCTTCTGTTACACTTACTATGAAAGAGGCTATGGAAAGGCTCATAAAAAAGCGCATCATGGTGGTAGGACCCGGAATAAAGACGGGGCTTAAGATAAATCTCGACAATCCCGCACAGCTTGGAAGCGACAGAGTTGCAGACGCAGTTGCGGCGATAAACCTCTACCCTGTGCCTATCATAATGATAGATATGGGCACTGCTACTACCATATCAGTAATAGACAAGGAAAAGAATTTCATAGGCGGAATGATAATACCAGGACTCAGAACTTCCCTCGACTCGCTTTCGGGCAAGGCTTCACAGCTTCCTTTCATCAGTCTTGTCCCGCCTAAAAAGGTCATAGGCACTAATACTATCGACTGTATGAAGAGCGGTATAATTCATAGCAACGCCGCAAGCATTGACGGAGTTATAGAGAGGATAGAAAACGAGCTTGGTGAAAAATGCACTGTGGTTTCCACAGGCGGTGTGGCAAAGATAATAGTTCCTTACTGCAAGCGTGACATCGTCATTGACGATGAGCTTCTGCTCAAAGGGCTTATGATAATCTACAATAAAAACAAACAATAACTTAAAATACAATACACAAAGCGTCGGGTAGTTTTATCCGACGCTTTTTTATGTCACTTTTTATATCCATAATAGACAAACAAACAGGCTTTAAACAGTTGCAAATGCCAAAAATCATGCGTTTCTATTGCTTTCACAGCTTTGTTATGGTACAATCATATGTGCAAAGTAAAACGTTTACATAAAACAGAAAGCAGGAAATATATGAACGCAAGAAAAATATTATGCCTTATGGCCGCAGTGCTTATGCTGTCTGGCTGTTCAAAGGGTGTGGACGGCTCGCAGGCTTCATCAGAAGCGGCTGAAAGCTCAAGCAAGGCAGACAGCAGTGTTTCAGACTATGATAATACCACCACCGAGCCTGAAACAGACAAGCCTGAGTTTGACCTCAATGACAGCGTGATAGGTTTTTCGCAGGAAAGCGGCTTTTATGACAGCGGTTTCAGCCTTGAGCTTACCGCAAACGAGGGCGAGAAGATATACTACACCACTGACGGCACAGACCCTAGGACCTCTGCCACGAGAGAAGAATACACTGCCCCTATAGAGATAAAAGACAGGAGCAATGACCCTAATGTGGTTTCAGCCGTGCCGACAGAAATGATATCAGGAAATTTCAATGAGTTCAGCTTTGGCGAGGGGGATTTCTGGTGCAACAAAAAAGCACCTTCTGACAATGCGGTGGATAAATGCACTGTTATAAGAGCGTCAAGCGAAAAAAGCGACGGAAGCGTTTCAAAAAGCTTCTCAGGCAGCTTTTACATAGGAAGCGCAGAGGAGCATATAAAAGGACTTAAAGAAAGCTGTGAAGCGGCTGGGCATGACCTTGCGGTAATGAACATCACAATGGACTACGCTGACCTTTTCGACAGCAAGATCGGTATTTACGTCAAGGGAGATATTTTCAACAAAGCACTGGAGGACTATAAATCCAGCGGAGAAAGCATAGAAAACGAAACTGCAAGACAGCTTGACGCAAACTACAAACAGCGTGGCAAGGAATGGGAACGTGATTGTCACATCGAGCTTAACGAGATTTCAGCCGAGGGAAATGTGACGAACGCTTTGTCACAGGATTGCGGCATAAGGATACAGGGAAACTATTCACGCTCCGACCTGCAAAAGGGATTCAGGCTTTACGCTAGAAAGAAATATGGTGAAAAGAAGTTTAACTATGAGGTCTTTGAGGGGCTGAAAAACGCATCTGATGAAACTATTGACAGCTTTAAGACGCTTACTCTCCGTGCAGGTGGAAATTGTGCTTTTACAGCAAAATTCAATGACACCTATTGGCAGAGTCTTATGACAGAGCTTGACGGCTCAACAAAGGCTTCACGTCCATGCGTTGTTTATCTGAATGGCGAATACTGGGGACTTTATGTGCTGGAGGAGGACTATTCCGACAATTATTTTGAAAGCCACTACGGTGTGAACAAAGACGATGTGGTGGTTTACAAAGGCGACGCAGAAACCTATCAGAGCGGCTACAAGCTTGACGAGGGCAAGCTTCCGGAGGGAGAAACAGACGAGGGATATTTCTTCAAGGAGCTTACAGATTTCTTCGCTTCTCACAAAGACTTATCCGCGCAGGCAGATTATGAGGAGTTCTCAAAGCTTGTTGACACCGACAGTGTGAGAGATTATTTTCTTGCAGAGGTTTGGATAAACAACAAGTGGGATTGGCCGGGCAAAAACTGGTCAATGTGGAAGGTGCAGAACACAGACAGTTCCAACGAATATGCAGACGGCAAATGGCGTTTCATGTTCTATGACGTTGAGTTCGGCGGAGTGAGCGGCGAGGGTGACGCATGGACGAACACCATGAAAGAGGATAACTACAAGCCAAAGGGACTGCTTGACACGGACACGAAAAATCCTGCGGTGCTGAGTTTTGCTTATCTTATGTCAAATGAAGATTTCAGGAACGATTTCAATGACAGGCTTTTAAAGATGTCTGAGGGTACGTTTGAAAAAGAAAAGGCACTTGATAGGCTCGCAGAATTTGAGAGCGTTTACTCCCCTCTTTATGAGCAGTTCTTTGCAAGATACCCGGAAACAGGCTCGGCTGAAGAAGCGCTTCATGGAGGATATGCTTCTTCAGACTGCATAAGAGCGTTCATTAACAAGCGTGATAAGTCTATCCAAAGTATTGTGGACTGGACAAATTCGCAGTTCTGATATTTCACAAACCAAAACGGCAGAACAGCTTGATGCTGAACTGCCGTTTTTATATTGCTTAGTTTATGCCGCAGGAGCGTATGTGAAAGTTATTTCAAGGGTGTTTATCTTTCCTGCATAGTCAAGTATTATTGGAGAAGCCTTTGAAAGGTCACCGCCTGCTATCCTTGCGTCCTCAGGCGGTGTGGATACCCACTGATTTACAAGGTTCACTCTTGTGCAAAGCTGGTCGTCAGAGGTCGTATAGCCCTCCGCTATGGTTTCAACTGCTGCCAAGGCATACAAGGAAAATCTCGTCAATAGTTGCGATATAGTTCGGATAAAGCTTCTCACCGTTTGCGATACCCAAAGCCGAGAATGCAATGCCGTTGGCGTTGTTTGATGACATATCAAGGCTTACTGTGTAAGTTCCCTCGCCGTCTATAACTGCGTTTTCTGCGATAACTCCGTCGCTCTTTGAAGCCGGGTCATACTCGTCACCAACGCTATAGCATACGGAAAAATCTGCACTCTGATACATTATCCATGCCACCGCTGTGTTTTCGTCAGCCTGCGGTGCGGTATCATCTGTTAGCTTTTCAGGTGCAGCCGCAAGAGTTTCATCAAGCTTCTTTACAGCAGTGGCTCTTTCCTCCTCCACTGTCATCGAGGACTGGTTATCACGGCGTCTTTCATCAAATATCTTTGCCACAGTTTCATCACGCATTTTAAGGTCTGAACGGGAGAAGAAATCACTGCAATCCCAAAGGAATGGTGCAAAGCCGTAAGCGTCGCAGTTATCGAGAAGGTTGTTAATAAACTTGTCAGTGCCTTTCTTTACGTCACCGCCGTTTGTAAGCACTGCATATTCGCCTATTATTATGCCGTAGCCCTGCTCGGAATACTTTGTCATGTTCTTGAAAAGTCTGTTCTGCTCCTCATAGTCTGACTTTGTTCCCCAGTCTGAGCGACCCTTTGTTCCGCAATAATCCCATGGAGTATAGTAATGAACAGAAAGCAGAAGCTTATCCTTTGCGGTGTCTGTTGGCATCTGGAACTTGTCTGAGCAGGTCATTGTGATATCGGTATTGTAGCCTGCGATAAGAAGAAAACGCTGTTCGTTGTTTCCGCCTGTTGCACGGACAGTGTCAACAAAGGTCTGATTTATCTTGTTGGCCATTTCATAGCACTCGGCTTTTGAAAGCGAGCCTGAGTTTTTGCACACGTCTGTGTCATTGAGTCTGTCACCAAGCTCTTCGTTTGCACCCTCAAATATAAGTCTGTCGGAGTATTTTTTATATCTGTTCGCTATCTGCGTCCACATGGACTTATACATTTCAAACGCCTTGTCAACGTCGCTCTGCTCGGAAGAACCGAACATTCCCCACCAGCTTCCGTCCCAGTGGTCGTTTATGATAACATACATATCATTATCCAAAGCGTAGTTTATTATCTCCTCCACTCTGTCGAGATAGGCTTCATTTATGGTGTAATCGCCTTTTTCATACTCCATTGCGTTTGTCCATGCCACAGGCACACGGAGAGAGTCAAAACCGCTTGCTTTCATGCCCTTTATCATTTCTTCCGTTGTGACAGGCTGGCCCCAGAGAGTTTCAAAGCTTTCAGGGTCGGTGTCGGCAGAATAGCTTTTATGACCGTATGCCTCCATTGTGTTTCCAAGGTTTGTGCCGTTGCCCAGAAGTCTTGCAAGCTCGGTTGCGGTAAGGTCTTTGTTTATGCTTCCGTCATCAGAGGTCTTTGTACCCTCCTCTGCCTTAGATGAAGAGCTGTCGCTTCCCTTTCCACAGCCTGCAAGCAGTGCAGTACAGCCCATGACCGCTGCGGTAAGAAGCGAGATAGCTTTGATGGTTCCCATATTATTTCCTCCTATTTCATAAATACAAATTCTTCAAGTTCAAAAAGCGGCTTGTTTTTGAAATAACCTGCTATCCAATCGGCAAGCTCATCTGAAAATGATGTAGGCACAAAATAGATAGAATGTCTTCCCGTAAGGGACTTGACTACTCCTGTGTAAACTCCGTCGCCTGTGCCTATATCAACATAGCCTACAGGCTCACTGTTCTCATAGTCATCAGCATAGACCGCCACCTTTGTGACAGTTCCCATTCCCCTGACTTTCAGGGCTATCTTCATGGTCTTTGAGGAAAAGTCCTCGCCAAAATCAAAATACTTATAGCCTATAACATTGCCCTCTGTGATATTCACGATACTTCTTGTGAAGATATCCTTTTCGGTGATAAAACAGCCGCCTTTCAGCACGCAGGCTATATCCGCAGGATAAGGCTTGAAAGGGTCAAGGCTGTCTTCAAAGCCAAGCGAGGTCATTTCCACTGTCGGTATCGTTCCGTCAGGGAGGATCTCTATTTTCTCAACGCAGGCACGTCTTGACATTATGGTATTGTTTGTCATTCTGTGATAGAAGATATACCACTGACCATTTATGTTGCACACTGAGCCGTGGTCATTTCCACCCGGATAATCAACGCCGTTGTCGATTATATATCCACGATATTTGAACGGACCTTGTGGCTTATCTGAGGTTGCATAGGCAAGCCTGCTTCCAACGCATGGGGAATATATAAGATAGTATGTATCGCCGATTTTCCTCGGGGAGCTTGCCTCGAAGAAGCGCTGTTCCTGCGGTGCGTTGTCGCTGTCGTCAATGACCGCTCTTTTGTAGCTTCCCTTTTTAATGGTATACATATCCGCAGGGTCTATCTCGTTGAAGTTGGATTCTGTGAAGCCGTAATAAATATACACTCTGCCGTCATCATCAACAAGTACGCCTGCATCATTATAAATGCCGTCATCGCCTGCGTCCTCAGGGTCATATTTATACTGTGAAAGAAGCTTGAAAGGACCTTCGGGCTTATCGGACACGCCAACAACGCCCTTTGAGCCGACTATATAGGCATAGAGATAATACCTGCCGTCTTTTTCTATAACGTCCGGAGCGAACAGCTTGCGGTCGGTCATTCCCTCGGTATCGGACTTATGGTCACGGTCATCACGGGTATGGAAGCTGTGTCCGTGGCAGACCCAATTGTTAAGGTCATCAAGTGGTGCAGACCAGACTTTCAGTTTATAATCGCAAAAATCGCTTTGAGCAGCTCTGTCATGTGAGCCATAAAGATAAACTCTGTCGCCGAAAACTCTCGGCTCGCCGTCAGGGATATACTCCCATGCAGGCAAAATAGGGTTTGGCATGAAAATTTCCTCCTATGTTTTTTCATAACTTGTTTTATCATAAGATAATTATAGATCATATCATCATTATTTTCAATATCCTAACACGCTGTCAGAGGTGAAAATTTGTGCAAAATGTAAAATCGTGCAGACTGTCCAAAGGTGCAAAAAAGCCCGTTTGCAACGGTTTCCGACCTTGACAAAAGGGGGTAAATCGTGTATAATATTAAGTTGATAGTACCCGTATAAAATTATATTGATATAGGAGTGTTTAATTATGGCAGCTATTTCTAAGACTGTTTCAAAAGCAGGTTATGCTAAATTGCAGGAGGAACTTGAATACCTTATTACAGTAAAAAGACGTGAAGTTGCTCAGAAGCTTAAAGAAGCACGTTCTTTCGGAGACCTTTCCGAGAATGCTGAGTACGACGAGGCTAAGAACGAGCAGGCTATCCTTGAATCAAAGATCAATGAGTTAGAGCTTCTCATTTCAAACGCAACTGTCGTTGAGGACGATGATATTTCTGTAAACGAGATAGGTGTAGGCTCTATCATCAAGATAAAGGATATCGAGCTTGACGAGATCGAGGATCTTCAGATAGTAGGTTCAACTGAGTCTGACCCTGACAACGGCAAGATCTCTGACGAGTCACCTATAGGCAAGGCTGCACTCAAGCACAAGGTAGGCGACATTTTCGAGGCTGAAACACCTGCCGGTCTGCTGAAATTCGAGGTCATCGACATTTCAAAGTAACAGACCACTTACAAAACACACGGAAAGGAAAATATAAATGAGCGAGGAAAACCGCACAAACGCTCCTGAGGAAGAGCTTACTCAGGAGGACATAAACAGCTTAAAGAAGATAAGAATGGACAAGCTAGAGGAACTGAAAGCCAAGGGCAAGAATCCATTTGAGATAACAAAGTACGACGTTACGGCAAGCTGTGCCGAGGCTAAAGCACAGTATGAAAAGCTTGAGGCTGAGCTTAAGGAGCAGGCAGGCGAAGATGAGGAAAAGCTCAAGGAGCTTCTCGAGTCAAACCGCATAACAGTAAGCGTTGCAGGCAGAGTAATGTCAAGACGTCTTATGGGCAAGGCAAGCTTTTTCGACCTGAGAGATAAGAGCGACAAGGTTCAGGTCTATCTGAGAATGAACGAGATCGGCAAGGAAGAATTTGACGATTACAAGAAGGGCGATATCGGTGATATCGTTGGCATTGAAGGCTTTGTATTCAGAACAAAAATGGGCGAGATATCAATTCACGCTCAGAAGTTCGTACTGCTTTCAAAGTCGCTTCTGCCGTTGCCTGAGAAGTGGCATGGTCTGAAGGATCAGGACACTAGATACAGACAGAGATACACAGACCTTATATGCAATCCTGAGGTAAAGGATACATTTATAAAGAGGTCGCAGATAATTTCATCTATCAGAAGATATCTTGACGGACAGGGCTTCATGGAAGTTGAAACTCCAATGCTGGTATCTAACGCAGGCGGAGCTGCCGCAAGACCATTTGAAACACACTACAACGCACTTGACGAGGACGTTAAGCTTAGAATTTCTCTTGAGCTTTATCTGAAAAGACTTATTGTCGGCGGACTTGAGAGAGTATACGAGATAGGCAGAGTATTCAGAAACGAGGGTGTTGACGCAAGACACAATCCTGAGTTCACTCTTATGGAGCTTTATCAAGCATACACTGATTACTACGGCATGATGGATCTCACAGAGAATATGTTCAGGCACGTTGCTCAGGAGGTATGCGGCACAACTTGCGTACCATACGGTGATGTAATGATCGACCTTGGCAAGCCGTTTGAGAGAATGACAATGATCGACGCAGTAAAGAAGTATTCTGGTGTTGATTTCTCACAGGTAGCCACAACAGAAGAGGCAAAGGCACTTGCAGACGAGCGTCACATTGAATACGAGGCAAGGCACAAGAGGGGCGACATACTCAACCTGTTCTTTGAGGAATATGTTGAGGAGCATCTTATTCAGCCTACGTTCATAATGGATCACCCTATCGAGATTTCTCCACTTACAAAGAAGAAGCCTGAAAATCCTGATTATGTAGAGAGATTTGAGCTTTTCATCACAGGCAGAGAGATGTGCAACGCATACTCAGAGCTGAACGATCCGATAGATCAGCGTGAGAGATTTGCGGCACAGGAAGAGGCATTGAAGCAGGGTGACGAGGAAGCAAACCACACAGACGAGGACTTCCTGAGGGCTTTGGAGATAGGCATGCCACCTACAGGCGGTATTGGTTACGGCATAGACAGACTTGTTATGCTGCTGACTAACTCACCGGCTATTAGAGATGTGCTGTTGTTCCCTACAATGAAGACGTTGGAATAAAGCTAATAGTATAATTTATTGAAGTAATGGGCAATTCTGATCGGGATTGCCCATTTTCTAAAATGAATGGAAATACAAATCGGAATTTTTAGGAGAAAACGATGAAGAAATGGACAAAAATATTGTTGATAATAGTTATAATTATTTTACTTTTGTTTGTGGGAATGTCCTATTTTATAGGGACGCAAGTTTTCATGGGGTCTACTCAATTGGTTACTTGTGAAGATACTTCAAAAGTGAAAGATAGTTTTTGGGAAAGATATAATATGGATTATGATGTTTTCTGCAGTACATATACTATAGAAAAAGTTGAAATCACTTCAACTTTTGATGAACATATGATACCGGCAGATTACATATATGCTCTTGGTGAAGAAGGAGATAAGAATAATCCAACAGTTATTTTAGTGCATGGTCTTGGTGGAAATCGTTATACCAATTATCCTTTAGCAGAAATGTTTTTGCAGAAAGGATATAATGTATTGACTTATGACCAGAGAAGTAGCAACGAAAATACAGCTCAATATACTACATTTGGATACTGGGAAAAATATGATTTGATTGATTACATTGATTATGTCTATAGCTATGCACCGGAGCAAGTGATAGGAATATGGGGTACATCGTTTGGTGGAGCAACTGCAGGATTAGCAATGGGAGATAAGGATGTTGAAAACAAAGTGGATTTTCTGATTCTAGACTGCCCGGTTAGTGATATGAAATGGATGGTAGAAGAAGAAATGAGAAAGATGGATATTGGATTGCCTATATCTTACATGACATTCTGTGGCAACATTATCAACAAAATGAAATTGGGATTTAGTTATGATGATGCAAATGTATGTGACAAAATTGCAGATATTGAAATTCCGGTTTTGGTAATAAACAGTGAAGCAGATACATTAACCCCACAGTTTATGGGACAAGAAATATATGATTCAATACAAAATGAAGAAATTAAAATGATTTGGACGGTAACTGATAGTGAACATACAGAAATATGGTTAGATTACAACCAAGAATATCGAGAAAAGGTTCAAGAATTATTGAATCTTACTAAATAATAAAAATATGGAAAGTAAACTTCCAGTTTGCCAACCTGCCCTTTGAGAGAGGAGAAATCCCTTTCTCAAAGGGCGGTTTTATGTGCTTTCGTCAAACTGCCTGCGCTTTATAAGCCTTTTGTTGCCCACCCACAAAACGAACGGACAGCGTTCGTCCGCCGTGAGTTCTCTCAGCTTGTGCTGACCGATGTTTGAATAAACGGCGGCTTCCTCGATAGTGAGGTTTTGCTTTTGAAATATAGGAACGTTCAGTTCCCTTTCTCTGACCATATCCATAATTGTTTACCTCCTTGGTATCTTGAAAATAATGTATTAGTGTAAAATAGGACTTTGCTCCTTTTTATGGACGTTGTTCGACTTTCTTTCTATTCTTTAGAAAACCGCAGTTAGTATGGGGTTTACAGGTTTCTTGATCGTCTATATCTTCAAAACAGTCGTCCGAATTATCTCCCCAACTGCCATAATCAGAAGATCTTGAAGTATCGTCCCAGCCATAATGCACTTCGTCTGCCGATATATTGGCGATCTCAGCCTGACATTCTTTCAATCTCTGCAAGTATAGCTGATAATATTTTCTGCTCTTGTCCTCTGAAATAGTAGATGTGTACTCGCCACCGATAACTTTGAGCAGGCCATAATATCTTAACTGCGCCGACACTTTTTGCTTGCTGGGCACTACCTCAAGCTCTAATCTGGTTTTCAGCCAATTTGTCAAAACGTCAGCCTCAACGCAAAGGTAAGAGCCGTCAAAATAAAAGACGTATCGTTGCAGATATTTGTTTTTTCTTGCTTTTTTCGCTTCTTTGGAATATTCAGCAAAATCGGCGGACACAATGTCCTCTTGGAATATGCCGAGAAGTATCTCGTTGATAAATTCTCTGCCTATCTTATTATCATCTGTCAAACAATGGTCTATCGTGTCGTTGATACAGTTTTCTATCGAGGTCTTGCATATGTTAGATAAGTCTTTGATATGCTCGTCCGTAAGATCGTGCTGTTCTTTAAGATAGCGTTTAAAAATATCCAGCGTGACACAAAGTATCTGATAGGTACGCATTATCCGCTTTAGCTTGCCGCTATTTTCATTGCCGATATTGCTATTATCGTTCTTGCTTTTGTAATACGCTGATTCATCGGATATTTTTTCATAATTCCGGCACAGCCACAAGATGAAGTCTTTTAGAAACGCAATGTACTTTCCGTGCTCTTTTTTCAACAGAGTAAGTTCATCGCTGTCAAAGGCGTTTTCAAGCTGGACTAGCAGACACCTGTTTATGGTGCTGTTGTTTTTGATGACATATTCTGCTGTGACGAAAGCTATGTTGTCGAGTTTCACCTCGATGTCTTTGTAGTGGCAGTTACCGCTGCTTTGATTCATTTGGATAAAATCGCAGAGCTTTGCTTCGTTGGAATTTCTTATCCTCGATGATACCGTGCGATTCAGGTCGTCGATAACTATCAATGAATCTTTCAGCTTTGCGGCTTTCTTGATCGCATATTTATCGCTGGACAATGAAACGATGTTGTCGTGATCTTCAAAAATATCACTGAGCAGCTTTGAAAATTCCGTTTTGCCAAGCCCTGAATCGGCGTAAATGTATATGGTAAAACCATATTCGTCCAGCTCGTTCTCAAACATCGGCTTGACATAAGCAACTAAGGACGCTATGAATGCCGCCGGCGGGAATGATGATGAATTTATAAGCTTGTCGAGATATGAAATAAAGTCGCCGCTGTTATCGCTTTTCTTTAGCTTTATAGTGCTTTCAGAGATAACAGGGTCTTCGTCGGAAGCATTGACAACTTCGTTGCCTAATCCGAAAACGATCTTGCCGTTTTGCAGTTTCAGATAGCCTTGATCTATGGCGTAGTTATCCTCAGGAGTTTGACCGAATACGCTCAGTTTCACTACCGATGATATGAATTTTGAAAACAGGTTGTCGCTGCAAAGTGCATATATTTGATAGTCGAAAAAGATGTCTAAAGCCTTTCCCTCAATAGCAAAAGCTAGCGGACAATCGAAACTATACGTCTTATCCTGCTCAGCTAGCTTGATGTGAAATCTGACGTACTTAGTACAATTGTGCTGGGTATTGATAGTGGAATAAAACTCTAATTGCATTATCGACCATTCCGTTATCTTGCCTTTTGAGTTGTAATAACAGCCGTCTTTCAGTATATACTCCTGCGGCATTTTTGGAGTTAATAATAAAGTTTTCATAAGAAGCTCTCCTTTTAAGCAAGTAGTAGTTGAAATATCTGTAAATAAGTGATATAATAGAAGCACTACAAAGCTGCTGACACATAGTATTTTTGTTGTACTTTATCTCTATCAGATCATCTGTCTGTTTAGAGTTTATCACACCAAGAACCGTTAACGCAAAGATGTTAACGGGTTAACGGCAAGTGAATACTCACAAAGTTTCAGAGCGATTTTTATGCTACTTGTACATATGCGCTGATTTATGTTGAAAAGGAGGAAACATTCAAATGGAAGAAACTCAAAAAAGTTCGTATCTTTCTCTAGGTATCTTTTTGAAACTCTTGTCAAGGTATACCAGAAAAGATAAAGCTATAGCAGAAAAAAGATTTTTGGGAGCAAATAATACTGTAATTTCGACAACTATCTTCAAGTATTTTATCTCTGCGCTTACTTTGAATTGGTATACTGATGATAATGAACGAGCGGATACATTGAAGAGCCTGAACAGTAATCTGATAAATTGTAAAAAGGAACTCTTTAATTTTAAATTTCTTGTGCCGGAAAAAGATGAGATAAAAGCGGTATTTATAAAAGATGTACAGTCCGATACGCAGACAGCACTTGCATTTATGACCGAATTTGTTTTGTATTGCATTGATGAAAATAAGTGCAGACAAATGGTCGATGAACTGCTTAGAGCGATAAGAGATGATAAGGACATCGCCGACGATACAGAGTTTTACATTTTCGGAAACGGCAAAAGTACGAGCAAAAGAAAAATGGTCAATGAACAGTTTAATTTTACCTCCGATTGTTTTCTGCTGGGAGTATGGCATTTTCTCATCAGAAAACGTTCAGAAAGCAACCGCATTGGCCGTGACACACTTGTTGATTGGTACGGCACTTCAACTGAAACATATGGTAAAAGCCAAATAGGTACTGAATTAAGACGCAACATATGGGAACCGCTTGGACGTGAAATAAGGGTCATTCCGTCTGAACGCACGATAGTTAAAGAAGAAAAAGCAGTTTCGCAGGATAATGCGGAGCAAGAGCATAAGCTGTTCGTTTATGATATGGACAGTCTTTCAGAAGAGGAGCAAGAGAGTTTGGAGCGATTGAAGAAGAGCCGCATACTTCGTGATCTTTTGAGAGCGTGTCATATCGGTACTTGCGACGCTAGAAGTAAAAACCACTATGCAAAAAATCATCGGCTTTTTGTTATGGCGTTAAAAAGATGCGATCAGTTTGTTTTCAATAATATTGCTAAACGTATCAACGATGACATTATCACTCTTAAAGATTGGCTTGAAGCGTTTATAGAATTGATCAAGCAAAACGATAAACCATATTCTGCATATGATGATCGTGTGGAAGCAAGTATACTTGAACAGCGAAAAGATCTTGATGAAGTTTACACTACATTATATGGACCCTGTTCCTCGCTAAGTGGCGAACGGATAAGTTTGCTTTTATCCGTGGTTAAAATATAAACCTCGTTCATACTATACAGCTGAGATGAGCCGAGTGCTAAATCAAGCACACTCTTTTCCTTATAATTACATTGAATTTTATTTCTAAACAAAAAACCGCAAGTTTTACGCTGTTGACACAAAAAACGGCTTGTACTTGCGGTTTTATTCTTTTTAGAATAGATGTGATCTAATAATTTCCATTGTAAAGCTATTTACTGATTTGCAAATGTCAAAGTGAAATACAAATATATTCGCATTGATAATTGTGCGTAACTTAGTGCGATATATATATAAGGATAAGTATTCTTGAAAAAAATGAACAGCTTAAAGCTGTAGGTATTCCCCTATACCCCTAATATTCTTAATGTCTATTTTTACTCTTATATATCAGTAATAAAAGTATGATATTATATCAAGCTAAACGGGTCTATAATAAACTGTTTATATCATAAATATTTGTTTTTATTTTTATGTTATATCAAAAAGCATTGTTTTAAATTATTTTTTATTTTGATATAACATTCCTATAAAATAAATTTTTTGCCGAATAACAAGGAGTTGGATCAAATGAAAAACAATTATTTTATTGACACTATCGAGTTGACTTATCACACTACATTTGAATATATTACAGAAAAACTAAGCACAGTGCCAAAGAAGTGCATAAAGAAAGGTGAATTTTATTATCCGACTTCACTTGAAGCTAATAGGTCGGGTATAGATATGAGAACGAGAAAATGTTCTAAAGGAGAACGCCACAGAAAGGGTGAGAACTATAAGATAGTTTTAAGGATAGCTACCGGAAAGATACCATATTTCAAAGACGAGGTAAAGCACGTTGAAATGAGGGACGATCTTGATAAAATGATATACTATGTCAATGAATTTATCAAGTTCAGAATGCCTGACCTCGATATAAATGATTTTGAACTGACTAGGATAGATATAACTAAAGACATACACAAAGTACCTGAGACAGTCATCAAGGAATACATAATGCTTATGAGGAGAATGTTCGTGCCTGACAAATTTGAACTCAACGAACAGCTTGAAAAGAACACAAAGGATTTTCGCAGAGAAGATTCCTTCAATGCTCTGATGAAAAAGGGCAACACAAGTATAGCAGAATTTGTTGTATACAATAAAGCCCGTGCGGCAATAGATCAAGACCTTACCGGCACGGAGCTTGAATACTACAAAAACACTATGAGGCTGGAGTTAAGATGTTACAAAAGTTACATAAGAAAAATGGCGTACGAAACAACTACAATCGAGATATTGCGCCATATGTTTGAGCGGAGAAGCTATTTTATCGAAAGAGAATTTTATAGGATATTTGACGTTGAGGAAAGAACGCAGTCGTTTTTGAATATCTACTGGCTGAAAAAGTACATAAAAAGAAGCATTGACGGCAAGCCTAAGCACAAAAAGTATATGATAGATCTATCGACGATACTTGACAGAGACAGTTTGCCAAATATTACGGACGCACGATTGATATACTGCGATAGTCATAGTTCGTCATTAGGCGTGATGAACTGGTTCGACGATATACACATATCGCCTGTCACTATCAAAAATAAGGATTATCCGTTTTTGCAGTCATTGAGCAGCGCTCTGAGCTTTAACGACCCAACGCCTACCGATACTAGGCTGTATGAGTATCTGCTCAAAAAGACAAGAAACAGAAAATTTTATCTTAATGAGTCAGATAATTATTACGAATTCGAGGGGGTGCCTAGATGTGAGCAAGAAGAATGTTGAAACAGAAAAATTATTCCTTACTCTTAATGAAACCTGCAAAATGCTGCGGCTCAGCCGACCAACTTTGGTTAAGCTTATCAAGCAGGGAAAGATAAAAGCTTTCAAGCCGAGTATCCGTGTTTGGAGGATACCTGTGGAGGAGGTTTTTAAGTTTGAGAAAAATAAGATAGGGTAGCATAAAATCAGGCTGTTGTGGTGTACGCAACAGCCTATTTTTTCACCTCTTCCTCAAAAACTCAATAACACTAAACTTGTATATCCTCCACCTGCTGCCTATCTTGAACCCCTCTATCTCCCCTGTTTTAAGATAACGGAGCATAGAGTTTTTGCCAATCTTTAAAAGCTGCTGACATTCTTTAGCGGTAAGTATATCGGGTATATTGTCAAACATGATTTATCATTCCTTTCAAAAAATATCGGTTTATCTTAATGTTCAGCGGTTTAGTACGGCACTTTTCGGAAACTTACTCTTTACAAATATACATCATCTTTGTGAAGTAACGCAAATGCGGAAAGGAGGGCGTTACGATGAACAAAGCTAAAGTTATACTCGTGCTTGTGGGCAGCGTGCTGGTGGAGATAGCGCAGGAGATCATCACCTACATCGCAGATAAGTACGAGTGAACACCATAGGGCAGGCTTTCGGGTCTGCCTTTAATTTTTGTATTTTGTAAAGGAGTTTTAAAATGAGCGAACTTACCTATTGCAGCATTTGCGGCTGCGCTTTAGAGGACGAGGCGGAATGCTATGAAGTCGAAAACGAGATACTTTGTCAGGATTGCTACGATAACGAAACTGTGGTATGCGACCATTGTGGCGAACGCTGTATCGAACAGAATACCGTTAGCGATGAGAATACTATCCTCTGTACAGATTGCTATGATAATCATTATTACCGCTGTTCAAACTGCGAAACTATCGTGCATTCAGACGATACTTACTGGCGCGGCGATAATGCCTATTGCCGTGAATGTTATGACGATTGCTGTGACAGCGGCGACTACATCAACGATTATTACTACAAGCCAAAGCCCGTGTTCTACAAGCTGCCGAAAGAAGACAACGTACGTTTTTACGGCGTTGAACTGGAGATAGACGGTGCGGGAAGATACGATGATAATGCGGAAAAGATATATGATACAGCTAATAGTCAGAATGAAGTGCTTTACATAAAGTCTGACGGCTCGCTGGACGAGGGAATGGAACTTGTCAGTCATCCTTGTTCCATAGATTTTCATCGAAAGAAATTCCCGTGGGACGAGATAGTTAAAAAAGCCATTGCCCTTGGCTACCGTTCGCATAATACGTCTACCTGCGGACTTCACGTCCATATAGGTCGAAAACAGCTTGGATATTCCTACGAGGAACAGGAAGAAGTCATAAGCCGAATAATGTTCTTTTTCGAGAGCCATTGGAACGAGCTTTTCAAGTTCTCACGGCGTACTGCATACAGCGTTGACCGCTGGGCGGCAAGACACGGTTACAATGACAAGCCGAAAGAGATACTTGAAAAGGCAAAGAAAAGCACTAAGGGCAGATATGCCTGCGTGAACATCACAAATGCTGATACTGTGGAGATAAGGCTGTTCAGAGGTACGCTGAAATTTAACAGCTTTATGGCGACGCTTGAACTTGTGGACAGCATATGCCAAAACGCAGTATGCCTTAATGACGATGAGCTGAACAAGCAATCTTGGGCGGATTTTGTTCTTAGCATAAAGCCTGAATATACAGAGCTTATCAGGTATCTGAAAGAGAAAAGGCTCTATGTTAACGAGCCTGTCAGCGAGGAGGATTAACTATGTGTGCGATATTTGGATTTGTAAATTACAGACGTTCGCTCAGCAGGAGCGAGATGAAAGAACTTATCAACAGGTTATCCGTAGAGTCTGAGGTAAGGGGCAAGGACGCAACGGGCATAGCGTATGTGAAACACAGCGAACTTAAAGTTTTCAAGAGAGCAAAGCCTGCTCACAAGGTAAGGCTTTATGTGCCTGAGGACACAGTTATCCTCACAGGTCACACGAGAATGACTACTCAAGGCGACGCCAGATACATTTACAATAACCACCCGTTCACAGGCAAAACTGCGAACGGGTCTTTTGCTTTATGTCACAACGGCGTGCTTTACAACGACAGTCAGCTTGCAAAATCTGAACGTTTGCCGAAAAGCAAGATAGAAACTGACAGCTACGTTGCCGCACAGCTTATTGAGAAATACGGCAAACTTGACTTCAAGACCATAGCAAAGATGTCAGAGGCGGTAGAAGGCTCTTTCGTATTCACGATACTTAGCGACAAGAATAAGCTTTTCATAGCAAAGGGCGACAATCCGCTTTGCCTTATCCATTACAAGCAGTTGGGGCTGTATGTGTACACGTCTACTGAGGACATTATGAAGAACGTGCTGAAAGGCAGTTTCCTTGAAAAGCTGCCTTTTGAAGTGATAAAGGTCACAGAGGGCGAGATCATAAGCATTGACAAGCGTGGGCGTTTTGAGAAAAGCAGCTTTGTGCCGAACGAGTTTTGCTATGGCTGGAGCTATTACGGATATAGAAAGCCCGCTTATGACGATGATGAACTTTTTGACATATGCGGTATGTTCGGGGTATCGCAGGAAAATCTTATGCTGCTTTACGATATGGGTTACACGGACGAAGAGATAGAGGGTATGCTTTGCGACAGGAGTATGTTGAGGGAGTGTATCGAGGAGGCTAGGGTGCTGGTGAGGGAATATTATTAGGAGGTATCTTATGGCATACACATTCAGCGGAAGCAGATACGTCACCAAAGGCGTGGCAGAAAACTTCCCTATTGAATTGCAAGTGGCGTTATTTTCAGCCGTAGAGCAAATGCGAGAAAAGGTCGGCGGACAGCTTGATTATCTGCAAGTCTTCGAGATAGTTACAGAAGTCAAGGGGCAGAAAAAATTCCTGCACATTTATCATATGCAGGAATGCCCCGAGGCTAAGCTTGAATATTTCATACCGACCGACGTGGAGGTAAACGGCAGGGCGTATATGATCGACGATGTGGATCATATTACGCTGCTGTTGGCGGAGGAGTATTGAGTTGAAAAGGAATCACAGCTTTCGAGGGGGCTGTGATTTTTTTGCACTGAACTCACCTCTCCTGTACCTATTTACCTTATAATCATGCTTCAAAGTGTCGGTCTTGTCTATGCGGCAGACGTACAAATTTACCTTTTCCCCTCTCACCGCCTATTCCCATTAGCAAGATCATTAACAATATCTGCAATGTTCTCCAGCTGCCTTTTGTTGAGCTTTTTCAGGTCAGAGACCAGCTTACTCAGCTCTTTTGGCTGCTCGGCGTCGGCGTCGAAAAACTCCTGCGGCGTAATGTCCAGATACTCGCAGATATAAAAGAAAGAGGTCATAGAGGGCAGGGCTTTTCCTGTTTCGATATTGTTTATATACCCTGCGTTCTGTCCAATAGATAAGCTCATATCCCTTGCGGAAACACCTTTCTGTGTGCGAAGTTTTGAGATCCTCAAAGCAAAATTATTGTCATACATGAATTTGTTCTCGTACATTATTTGCACCCCCATATATAATATTTTATCCTATATCATTATGCATTATGTCGGAATTTTTCCTATAAAGGGGTTGAAATATGTGAAATAATATGGTATAATGATGTAAAGTATTTGAAATAATGCGATATTTGTATAAGAAGCGGATTGTGCCATGTTTTTTGTTAAAATAAAAAAATATCTTACGAAAACGTTATACTAAGCAGCCAGCTTAACAAAAGTGAAAAAGAATGTGTTATAATTAACATACAAAAACGTATTATTATGTCAGTTATAGTTGATAATTGACAAATCAATAAGGAAAAGGAGTTTTTTGACATGAACGAAAACATCAACAAGAAATTTGACGTAAAAAACTTTGACTATGATAAGTGCTATGAAGAAGTAAAGGAAAATGCTTCAAAAAATATCAATATCATAGTGTGCGGAGCTACCGGCGTTGGCAAAAGCAGCCTTATAAACGACTTCTTCGAGTTTGATAAGGATAGCGCCGCGCCTGTCGGAAGCAGCGGAAAACCGCAGACAAGGGGCATACACGAGTATCATTCAAAGAGCATTACCTTGTTCGACACTGAGGGCTACGAGGTAGAAAGCTCGTCTACGCCGGAAAACAGTGCTTTTTACAGAAACATAATCGACCTTATCGACGAACGCAAAAATACATATTCTGCGGATTTGGGTATGCACATCCACGAGGTTTGGTACTGCATAAATAACCGATTCATGGATCTTGACGAAAGGCTGATAAAAGACATACAGGCGAGAAATATCCCCGTGTGCGTTATTATTACAAAGGTGGATAATCTTGACGAGAACGAAGTCGCTCAGATAAAGGACGCTGTCGGCGAAGCCGGAAAACGCAATAGGATAAACGGCATTGAGGTGTTTACCTATTCTACTAACAGCGATCTTGGCGACGAGTATGTGCAGAAATCTGAGATAAACAGCTGGGCACATCATAATCTTGACGATTACCTCAGAGAAAGCTTTATCCCGTCGCTCAAAAAAGCGCAGGGTCAAATGGCAGAAATGATGATAAAGCACAAGATACCGAAATACGCGGCTTTAGCCGCAGGTATTGTTACGGCTACATCATTTGTCCCCGTGCCACTTTCCGATTCGGTACCGCTTATGGGCATACAGGTAAAAATGGCGATGGATATTTTAAGCTGCTACGGAATAGATAATGATATGAAGGGCGCTGTGAAAAATTTAGCCGGAGCGGGCTTCGTTTCTTATATAGGAAAAACGCTGGCTTCTCAGCTGCTTTCGGTGATCCCATTTGTCGGCGGCGCGGCGAAAGCCACGGTAAATGTTTCAGTGGCAACTACTGTTACGGCTACCCTCGGCGTTGCGATAACGAAGATCTGCGAGGAATACACTAAAGCCTGCATAGAGAACGGCGGCTCGAAAGACCTTATGATCACCAAAATTTCCGACTACTTTACTGTTGAAAATCTGAAAAAGGTAATGAAAGAGATCAGCAAGGGCAAGGAACAGAAGGTCATAAAGGAAATAGTAAATGCTTTAGTTGATAAGTTCAAAGATACGAAAAAAGGAGCAAGAAGATAATGGAAGGCGACAAGATAAAAACTAATATACTGATAGCCGGCAAATCGGGCGTTGGCAAAAGCAGTCTGCTGAATTACATATTTGGAGAAGAAGTTTCACCGACGGGTGCGGGAAAGCCCGTGACGGCTGAGGGTCTGCACGAATATTCTTTCGAGCTGAAAGATAACGACCGAATATCTTTTTCGATATGCGACAGCTGGGGACTTGAACCCGATAAGGCGGACAAATGGCACAAGCAGATAATCGACAAAGTAGCGGAGTACGACAAGCACTCTATCAAAGAATGGTTCAGCACCATAATCTACTGCCTTAGCGCCGACTCTGACAGAGTGGAAGACTTTGAGATAAGCATAATAAACGACCTTATAGCTGAGAAAAACAACGTAAACGTTGTGATAACTCACTGCAAATCTGAGAACGATGACAGAGCGGAGCGTATGAAAAAGCGCATAGTTGAAGACGGCGGCGTTTCGGCTGACTCGGTGATATTTGTAAACAACTATGAGAAAAAGCTTATTTCGGGCGAGGTAAAGAAGTTCGGACGCGAAGAGGTAGTAAACTGCATTATCCGCAACTTGTGGAACAATTATAAGGTAAAAGTGCCGTATAAAATAAAAGAGCACGCCAACGAAATGTTTCGCAGCGAGCACGATAAGCTTCATGATATGGTGGCAGGTACAAGCTTTGTTTTGCAAAAGCATCATAAGCTGGACAAATTTGAAGAGAAGATAAATTATGAATTCGGAATGTTCCTTTTAAATTCTGTAAGAAAACTAAATAGCGAGTTTAACGATGCGTATAATTATTATCAGCAGCTGTCAAAAGAGTATTACACGATCGTTTTTGGTATGGACGCGTTAAAGCTGCTGAACGACCCAATAATGTTTTTTGACGCAACAAAGGCTTTCAAAGAAGAAGTAAGTCAGCAGGTGGAAAGGATCGCCGAATCAACGGGAAAAATACTGAAATTCATGAACCAGGATGTTACCAAAGAGCTTATGAAAAAGCTTTTTGCAGAGATAAAGATAAACGTAAAGAAGGCAAAAGATATCAAAAATGACCTTCATGAAACGGTGGACAAGTACATTGTAAGAACGAAAGGCGTAGTTTTTGAAGAGATCGACAAAACTGAGGAGAAACTGCTTGCTATCGAGATCAAGATATAGGGGGTATCGCCAAATGACCATAAAAAAGCTAACAGCAATAGTCCTCACGGGTGCGCTGTTGCTGCTCACCGCTTGTTCTGACAGCGATTCGGGCGGCGGAAGAAAAAGCAAGAAGAAAGACTACTACACCATTGGCGAAACTTGGACAGTTGATGGACAGTGGTCGCTTACCATCACGGGAGTCACGGAAACGGCTGAGCGCAATGAGTATGCGGACGAAAAACCTGCGGCGGTCTATATCGTGGACTACGAATATACAAATATCGGTTACGAGGACGAGGACGGCATAGCAAAGGGCATTTTCTTTGACATGGAGGACACCATAATAGACAGCAATGGCGTTATGGGTTACAGTTACCCGGGCGACATTGCGAGAAACCCAAATGAAGCGCCTATCGGAAGCACCTGCAAGGCTCAGGCTTGCATTGGTGTGGACAATGCGGGTGATTTCAGGATCACTGAGAGCCATTATGATTCAGACGGTGACGAACATTCGGCGACTTTTCTTATCGAAGTCGGCGGAAGTTCGGCAGACGAAAAATCTGACAGCGCCGCTCAGCCGACGGAAACTACCACCACAACGACCGCCG
>OJMJ01000329.1_pt1 | contig 24724 bp, 13 predicted proteins | sample 1597181 | NCBI WGS metagenome assembly OJMJ01 (sample SAMEA2452126, study PRJEB22498) | human gut metagenome | biome: human feces; feature: human gut; material: feces | place: Australia | collected 2012
GAGAAAAAGAAAAGTGTTTCGAGAAACTGTGATAACTGTTATTGTGATAGCTCTTTGTGGAAAGCTATGGTTTGTGATCTGCAAAGCTATGGTTTCTCTTTATCAAAATTATGAGTTAGAATTATTAACGGGATTCGTATTCCGGGACTGCTGAAATCGGGGCTTGTCACACCCTGTTTTTTGGTGGTTCCCTAAAAAAGCCGTATCTTTGCATCGTCAAAAGAAGAAAGGCTGCACTTTGTATATTGCTCTCTGGGCGTGACGAGCTGTATGTAACTTAAATGAGCATGCCAAAGTCGAAATGACTTTGGCATGCTTTTTTTGTTTTTATAATTGAAGGGTAGCTTGTTGTAAGTCTATGGATTCGGCACGGAGCGTGCCGTGACCTCGCAAGACGATGATGCACTTGCCGAAGAATGCCTTTCTCTTTGGATCGGTAAAACGCTCCAGAGAGGTTTGATTGCCGTTATCTGTGCCCAGAATCTCGGCGGTAGAAGAGAAATAAATCTCGTTCTCGGCATTCGGACAGAGATTGCCATCCTTATCTACTACATTTACTTCTACGAAGGTTGTAGGGGAGGATGGGGATTGCAAATCCCCAGGGAGAGATGTCGAACCTTTTTTGACTGCGGATTGCAAATCCGCAGGAACGCCTGACGGGGTTTGGACAGCGGATGCAAGGGTGTTCTGATAGGTCTTCTTCAAGACGAGGTGATGAGGAGGACCGGCAGTCTTGATGGTCTGGGATGAAATCTCCCTGCCCTGCTTTCTCGCTACGACCTTTACTTCGCCCGGCTCGAAAGTTACTCGCCACATCACGTGGTACTCTGTGCTGCGATCAAAGGCGCCAGCATTTGCGGCATTGGCAGAAACAACATTGGCTGCGGCACCATTTTCCTCTCCATGCACCTTCTTCTTCCGGATACCCTGGCTCTTGCCATTGATGAACAGCTCTACCTCATCTGCCTGGTTGTAATAGCACCACATATCTATCTGCTGCCCCGGAAGCCAGTTCCAGTGAGGAAAGAGATGGAGAACAGGCTTCTTCGTCCACTCACTCTGATACATATAATAACTGTCCTTAGGAAGACCTGCCAGGTCGATGATGCCAAAATAACTGCTGCGTGCCGGATAGGCATACGGAGTCGGTTCGCCGATATAGTCGAAACCAGTCCAGATAAACTGTCCGCCCACGAAATCATTGTGCTTCACCACATCCCAGGTCTCCTCGTGCGTACTGCTCCAGGAGGCATGCATATTGTCGTATGCCGAACACTTGAAGGATGGATCGGTATATGGCAGCCACCACTCCACTGGAGCCGTATAGATGCTGTCGCTCGGCATCCGGTAATAACCACGCGTCTGGAGAGCCGAAACACTCTCGGAGAAGATGAACGGCTTGCCCGGGAAGTTCCTAGGAACATCCTTCGCCCACTGATGATGATAATTGAATCCGATGACATCGATGGCTCCACTCTTGAAGAGATGATTCTTAGGATCAGGCTCGTTGCATCCGGCAGTAACCGGACGGGCACCCCACGGATCATACTTCTTCACGATATCAGCCAGATGACGGGTGAGAAGAGAGTTTACGCTGAGTTCATCGCCATGCGACAAGGTAGAGGCATCATGCCCCGCATTCAGGATGAGATTTGCCTGCTCCAGACTCAAGGTATCGGCAGCGGCATCCGACCACTGTTCGAGCACCTCGTTGCCGATACTCCACATGATGATGCAAGGATGGTTCCTGTCGCGCTTCACCAGATCAGAGAGGTCACGCTGGTGCCATTCATCGAAGAAGCGGGCATAATCGCCATTCGATTTCTTGCGGCGCCACATATCAAAGCTCTCGTCCATCACCATGATTCCCATGGAATCACACATATTCAGGAGTTCGGGAGCCGGAGGATTATGACTGCTTCGGATGGCATTCACACCCATATCCCTGAGGATGATGAGCTTGCGATGAAGCGCATCCTCGTTGAGGGCGGCACCGAGACATCCGAAATCGTGATGCTCGCACACGCCATTGATCTTCATATTCTCGCCATTGAGAAAGAACCCCTTCCGGGCCTCAAACCTCACATCACGGAATGCGGTCTGCGTAGTGGCGGTATCCACCACCTTGCCATTCACCACCAGTTCGCTCTTCACGGTATAGAGATAGCCCTTGCCGATAGACCAGAGATGAGGTTTCCTTACCTTGAGCTGCTGGCTCTGGGTGCCCTGGCTTCTTGCCACCACCTTGCCAGCCGCATCGTAGATGGTATTGCGGATGGATAGTTTCATCCTGCTGCCTTCGGCATGGAAATCTACCTTCACCTTGACATCACCCTTCGGCGTGGTAGCCACATACTGCCCCCACTGCGGGATGTATGCCTTCTTCAGGGTCTTGGTAAGCCAGACGTGGCGGTAGATGCCGCAGCCCGAATACCAGCGGCTGTTGGGCTGGTCGCTGTTATCCACCTTCACGGCAATGACGTTATCACCTTCCTTATATATATAAGGTGTAAGATCGTACTCGAAGGTGCTGTAGCCGTAGGGACGGGTGCCTAGCTTGTGACCGTTGATATAGACGGTGGAGTTCATATACACGCCATCGAAGGTGATGGTGAAGCGATCGTACTTCTCGTCTGGCGAAAGAGAGAAGTGCTTGCGATACCATCCGATGCCGCCCGGCAGCGCACCACCGCTGGCTCCCGAAGGATTCGATGGAGAGAAATCGCCCTCTATCGCCCAGTCGTGAGGGAGATTCAGGCGGCGCCAATGCCCGTCGGAATACTCCGATTTCTGCATACCGGCACTATCAGTCAAAACGAAAAGCCAGTCTTTATCAAAAGACTGGCGATCGCGGGCGCTCAAAGACTGAGCGCCCAATAGTAGAATTGCTAAAGCAAATATCTTCTTCATATTATTTCAATTTTACAGTCATTGCCTGACCTGCATACTTCACTACCTTGCCCTTAGGCGACTTGGCGAGATTCACGCCCTGCTGCTTCTTCTGATCTACCAGGATGATGTTGAAGCGGCGCTTCTGGAGCATGCCGTCGAAACTACCCTTGCGGGCACCGATGCTAACCTGCTTCAGGGCATCATTATACTTGAAATCGATTACAGCATACTTGCCCTTCTCGTAGTTATAGTTCGTGCCCTCATCCTCGTACAAGGTATAAGAGCCATCCTTGCCGGCATAGACATAGAGGTCGATCAACTCCGGCTTCTTCTCATCACTCCACTGCATCTCAGGACCTATCGGAAGGATGGCGCCCTCTGGGATAAAGACAGGAATCTTATCGTATGGCGCATCAGCCACGATGGTCTGACCACCTGCATGATATGCTCCGGTATAGAAATCATACCAGCCCTTCTGCTTTGGCAGATAGACTTCGCGTGAATACTTCTGATACTCGCCCACCGGACAAGCCATCAGGGCAGAACCGAACATCCACTGGTCCTTGATATCCAACACCTTATCATCGCCATTGAAATCCATCACCAGTCCGCGCATCATGGTGTAATCCTTGAGATGCACCATTCCCGCCATACTGTAGAGGTAAGGCATCAGGCGATAACGGAGCTTGTCGTAAGCTACGATGGTCTTGTAGGCAGGATGATCGGCTGGAGCGATGTTCCACACCTCACGCAACGGCCACTGACCGTGGGCACGATAGAGCGGAACGAAACAGCCAAACTGGTTCCAGCGAGCCTGCAACTCACGCCACTCCTTCAAATCGGCATTCTCCTTACCGGTCTTGTCAAACTCCTGCTGGGCAGCCACATAGCGGTTTTCTACACAGAAACCACCCTGGTCCATTCCCCAGAAAGGAAGACCTGCCATGGAATAGTTCAATCCGGCAGTCATCTGCGCACGCATATCTTCCCAGCGGGTAGCGATGTCGCCCGACCAGGTAGCAGTGCTGTAGCGCTGTTCGCCAGCAAAGCCCGAACGGGTGAGGAGGAAGACGCGCTGGTTAGGGTTCACGCTACGCTGACCATTGTAGATGGCGTCGGCATTCACGATGCTGTAGGCATTGAAATACTCGGTAGCCGTACCCAGGGCGGTAGGACCGGAGAGCGCCTTGCGGTACCACATCGGCGTACAGTCGCGCACATTCGGCTCAGAAGCATCCATCCACCAGGCATCGATACCGAACTTATACTTGGTATAGAGATTCTCATCCATCTGTCGCCAGAACATCTTTCTAGCTCCGGCATCATAGGCATCATAGAAGGAGCCGCGGAAACCGAGCCAGTCGTGGATATCATCCTTGATAGCCTGGTGATACATCCAGCCCTTGGCATCCAGTTCCTTGTAATTCTTCACGGTATCATAGAACTTCGGCCAAACCGAAATCATGAATCTTCCATGCAGGGCGTGCACACTGTCGAGCATCGCCTGAGGGTTCGGATAGCGAGCCGCCTCAAACTCGTGGCTTCCCCATGAATCCAGTTTCCAGTAGTTCCAGTCCTGTACGATGTTATCCACCGGAATCTTCAGGTCGCGGAACTTCTTCATGTTCTCCTCGATATCCTTGCTGCTCTGATAGCGCTCGCGGCTCTGCCAGAAACCGAGCACCCACTTAGGATATACCGGTGCCTTGCCGGTAAGGGTGCGATAGCCCGAGATTACCTCGTCCATATCCTTTCCGGCGATGAAGTAGTAATCCATATCCGGCGACATCTCGCTCCAGATGCTCAGCTGGTTCTTCTCAGCCTCAGAACGTGGGGCAGCCACACGGAGTCCGCAGTAGGAAACATCGCCATCCGGCTGCCATTCGATGCGGATAGGGGTCTTCTTGCCCTTCGGAATGGCTGTCTCAAACTTATAGGAATTCGGATTCCAGGCGGTACGCCAGCGCTCAGGCACCACCAGCTTGCCGTCGATATAGATCTTCATATAGCCGGCATAGTAGAGGATAAACTGATAGAAGCTGTTGGTAGGCGCCTCTACATATCCCTCGTAAACCACCTTGGAGCCATTCAGCGCAAAGCCCTTAGGCAGGTTCTGGATGCCGCCCTTATCAGTCTTGTTACAGATTTCTGAAGTCTCAGGCATCGCATACTCAAAGTAGATGCTGTCCTCGCCACGTACAATCTTCTGCCCGTTCTTATCCACGTAGGTACCGGTGAGCTGTCCTTCCTTTCCGTCCTTGTCGTAGAGCTTGAAGGCACGGTTCAGCTGGAGATAATCGTCCGGATTACCCCATCGGCTGTAGGAATAGGAATCCCAGAGGATGCCGTAGTTCTTGTTGGAGATGACGAAAGGCACACTCACCTTGGTATTATACTGGAAGAGGTCTTCGTTCTTGCCCTTCATGTTGAGCTCTTCGCTCTGGTGCTGACCGAGTCCATAGAAGGCTTCATTGTCTGGCGAATCGAAGAGGGCACGCCATGACCATCCGTGCTTCTGTGCCTCGGGTACCTTGGCGATATCCACACCGATTTCACGGTCGGGCACGGTGAAAGGCTTGAAGGTCTTTCCTCCCTGTGCCACCTCTTTCAACAGTACCTGATCCTTGAGATCGTAGAAGGTAATCTGTCCGGTAGCCTCGTTCAGCACGGCACGCATGGCAGCGGTGGTGATGATGAGGTCATCGCCCTGCTCCTCCACCTTGTAATTTGCCTTGCCCTTCTGAGGCACGATGATAAGACTCTGCTTGTTGCGGAAGCTCTGCTCGGCAGTAGCCTGCACACGGATGATGCGGTCGCTGACCACCTGGAGGCGGATTTGCGACGGACCATAGTTCTGATGCTGTTTCAACTGTACGGTAAGATAATTACCTTTCTGTACGAAGCCAGCAGTCTGGGCACCTGTGGCGCTCAAGAACAATACTGCTGATACGAATAACGATTTAGTCAGTTTCATACTTGATATTATTTAGTTTTATTTATTGATTCTTGTTTATTCTTGCTGCGGTTATTAAATTCTGCTGCAAAAATACATTTTTTTATTGGTAATCAAGTTCTGATATGTAAACAAAGAGGGTATAAAATGTTTCCTATTTCATTTTATACCCTCTTGTTATCAAAAAAACAGGATTTAACTCCTAGACAGGTTCCCCGTTCATCCGTTTCCGGTACTGCGAAGGAGTTACGCCATAGGCATCCTGGAAGTACTTGGAGAAATAGCGTGGATTGTTGAATCCCACCTTATAGGCAATCTCGCTTACGTTCAGATCTCCCTGGCGCATCAGTTCCTCAGCATATCTGATACGCATGGAACGGAGATATTCTGAAGGCGTGATGCCCTTGATCGAGATGAGCTTTTTATATAATTGTACGCGCGAGATGCCGAGATGTTCGCTGATAGACTCCACCGAGGTATCCGGATCGCACATATTCTCCTGCAAATAGGTGTTGAGCTGGTCGAGGAAGCGCTGGTCGGAGGCACTCAATACAAACCGTCCGTTGTCGTGCTGCTTCTCCTTCACCGGTTCATCCTTGCGCTGCGGCATAGCTCCCCCCGAACGCTTCACGAGATTCAGGAGATTGCGGAGCCGGAGATTGAGCATGTCGATATTGAATGGTTTGGTGATATATTCATCAGCCCCGCTCGCCAGTCCCTCCTTGCGATGCTCATCGGCAAGACGGGCTGTGAGCATGACAAAAGGAATGGAAGCCGTCTCGTCATTTTCCTTCACCTGTCGGCAGAGTTCGTTGCCATCCATCACCGGCATCATCACATCACTGAGTATGATGTCAGGCCGCTGTTCGATGATCTTATCCCAGGCATCCTTGCCGTTCACCGCCTCTACTACCTGGTAATCGGAGAGGAGTTCGCGCATGAACTCACGGAAATCATCACTGTCATCTACCAGCAGCAAGACCGGTTTCTGCGATGCCAGTTGGCTATCCTTTGCCTGAGGTGCCTCATAGCCCATTCCATAGAGTGCATCATCATCTTTTGTAGCACTGGCATTCGCCGTCTTATCCTCTGGAATAGGCAGCTCTACCACAAACACGGAACCGCCGCCCGCATTGTCGCGCACCACGACATTACCCCCATGCAGGGCTGCAAACTTCTTGACGAGATTCAATCCGATGCCACTGCCGCCGGCTGGCTGCATCTCCGTACCGTTGATCTGATAGAAGCGGTCGAAGACCAGTTTCTTCTCTTCATCGCTGATGCCCTTGCCGGTATCGGCTACCGAGAGGCAGAGCCAGTCGTGGTCACCGCCCTTCATCTCCTGTCGGGTCTTGGCAAACACCGAGACGGTAATCGTGCCGCCATCGGGAGTGAACTTATAGGCATTGCTCAGAAGATTATTCAGGATCTTTCCCACCTTGTCGGGGTCGATGTTCATCGTAAAGCGAGGCAGCTGCGACTCGAAGATGAGCGTCACCTTGTTGTTGGCAAGGATACGGAAGGATGAGCAGATATTGTCGATGAAGCTGACCATCTCGGTAGGAGCCAGATTGAGCTTCTCCTTGTTCTGGTCGAACTTGCGGAAGTCGAGAATCTGATTCACCAGGTTGAGCAGTCGGGTGGCGTTGCGGTGGATGAGTTCCAGCTTGCGGCGCTTGCCGTTATTCGCCTCCTCACGTATCATCGACTCCAGCGGAGAGAGGATGAGGGTGAGCGGGGTGCGGAGCTCATGGCTCACATTGGTGAAGAAATTCAGCTTCAGCTCGTTCAGCTCCTTCGTCTTCTTCATGTTATCTTCCATGCTTCTACGCTCAAACTGCAGGCGCTGGCGCTCCATCATCCTGCGGCGATAGAGGTAGAGAGCAGTCACGATGAGCAGGATATAGACGATAAATGCCCAGAGGGAGAGATAGAACGGAGGTGACATGTGGATCTGCAGTTCGCTGATTTCATCATTCACAGAGCCATCGCCGTTCACCACCTTCACCTGCAGGGTATAGCTGCCCGAAGAAAGATTGGTGAAGGTAACCTCCGGACTACCCACCGGAGTGAGGAGCCACTTATCGCTTACTCCCTTCATGCGATAGAGGAAGCGGCAGCGTGCAGGCATCGTCACCTCGCTTGCAGCCAACTGGATGGTAAAGGCATGATCCTTGTAGTTCAGGTAGATTTCACGGCTGGCATCCAGCGACTTCTCCAGCACGACCCTGCCCTCGTACTCCTCGCCTGCCGTCAGGGCATGATCGAAGAGCACCAGTCCGCTGAAGAGCGCACGGATATGCGTCTTTCGGGTCTGTGCCACCCGTGGACTGATGATATTCACACCATCCAGACCACCTATGGCAATATCGCCACTATGCAGCAGACAGGCAGAGCGATAGTTGAACTGCCTCTCCTGCAATCCGTCGAGAGAATTGTAATTGGTCATCTTCAGGTTCCACCTTCCATCCTTGCCCTTCTCTACATTGACTTGGGTAACCCCGTATTCGGAAACCAGCCAGATGTGGTGCTGCCTGTCTTCGATGACGGCACAGCCCACGGAACCAGGCGTGCCATTCAAGTCGTTGATATACTCCATCTGGTCGGAATGGGTATCATACATGGCAATGCCGGAAGGGGTGGCTACCCAGAGAAGTCCGCGACTGTCGAGCATGGCATAGTTGACGGACGGACTGATGAACGGCTGTCCGCCAAAGGAATGGTCCAGGTTCTGAATCTTGCCATTTCGGAAATCGAAGACCGACATATACTGGGAATGGCCCAGTAGCGCCTGATGGGCATTCTGCATGAAGACGGAGCTGATATAATTGGAAGACAGCTTGGAGTTGCCGGTATGATAGGTAGCAAACTTCCCTGTGGCAGGATCGAAGATCTGGAAACCTCCGCCCAGCGTACCTATCAGCAGGCGATGATCGGGTGTTTCGGCGAGACACCACACGCTGTTGCTGCAGAGTCCGCTGGTGCCGGCATGATAGGATTTCCACACACCATGGGCATAGCAGGCCAGTCCGCCATTATAGGTACCGAAATAGAGGGAGCCATCGTGCATGGTAGTACTGCTGACCACCACCTCGGAGCCCAGTCCCGTTTCAGCAGAATGGAAACGGGTGGTCTGTCCGGTGCCCAGATGATACGCCACGATGCCCGCATCATTGGTTCCGCACCACAGAACTCCGTTCCTGTCCTGCGTGATGGTACATACATCTCCTATCGGAATGGTATAGAACTTGGTGGCTGCCGCCGAATAATAGCTCACGCCATTCTTATAGGATCCCACCCAGAGGGCATCCCTGTCATCTACATAGACACGCAGGAGCGAATTGTCGGAGATGGAAGTACGGTTGTTCGGATCGTATAGAAACTGGCGGAAGATTTTCCTGCCGTAATCTACGAGGAACAGACCATTATGATCGGTGGCAAACCACACCCTGCCCTTGGAATCGAAGGCCACATCCTTGAGCAGCACCTTGCCCACCGACGGAGGCACCACGATGCCCACGGAAGCCAGGAAGCTGGCTCCGCTCATAAACCATTTCTTCTGAGCCTGACCATAGACATAGGTACCCACATTGGAAGCTACCCAGTAGTTGCCTTTGTTATCTACAAAGGTAAAAGGAAGCTGATCGGTAGAAAGATGATGAGAGGCGATGAAGCGATCCTTCCATACCACCTCCTGTGCATAGCCGTCGAGGCGGTAGATGCTGCCATCAACAAAGGAGACCAGCGCCTGCCCCCCATGCTCACGGATGCAGCTTACCTGGGTATCAGGCAAGCTGTTTCGGGACGTTTTCCGGGAAGCCTTCGGGGAGGAAGGAAAAAGATAGGCAGTCTGATGCTGGGCATCTACGAAATAGATACCCTTGCCATACACGCTGATCCACATATTCTTTTTAGAATCTATGAAGACCTTCTGGGGAGCCCCCTCCACGCCTATCTTCTGGAGCAGCCCCTCGGGCTTGCGTTCGAACTGCTCGGTATCATATCTGAAGACACAATAACCCACAGAGGTATGTATCCACAGATCGCCATGGATATCTTCCAGAATCTCATCTACCAGATTGTTGGGAATGGAATGGGGATTGTTGGCATCGCAGAAGAAGGTCTTCATGCGGAAGCCGTCGAAGCGGTTGAGTCCCGACTGGGTTCCCAACCATACATAGCCATGACTGTCTTTCAGTATGGCATTCACCTGTGTATTGCTCAATCCGTCACGATTGGTCAGGCGATTGAATTCCATCGAACCATACGTACCGAAGGCACTGGCGGAAGCGATGGAGAGCATCCACCAGACGAGCATCAGGATGCATCTGAAAAGTTTTCTTCTTATTAGTTTCATTGTATTTTTTCAGAACTTTCACGTATCTTGAGAATCATCGGCACCACCTCCTTGTAGATCTTCTCGACACCAAGCTTATCTGCAAGGTCCTTTAATGACGTTCTACGCTGTTTCATGTATAATAAGTTAGTTATGTGATGAATTTCTTCTAGATGTAATATTCCGCAGAATCTACCAGTCCGGCGCGAAGTGCATACTTTGTTGCTTCGTGCACGTTGTTCACACCGAGCTTTCTGAAGATATTCTTCCGGTGGGTATTCACGGTATGGAAACTGGAGAAGCGCTTCTCGGCAATTTCCTTGGTAGTCATACCCAGGGCGATATCCTTGAGGATCTCGGTTTCGGTCTTGGTGAGATTCACTTTTTCTTCTACTTCCTGCGGCGGAGTAAGGAGCACCTCCATCATTCGCTGGCAGACAAACCGCTTGCTGTCCACGCAGAAGCGTATCGCCTCCTTGATTTCCATCAGCGAACTCTCCTTCAGGAGCACGCTGAACATACTGCTGCTGGCGATGAGCACCCGTACGAAATCGGCACTCAGGTCTTCGCTGAACAGCAGCCATCGGGTATAGGGAAAGCGCTGGTTGAGAATGAGCAGTTCGGCGGAATCATTGATATCGAAAAGCGTGTAATCGAGTATCACCACCGTATCTTCGTTTTCCCGCAAGGCAAGCATCAGCTCTGTCTTGTCTTCCACATACTTGGTTTCCAATCCTTCCATTTTCTCTATCACGTATATCAGTCCGGCACGCGTGATATCCTGCTTATCTGCCAATAGAATCTTCATAGGCAAATCTCCTTCTTTTATGTTGTTATATACTCTTTTATGACCAAACAATTATTATGAAGAATGTTAAGAAGCTAACTCCTTTAACTCCTTAACATTCTCATATTCTGCTTTCTAGAATGACATGAGGAATCCCATTCGGATGCCCCACTTATCAACATTGGCATGATTCAGGTAGTTGATACGGCGCACATAATCGATTCCGAAGAACTTGAAGATGTTGTGCACACCGGCTACCACCTCCCAATATGGCGTTTTGCCAAAGGTATAGGAGTTGTTAGGGAACTTGAAGATCACGTCATCCGATGTATTCTTCACCGGATTGTTCTTATCGGTGAGCTGTCCCCATACTCCCTTCACGGCTACATACTCGCGCCACTTCAGTTTCTTGATGAGCGGAATGCGGTTGAGAAGCTTGCCGTTCATATCCCAGGCTACCGACCAGAAGAGCTGGCGGTCGCTCAGGAACTCCCAGTCTTTCATCATACTGATGGTTGCCTCCTGCTCGAAGATGGAGAGGTTGACTGGTGGCTGTACGAGCATGGTGAATGGAACCTTGTTCCACTGCATCTTGCCCACGATGTTGAAGTCCACATATCCGAAGCTGCCCAGCCACTGGCGCTTGTAGATGCCCAGCGTGGTGAGGTTGCTCTGATACTGACCGCCCATGAATCCGTCCAGACCCATGGAATGGCGGAGGGTGAGCTCAGGACTGTCGAGATTGATAGGCAATCGCTGCTGCTTGGTGTTGACATAGGTAACACCCGGGTTGTAGTCGATGCCCACAGATGCCTCGGTGGTGCGTATCTTCTTTACTTCCTCGCCCGTGTTCACCTTGAAATAATGCAGATTGCCCACGGTGCGGTTGCTCTGCCATCTCATTCCCGCATCGAAGCGGAGTCCCCAGTCGGTCTCATAGACGAAGCTGAACTTCTGTCGCTGGTAGAGATACATCTGGTCCTGCGTAGCAGCACGGATGGTCATGAAGAAGTTATCCTTGTTGTGCAGCAGGTTGTCATCGGATGGAGAGGTGATATCGTGACCAATCTCGAAGACGAACTTGCGCATCGGGAATTCGAACGGACTGTTCTTTTTCTTGTTGAGCGAATAGGTGAAGAGATGACCATAGTACCAGTTGTGGCTCTTCGTACCATAGGCACCATATCCATCCCAGAAGAAATGAGGATTGAGTGCCGCCATGGTGCGGGCTGCCAGACGCAGGCGCACGCCATCCACGTAGTTGTTGGAGAGGAAGGTGTTGATAGGTCCGAGGTCGAAGAGGCTCTTTCTGCCATCCTTTCCTCCGCTTCCTATCTCTACATAGTTCTCCATGAGCGCCTTGACTCCGAAGATGATATACTTGAATCCCTTGGAATTCTCCATGCGGTGGATGAAGCTGTCCATCGACGACTCACTCTTGGTGAGATCCACCTGCCGGTACTTGTTCCAGTAAGCCTCATCACGGTTCATCGCATCCATATCATGCCTTACCTTCGCCTTGCCCTTGAAGAGCATCTTCGGCAAAGGGTCGAAGGCGTAATCGGTGATTCGGGTGTTGCGCACCACCAGCAGGTCCTGCAGCAGCTTGTTCATGTGCATCTCTGCTATCATATCATCCTTGGTGAGCACCCACTCGCCATTATCGAGCTTGGTATATTCCTGCTCAATCTTCATGTCCTTCACCCAGTTGACGGCTGAGTTGTGAGGCATATAGAGATTACATTTCTTGACGTGCAGGGTACTGTCGGCAAGCACATAGAGCTCGCCTCGGAATCCGAAGTCCTGACTGTTGGCTGGGATAAACTGCAGATGATAGCAGAGGTCGCGATTCACATACACCGTATCTTCTATATAATAATGATAGAAGCTGATGGCTGTTCTGCCCAGCGGAGACGGGAACGGATACTGGAGCAGACGCACGTAGTCATCATAGATATCCACATCGGTAAAGACATCCTTGATGGCTGTATTCAGGATTTCTCCGGTCTGGATCACCTGTCCGATACCATTGCTCTGCTGACCCTTGATGATATCCTTTTCGCTCTTCGGGTCCTTGCGGTAAACGTGCTGCGAAACGGTCTCATCGATACTTACCGGCAGGGTGAGCTTGCCGTTGTAAGGCGAAAGCTCTACCTGGTCGAGGAGATACTGTCGCTTGCTGAAGAACTTGCCCTCCATCTGTTCCTTGGTGATATCATTGAGTGCGAGGGTAATCTTCTGATATTTATCATACTGATAATAATCATAGTTGCTGAGGTCGCTCTTCTTCTTGGCAGCGATGACACGGCGCATGAGTTCCACGGCAGGGTTATCCTTGCGCTTGTATCTTCCCTTCTTCGATTTCACCACGACTTCTCCCAGCTTGTGGGAATCATCCTTGAGCTTGATTTCGAGGAAACTGGTTTTCTCATCTACCTTGACCGTTGCGGTCTTGTAGCTCAGAGCGCTGACGGTAAGCATCAGTCCCGGCTTCTTTTCGATGGTAAACTTACCTTCTCCATCACTGGAAACGGCAATCTTGTGTCCCTTGTACTGCACGCTTGCATACGATACGGCAAAGCCGTCATCGTCGATGACACGACCTGTTATCTTCTGCTGCGCCATCATCTGTAGTGTAGAAACCACCAGGAGGACGAGCACCAAATACAATTTTCTTATACCTTTCATTACCTTATTATATATATAGGGGCCTTGCGCCCATTATTAATTCTTTCAGACTGCAAAGTTATAACATTATTCGTAAACAGCTGCAAAAACCTATTATATATTTCAGTTTTTTATGAGATTTTCAGAAATTCCTCCATCTCAGAGAGTTTCTTGATGATGCCATCGGGGATGGATTCATCCACCTTCTTCTCTTCCCACTGCAATCCCTTGATCCATAGGGTGTGGCAACCCAGCTTGTGGGCAGGAATGATATCCTTGCCATAGGTATCGCCCACTACGAGCACCTGGGAGGCAGGAAGATCGAGGGCGCAGACTCCGAGGGCGAAGATGGCTGGGTTCGGCTTGCGCACACCCACTACTGCCGATTCTATCACGTCCTCGAAATAGCCATCAATTCCTGCATCCTTCAATACCTGATTGATGTTGCCGTAGAAATTGGAAACCAGCACCATCGGATAACCATTCTGCTTCAGATGCTCCAACACCAGCTTGTTCTCTTTCAGAAGAGCAAGGGTCTTGCCATTGATATAGCGAGCCATATCCACAGCAATCTGCCGGATTTCTGAATCAGAAAGGGAGAGGAAAAGGCTTTCTGATGAAGCATCAGAATCTTTTCCGGGATTCCCAAGCTTCGCCTGTTTCTCAGAATCATCCTTTCCTGTCTCCAGCAATTCCTTTCCTGCCAGGAAATTCAATTCCAGGATCAGTTTTTCTCTGAGAATATCCTCGAAATGGAAATCGGGAGTCACGATGGGATTCACAGCCAGTGCTCGCTCACCATACACGTAGGCATCGCGAAACGCCTGCTTGTGGATACTTACTCCAGGCTCTACTTCCTCGTCATCAGCCACGCCGATGCCGAAATGCTCGTAGTCCTGCCACAGCACTTCCGACCAGTGGTCGCCCCTGGTATCGAGCGTGCCACCATAATCAAAAATGATTCCTTTTATATCCAGTACTTTCATTATTTTCCTTTATTAATTGTTTGCTGCTGGCTCTTCTGATCAGCCTCATATTCTTCCTGAATCTTCTTCAGATCCTTGTTTCCCACCTTGATGAGAAGAATGCCAATGGCTATCCATACCAGCTCACGGATTCGGGTGATGAGACCGGTATATACACCCAGGGCACCCGTAAGATGCAGACCATCCACCGCCAGAGCCAAACCACCCTCTCGGGCTCCCAACTGCATAGGAGAGAAGAAGATGAGGTTGCTGAAGAGCGATGAGAAGGCAAGAATCAGAATGCTGTCGGCGATGCTGATATCCGCCGCAAAAGCCTTCAGGATAAGATAAATCTCCAGGCTCTGGAGCACTCTCGCCATCACCTCGAAGAAGAGGGAACTGTAGAAGGTGCTCTTGTGCTGACCATGCAGCAGGGCTATCTGCGAATCTATCTGCTCCAGGGTCTCCTGCTTCTCCTGCGCAAACCGCTTAGCCCAGTTCTTCACGAAAGGAATATGGGTGAGCAGACGGATGCCCTTCTGCGCCATTCCCGTCTTGTAACCGCGGGCGAAGAAGTAGATTCCGAGCAGGCAGAAGGCTGCGACGAAGCCCAGCATGATGCCCATAGGGACACCTATCGGATACAGGGCGATATAGAGAAATACCGACAGGAACCAGAACCAGAAATGGGAGAAGATGTGCATCATCACATAGAGAATGACCGATGATGTAGCCTTGCTCACACCCGTAAAAGGCTTCAGCTCCATAATGCGGTAAGGTTCGCCGCCCATCAATCCGCAGGGAGTGGTGTAATTCAGGGCAAATCCACTCACGGTGAGCTTATATACTCGCCAGAACGAGAGTCCCTTCACCCTACCCTCGTCGTTGATGATGAGCCACCAGGAAACGGTGTTCACCCAATAAACCACGAGCCACAGACCGAGAATCAGCGGGAAATAGATGCCCGCCTGCTTCAGATAGCGCCAGATATCGGTATAGTCCATATCCATCGTGCAGAGCATGATGATGATGGCGATGATACCGAACGCCATGAATATATTTCTGAACTTGTTATTCATATAAGTATTTGTTATTGTTTATGCCCCGTACTCTCCCTTCAGGACCTTCTGGTTGAGCTTCAGACAAAGACGCTCGTGGGTTCCTCTCATATAGAAGAAAATCAGACTGAACACGGTAATCTCGATAGCCGGATAAAGCCATGGAAGACCTATCAGGATTGAGATGAACAGCGTGATGCTGCGCCAGTTGAAGGTAAGGATATTGGCATATTTCATCAATGGAAGACTGCCCGCACGGAAGTCGGCACGCAACTGCTCAGGCAACTGCTGCGGATATCTTTCGCGCAGATTTCTCTTGAATATCTGGAAGATAGGAGTATCCCGCTCCTGTCCCAAGGTATAGTTCTTGTAGAAGAACTGGAAGAGTTTCTGCACTGGCTCCTTCTTCCATTTCATCTGCTTCCACAGCTCTACCTGCTTGCTGGCATCGTCCAGTTCGCTTCCCTCCTTGCCTTTCAGAAAGAAGAGGTGAATCTGACGGTAGTAGTCGGCAAGACGGCTCTGAATGGCATGGCATCCGAAACCGGCTACGATGCAGAGTGCCCAGATTTTCCAGCCCCACTCCGGCATCAGACGGAAGGAGATGGCGAAGTAGATGCTGACAAACCAGAAGTCGCCAGCTGCGCCATCCAAGATTCTGCCCAAGGCACTCTTCTGGTTGGTGAGTCGTGCCAGCTGACCGTCGCAGCTATCATATACGTTTGCCCAGATGAGCAAGAAGATGCCCAAGACATTGATTGCCAGATCATCGAAATAGAAGCAGATGCCCGCTCCTACGCCGAGGAAGATAGAAAGAATGGTCACCACGTTTGGGGTGACGTGAAGCATGCGGAAGAATCGCGCCCACTGGTAACCAATGGGGCGATAGAAGTAAATATCAATGTGCTCCTCGGTATCCGCTGATTTCAGAGAAGCCTTAAATTCCTGATTCATCTTTTTAAAAATTATTGTTTATTTTAAAGCTTTTGCCCTTTCAGGGCGCCAGACTATTATCTATTTATAAACCCAGGGTGTTACCCTGGGCTAGGAGCTTCTGCCCTTTCAGGGCGTATGGGGGTTATCCCTTCACTGGGCTAGGAGCGTTGGTTCAGGGCGTGCAAACCATTTTTGTGGCGATATAGAACGCAGCCTCATCACGGCATGGCGCAAAGCTAGGCCAGTCGTTGAAATCGATAATGCGGATGCTGCCATCCTCGCTGACCACACAGTCGCCGCCATATACCGGCACATTCAGCATGTCGGCAGCCTTGTCAGCCTCAGCCTTCAGAGCCTCGGCATCGAAGGCGATGCCCTGAGCCTCACCATTGATCACCTCCAGTCCGAACTTGGAGCGATGACCGCATTTCGATGGATAGAACCAATAGAAGAAATCAGTACCCGATACGCCGTAGAACTTGATGAGGTCACCCTTCAGGTGCTCATTCACCACCACCGATGTGATGCCGCGCAGCCAGAATTCCTTCAGCAGCGCCTCAGCCTCCTGCTCGTTCTGCACATAGCAGGTATCCTCCTTCTGCTGCGCACAGCCGTCGCCACGCTTCAGCCAGCAAGGATAGTGGATATCCTTCACCATCTCTCCGTTTCTGCCGATGATGCGGCTCTCGGGAGTAGCGATGCCTCCGGCGATGAAACGCTCGGTCATGATGCGGCGGATGCAGCGGTTTACACCCAGACTGGAGTTCACCACCAATACGCCTTCCTCCTCTATTCTGCCGAGAATATCGAGTGCCTGCTTGCTGCGTGCCATCGAGAAGAAGCCATCCACGCCCACTGTCACACGGCAGCGAGGCCATCCGTAGGCTCTCTCCAACACAGTTGCCTTGCGGCAGAATTCCTTCTCGCACATCAGCATCACCTGCGCACCGAGTGCCTCCAGCTGCTGTTTTACGGCATTCATGATGGCAGCATCGTTATCCACGCAATTAGGCGAGAACTCGTTGCCGCGGCATACCCCCACCAGGGTCTTACCCTCCAGCGGATGGATGAAAGCCTCGGCCTTCGCAATATCCTCCTTGTGATCTACATCGAGAATCTTGTTGATAGGATAAGCCTCCAGCTTCAATCCCTCTACCACCAGCTGGCGCTGGAAGTTGCGCATACGGCTCATGCCCTGCTCCATGCAGTGGTCGAGCACATCCAGCGCCTTGTCGCCCAAACAGTAGATGCCACCCGAAATCAGATGGTCGTCGCCCTCCTGCTTATCATGGAAGCCCGTAATTCGGGGTTTCTTGTGCGAACCCTGCTTGTCGAGCAGACTGGCACCCTCGGCATCCTCCTGCTTCTCCACGCCTACCCACAGCGGTTTTTCATCATCTACGTATGGGGTGACAGCCATGCAGCCGTCAATATCCTTTGCCTCCTGGAAGTGGCGGATATACTTCTTGAATTCCTCCTCACGGAAGATGGTATCCACGGTGGTGAGGCAGAAGCGCTCGCCACGGAGATATGGCGAGAGGGCATGCAGACTGTGCATGGAACTAGGAGTGGTCTTTACCACCAGGCGCAGAGGCACCGGCAGCTTCATCTGCTCCAGATGTTCACGCACCGCCGTGCTCCATTCGTTGACAATCACTACGATTTCGGTAGCACCGCAATCTACGAAGATGCGTAGAAGGCGCTCTATCATCGGTTCGCCGCATACCGGCACCAGGGGTTTAGGCTGTTCCACGCCTTCCTGTGCCAATCGGCTTCCCTCGCCTGCGGCTATAACTGCAAATCTCATTCTATCTATTTCTAATTATTTTTATTTTTCTTCAATTTCCTATAACTTTCTTCTGTAGCAGCGGCGGCGACGGTGCTGCACGCTTTCCAGATACTGCCACTGGCTCTGCACTCCCTTGTTGCTCTCCATCTGCGGCATCGCCTCCGCCCATTTGAAACCGTAGCGGTGGTACTGCTCGATGAGGTCGGCGAAGATGAGGGCATTGGCACCCTTGCTGCGATATTCCGGCAACACACCGATGAGCACCAGATCCACGGTATCAGTGGCATGGCACTTCATCACCCGCAGGAGTCGGAGCCATCCCCAAGGGAAGAGCTTGCCGTTGCGGTTCTTCTGCAGCGCCTCGGTCATGGATGGGAAGGATACGCCGAAACCGATCAGGCGGTTGTTGTCGTTGCCATCTACCACACCGGTGATGAGGTTCATATCCGCCATCTTGATATACGAATCCACATACCCGTCGATCTGTCGGTCGGTGAGTTGCTGGAAATCGTAGAGATCCTTGTAGGTTTCGTTGACGATGCGGAAGACTTCCCTGCCCATGCCGCCCTGAACCAGTTCGTGCTTGGTAAACTTATGCACGTGCAGATTGTAGCGGCTCTCGATGAGCTGGGCTGTCTTGGCAAATTTCGGAGGGGTTACCTCAGGCACCTTGATGCGGTACTCCAGCCAGTCATTGTCCTTCTGGAAGTGGTCCAGCGCATCCATGTGCTTGGGATAATAAGGGTAATTGTAGTTGACGTACATAGTGGATTTCTCGTGGAATCCTTCGATGAGCATTCCTTCACGGTCCATATCGGTAAAGCCAAGTGGTCCTACCAATTCTTCCATGCCATGCTCTCTGCCCCAGCGGGCTGCAGCATCCAGCAGCATACCGGAAACCTCCAGGTTATCGATGAAGTCGAACCATCCGAAGCGCACCTGCTTCTTGTTCCACTGGTCGTTGGCACAATGGTTGATGATGGCAGCAATGCGGCCTACCACCTTCGGGATGCTGTAATCGATAGCCAGGAAATATTGCGCTTCGCAGAAATCGAAGGCTGGGTTCTTGTCTTTGCTCAATGTATTCCACTCGTCAAAACGCAAGTAAGGAACGGCATATTTGCTACCTTCATAAAGGTCGTAATAGAACTGTATGAAAGTTCTCAATCCTTTCCTGGTGGTAACGGGTATGATTCTAATATCACTCATTGATCTGATTTTTTCTAAAACTTTTTGCTCTGACTTTTCTTTTTATAATAATGTATCATCAGAAAAACGGTGCAAAAGTACGAGTTTTTTCCGAGATGGCAAACGAAATCCGTGTTTTTTTTCCTGCCGAGCGTTAAAAACTCCGAATATTCCCCCCTTTCGGAAACAAAGCAGTAACTTTGCAGGCCGAAAAGATTCAAGAAACATGAAGAAATCAAGAGATAATTATACATTCCTGACCCATGCACCGGTGCATCGGGTGATTTTTACGATGGCGATTCCTACCATTATCAGCATGTTATCGACGAGTATGTACAACCTCGCCGACACCTACTTCGTGGGCAGCATCAATACCCAGAGCGTGGCGGCAGTAGGCGTTTCATTCGCCATGATGGCAGTAATCCAGGCTGTTGGTTTCTTCTATGGTCATGGCTCAGGCAACTATATCTCACGAATGCTGGGAGCCAAGGAGATGGAGAAGGCGAAGAAGATGGCATCCACGGGCTTCGTGCTGAGTTTTCTGACGGGACTTCTCATCGCCATTCTCGGACAAGTTTTCCTTACACCGCTGTGCATTCTCCTGGGTTCCACCCCCACCATCCAGCCCTATATCGAGCGCTATCTCAGCATCATCCTGCTGGGTGCTCCCTTCATGACAACTTCTCTGACACTCAACAACCAGATGCGCTTCCAGGGCAATGCGATGTATGCAATGAAGGGAATCATGTCTGGCGTGCTTCTCAACCTCATCCTTGCCCCGCTGCTCATCCTTTATTTTGCCATGGGCATCACGGGTGCCGCCATCGCCACCCTCACCAGCCAGTGCTTCGGCTGCGCCATGCTCTTCTGGATGACGCATAAGGGAGGAAACATCCGAATCCATCTTCGCAACTTCACGCCATCCTGGGCTTACTTCAAGGAGATTATCTTTGGCGGCACGCCTTCCTTATCAAGACAGGGCTTGGGAAGCATCGCCACACTGGTGCTGAATGTGGCTGCCGGAGCCTACGGAGATGCAGCCATTGCGGGTATGAGTATCGTGACGAGAATCTCGTTCTTCACCTATGCCGTGGTGATTGGACTGGGGCAGGGTTTCCAGCCGCTCTGCGGTTTCTGTTATGGAGCCAAGTTGTACGACCGCGTGAAGGAGGCTTTCTTTTTCTGCATCAAATGCGGCACGGTATTCCTGGCGGTTTGTGCCGTCATCGGCTTCATCTTCTCTGAACAGATCATCGAACTTTTCCGTGATGATGCCAGCGTGGTAGCAGTGGGTTCCGTTGCCCTGAAGTGGCAGGTAATCAGCTTTCCGCTGGTTGCCACCATCGTGCTGACGAATATGCTGATGCAGACCATCCGCAAGCCCGTACGTGCGAATATCGTGGCAGCAGCACGTAGCGGTCTGTTCTTCATTCCGCTCATTTTCATCCTCCCTCATTTCTTCGGATTACTGGGCGTGGAGATGTGTCAGGCGTGGGCAGACATCTGTTCCTTTCTCGTGGCGGTACCGATAGCCTGGAGTGCATTCAGGGATATGAAATTGCAGCAACGCTAAAAAAATCACAAAAAACAAGAACGAATTCTTTGCAGTTCAAGAAATTAATCGTATCTTTGCACTCGAATTTTATTGATACATAAAGAACATGAGTAAAGATACACTAACTCATCAGCTGACAGAGACTATCGACGAGCTTTCAAGCGCCGAATCGCTGAAGGGTCTCTTCCATCAGCATAGAGACGGAAATCCACTTCCTTCGGGCAAGGCGCTCGAAGACATCATCAATCTGTCTCGCTCCATCCTCTTTCCGGGATATTTCGGAAACTCATCCGTGAATATCTCTACCATCAAATACCATATCGGAGTAAGAGTTGAGAAACTCTACGAGATGCTCGCAGAACAGATTCTCGCCGGACTCTGCTTCGCCAACGACTGCGAATCGGAAACCCAGGCAGAACTGCAGCACCAGCGTGCCAAGGCAGGCGTCATCGCCGCCAAAGCCATTATGGAATTTCCCAAGCTCCGCAAGATTCTCGCCACCGACGTAGAGGCTGCCTACAACGGTGACCCGGCGGCGATGAGCCACGGAGAAATCATCTCCTGCTATCCCGTGATCAAGGCTATCACCAACTATCGTATCGCTCATGTTCTGCACAAGCTCGGCGTGCCCCTCATCCCAAGAATGATGACGGAGCTGGCACACTCGGAGACGGGTATCGATATCAATCCGGAGGCTACCATCGGCCACCACTTCACCATCGACCACGGCACGGGTGTGGTTATCGGTGCCACCTGCATCATCGGCAACAATGTGAAGCTCTACCAGGGTGTTACCCTCGGAGCCAAGAGTTTCCCACTGGATAAGGACGGCAATCCTATCAAGGGAATCCCTCGCCACCCTATCCTGGAAGACGATGTCATCGTATATGCCAACGCCACCATCCTGGGCAGAATCACCATCGGAGAAGGCTGCATCGTGGGCGCCAACGTGTGGGTGACCAAGGACATGAAGCCGAAAACAAAGAAATATAGAAAAGAAAAACAAAGTTTATTAGATATAGAATTCAATAATGGAACAGGAATTTGAACTCATTGCCAAGACCTTTATGGGTCTGGAGCCAGTCTTGGCTGAGGAGCTCACCCAACTGGGTGCTAACAATGTACAAATAGGTCGCCGCATGGTATCTTTCACTGGCGACAAGGAAATGATGTATCGTGCTAACTTCCAGTTACACACAGCCATCCGCATCTTGAAACCTATCAAGCACTTCAAGGCTCGTTCTGCCGAAGAGGTGTACGACGAGGTTCAGAAGATCAAGTGGGATGACATCTTAGACGTGAAGAAGACTTTCTCGGTAGATTCAGTGGTCTATTCTGAGGAGTTCCGCAACTCACGCTTCGTGACTTACAAGGTAAAGGATGCCATCGTGGACTGGTTCCGCGAGAAACAGGGCACACGTCCTAACATCAGCGTGTCTAACCCAGACATCCGCCTCAACATCCATATCGCAGAGGATAACGCTACCCTGAGTCTCGACTCAAGCGGTGAGAGTCTGCACCGCCGCGGCTACCGCCAGGAGCAGGTAGAGGCACCTCTGAACGAGGTTCTCGCTGCAGGTATGATCCTGATGACCGGCTGGAAGGGCGAATGCGACTTCATCGACCCAATGTGCGGTTCGGGAACCATCGCCATTGAGGCTGCCCTCATCGCCCGCAACATCTCTCCAGGTGTATTCCGCAAGGAGTTTGCCTTCGAGAAATGGAACGATTTCGACCAGGATCTCTTCGATATGATCTATAACGACGACTCTCAGGAGCGCGAGTTCGAGCACCACATCTACGGATATGATGTAGATATGAAGGCGGTGAACACTGCCAACCTCAACGTGCGTGCAGCCGGTCTGAGCAAGGATATCACCATCGCCCAGCAGGATTTCAAGGACTTCACACAGCCTGCCGAGAAGAGCATCATCGTGATGAACCCTCCATACGGCGAGCGCATCTCTACCCCTAACCTGCTGAACACCTACAAGATGATCGGCGAGCGATTCAAGCGTGCATTTGCAGGCAACGAGGCTTGGGTATTGAGCTACCGCGAGGAGTGCTTCGAGCAGATTGGACTGAAGCCATCTATCAAGATTCCGGTATATAACGGAAGTCTGGAGTGCGAGTTCCGCAAGTATGTGATGTTCGACGGCAAGATGAAGGAATTCCGTTCTGAAGGCGGTATCGTGAAGACAGAGCGCGAGAAGAGCGAGATGGCGCAGAAGCACCGTTTCAAGAAGGAACGCGAGTTCAAGAAGCGTGTGAGCGAGGAGACAGAGAATGAGGATGCTGATATCCGCAGCTTCCAGTTCCACAGCCATCGCCTGGAGGACTTCGAGAAGCGCCGCAATGAGATTCGCCGTGGCGGACGTCCACGTGTGGGTGCCGGAAGACGCGACGATGATGATGACCGCAAGGGCAGCCGCAGCTTCGGAGGCAAGCGCGGAGGCGACCGTAACGACCGTAACAACAAGCGCGGTGGTTTCAAGGGAGACCGTAATGACAAGCGCGGTGGTTTCAAGGGAGACCGCAGAGGTGGCAAGAACTTCGGAGGAAAGCGTGGCAGCAAGCCTAGCTTCGACACCGACTTTGATGACGAGGATTAAGATTTTCTAGCAATGCGGTGAAACGCCGTATTGCTAAGAATTCTAGCAATGCTGCGAAACGCTGCGTCGCTAAAGATAAAATCCTAGTTATCAGATAGATAAACCACATAACACCACAAAACATGGTGTTATGTGTTACAAAAAACAAGAAAAAAAATGATGAATCTGAAGAATTCAATTTATAAATTATCTTTTGCAGCTATGATTTCCATGATGGCAATGAATGCAACCGAGATACAGGCTCAGGGCGTGGTTCCTGCACAGAAGGGCGAGAAAGCCTTCACACTGGAAGACCTGAACTTCGGTGGCAACAACTACCGCAACATGGTGGCAAAGAACCGCTGGTGCACCTGGTGGGGAAATGAACTCATCCATCAGGACATTGAGGCATGCTATCTCGTAAACAAGACTACCGGAAAGGAGACAAAACTCTTCGGTATCAACGATATCAACCAGTGGATTGCTCCTACCAAGGACATCAAGGTAAGAGCCCTCTACAACGCTCAGTTCCCTTTCGCAGGCAAGAGCATTGTAATGGTGAGCAACGGTAGCAAGACCTACACCATCGACTTCAAGAAGCATAAGCTGCTGAGCGAGATGGAGTTTGAAGATGGCGAGAACCTCCTCGAAGCTAACGCACAGCAGAATGCATTCGCCTATCTGAAGGGCAGCAACCTCTATGTGCGCACCTTCGACGTAACCAACAATGCCATGACAAGAGAGAAGAAGTCTCACGATTTCCAGATCTCTACAGACGGCAGCCGCTCTATCGTGTATGGTCAGAGTGTTCACCGCGATGAGTTCGGCATCAGCAAGGGAACCTTCTGGAGCCCTAACGGCGAACTGCTCGCCTTCTACCGCATGGACCAGAGCATGGTGACGGATTATCCGCAGGTGGATATCCCGGAGATTGATTACTTCAATCATCCTGAGACAGAGACCTGCTGCGCCAAGCCTGCACCAGACAAGTATCCGATGACGGGCGA